>ENA-OREM01000664-OREM01000664.1-marine-metagenome-genome-assembly--contig:-NODE-664-length-21506-cov-2.825937_pt1 | contig 21506 bp, 18 predicted proteins | sample MGYA00248623_ERZ508561 | MGnify/ENA primary metagenome ERZ508561 (study PRJEB26227, sample SAMN06264494) | marine metagenome | isolation source: Columbia River Estuary | place: USA:Columbia River Estuary...
ACTCATGAGCGCATGACCGAGACGGTCATCAAAACCTCCGAAGATCTGAGCCGGAAGGGACGTTCCATCGCCGACGCCCGCCCGGAGGAACTCGCCGAGCTCCTCCGCAAGCATGACCGTGGTGCTTGAGCCAAAAAGGAGCCACAGACGGATTGACTCACCTCTTTCGCAGGATTTGACTGCCTCTCCCCAATGAGCAACGAGCTGCCCCCTCCTCCTCCGCCCCCGCCGCCCCCGCCTCCTCCGCCCGCACCGGAAGGTGATAACTCCGCCCAGGTCGGCGCGCCTAAGCTGAAGCTGAACAAGCCGGTTGCTCCGGTCGCCGCTGAAGGCATGCCCTTGCCGCCGCCGCCGGCTCCGACCGTGGGTGCGCCGATTCCTCCGCCGCCTGCACCGTCCGCCACCGCGCCCATCCCGGCCTCCGCTCCGCGTCCGGCCGCCTCGCCGGCCAATCGCACCGTCGGCAAGTTCGCCGCGGCGGTTGACCTTCTCGCGCTCGCCGCTTCCCTTGGTGCCGTGGTCATCCTCGCGCTCGAACTCTTCTCGAAATCCAAAGGTTGACCGACTTTTCCATGGCCTCCGACCTCATCGCTCATCTCGATAACAATAACTTCGAAGCCACCATCAAGGCTTCGACCGTCCCCGTGCTGGTGGACTTCTGGGCCACCTGGTGCGGCCCATGCAAGCAGATCGGCCCGGTGCTCGACCAGCTCGCCACCGAGATGGCCGGCACCGTCACGATCGCCAAGGTCGACGTCGATACCAATCAGGCCCTCGCCCAGCAGCTCGGCGTGAACTCCATCCCCGCCCTCTTCCTGTTCAAGAACGGCGTCGTGGTGGACAAGATGGTCGGTGCCCGTCCGAAGGGCGACATCGCCGCCTTCATCAAGAAGCACGCCTGAGCCGGTCGGCTAATCCGCCATAAGAAAGGCCCGGGATTGCTCCCGGGCCTTTTTTGTCGGCGGCCTCGAAAGGACGCTTACTTGCTCTCGAGCGGGTGCTCCTTGAGCAGGTCGGCCGGGTTATATTGGGCGCGATTGCCGATGGCCTTGCGGACTTCGGCGACCTTGGTGTCCATGACGGGCTCGGCGCTGTTACCCCAGGCCTGACGGACGTAGGTCGCGATGTTCGCGACCTGCGCATCCTTGAGGCCGGCGCCGATGTTCGGCATGTTGCCGTTATACTTCACGCCGTTGACCTCGATCTCACCGGCGAGACCGGCGAGGATGGCCTTGATGACACGGTCTTCCGAGCCGGCGACCCAAGCGGACTTGGCGAGCGGAGGGAAGGCGCCGGGGACGCCGAGACCAGTGGCCTGGTGACAGGCCGCGCAATTGACGAGGAAGAGCTGTTCACCCTTGGCGACATCGGGTTCGAAGGCCACCGGAGCGCCGCCCACGACGACCTTGGGGGCGTCGAGGTCGAAGGCCGAGGCCGAGAAGTTGCCGGCATATTTGGTCAGGTAGACGCCGGCCCAGAAGCCGAAACCACAGAACAGGAAGACGATGAAGATCGGCGTGAGGGAGAAACCCTCGGCCGGCTCGTCCTTGTCACGGGAGAGCTGGGAGTGAACCTCCACCAGGCGCCCGTCGGAGGGTCCTTCGGAGCCGGAGGGACCCCGGCGCGGGCGGTTGCTATCGGAATGACGGTTACGGTCGTTCATGGGTTCACTTCTTCAATTTGGCTTCCGGCGAGGGGTAGTCCTGGCGGAGGGATTTCAGGTAGGCGGCCAAGACGGCGGCGCGCTCGGAGGGGATTTCGTTCTTGGCCCCGGAGTAGAGGAAACTGAAACCGCCATGGTGGCTGATGGCTTCATGCACCGCGGCGAGGTCCTTGGCGCGGGCGCCGTAGTTGGCGAGGTCCGGACCGAGACGGCGTTCGCCGAGGAGCACCTGCGGCTGCAGGGCGTAGTCGCGCGCGACTGAAGCACGCACGCCGTAACCGCGGGCGATATCGCTGCCCTGCCCGGCCGGGCGGACCTGCTGGGTGTGGCAGCTGACGCAGCCGAGGGAGACGTAGACGGCACGGCCTTGGATGGCCTGGCCGGGTTCGCGGGAGGGGAACAATGCGCCGCCATCTTCACCGGCCGCGCGACCGAGGCCGCCGAGCTGGGACTGACCGCTGAGCACGAGCGCGCCGAAGGGCAACGCGACGGCGAGGAAGACGCCGGCCAGGAGAGTGTTGAGGTTCTTCATGGTGGGGGTCCGGTTAGTCGTGACGTCCGGATTCGGCCGGAGCGGAAGATTTGAGGATCATGCCGAAGGCGTTGAGGGCGAAAGCGACGTGACCGACGAGCAGGAGGATCGCCGAGACGCTGAGGGTGAAATTCCAGGCATAACCGGCCTTGGCGACCTGCTGGAAGGTGACTGCGGCGTCCGCGAGCTGCTTGCCTTCCTGCCAGCCGCCGACGAGCCAGGCGACGAGCGCGCCGACGAAGCCGAGCGCGGTGGCCCAGAAGTGCACGTGCACGAGCTTGGCCGAGGGCCAGAGCGCACCGGTGAGGCGCGGAAGGATGAAGTAGCTGGCGCCGAAGACCACCATCGTGGCGCAACCGTAGACGAGCAGCTGCTCGAGGCCAGTGGCGAAGGAGGTGAAGCGCACCACGGCGCTCATGGAGCGGAAGGCGAAGACGCCGCCGAGCACGCCGGCGAGGGTGAAGGCGACGGCGCCGAAGCTCACGAAGCGGAGCGTGGTGTCGTTCCAGGCGCGAGCCCAGCCGCCCTGCGAGGAGAGCGTGCCGAGGACGTTGATGGCGATGATGATGACCGGGATGAGCATCATCGCGGCGGCGACCACACCGGTCGACTGCAGCCAGAGCGGCACCGGCGAACCGACGAGGGCCGCCGGACCGGTCCAGCCGGCGAAGAGGAAGAAGGTCCAGAAGGCCACCGGCGCGAGGTAGTAGCCGGTGAGCGTGCGCTCGAGGACCTTCGGCAGGAAGTAGTAGATCGCGGCGAGGGCCGAGGCGCCGAACCAGAGCTGCAGGAGGTTCGCGACGAACCAGCTGTGCGCGATGGCTTGGACCACGCCGGAAGCAGGCTGCCAGAGCACGAGGAGCTGGGCCAGGAGGTAGATGAGCGGGAAGGCGAACGAGGCGCCCACCACGAACCACTGCGAGGCGAAGGTATGACCCGTCGGGCGGCGCGCGAAGGCGACGATCGGCCAGAAGCCGGCCAGCAGGAAGGCGACCGCGAGGACGGGGCCGACTTCACGCGGGAAGTCCAGGAGGCGATAACCGGTCATGTCGCCGGCGAAGACGCGGGCGACGCCGTAGGTCAGCGCGAGGTTCCAAGCCACGCCACCGAGCTGGGCGAGCCAGCCGTTACGGAACTCGAAGCGACCGAGCTGCGCGAGCAGCCAGAGGTTGAGAGCGAAGAAGGCGTTGAAGCCCCAGCCGTAGATGAAGAGGTCCTGCTGGGCGGCGGAGACGCGTCCGTAGGTGAGGATGTCGCAGCCGTGGAAAGGACCGAAACCGAAAGCCCCCTGCTGCAGCGCGGCGATCAAGCCGAGGACGGAGGCCGCGAGCAGCCAGACGACGGCGGAGACGAAGAAGAGGAGGAAGGGTCCGCGGAGCGAGGCTTCGACGCGCGAGATGCGGCCGTCGCCTTCGGGGGGACGGCCCTGCGGGCGGCCGGAACGATTATCCTGGGTCATCGGAAGATAGGTGCGGGATTATTTGAGGCCGAGTTCGGCGGTGGTCCACATGGTCGTACGTCCGGCGGTGGCGGCGCGGATGGCCTTCACCTGGTCGGCGGTGACGGCATTGGCCTGATTGCCGAAGCTCTGGCGGACGTAGGTGAGGACGTCGGCGATATCGGCGTCGGAGACACCGGCGACCGGGGGCATCATGCTGTTGTAGGTCATGCCGTTGACGGTGATCGGACCCATGAGACCCTGGAGGATGAACTTCACCGGCAGCTCAGGATTACCCGCGACGATCGGGGCGTTGGCGAGCGGCGGGAAGACGGGCGGCAGACCGAGACCGGTCGGCTGGTGGCAGGCGATGCAAGTGCGCGCGTAGACGGCGGCACCGCGCTTCATCTGCTCGTCGGAGGCCTTGACGAAGACGTTCGACGCAGCGGCGGGGGCGGCCGGAGCAGCGGCGGGAGCCGGCGCGGGGCCGGCGGCGGCCTGCAGCTTGGCGACGACCTTCGGGTCATTCGCGACGAGGGCGACGGCGTCCTTGAGCGGAATGCGGAAAGAACCGTCGGCGTTGCGGGCCGGCTCGGTGAGGAGGGCCTGCGCCTTCTTGGCGTTCTCGGCGCGCAGGTCCTTCTGGGCCTGGCGACGGAGAGCGTCCTCGCTCGTTCCCTGCCGGAGCGCGAGATAGGAGTAGCCGGTCACGATCAAGCCGGCGGCGACGAGGGAGACGACGCCGAGCCAGGCGGCGATCTGGCCGGGGATCAGCGGGCGATTCCCGGAAGAAGAATGATCACTCATGGTAGTTGATGGACTCGAGGATGCGGGGGTCGTGGACGGGGATCGTCTCCTGACGGGCCGCGCCGCGCAGGAAGAGCGCGAACACGATGCCGCCGAAGCCGACGATCGCGAGAAGGTCGAGGAAGAGCGAAGAAGTGAGGAACGGCGTCACGACGAAGCCTTCCGGGGCCGACTTCTCGTAGACCTGGCGGGGGATCGCGTTGAACCAGAGGTCCACGATGCCGCCGACGAGGATGATCCAAGCCACGGCCAGCAGGCGGCCGGCGACGATCTTCGTGCGGTAGAACAGGAGGGAGAGGAACGGCAGGAAGAAGAAGCCGAAGATGAGGTACATCGACACGCCCCACCACTCGTTCTTGAGGCCGGTGGCGGCGTCGAACTCGCGGATGTTATACCAGAAGGTCTCTTCCGGGATGTTCGCGGTGTAGATCAGGAAGTACTGCGAGAAGCTGATGTAAGCCCAGAAGACGGTGAAGGCCAGCATCAGGCAGCCGAGCACGTGGCGGTGCGCCTGGTTGAGGAGGCCGTCGAGCCAGCCGCCGTTGGACAGCTTGTAGGTGAGGATCACCGTGACCGCGAGGGCCAGACGGATGGAGAGCGCGAAGAACCACACGCCGTACATGGTGGAGAACCAGTGGTACGAGAGGGCCATCAGGCAGTCGAAGGCGAGCATCGTGAGCGTCACGGCGCCGAGCGGGATGCCGACGGCGGAGACGGCATGCAGGCGGTGCGTGTGGCCGGCGGTGCGGTCGGTGTCCTGCGCGAAGGACCAGCGGCGCAGGAGCGCGACGAGCAGGCCGAAGACGCCGACGTAGAGGGCGATACGGACGAGGAAGAACGATTCGTTCAGGAACCAGCTCTTGGCCAGGAGGATCGGATCATGGCCGACCTCGTGTCCGCTGGGCAGGATGTGGGAACCGTCGGTCCAATACCAGACGGCGTGACGGAAGTCGGGCAGGAAGGCCAGCGGGACGATGCCGATCAGGATGACGACCGGCAGGCCGGCGATCAGGAGCTCCCAGTTGCGGCGGATGAGCGGAGCCCAGCCGGCGTCGAAGACGCGGGTGATCATCGTCAGCATCAGCATGCCGATGAGGACGGCGACCCAGAAGAGCGAGCCGACGAGGACGGAGAGGGCCTGGCGGTTGTCGTGGTGCTGGACGCCGGCGAAGGCGAAGTACCAGACGACGGCGAGGGCGACGACGCCGACGGCCAGGAATTTCTTCCAGTGGGCGGTGAGGGCGTGAGGCGAGGAAGTGCTCATGGACGAATTACTTGATTTGGGCCTTCACGGCGGCGGGGACGAGTTCGGGCGGGCAGTTCTGGGAGAGCTGCAGGGCGCGCAGGTAGGCCACGACGGCCCAGCGCTCCTCGGGGGAGAGCTTGTCGCCGTAACCCATCATGGTGTTCTTGCCGTTGGTGATGACGTCGTAGATCTGGCCGTTCGGGTAGGCGCGGATGATCGGCGTCTGGAGGTTGGCGATCGTCACGATGGCGACGTCGCCTTCGAGGGCGGAGCGCACCTTCATGATGCCGTTGCCGTCGGCGGCGTCGCCGTGGCAGACCGCGCAGTAGACCTGGTACTTGGCCTGGCCGAGGGCGAGCACGGAGGCGTCGACCGCGTAAGGCTGCGGCTGGCCCTTCGTGAGCTTCAGCGACTGCGTCGGGAAGCCCGCGAGGAAGGAACCCTTGGCATCCTTGCCGGAGACGAACGACGGGTTGAGGGATTCGGCGCGACGGTAGTCGGCGGAGAAGACCTTGAGGGGCTCGAGGCCGTTGCCGCGGGCGACGGTGCCGGCGACGGGCGGACGGGAGTCACGGCCGTCGGCGAAGAACTTGTTCTCCCCCTGGGCCTTGTACTTGTTCTGATAGTCCATGTCGTCGAAGACATAGACCGGGGTGTCCTTGGACACCTTGCCCTGGAAGCCGAGGAAGCTGATCGTGGCGACGACCGCGACGGCGAGGAATGCGAGGTAACGGGTCATGGGGGGCGGATTAGTCGCGGATGACGGTGATCTCCTGGCCGCCGAGCGACTGGAGGAAGTTGCGCGACTCATCGAGATGGAACTGCGGGTCGCGGGCCTCGAGGACGATCATGAACGTGTCATCGGACACGCGCGCGAAGTTCGGGAGTTCGAACAACGGATGATTGTGGCGCGGGAGGCGGTTGAAGATGAACTGGCCGAAGAAGGTGCCGAAGGCGGCGAACAGGATCGTGCACTCGTAGAGCACCGGGAACGGGAAGATCACGCTCCAGTAGGGCTTGCCGCCGACGATCAGCGGGTAGTCGTACGAGTTCATGTACCAGGTGAGGAGGCAGCCGGTGATGAAGCCGGTGACGCCGCCCAGCAGGGTCAGGCGCGGGACGGGGGAGCGAGGCAGGCCCATGGCCTGGTCCATGCCGTGGATCGGGAAAGGCGTATGCACGTCCCAGTTCTTCCAGCCGGCGTCGCGCACCTTCTCGGCGGCGTGGAACACGTCGGAGACCTTGCGGAAAGTGCAGGCCACGCCGTGGATGCGTTCGTTGCGTTCGTTCATGGTCGGGGGGCGGCGAGGATCAGTGGGCGTGGGGGTCGGCCTGCGGCGCGACCATCTTCACCTCGGCCATGGGCAGCAGAGGCAGGAAGCGCACGAACAGGAGGAAGAGGACGGAGAAGAAGCCGAAGGTGCCGAAGAAGGTGAAGATATCCACGATCGTCGGGGAGTAGTAGCCCCAGCTGGACGGCAGGTAGTCGTTGGCGAGCGAGGTGATGGTGATCACGAAGCGCTCGAACCACATGCCGACGTTGACGAAGAGGCAGATGATCCAGACGAGGGAGTGGTTCTCGCGGACCTTCTTGAACCAGAAGAGCTGCGGGGTGATCACGTTGCAGGACACCATGATCCAGTAAGCCCAGGCATACTGGCCGAAGGCGCGGTTCACGAAGGCGAACTTCTCGAAGGAGTTGCCCGAGTAGGCCGCGATGAAGAACTCGGTGGCGTACGCGTAGCCGACCATCGTGCCCGTGGCCAAGATGATCTTACACATGTTGTCGATGTGGTACTGGTTGATGACGTCGTGCAGGCGGTAGATCGCGCGCAGCGGGAGCATCAGGGTCAGCACCATCGCGAAGCCGGAGAAGATGGCGCCGGCGACGAAGTACGGGGGGAAGATGGTCGTGTGCCAGCCGGGGACGTTCGAGACGGCGAAGTCGAACGAGACGATGGTGTGCACGGAGAGCACGAGCGGGGTCGAGAGGCCGGCGAGCAGCAGGTAGGCCATCTCGAAGTTGGACCACTGGCGGTTGCCGCCGCGCCAGCCCATGGCGAGGACGCTGTAGAAGGCCTTGCGCCACCAGGTGGTCGCGCGGTCGCGGATCGTGCCGAGGTCCGGGATCATGCCCATGTACCAGAACAGCGTCGAGACGGTGAAGTAGGTGGAGACCGCGAAGACGTCCCACTCGAGCGGGGAACGGAACTGCGGCCAGATGCCGTTCTGATTAGGCAGGGGCAGGAGCCACCAGCCGAACCAGACGCGACCGACGTGGAAGAGCGGGAACAGACCGGCGCAGCAGACCGCGAAGATGGTCATGGCCTCGGCGGCGCGGTTGATGGACGTGCGCCACTTCTGGCGGAGGAGGCAGAGGATCGCCGAGATCAGCGTGCCGGCGTGGCCGATGCCGACCCAGAACACGAAGTTGACGATGGCCCAACCCCAGCCCACGGGCGAGCGCAGGCCCCAGGTGCCGGTGCCGGTCGCGACGAGGTAGCCGAGGCCGATGAACGTGAACGACGCGACGAAGAGCGCGACGCCGAACATGATCTTCCACCAGAGCGGGGTCTCTTCCTCGACGATGCCGCAGACCTTGTCGGTGATCCAGTGGAAGCCGCGGTTGTTGAGGATCAGCGGCGAGCGCGGAAGCTCGGCTGGGCGAACCTTATCGAGGATCGCGGGGCGCTCCGAAGAGCTGTCGTGGGCGTGAGCCATGGGACGAAGGGTCTTTTAAGAATTATTTGGCGTGAGGCTTCGCACCGTGGGCGTCGCCGTGGGCGGGAGCCGCGTGGGCGTCGCCGTGCGGGGCGCCGTGCGCTTCGCGGCCGGCCATCTCGAGACGAGAGAGCGGGACGAGCTGGGCGCCCGGCATGCGGAGGTTGAGGTTGCGCAGCTTGGCCTGGTAGGTCGTGCGCGGACGGGTGTTGAGGTAGGTCAGCGCGCCGTAGGAACGGCTCGAGGCCTTGGCCTTGGCGACGCGGGTCTTGGGGTCGGTGATGTCACCGAACTCGATCGCGCCGGCCGGGCAGGCCTGCTGGCAGGCGACCTTGATGGCGCCGTCGCGGACGTTGATGTCGGCCGAATTGCGGGCGCGGACCTTGGCCTGGATCTTGGCTTCCTGGATGCGCTGGACGCAATAGGTGCACTTCTCCATGACGCCGCGCATACGCACGGAGACGTCGGGGTTCTTCTGGAGCTGCGGGAGGTCGGCCGGATCCTTGACGGTCTTCTCCGGTCCGAGGGGACCTTCGTAGTAGTGGCCGTCGACGCGCTTGTTGAAGTCGAGGAAGTTGAAGCGGCGGACCTTGTACGGGCAGTTGTTCGCGCAGTAGCGGGTGCCGATGCAACGGTTGTAGGCCATCGTGTTGAGGCCCTGGTCGTCGTGGACGGTGGCGTTGGCGGGGCAGACGGTCTCGCACGGGGCGGTCTCGCAATGCTGGCAGGCGACGCCCATGAAGGTGACCTGCGGGTCCTCGGGGATCGCGTTGCCGGCGGCGGCGCGGCCGTCGAAGAAGTAGCGGTCCAGGCGGATCCAGTGCATGTTGCGGCCCTTGAGCACCTGCTCGCGGCCGACGACGGGGATGTTGTTCTCGGACTGGCACGCGGTCACGCAGGCGTTGCAGCCGGTGCACGTGTTGAGGTCGATCGACATGCCCCACTGCTGGAGCGCGGGGAACTTGTCTTCGTGGCCCTGCCAGACGGCGACGTTCGGGGCGACGGAGTGGGCCGGGTGCTCGTAGGCGGAATTACCACGCGGGGTGGCGATGGCCTTCTGGGCGGGCGACATGTTGCCGTCCTTGCCGTAGACGGCCGGAGCGTGGCCATCGATGCCGAGCTTGGCGAAGTCCGCGTTCTTCTTGAGATCCTCGACGTTGCCTTCGCGGATGATGTCGCGGCCTTCCATCGACCAGTGGTCCTGCATGTTGCAGACGGCGACGGTGGCGTCGGAGAGCGTGAACTTGGCGCCCGTGCGGACGGAGGGTTCGGCGGCGGTGACGAGCGGATAGGCGTCGAAGCCGTTGCCCGTGACGCGACCGGCGAGGCGTTCGTCGACGCGCGTGGCGACGCGACCGGCGACGCGACGACCGAAGCCGAGCTGGAGACCGATGGTGTGGTCGGCCATGCCGGGCATGATGAAGACCGGTCCGGTGACGGACTTGCCGCCCACGGTGACGGTGGCGACGCGGCAGATCAGGCGGCCGTCGACGAGCTGGTTGATGTTACGGTTGAGCGCGCCGATCTTGTTGATGAACATCGCGTCCGGCTCGATGGCCAGCTTCGCGGCGAACTTCGGGCTGACGAGGATGACGTTCTCCCAGACGGTCTTGGACATGGGATCCGGAGCCTCGGCGAGCCAGCCGTTGTTGGCCTGGAGGCCGTCGCCGGAGTGGACGCTGGGGAGGAGACGGACTTCGAGCGCGTCGAAGGAGAGGGCCGGAGCGGCGAAGGACTTGATCTGGGCGACGCCCACGGCGGGCTTGGCCAGGGCGAAGCCGGTGCCGGCGAGCACGCCTTCGGCGAGCCAGGCGGCGAAGGCTTCGTCGGAAGCGTTCTTCGAGAGCGAGTTGAAGGTCTCACGGACGAGGGCGTGCGCATCCTTGTCGGAACCGGCGAAAGGCGCGAGGACGTCGAGCTCGGTGACCGTCGCGAACAGCGGGTCGATCATCGGCTGCACCGGCACGTAGGCGCCATCGAGCGTGCGTCCGTCGGACCAGCTTTCGAGGTAGTGCGAGGAGGCGAGGAAAGTACCGGCGGCGGCCTTCACGGCGGCCGAGGTCTCGTCGAAGGACGGACCGTGGTAACCGAGGCGGACGACCTTCTTGGCGGCCTGGATGGCGGCGCTGAAGTTCACGTCGGCCGGCGCGTCGTAGACGGGGTTGCCGCCGAGGATGACGAGGGTCTTGGCCGGCTGGGCGACGAGCGCGGAGATCGTCAGGGAGGCGGGCGCCGGAGCGGCGACATACTTGACGGCGGCGGCGAGGGCCTGGTTGGCGAGGAAGACGGCGCGATGCGCGTCGGCGGAGAGATGGTCGCCGGCGACGATGAGGGCTTCGCCCTTGGCGGCCTTGACGAGGTCGGCCACGCATTCGGTGACCCACTTGGCGTCGACGTTGATGCCCGAGACCTTGCCCTTGAGGGCGGCGGCGTCGGCGGAACCCTTCTGCGCGAGGACTTCGGCGGCGAAGAGGATCGCGAGGCCGGAGATGTGCGAGGACGAGGCGCGGAGACGGTGGTCGGCGGCGGCGCCGGTCAGCGAGAAGACGGATTCGACGACGTAGAGGCGCGTCATCTTCTCGGCTTCGGCGGCCGTGTCGGCGCGACGGGCGGAGGAGTAGGCGCGGGTGTCTTCGACGGTGGCGTCATGGGCGCCGAGGAAATCGCGATCGAGGCTCAGCACGCGGCGGGCCTTGGCGTAATCAGGGAGCGCGCGGGCGCCGAGGACGGCGTCGGCGCGGTTCTGCGCGACCGGGGTGTACTCGACCCAGCGGGCCTGCGGGTAGGCGGCCTTGAGCGCGGCGACGAGGCGGGCGCGCGTGGGCGAAGTGGACGGGCGGGCGAGGAAGGCGAGACCGGCGCCGGCGTCAGCCTTGGCGTCGGTGGCGAGACCGCGGAGGAAATTGCGGGCGGCGGCGACGGAGAGGACGGAACCGTCGGCGGCGAGGGAAGCCTGCGCGCGATCCGGATCGTACATGTCGAGCACGCTGGCCTGGGCGAACTTCGAGGAAGCGCCGCCGTTGGCGCGGTGGCTCGGGTTGCCTTCGATCTTGGTCGGGCGGTGCTGGTGCGTCTCGACGAGGATCGGCTGGTTGGCGAACTCGCCGGGGAAGGACGAAGCGTAATACGTGGCGACGCCGGGGATGGTGTTCTCCGGCTGCTTGGCGTAGGGAAGCGTGTGGTTGCGGGGCTCGCGGCAACCGGCGAGGCCGAGGCCGGCGAGACCGAACGAAGCGCCCATGAGCATCAGGAACTCGCGGCGTTCGACGGCGGAGATGGCGGAGGCGCCGTCGAGGAACTCGCGCTCGGCGCGGGTGCGGAACTCAGGCGACTTGTTGCGCTCGTCGAGGCTGCGCCAGTACGAAGGACCGGTCGGCTCGCCGGCCTGGGCCGCGGGGTGTTCAAAGACTTTCTTGCTCATCGGAAAAGGCGTGGGGGATTAGCGGTGGCAGCCCGAGCAGCTCTGGGGCGGGTTGACCTTCCAGTCGTGCACGAACTTCGTGCCGTCGGCGGTCTGCTGGGCGGGCGAAGCGGCCTTGAAGCCGAGGTCGTAGACCTTGTCGACCGGGCGCAGGACCTGCTCAGGATTGCGGTGGCAATCGAGACAGAAGGACATGTTGAGGGACTTCTGCTGGCCGACGACGACCTGCTGGTCGATGCGACCGTGGCACTCGACGCAGCTGACGCCGCGGTTCACGTGCACGGCGTGGTTGAAGTAGACGTAGTCGGGCACCTTGTGCACCTTGACCCAGCGGATCGCTTCACCGGTCTCGACGCTCTTCTTGACGAGCGCCAGCGCGGGGCTGTCGCTCTTCACCTGGCTGTGGCAGTTCCAGCAGGTGTTGGTCGTGGGGACGTTCGAGTGACCCGACTTGTCCACGTAGTTATGGCAATAGCGGCAATCGAGACCGAGGACCGAATCAGGACCGGCGTGGAAGGAGTGGTCGAAGGCGACGGGCTGATCCGGCGTGTATCCGACGTTCAGATACTTGTTGGTGGCATACTCGTTGACCGCGGCGGCCACGACCACGGCGGTGACCAGGAGGCAGACGAGGACCTGGAACGGGGCGGCGTTGATCGCCCGGGAGAAGAAGTTACCGCGGGGGGCTGGGCGGTTGAGGAATTCGAGGAGCTTGCGCATCGCGTTCAGACGAAGGGATTGACGGGTTTTTTGACCGAAGAAGCACGAAAGGCGGCAACCCTTCGCAATCCAAATTTGAGGGGTTTTAGTCGCTTTTCTAGGGTCGCCTATGGATAACATGACTAGAAACCTGTGAATGAACTGTGATTACATACCTTAAGATACTATATATCAGTTATTTATGCAGTTTAGAACTATTCTAAATCTTTTCACCCTACCCCACCCCGTAGATGCTCGGTTCCAAACTATTAGGCCGGCCAACGGAAACCCCTAGAGGGGCTTATCCGTTGGCCGGCCTAAGCTTAAGCGACCCTAGACTTAGCGGGTCAGGGACTTCGCGGCGCTCTGGACGAGATCCACGAAGCTCTTGGCCTCGAGGGAGGCGCCGCCGATCAGGCCGCCATCGATGTCGTGCTCGGCCAGGAGAGCGTCGGCGTTGTCGGGCTTCATCGATCCGCCGTAGAGGATGCGGACGCGGGCCGCGGTCTCGGCGCCGAACTGGGTGACGAGCAGCGAGCGGATGAAAGCGTGGACTTCCTGGGCCATGGCCGGGGTGGCGGTCTTGCCGGTGCCGATCGCCCAGACGGGCTCGTAGGCGATGATGACCTGTTCGGCCTTGCCCGCGGGGACGCCGGCGAGACCGAGTTCGACCTGACGCTTCACCACGTCGTTCGTGGTGCCCGCCTCGCGCTCGGAGAGCAGTTCGCCGACGCAGAGGATGGGCTTGAGGGAGGCGCCGAGGGCGGCGTTGACCTTGCGGTTGATGAAGGCGTCGTCTTCGCCGAAGATCGCCCGACGCTCGCTGTGGCCGAGGATCACGTAGCCGACATGGAGATCGCGGAGCATCGCGGCCGAGATTTCGCCGGTGAAGGCGCCGTTGGCCTTGTCGTGCATGTTCTGGGCGCCCACGGCGAGGTGGGTGCCTTCGGCGGCGGCGCTCACCGCGGAGAGCGCGGTGAAGGGCGGGCAGAGGACCACCTGGACGGCGGACTCGATGCCGACGGCGGCGGCGATGGCCTTGACGAGGTCGGTGCCTTCGGTGGCCGTCTTGTTCATCTTCCAGTTACCGGCGATGAGAGGAGTGCGTTTGGACATGGGAGTGGTTTAGGATGAGTGTTTGCAGGGGTCCGGAGCGGTTCAGGCCGAGAGGGCCGCGACGCCGGGGAGGATCTTGCCTTCGAGGTATTCGAGGGAAGCGCCGCCGCCGGTCGAGCAATGCGAGACCTTGGTATCGACGCCGAACTTCTTGGCCGCCGTGGCGGTGTCGCCGCCGCCGACGATGGTGATCGCGCCGCGATCCGTGGCCTTGGCCACCGCGGCCGCCATGGCCTTGGAGCCGACGGCGAACTTCTCGAATTCGAAGACGCCGCACGGTCCGTTCCAGACCACCGTGCCGGCGCGGCCGATGGCGGCCTCGTACAGCTTGATGGATTCAGGACCGCAATCCATGCCTTCCCAGCCAGCAGGGATGCCGGACTGCATGGTGGCGGGCTGGGTGTTGGAATCAGGCGAGAACTTGTCGCCGCAGAGGAAGTCGACCGGGAGGGTGACCTTCACGCCGCGGGCCTTGGCCTTGTCGAGCAGCTCCTGGACGATCTTGGCGCCTTCGGCGTCGTAGAGGGAGTTGCCGATCTCCATGCCGTCGCAGACCTTGCGGAAGGTGTAGGCCATGCCGCCGCCGATGATGATCTCGTCGGCCTTCTCGATGAGGTTGCGGATGAGGGGGATCTTGTCGGCGATCTTGGCGCCGCCGAGGATGGCGAGGAGCGGGCGCTGCGGATTGTTGAGTACCGTGTCGAAGGCCTTGAGCTCGGCTTCGAGGAGGTAACCGGCGGCCTTGCGGGGCAGGTTGACGCCGACCATCGAGGAGTGGGCGCGGTGGGCGGTGCCGAAGGCGTCGTTCACGTAGACGTCGCCCAGACGCGAGAGAGAGGCCCTGAATTCAGCCACTTTAGCGGGGTCGGCCTTCTGGCTGGTGCCGTCCTCGAGCTTCACTTTGCCCTCTTCTTCGATGTGGAAACGGAGGTTTTCGAGGAGCAGGACTTCGCCCGGCTGGAGGGCCTTGGCGGCGGCTTCAGCCTCGGCGCCCACGCAGGCGGCGACGAACTTCACCGGCTTGCCGAGAAGCTTCTCGAGCTCGGCGGCCACGGGGCGAAGGGAGAACTTCTCGACGACCTTGCCGTCCGGACGACCGAGGTGGGACATCAGCACCAGGGAGGCGCCGCCTTCGAGCAGGAACTTGATCGTCGGCAGGGCCGCGGCGATACGCTGGGTATTCGTGATGGCGCCGGTCTTCTTGTCCTGGGGGACGTTGAAGTCGACACGGACGAGGACACGCTGGCCCTTGACGGAGCCGAGTTCGCGGAGGGTAGGAGCAGGCATGGTGGTGAAAGGCTGCAGAGAAAGGCGTAAGCCGAGGGGTGGGAAGAACAAACCGCCCAAGGCCTCGCAAACCGTCATAACCACCCTCCCCCGCCCCATCGGGAGCCCAAAACAAGACAGGCGGCCCGGATGGGCCGCCTGTCGCGGAGGAATCTAAGCGTGGCTTAGAGCTTGGCCGTGACCTTGCCCAGGAGCTCGACGACGCGGTTGGAGTAGCCCCACTCGTTGTCGTACCAGCTGATGAGCTTGAAGAAGTTCTTGTTCAGCTCGATCGAGGAGCCGGCGTCGAAGATCGACGAGCTCTTGTCGTGGATGAAGTCGGAGGAGACCACTTCTTCGTCGGTGTAGGCCAGGATGCCCTTCATGTAGGTCTCGGACGCCTTCTTGAGGGCGGCCTTGATCTCGGCGAGGGAGGTGTCCTTGGTGGTCTTGACGGTCAGGTCGACGACCGAGACGGTCGGGGTCGGGACGCGGAAGGCCATGCCGGTCAGCTTACCCTTCACTTCCGGGAGGACGAGGGCGACGGCGCGGGCGGCGCCGGTGGCGGACGGGATGATGTTGATCGCGGCGGAACGGCCACCCTTCCAGTCCTTCTTGGACGGACCATCGACGGTCTTCTGGGTGGCGGTGTAGGCGTGGACGGTGGTCATCAGGCCTTCGGCGACGCCGAAACCTTCCTTCAGCAGCACGTGGACGAGCGGCGCGAGGCAGTTCGTGGTGCAGGAGGCGTTGGAGATGATGTGGTGGTTCGCCGCGTCGTACTTGTCGTCGTTGACGCCGATGACGACGGTGATGTCCTCATCCTTGGCCGGGGCGGAGATGATGACCTTCTTGGCGCCGGCTTCGAGGTGACCCTTGGCCTTGGCGGCTTCGGTGAAGAGACCGGTGGACTCGATGACGACCTGGACGCCGAGGGCCTTCCAGGGGAGTTCGGCCGGGGTGCGGGCGGAAACCACGAGGATTTCCTTACCGTTCACGACGAGGACGTCGTCTTCAGCCTTGTCCGGGGAGGACTTCTTGGAGCTGACGGTGCCGTTGAAGCGACCCTGGGTGGAGTCATACTTCAGGAGGTAGGCGAGGTTGTCCGCAGGGACGATGTCGCCGACGGCGACGACGTCGAAGGTCGTGCCGAGGTGGCCCTGTTCGACGAGGGCGCGGAAGACGAGACGGCCGATGCGGCCGAATCCGTTGATAGCTACTTTGGTGGCCATGGTATGGTGTGTGAGAAAGGAAAGAGGACGGACGGGAAAGGGATGAAAAAGGCTCTGCCGCCCCGCATTGGCAAGCGAGAATGCGAATCAGGCCCCGGCGGACCAGACGGCGGCGCCCAAAGGCGGCAGGATGACGTGATCCCCCTCGATCCGCGGCACGGGACCAGGGGCATGCAGGCAGGAGGGGAAAGGTGAGAGCACCACGGGCGTCCAGTCACCCGTCCGTGGCAAGGCGAGCGTGACCTCCCGGTCATGCGGATTGCAGGCCATGAGCACCCGGGCAGGGCCGAGCTGTCCGTCGGCGTTGAGGACGGCGATGAAGGCTTCCCCACCCTGCTGATGGGTGACCTGCATCCAACCCGGCGACACGGCCAAGCGCGGACGCAGCCCCGACCCGGAGGCCGAGAGGCGGAAACCAATCAGGCGGGCGACGAATTCGTGCTCGGACCGGAAACGTTCGATGCGGACCGGGTCGAGGCGGTTCAGGTCGCCGCGTCGCCAGGTGTTGCTGACGCCGCGCTTGGTCGAGAGGAAATCCTGGCCGGCGCAGAGCATCGGCACGCCCGCGGAGCAGAGCAGGATCACGTGCATGAGGCGCGTGCGCAGGACGTCGCGGGGCGCCGGATCAAGGGCGTCGGCGCCCGCGCGTTCGGTGATGCGATCCAGCCACGCCATGTCGTCGTGCGACTGCGCGTAGCGTAGGCGCGCGGACGGCCGGAACGCGCACGCCGCGACGTGATGAAGCAGGTCCGCCGCCTTCGCGTGACCACGCACATAGGAAGGCAAGAACTCACGGAAGGCATCGTCCCAGCTCGTCCAGGTCGTGTGATCGAGGTCGCGCGCGGTGTGCCCGCGGAAGCTCCACGGTTCGGCGATGAGGATCTTATGCGGGGCGCGGAAACGGAAGTCGGCCTCGATCTCGCGCAGCAGCGGCGTGCCCAGCAGCTCGGCGAGGTCGAGCCGGACGCCGTCGACGCCGAGCACCTCGGTCCAGTGACGGAGCGCGGCGTGGACGAGCCGCTTGAACATCGGCGCCTCGGCGCGGACATCGTTGCCGCAGCCGCTCCAGTTGGTGAGTCTACCCTGCGGGTCGACGCGGTAGTAATACGGCGCGTCGATCGCACCGAGGCCGTTGGGCGAGCCGAAATGGTTCAGCACGACGTCCATGATGACGGCGAGTCCGGCCTCATGGCAGGCACGCACGAGATCACGGAACTCCTCCATCGCGACGACGCCTGGCGCCGAAGCGTAGGAGTTCGCGACGCCGAAGGCGCTCACGGGCATGTAGCCCCAATGATATTCGTCGGTCGCGGCATGCTCGAACTCGGCGCACGGCAGCAGTTCGATTGCGTTGACGCCGAGCGCGCGCAGGTAGTTGCCCTTCGTTCGCACATAGCGGGCGAGGTCGCGATAACCGCCGGCCGTCGGTGCGCCGTCGGCGAGGCCGAGGAGGTCGCGCAGATGGGCTTCGAGGATCACGAGGTCCTCGACCGGCGGCGGGACGAAGCCGTCATCGAAAGGCAGCAGCGCTTCGGGACCGATCACGAGGCCGGCGGCCTGCCGGGGACCGACGACGGCGCGGGCCCACGGGTCGACGATGTGCGTGCCACCGAAACGTTCGCCGGTGTCGTCCTCCGACGCGGCGACCTGCAGCCAGTAATGGGCGCCGCTGAGATTCTCCGGCCAAGCAGCCGACCACGCGCCCTGCCCTTCGGGCTTGAGCATCAGCGGATGCGCGCCGCCGCCGGTCGGATGACGCCAGATGACTTCGACCGAGCGGGCGCGCGGAGCGAAGACGCGGAACAGCGTCGAACGCGCGCTGACCGTCGCGCCGAAACCGCCCGCGGGCTCCAGGACGTCCAGCGGCTCCGAGGCCAGGATGTCGCCGAGTTCGAGCAGCTCCGGGGTCTCGAAAACCATGCGGACCGGCACGGCGGACGGATCGACGTCGGTCGCATGGAAGCGAAAGACATGGCGGTCGGTGCGATGGCGCGAGATGACGAGGTTACGATGGTTGCCGTCGTCGCGCCGGACGTTGTCGGCGTCGTGCGGCGGCTCGACCCAGCGGTCGCCGGCGCGCAGGAATTTGAAGACGGTCTCTTCGGCTTCGCCGAGGACTTCCGCGAGGTCCGCGGCGAGCTCGAAGCCTTCGGCTCCCGCCACGCAGACCGGACGCAGCTGCCAGCGCTCCATGTCGATGGCGCGGCCCCAGTCATTGAAGGGTCCGACCACGCTGACGGAACCTTGCGCGGCCTCCGGACAGAGCGCCTTCCAGAAAAAGAAATGGACGCTGCCGCCCTCCACCCAGTGCCCCGCACGCAAGGCCCAGGCGCGGACGTCGGCCGGCTCGAGCAAGGTCAGCCGGGCCGGCGGATTCAGCGAGAGCGGCGGCAGCCCCGGACCAGCCCAGTCGCGCGTGAGCGCGACCAACCCGGAGACCTTCGTCTCCCAGCGGGCGCTGGCCAGTTCACGCGTCATCACCTCCAGAGGAAGGGCGGAAAAATAAATTGGCGAGCAAAAGCGGGCTTCCCTCCCGGCCGTCCTCCGCCCACGATGCGCGCGTGGATATCAGCGTACTAGTGAGCGACTGGGATGGTCACCGCCTCCTGGATTCCGGCGACGGCTTCAAGCTCGAGGAGATCGGCGGCGTCCGCATGATCCGGAGCGAACCTAAGGCCTGGTGGAGCAAATCCCTGCCCGCCGCCGAGTGGGCCCGCGCGGTCGCCGAACACGAAGAAGGCGGCCGGGAAGGCCGTTGGAAACTCAAAGGCAACTGCCCCAAGGAATGGGAGACCAAGCTGGGCAAGCTCCGCTTCCAGCTGCGGTTCATGGACAATTCCAAGCAGTTCGGCGTCTTCGCCGAGCAATCCCCGCACTGGAAGTGGGTCGCCGAGCGCCCGCAGAAACTCGAACCGCGCCCCCGCCTGCTCAACCTTTTCGGCTATACCGGCGCGGCCTCGCTCAACGCCGCCCAAGCCGGCTGGCACGTCACCCACGTCGACGCCTCCAAGCCCGCCGTGGCCTGGGGCCGCCGCAATCAGGAGCTCTCCGGCATGGCCCAGGAGCCGATCCGCTGGATCATCGAGGACGCGATGACGTTCGTGAAGCGCGAGGTCAAACGCGGCAACCAGTACGAGGCCATCATGCTCGACCCGCCCGCCTTCGGCCGCGGCCCGACCGGCGAGTTCTGGAAGGTCGAACGCGACCTCGCCCCTCTGCTCCGCGCCTGCCGTGAGCTGCTCTCCCCGCAGGCCCAGTTCATGATCCTGACGGTCTACACGATCGACGCCTCTTCCATCCTCTGCCACAACCTGCTCGAAGACGTCACCCGCGGACTCGGCGGACAGGTCGACATCGGCGAACTCGCCCTGAAACAGGAAAACAACGGGCGCCTGCTCCCCCTGTCCCTCTGGGGTCGCTGGACTGCTGCCAAGAAGGCCTGAGCCGGCCGGCCGCCTTCAATCTGGGCGGTTTGCGTTAATTGGTTTCCAAACCATAGGTTAACGCATCTAAATGCACGCGTGAGCCTAGTCCCCGACCAAGCTACTTTCCGCCAGTTGGCCCAGCAGTCCGACCTCATCCCGGTGTGCCTGGACCTGATGGCCGACCTGGAGACCCCGGTCTCGGTCTACGCCCGCCTCCGCGCCCTCGGCTCCCCCTTCCTCTTCGAGTCGGTCACCGGCGGCGACAAGCTCGGACGCTACAGCTTCTGTGGCGCCGCTCCCGCCCTCACGCTGACCGTCTGGGAAGACCGCACCGAGATCGTTCGTCGTGACGGCACCAAGGAGACCCTCCCGACGCCGGCGGATCCGCTTTCGCTGGTGAAGAAGGAACTCTCCGGCCTGCGCGTCGCCAAGGTGCCCGGGCTGCCCCCGTTCGTCGGCGGCATGGTCGGCATGGTCGGCTACGAATACGTCCACCGCATCGAGCCGACCGTCCCGAAGCCCGCCAAGGACCCGGCCGGTACGCCCCTGCTCCACTTCATGCTGGTCGACCGCGTCGTCGCCTTCGACAACGCCCGTCAGACCCTCCGCCTCATCGTCAACGCCCGCGTGAAGTCGCCGGCCGACGCCGACGCCGCCTGGGCCGCCGCCAAGCAGGAACTCGAAGCCCTGCGCGCCGTGGTCACCGGACCGCGCGCCGCCGTGGCCGCCGAACTCCCGGCCGCCGCTGAGCTGGCCACGGGCCAGGCCAACTTCAGCCAGGCCGACTTCGAAGCCGCCATCCGCCGGACGCAGGAATACGTCCGCGCCGGTGATTGCGTGCAGGTCGTGCTCTCGCGCCGCACCGACGTCGCCTTCAAGGGCGACCCGCTCGACCTCTACCGCGTGCTGCGCCACGTGAACCCGTCGCCTTACATGTTCGTGCTGGAGACCGGCCGCGGCTTCGACGTCGTCGGCGCCTCGCCGGAAGTGAACGTCCGCCTCACCGGCCGCCTCTGCGAGATCCGCCCGATCGCCGGCACGCGCCCGCGCGGCGCCGACGAAGCCGCCGACCGCCAGCTCGAAGCCGAACTGCTCGCGGACCCGAAGGAACGCTCCGAGCACCTGATGCTCGTCGACCTCGCCCGCAATGACCTCGGCCGCGTCTGCCTGCCCGGCTCCGTGAAGGTGCCCGACTACGCGATCGTGGAACGCTACTCCCACGTGATGCACATCGTCTCGCAGGTCGAAGGCCAGCTCGCGCCCGAGAAGGACGCGTTCGACCTCTTCCGCGCCACGTTCCCGGCCGGCACCCTTTCCGGTGCGCCCAAGGTGCGCGCCATGCAGGTCATCTCCGAACTCGAAGGCGAACGCCGCGGCGTCTACGGCGGCGCCGTCGGTTACTTCGGCTTCGATGGCGGCCATGACTCCTGCATCGTGATCCGCACCGCTTCGCTCCGCGACGGCGTGGCCAGCATCCAAGCCGGCGCCGGGGTCGTCGCCGACTCCGTGCCGACCTCCGAATACGAAGAAACCATCAATAAGTCCAAGAGCGTCCTACGCGCCCTCGGACTCGCCGCCGGCCTGCGCTCCTGAGAAACCTGCCTGTGCCCAAGTCCAAGCCCAAGAAAAGCGCCGCGCCGAAGGCCAAGCCTTCGCCGAAAGCCGCTGAGCAGGGCCGGACCAAGAAGCCCCTCGCCGCCAAGCCGGTGAAGGAGCCGAAGAAGTTGCCGGTCCCGCCAAAGAAGCCCGCCAAGGAACCGAAGCCGGAAACCAAGAAGCTTCCGCCTGCTCCGAAGCCGGAAGCACGCGTCGCGCCCAAGCCTCCCGTGGCTGTCCGCACTGCCCCCAGCCCTGGCCCTAGCTCTAGCCCTAATTCTGATACCGACCCCACCGAACCGGGCCTGCCGTGGGAGGAGCTGTCCACGGAAGAGCGTTCGCCG
>ENA-OREM01000669-OREM01000669.1-marine-metagenome-genome-assembly--contig:-NODE-669-length-21380-cov-4.011782_pt1 | contig 21380 bp, 18 predicted proteins | sample MGYA00248623_ERZ508561 | MGnify/ENA primary metagenome ERZ508561 (study PRJEB26227, sample SAMN06264494) | marine metagenome | isolation source: Columbia River Estuary | place: USA:Columbia River Estuary...
GCTCGATGGAGCCCGCACCATCATCTTTAGATGAAGAAAGCCCGCCACAAGGGCGGGCTTTCTGTGAGCTTAGGTACTTGGTCCTAGGCGCACTGACAGAGTTCTTCTGGCTTGTAGCCAGATAGGGCCTCGTCAATGTGCTCTCCACAGCCAGTCCAGGTGACTTTGCTGCATCGGTTACAACGCGCTGGGCTACACACGATGGTCCTCCTTGATTCGAAGTTTTACCTTAGGAGTATATACCCCCAGGGGTATTATCGCTACTAGCTCAGGCGCTTCGTGAGGTTGGTGTCCAAAGCGGCGAGGAAGTCCTCGGTGGTGAGCCACTCTTGATCTGGACCCACCAACAAAGCCAAGTCCTTCGTCATCGAACCGGCTTCCACAGTCTTGATGACAACGTCTTCCAAGGTGTGCGCAAACTCAATGAGCTTGTCGTTGCTATCGAGCTTTCCGCGGTGCATGAGTCCTCTGGTCCACGCGAAAATAGACGCGATGGGGTTGGTCGAGGTGGGGTTTCCCTTTTGGTGTTCGCGGTAGTGGCGCGTCACGGTGCCGTGAGCGGCCTCTGCTTCGACGATCTTGCCATCGGGAGTGGTCAACACACTGGTCATCAGACCGAGCGAGCCAAAGCCCTGAGCGACGGTGTCGGATTGCACATCACCGTCGTAGTTCTTGGTGGCCCAGACGTAACCGCCCTCCCACTTCATTGCCGAGGCGACCATGTCATCAATCAAGCGGTGCTCATAGGTGATGCCCGCGGCGTCAAACTTGTCCTTGAATTCAGCGAGGTAGATCTCCTCAAAGAGGTCCTTGAAGCGACCATCGTAAGCCTTGAGGATGGTGTTCTTGGTCGAGAGATAGACAGGGTAGTTCCTGGCGAGACCATAGTTCAGTGACGCCCTAGCGAAGTCCCTGATTGAGGAATCGAGGTTATACATCGCCATGGCGACACCGCCACTGGGAGCATCGAAGACCTCAAAGCTTTGGGCTTCGCCGCCGTCTTTGGGCGTGAAGCTAATCGTTAGGGTTCCGGGGCCATCGAAGACGAAGTCTGTTGCGCGGTACTGGTCACCAAAAGCGTGACGACCGACAATGATGGGTTTATTCCAGCCGGGAACCAGGCGAGGAATGTTGGAGATGATAATCGGCTCGCGGAAAATCACGCCGCCGAGGATGTTACGAATGGTGCCGTTGGGGCTTCGCCACATTTTCTTGAGACCAAATTCGACCACGCGCTCTTCGTCGGGGGTAATGGTGGCGCACTTCACACCCACACCGTGCTTTTTGATGGCATGAGCTGCATCAATAGTGATCTGGTCATCGGTCTCATCGCGCTTTTCAATGCTGAGGTCGTAATACTCCAGGTCAACATCGAGGTAGGGGTGGATGAGGCGGTCCTTGATGAATTGCCAGATGATGCGCGTCATTTCATCGCCATCGAGCTCTACTACGGTGCCTTCGACCTTAATCTTTTCCACGGTGTTCCCTTTCGCCACAGGCTCTTGCCTCAATCGGAGTATGTCCGAGAGATAAGCCTAGCAAATATATCTTTATATCAAGATACCTTCCCATCGCCACGCAATACGTCCTACCCTTAGGGGATGGAAGGCTTAGTACTAGAGGAACTCTCCGCCAGCACAGCCCTGCAGGCGAATTCGCTGGAATTGTTACCAGGCCAGGAAGAGTTCGCCACCCCCGTGACCTATGTTCACGCTGATGACTCACTGGATCACACCAAAACCTGGAGCCGAGTCATCCTCCACGGCGATGACGTTGTGGGAGTTATCCGGGCACATTTCGATCCTGACCACAGCGATGAAGCGCTGCGGTCGTGTGTGTGGCGCGTGAGCGTCGCCGCGAGCGCCCAGGGTCAAGGCGTTGGCCGGTTTGCCATTAACGCCGCGAGTGACCAAGCCCGCGCTGAAGGGTTTAGCTCCTTGAGGGTCGTGTGGTCACCGGGTGACCAAGGACCCGGCGAATTTTTTCACCGCTTAGGCTTCCGTGATTCCGGTGTGACCGAATACGGCGACCAGATCGGCACGCTCGGCCTCTAGTGGAAAAAGTGGCGCTCACCCGTGGTGAACAGTGCCACCCCGGCCGCTTTGGCAGCAGCGATGACCTCGGCGTCACGCACGGAACCACCGGGCTGAACAACGGCGCTCACGCCCCCCGCAAGCAAAATCTCTAGCCCATCGGCAAAGGGGAAGAAAGCGTCCGACGCGGCAACACTTCCCGGTGCTCGATCTCCCGCGCGCTCCAGCGCTAATCGACAGGAATCCACTCGGTTGACCTGCCCCATGCCAATGCCCACCGTCGCTTGGCCTTGAGCCAGCACGATGGCATTGGACTTCACAGACCGAACCGCCCGCCACGCAAATTCCAGGGAGGCCATGACCTCGGGTGAGGGTTGAGTCCCCGCCACCAAGGTCCACTGTGACGCTGGTGCAAAATGTTGATCAGTGTCTTGAATGAGCACACCACCAGAAATATGACGCCATTCGCTCGCCGGGGGCGTGAAGCCTTCGGGCAGCACCACGATCCGCAGGTTTTCCTTGGCAGCAAAGACCTCTAACGCTTCGGGAGAGAAACTGGGGGCGACCACTACTTCGGTGAAGGCTTCGACAATCGAGCGGGCGGTGTCAGCATCGATCTCTCGATTAGCGGCAATCACTCCGCCAAAAGCAGAAAGGGGATCACACGCGAAGGCTAGGCGATGAGCGTGTGCCAAAGTCTCGTGAACAGCGACACCGCATGGATTCTGGTGTTTGATGATGGCCACCGCGGCACCCTCGTGGTCATACGCTGCGCGCAGTGCTGCTTCGGCATCCAAATAGTTGTTATAAGACATTGCTTTGCCCTGAATCACCTTCGCCTGGGCAAGTCCCGCAGTCGCGGGTAGCCCTTCATAAACCGCGGCGCTTTGGTGCGAATTCTCCCCATAACGAAGCTCACCTGCCAGAGAAGCTCGATAGCTGACCAATGTGCCACCGGAGAGCCACTGGGAAACCCCTAGGTCATAGCTCGCCGTGTGGGCAAAGGCTTCCGTGGCAAGCTCCCTGCGCATCGCGTGCGTTGTTCCGCCGGCTTCGAGCTCCACAAGGAGTTCTGGATAACGGGCAGGATCCACCACGATTGCCACGTGGGCATGATTCTTGGCAGCGGCTCGCACCATGGCGGGACCACCAATGTCGATGTTCTCAATGACGTCTGCTTCGCCAGCGCCAGAGGCAACCGTGCTAGCGAAGGGATACAGATTCACCACCACCAGGCCAATGGGCTCCACGTCCCAGCTATCCAGGGTCTCCACGTGCTCAGCCTTGGATAAATCAGCCAAAATTCCACCGTGGATATGAGGATGCAGTGTCTTCACGCGACCATCGAGAGCTTCGGCGAAACCGGTGACGGAGCTCACATCGGTAACCTCCAGGCCCGCATCGCGCAGCACCGCCGCCGTCGAGCCGGTGGAAACAATCTCGATTCCCAACGCGCGCAGCCCTGTGCCCAACTCCCCAACCCCCGTTTTGTCACTGAGAGAGAGAAGGGCTCGGCGGGGCATGAGACGCTGCTGGGTGGTCATGAGGAAGGGGCGCTTTCTGTTGAGGTGGGGGGAGGGACGAGGGTGCGAAGTACATCCAGTAGGAGCGCGCGCTCCACGACCTTAATGCGCTCATGCAGCACCTCGAAGGTGTCGCCTGGGTGAATGGGAACACGTTCCCTGGCAAGAATGTCGCCGGTGTCGACCCCATCGTCAATGATGATCACCGATGCTCCGGTCTCAGATACTCCCGCAGCAAGCGCATCGTGAACACCGTGAGCTCCGGGGAATTCAGGTAAGTAGGCCGGGTGGGTATTAAGAATGCGACCGGGGAATCGATCCACAAACCCTGGGGGCAAGAGCTTCATAAAGCCGCTGAGCACGACCCAATCGGGCGCATACGAGGCCACTTCATCGCCCAGTGCCACACCCCATGATTCTCTGGATTCATACTCCCCAGGCGAGACAACACAAGTGGGAATTCCCCGCTCATTCGCATGCTGCAGACCGGGGGCTTGCCCATCAGCACCCACCGCCACCACCTCGGCATCGATGCCAGAGCCTGGCAAGTCACGAAGTAATGCAGCTAGATTGGTGCCGCTTCCTGAAATCAGGACCACCAGCCGGGCTTTCACACCCCTATCCTAGCGAGCGGCTTCACCAGCGCTTTTGGCCAAACCACCCGAGAGAAGCCCCAGTAGTACGCCCACGAAGACCTCCACACCCCACCACAGGGCAATCTGAGCTGGATCAGCTCCCACCGAGGCAAACCGACCAGGTCCCATGGCTCCACCGGTGAGGCCGGCCAGCAGTGCGCCCACTCCCGCAGTGAAGGCACCGGCAACGACGGCAGCGCCTGCCATGTGGATTGCCGGTTGAGAAAAGAAAGAGGTCTCGCGCATATCTCGCCACAGGCCACCGCGCTGGTCCCCCACCAATCGACTGCGACTGGCAAGACCACCCACAAAGGCCAGGGTCACGGGAATCAGAATCACGAGCACAGCAAATTCGGGAACGCTGGAGGGGACAATTCCCAACAGCGGCAGAGCGGGAACACTCTGCAACTGTGTTCCCAGAGGAGAAATCAGCGCACCCAGCCCCAAGCTAAATCCTGGTCCCACCATCCACATCACGGCCCACACAATGACGGTGGGAAGAATTGCTAATTGCGCCATCGACACGGTCACGATCCCCCAGGCACTGGGTTGAAGGGATTCATATAACCCAATCACCGTGCCAAAACCAGCAACGAGCAAGCCAGCGACAACCACGGCAGCAACTCCCAGGACCGCAGCAACCGAGGCCACACCGGCCGACATTCCCGTTCGAAGAATTCCCGAGAGTGCCGGGGGAAGTAGCGAGCTCACCACTTTCTTGCCCGCAGCATCACCACCGACCCAGGTTGCCAGCGCCATTCCTGCTGCTAAGAACAACGCGGGACGCACCAGGGCATCCAGAAGGTCGAATTCGACAATCTGCTCGGGTAGGGAAAACACCAGGAGAAAACTCAGTCCAACCATCGATCCCACGGCCAACACCCAGGTCAACAGGGGATACCGCCGCGCTCCTTCTCGCCGGGCAATCCGATATCCCCACAGCAGGGTCAACAGAGCCACTCCTAAGAGCGCAACATCCACCACAAATTCTCGCGCGAGTGTTCCCAGCGCCAAAGAGTCCGCGAGTTCCGGAGAGAGCGCAAAGTGCAGGGGGACCCCGTGGCCCAACATCCATCCATCGACCGCGATACCCCAGGACGCCACAAGGTCCGTGGAAAAACCATCGTCAAACGCCCAGACCAGAGTCAACGGGGCAAAAAACAGGCCTAACCCGAGCCCCATGAGCACGACGACGTCGAGCACGGTGGCAAGCGCAATTAGGCGGGCGTTCATGGCGCCTTGAGCTTATCGCGGGCCTCCCACAGACCCTCGGTGCGACCTACAGTGAAGCGATGACCTCACGCATCAGCTCGGCAGTTTCGCTCGGTGTTTTACCCACCTTGACGCCTGCGGCTTCCAGTGCTTCTTTCTTCGCAGCGGCAGTACCCGCGGATCCCGACACAATCGCGCCGGCGTGACCCATGGTCTTGCCCTCAGGAGCGGTGAAACCAGCAACATATCCGACCACAGGCTTGGTCACGTGCTTCTTGATGAACTCTGCAGCGCGCTCTTCCGCATCGCCACCAATTTCACCAATCATCACGATGGCCTTGGTTTCGGGATCGTTCTCAAACGCTTCCAAAGCATCGATGTGCGTGGTTCCCACGATCGGGTCACCACCAATACCAATGGCAGTAGAGAACCCAATATCGCGCAGCTCAAACATCATTTGGTAGGTCAGGGTTCCCGACTTCGAGACCAGTCCAATCGGACCCTTGCCCGTAATGGTGGCCGGGGTAATACCCGCAAGCGCTTCACCGGGGGTAATAATTCCTGGGCAGTTAGGGCCAATGATTCTGGTGCCACCCACTTCTTGAGCGTGCGCCCAGAGCTGTGCAGAATCCTGCACGGGGATTCCCTCGGTAATGATGACCAACAGAGGAATCTTGGCGTCAATTGCCTCGATGGCAGCATCCTTGGAAAAAGCGGGGGGAACAAACGCTACGGAAACCGTGGCGCCCGTCTCTTTCATGGCTTCTGCGACGGTGGCGAACACGGGCAGCGTGACATCGCCGTGCGTAACCGTGGTGCCGGCCTTGCGGGCGTTCACACCACCGACCACCTGGGTACCAGCAGCCAACATCAACGCGGTGTGCTTGGAACCTTCACCACCGGTAATGCCCTGGACGATGACGCGGGAATCTTTGTTGAGAAAAATCGACACTGTTTCTTCCTTACTGAGACGCGAGCTCGGCGGCTTTTTCAGCGCCCTGGTCCATAGTTTCGGCCAAGGTCACCAACGGGTGATTAGCGGCGGCAAGAATCTCACGACCCTTGTCAACACTGTTGCCATCAAGGCGAACAACGAGAGGCTTGGTGGCACCGTCACCGATGATCTCCAGCGCCTGAACGATGCCATGAGCCACCGCATCACACGCCGTGATTCCCCCAAACACGTTCACAAAAACACTCTTCACCTGGGGGTCGCCCAGAATGACATCGAGGCCTGCTGCCATAACCTCAGCGGAAGCTCCCCCACCGATATCGAGGAAGTTGGCCGGCTTCACGCCACCATGACGCTCACCGGCATAGGCAACAACGTCGAGAGTCGACATCACCAATCCGGCACCATTACCGATAACGCCCACTTCGCCATCCAGTTTCACGTAGTTCAAATCGTGAGCCTTGGCTTTTTCTTCCAGCGGATCAGCAGCTGCACTATCGGCTAGTTCTGCATGGTGAGGCTGACGGAATTCTGCGTTCTCATCCAACGTCACCTTGCCATCCAGAGCAATCACGTCACCAGACTTCGTGAGAACCAGAGGGTTGACCTCCACCAACGTGGCGTCTTCTTTCGTGAAGACGTCATAGAGCTTCACAAACACAGGAGCAACACGCTCGACCAGTTCAGCGGGGAACTTGGCAGCAACAGCTATTTCTCGAGCCTTATCCAGGTCAATTCCCTGAGCAGGGTTGATCGCGATACGGGCCAACGCCTCGGGGCGCTCTTCTGCCAGTTGCTCAATTTCCATGCCACCTTCGTAGCTGCACAACACGAGATAATTCCGGTTCGCGCGATCCAGCAGAACCGAGAAATAGAATTCGAGATCAATATCGGCACCGGCCGCCACCATCACGCGCTGCACGATGTGGCCCTTGATATCCAACCCGAGAATTGCCTCGGCGACGCTCTTCGCCTCCGCGGGGGTCGGGGCAACCTTGACGCCACCGGCTTTACCGCGACCACCGGTTTTCACCTGGGCTTTGACGACGGTCAGTCCGCCGATCTTCTCTGCGGCTGCCTGCGCCTGATCTGGAGTATCAGCAATAAGTCCTGCCAATACGGGAACGCCATGACGCTCAAACATGTCTCGGGCTTGGTATTCGTATAAGTCCACGCCTGTGGGTCCTTCCGGTTAGTCGGCTAGGAAATAAGAGAGATGATTCCAGTCAGCACTCTCACCGGTGAAAGGGGGGAACCACGCCCAGCCTATCGGCAATTAACGCCCCACGAGGGACATCGTGGGGGTGCTAGAGCTTGGTAATGGGAGCAATCTTGATTAGGAGCCTCTTCGTCCCGCGGGTATCAAAGCTCACCTCCGCCACGCGCTTGGGGCCTTCCCCCGTGACCTGCTTCACCGAGCCTTCGCCAAAATCATCGTGCACAATGCGATCGCCCACGACCAAGGTGAGATCACCGTTATCGCGCACACTCGACGTCACTCGATTGGCCCACTCCGTGGTCCTTGGTGGTGCCTTAGGAAGCGCATCCTGCACGCTCACACCCCGGCTGCGCGAGCTTCCCGCTCCCTGCCAGCCACTACTTCGGATGGAGGAACCCAACTGATGTCCAGCCCCTCCCGTGGCGGCCTGCGATTCCCGCCACGCGATAAGTTCGGTCGGGATTTCTGCGAGGAATCTACTGGGTTGAGCAATAGCGGTGTCCCCAAAGGTGCTCCTGGTCATAGCCAAGGACAGGTGAAGTTTCTTCTTTGCCCGGGTAATTCCGACATAGAGCAAGCGTCGTTCTTCTTGAATACCACCAGGCTCGGCCGCGCTCATCCGATGAGGAAGTAGGTCTTCTTCTAATCCGGTGAGGAAGACAGCGTCGTATTCCAATCCTTTGGCCGTGTGCAGTGTCATCAACGACACCGTTCCTGTCGCATCATCCAGATCATCGGCGGCGGCCACGAGCGAGACTTCAGTGAGGAAATCAGTCAGGGTGCCATCGGGGTTATTTTTCCCAAATTCCCGCGTCACGCTGACAAGTTCTTGCACGTTTTCCGCGCGGACATCATCTTGGGGATCAACACTGGCCTGCAGGAGGGTGAGATACCCCGTGGCATTCAAGATCTTTTCCACCACCTTGACCGGCGGGTCTTGAATAGACACTGCACTGGCCTGCGCCAAGGCGTCAGCAAGGGACACCATCGCGTGGGTGACCTTAGGACCCAGGCCTAATTCGCTAGCGCGCGCCAGGGCTTCGACCAGCGTGATGCCTTCCCGATCAGCAAAGGCGACCAGAGACGTTTCGGTAGCCGGCCCGATGCCGCGGCGAGGGACATTGAGGATTCGACGCAGCGCTAGAGAATCAGCTGGATTAGCAATCGAAATCAGATACGCCATCACGTCTTTGATTTCGGCGCGTTCATAGAACTTGGTGCCCCCAATAATCCGGTAGGGAATAGCGGAGCGAATAAAGATGTCTTCCAGGGCCCTGGTTTGAGCGTTGGTGCGATAAAAAACGGCCATTTCGGAATAGGGCACGCCCTCGTGGGACATTTCGACAATACGATCCGCTACGAACTGTGCTTCGTCGTGGGCGCTATAGCCGGTGAACCCGATGATCTCGTCTCCACTGCCGAACTGGGTGAAAAGGTTCTTGGCTTTGCGATCAAAGTTGTTACCGATGACAGCATTCGCAGCGTCCAAAATGTTTTGAGTCGAACGATAGTTCTGTTCCAACAAAATGACTTCGGCGCCCGGAAAATCACGCTCAAATTCCGTGATGTTGCGAATATCGGCACCCCGGAACGCGTAAATAGATTGATCGGAATCACCCACCACCGTCAGCGATGCGCCCGCCAGACTGCCATCTTCTCGTCGAGGGATCGAGGAGGTTTCGGGAATCAACGAGGCGGGGACCTCCCGGGTGAGTTCGCGAATCAAGGCGTACTGCGCGTGATTGGTGTCCTGGTACTCATCCACCAACACGTGGCGAAAGCGTGTTTGATAGGTCGCGGCCACTTCGGGGAAGGCCCGAAACAGATACACCGTTTGGCCAATTAGGTCGTCAAAATCAAATGCCTGCGAGCGGCGCAATTCAGCCTGATAGCGATCCCACACTTCGATAAACAAGGCATCAGCGGGATCGGAAGACTCTGAGGTGCGGCGGTAGGCATCCACATCCATCAGTTCGTTCTTCAGCCTCGACATCTTGCCGATCACCATGCTGTGGGTTAGGCCCATCTCATCGCCATTGACTTGTTTGAGGATTCTCTTCACCAGTGCCCGCTGGTCAGCAGAGTCATAAATGGTGAACGAGCTGGAATAACCAAAGCGGTCGTGTTCTTTGCGCAGAATTCGCACACACGCCGAGTGGAAGGTGGAAATCCACATCCCGGAGGCCGCGTCACCCATCAAAGCTTCGATGCGCTCACGCATCTCACCGGCAGCTTTATTGGTGAACGTAATCGCCAAAATTTGGCTGGGCCAGGCATCTCGAGAATGCAACAATCCAGCGATTCTGCGGGTGAGCACACTGGTTTTTCCCGAACCAGCCCCGGCAATAATCAACAGTGCCGGGCCGCGAAACGCCACTGCCGCGCTTTGTTGGGGGTTGAGGCCCTCGGTCACGTGAGCGGCGATAGCAGACATATAACGCTCAGTCTAAAGCCCACCACTGATTGCTTCGCTAGCCTTAGTCACGTGAACACGCCTGAGGATTTTTCCACCGCCCCGAACGGGCCAGAACTGGTGGAACCAGAGAACCAGGGCATTGCCCCTGATCTCGAATCATTGGATACCGATCGCATCCTTCGCGACACCGGATCTATCGTTATTCCTCCTGCGCTGGAGGACACAACTCCGGAGCACACAGACGTTGCTCCCCCCAGTGAGACCCTCGCTGATGAGTCTGAGCCTGAGGAGCTCTCGATGGCGGACGAGGAACCCAAGCAGGCCTTAGATACCCCGAGTGGGCCCGAGCGCTCAGGGATCAATATTGTGTCGATTGTGGCGCTGATATTAGCTCTCACGTTGAGCCCCTTCAGTGTTTTTTTCGGCTATCTGGCGGTGGGCCAAATCAGACGCTCCGAGCAACGCGGTGAAGCTCTCGCGTGGTTCAGCGTGGGATTGGGGTGGCTGTGGCTGGTGGGATATGTTCTCGCCGGAAGTATCGCCATTACCGCCTGGCTTCAGCTATAGCCAAGGATTCCCCCAGCTAAGCCCCAGTTGCCTTGGTAGAATAAAGGCCTGTTCACACCCCATCGAAAAGGTTCCCATGGCAACGTCGAATCCTGCATTTTCCCGATCCCTCGCCTTCAGCCCGAGCAACGTCGCGACCCCTGATGCCCGTGAGCTCGATGAGCTGTATTCCCGCCCCAGCGCTAGCTCGACCAGCACAGGGCGGATGACCTACGAAGACACCATCATGAAGACCCTGATTGCTTTTGGGGTGCTTGTCGCCGGTGCCCTAGTCGGTTGGGTATTTCCCGTGTTGGCCATCCCGGGCCTCATCGTGGGCTTGGTTCTCGCCATGGTGAACATCTTCAAGAAGAAGCCCTCTCGCGGCTTGATTCTCGCTTACGCCGGTTTCGAAGGTTTATTTGTGGGAGGAATCTCCGCGATCTTCAATCAAATGTGGGAAGGCATCGTCACCCAGGCTGTCTTTGGCACCTTGGCCGTCATTGGCGTGACATTGTTCTTGTTCCTCAGTGGCAAATTCCGCACCTCTGCTCGCATGACGCGCATTGTGACCATCGCCATGGTGGGTTACCTGGTCTTTTCGCTCGTGAACTTTGGGTTGATGACCTTCGGTGCCACCAGTGGAATGTTTGGTCTTCGGAGCATGGAAATCTTTGGCATTCCCCTGGGCGTGATTTTGGGAATAGTGGTCGTATTCCTGGCCGCCTATTCGCTGGTGATGGATTTCGAATCCATCAAAGAAGGCGTGGAAAAGGGAGCTCCAAGGGTCTATGGATGGCAAGCAGCCTTTGGGATCATGGTCACCGTGGTGTGGCTCTATGTCGAGATTCTGCGCCTCTTAGCTATCTTGCGCGGAGAGTAGCCTCTTTCTAGGCCCCCAGGTTTTGAACCTAGGCCAGAAAGAAGACGGTCTCGAGAGTCTTGAACCCTTCGTCGGGCTTCAACCCTTCCAATGCCTCAAAGTAATTTTCCATTTCAGACTGCCACAAAGTATTCACCTCTAGTGCAGCCATTCCTTCGCGAGCAGCGTTCAGGTCTGGCGTTTCGAAATACCCAAAAAGGGTTGCGTCGTCGCGGTCGAGGAACAGTGAATAATTTGTCCACCCGGTCGAGCTGAGGGCATCCAGCATTTCGGGCCAGACGCTCTGATGGCGCTCCACGTATTCATCCAGGGTGTCTTTTTTGAGTTTGAGACGAAATCCTATGCGCTGCATATTGAATCCTTTCACGAGTGTTAACGAAACCGGGTGGCTTCCACACTGTGGATGCCACCCGGTTCGTTCAACTAACTACCAGAGATCTAGTAGATCTCCTTGAAGGTAGCAATGTTGTCGATGGTGAAGGTGAAGGGGTCACCGAGGTAGGCAATGCCACCCTCGACCACTTCGTAGGAGGTGTCCCCAGCGGTGAAGCTGGATCCAACCGAACCGTCGAATTCACCCTGCATACCCAAGACTGCTGCGTAAACAGCAACATATCCGAGGTCGATGGGGTTCCAGAGTCCAACCTTGGCAATGGTTCCATCTTCAATGTAAGGAGCCATTTCGGAAGGAAGACCCAATCCGGTAACAGCAACAGTTGCGCCCTTTGCCTTCTTCTCTTGAGCAGCAGCCAAAACACCCACGGTGGTGGGGGCAATGATTCCAGCTACATCAGGGTACTGAGACAAAATCGCGTTGAACTGCTCAACGGACTTAGTTGCATCGTCATCGCCATAGAAGACGGCTGACTCAAGGCTTCCACCAACCCACGACATGTTGGGATAGGTTTCCTCCAGGTATGGGCCCATTGCTTCAATCCATACGTTCTGGTTTGCAGCGGTAGCAGCGGCGGAAAGAATCGCAACGGATCCGGTCTCGCCAACTTCTTCAGCAACCCAGTCGACCTCAGCGGTACCAATGCGGTTTGCTGCCGAAGGCAGAACCGTCACCAGACGTGCTGAGGCAGATTCTGCGGCGACGTCAGCGTCAGAAGTCACGATGGTGATTCCTGCAGCAATTGCTTCTTCCAGTGCCGGAACAATAGCGTTCTGGTCGGCAGCGGAAATCACAATGGCGTCATAGCCTTCTTGAATGGCCTGGTTGATGAACTGAACCTGCGCGGGGCCAGTGGCCTCGTTGGGGCCAATGTAGTCACAGCTTGCGCCGAGTTCGACACAGGCTGCCTGGGCACCCTCGTCCCATGCGGAGAAGTAACCAATGTTGATGGCCTTCGGCATGATGGCGATACGGTATTCAGCTGATTCAGTTGCGGTCTCGGTTGAGCCAGTCGTCTCTTCAGCTGTTTCTGTTTCTGCAGTGCTTGCGCAACCGGCGATGCCGAGTGCGACTACGGCGCTGAGGGCAAAAGTCCTCAGGCCCGACTTAAGGAGTCGGTTATTCATTTCCCACCTCTCGAATGGTTTTCTTGGTGTTTTTCTTGCTCCCCGCACCAGGGCGGTTTCGCAAGCCTTCAGTTATCTTTGGTGCGATAACTGAAATCAATAACAGCCCGCCGCTCACGATCAGCAACGAATTGGCTGTAAATCCTGCAAGCTGTAATGCCGAACGAATAACGCCGAGGGAGAGCACAGCGGCCAAAACCCCCCAGAGCGTGCCGACACCACCGGCAATAGAAACTCCGCCAAAAAGCACGGCGGCAATAATGCTCAGTTCGTAGCCCACCGCACCATCCGGCGAGGCACTAGCAAAACGTAACGTGTAGACCACCCCGGCTACTCCCGACATAAGTCCGGTCATAGCAAAAAGTGCCAACTTGGTGCGTTGCACCGGAATACCACTGAACTTGGCAGCTTCAGCGTTCACCCCGATAGCGAAGGTCCAGCGGCCATAACGAGTGTTGTGAAGGATGAACCAGGCGATAGCGGCCAAAACTACCAACAAGATGGTGGACCAGGGAATGAATGTTCCCGGGATACGCCCGTAACCCAAAGAAATCCAAAATTCTGGAAGTTGATTGACAGGTTCATTGCCCAACAAGGCAAAACTCAATCCTCGATACAGCGCAAGCGTTCCGATAGTGACTGCCAGAGAGGGCAAACCAAGTCTGGTCACCAGATATCCGTTAAAGAGCCCGCACGCAAGGCCCACCAAGAGTCCGCCGATAATCGCAGCTTCAAAAGGCAACCCGGCTCGATAGAGAAAACCGAGGCTGGCGCTGGAAAGGTTCAACGTCGAGGCCACGGAGAGATCAATTTCTCCCGAGATAATCAAGAACGTCATCGCTAAGGCGATGATCGCAAACTCCGTAACATCACGCAGAACAAAACTAAGGTTGCTCGTATTGGCGAAGTTGTCGGAAAGCATGGAGCCCAGGACGACGGCGATAATCAAAAACAGGCCGACGCCTTTGTCCCAGCTGAAGCTGAATCTACTCATCTTTAGACCCCATAATCGTCGTCGCCTTGGTTCTTCCGCTGAGGTATTTGTCAAAGGCAATGGCCAGAATGATCAGCCCTCCGTTGAACGCTTGTTGCCAAAACTGGGGGATTCCCAGCGCTCCAATAGTTCTGGTAATGGCCTGCAGCAAAATGGCCCCCAAGAATGCTCCCCAAACTGAGCCCGATCCACCAGCGATGGTGACTCCCCCCACCACGCAGGCAGCGATAACAATGAGCTCCAGCGACAAGCCAGAGTTGGCGTTGGCGGCGTTGAAACGGCCCAACATCACGGCGCCCGCTAATCCCGTAATCGCACCATTGATGACAAACGCAGAGAATATTCTCCGCGCAACGGGAATTCCTGCTAATTCTGCGGCGGCGGGGTTTGATCCGATGGCGTAGAGATCGCGTGCTGCGCGAACCCTGCGCATGATCACTCCACTCACAATTACGAGCACCAAGCCGATCAAGAATAGGACGGGAATCCCGGCAATCCGGTTCAATCCGATCCACGCCACCTCGGGCGGAACCATAGCTGCCGTAATCGTTCTGCCAAATGCGTAGTCGTTGAAAATTCCCCTCACTACGTAGAGCGCGCCCAACGTCACGACAAGACTGGGAAGACGGAGGTAGGCCACGAGGAAACCATTGATGGCTCCCACCAGCACACCCACGCTCAGAGCAGCAGCGAGACCAGCCCACAATCCATACCCCTGGGAATACAGATCACCAATGAGAAATGAGGTGAAACCAATCAACGACCCCACCGACAAGTCGATGTGTCGCATCACAATGACAAAAGTTTGGCCGACCGCCAATATGGCAACAATGGCTACGCCCAGGAGAATATCCCGTGCGCCGATAGCGGAGATGAAGCTGGGGTTAGCAATTCCGGCTACCGTGACGACCAAAACGAGAGCCACAAATACCGGAACTTCGCGAGCTTTCACAAGATTCTTCAGTGCCTTCATGCTGCGATCACCCCTCCCGTGGCGAGGGTGATTATCTTTTCGGGTGATGCCTCTGCACGTGTCAGGGTGCCTCGGTGCTCACCCTCGCGCATGACAAAAATTCGATCCGCCATTCCCATCACCTCAGGCAATTCCGAGGAAACCATGATGACGGCCATGCCTTGCTGAGCTTTTTGGGATAGCAATTTGTGTACTTCGGCTTTCGTCCCGACGTCGATTCCCCGGGTGGGTTCGTCCACAATCAATACCTTGGGTTCGGTGGCCAGCCATTTCGACAGAACGACTTTCTGTTGGTTACCTCCAGAGAGTCGTTCCACAGGATCTCCAATAGCGGCAAATTTGAGTTGGAGGGTTGTGGCCCATTGGGCAGCAGTACTCTCCTCGTTCTTACGTCGCAACAACAACCACGAGCTCAATTTCTTCAGCATGGTTACTGCCACGTTCCGGGCAATGGAGGACGCCATGAACAAGCCCTGTTGGCGCCTGTCCTCCGGAACCAAAGCGATGCCATTGTCCATCGAGACTGCGGGTTTACCTGGAGGCAACTTTGTGCCGTTGATTGTCACCACGCCCTCGTCATAACGGTCAATGCCGAAAATGGCTCGAATGACCTCCGAGCGGCCAGATCCGACGAGTCCGGCTAAAGCAAAAATTTCACCGGCATGAACGTCGAAAGAGATATCAGAAAACTGTCCCTCAAGGCTCATGCCTTTCACCTGCAAAACAACGTCACCTATGTGGGGCTCTAGTTTGGGAAATAGCTCCGACACTTCGCGACCGACCATCATCCGCACTACTTCAGAATCGGAGGTTTCGCTAATGAGCGAAGTACCTACCGTAGAGCCGTCACGCATGACGGTCATCCGGTCACACAGAGCGAAAACTTCATCTAAGCGGTGGCTCACAAAAACTACTGCGCTTCCTTGGTCGCGCAGATTTCTCACCACGGTGAATAAGCGATCGACTTCTTGGGAAGATAAAGCTGCCGTGGGCTCGTCCATCACGATGATCTTGGCGTCAGTCGAGAGCGCTTTAGCGATTTCCACAATCTGCTGGTCAGCAATCGAAATTCCTCGGGCTTTAGCATGAGGGTCTAAAGACACCCCCAGCCGCTCGAAAAGGCCCTGTGAGGCTTTCTCCATTGCGGCCCAATTCACCAAGCCGTTACTGACAATTTGGCGGCCAACAAAAACATTTTCAGCCAGGCTCAAGTCAGGGAACAAGCTGGGTTCTTGATAAATGACCGCGATTCCCTGATCAATGGAATCTCTGGTGCTGCCCTGCAGGAAATCCTGTCCTCGCAAAGTAATGACACCAGCATCAGCTCGATGCACGCCAGCTAAAGTCTTGAGCAGAGTGGATTTTCCAGCACCGTTTTCCCCCAACAGCGCGTGAACTTCCCCGGGATACAGAATCAAACCGGCATCAACAAGGGCGTGCACGCCACCAAAGGCTTTTGCCACATGGGTCATCTCCAGCACTGAGTTACCTGCTGAAGAACTAGAGCGCGCCATTGCGATCCCCTTTGATTTTGAATCGTTTCAATTTATCTAACACTATTAGATTCCCGGGTTCTTTGTGGGCGCGATAAGGGTTTGTAAGTGAATCGTTACAATTCCGTGTTGATACCTCTTCGCGAGCATTATGCGCCGCTCCTCGGGGTCAGTCTTTGTAGCTGGATGACGTGTCCCGGTTCGAGCTCCTCCAACGAAGACACCCCCAGCAACCGCATCGTGCGCGTCATCTGCTCCGTCACAATCTGGAACATCCGATCCACACCTTCAGCACCACCAGCCATCAACCCATACAAATACGCACGCCCCACCTGCGTGAACCGGGCCCCCTGAGCCACACACGCCACCACATCAGCACCCGACATAATCCCCGTGTCCACATGAACCTCAAGATCCTTACCCACCTGCTTCACAACCTCGGGCAACACATGGAACGGAATCGGCGCCCGATCTAACTGACGACCACCATGATTCGATAACGAAATAGCATCCACACCCAACCCAGCCAACGCTTTCGCATCCGCCACGGTCTGCACACCCTTCACCACCAACTTCCCCGGCCACTGCTTCTTAATCCACGCCACATCCTCATACGTCACCGTGGGATCAAACATGTGATCCAACAACTCCGCCACCGTGCCCTGCCACGAGGACAACGACGCAAACTCCAAAGGCTCCGTAGTGAGGAAATCAAACCACCACCACGGTCTCGGTAACGCGTTGAGCACCGTGCCCAGGGTAAGAGCGGGAGGAATAGAGAAACCATTGCGCTTATCCCGCAAACGCGCACCCGCCACAGGAACATCCACCGTCACCTGAAGAGTGTCAAAGCCCGCAGCCGCCGCCCGCTCCACCAACTCCATCGAGCGTTCCCGGTCTTTCCACATATACAACTGGAACCAATTACGCCCCTCGGGCGCTACCGACTTCACATGCTCAATAGAACGAGTACCCATCGTCGATAACGAAAACGGAACACCCCACTTCGCCGCCATGGCAGCACCAGCATCCTCACCCTCGGAATGCATCATCCGGGTAAAACCCGTGGGAGCAATCCCCACCGGAAACGCCACCGGGGCACCCAACACATCCCACGACGTGGACACCGAAGACACATCCCGCAAAATCGCCGGCTGAAACTCCACATCCTCAAACGCCCCACGCGCCCTCGCCAACGAAATCTCCGCCTCAGCAGACCCATCACAATAATCAAACGGAGCCTTCGGCGTCCTCGCCTTCGCGATCGTGCGCAAATCCCACACCGTCAACGCCGCATCCAAGCGACGCTTCTTCCCATCCCACGTCGGCGCCTTAAACCTCAACAACGGCGCCAACTCAGAAGGCCTCGGAAAACGACGCTTAACCATGGGTAGACCCCTCACTGTCCATCGGTTGATAGCTCACTAAATCAGCAGTGGATCGAACCAGAGCCCGCATCGACTGAAGATCACCGCTGATGAGACCCGCTGCTCGCGCTTGGACCAAAATATTTCCTACCGCTGTGGCCTCGACCGGACCCGCCACGACGGGGATGCCAGCATGATTGGCCACAGATTGACAGAGATCAGCAATCGCAGAGCCCCCACCGACCATACAAATCTCATCAATCGTGGTCGCACAGAGTGAACCTGCCGTGTGGACAGCAAGCGCCATAGCCGAAGCGAGGCTCTGGATGATGCTGGCAACAATCGCAACGGGCTCGTCCACGTGAGCAACGCCGTGCGATTGGCACCAGGATCGGATGCGCGAGGGAATATCACCAGGTGCCATAAAGACAGGGTCATTCACATCGAACAGAGAGATCTCACCGGAATAGTCGTGAGCAGCCTCGACGAATTCCTCAACACTGCGAGGGTCTCCCTTCAAATTCCACTGGGCAACGCTTTCATTGAGAAGCCACAAGCCCATCACGTTGTGCAAAAAACGAATGCGACCATCAACACCGCGCTCATTGGTGAAGTTTGCTTCGCGGGCAGCATCCGTGAGGATAGGCCGCGCTACCTCAACACCCACAAGTCCCCAGGTGCCACAAGAAATGTAGGCGCTGGATGCACTGCGCATCGGAGCGGCTACTACCGCAGATGCAGTGTCGTGTGACCCCACCGAGACTACGGGTGCACTGAACCCGACTTCAGTGGCAATGCTGTCTCGGAGTGCACCCAGCGGCTGGCCTGGATTAATTAGGGGTGGAAATAAATCCATTCGAGCGCTTGTGGCGCCCACTAACTCTGGGCTGAACTCCCCGGTCTCCACGTCCAGCAAACCCGAGGTTGAGGCGTTTGTTATTTCAGCTCGTTGCTCTCCGGTAAGCCAGAAGTTAATCAAATCGGGAATCATTAACAACACCTCGGAATCCCCAGCACCACCATCCCACTCTTCGGCGGCCAACTGGTAGAGGGTGTTGATTGGCAGAAACTGGAGCCCGTTCTTGCTAAAGAGATCAGGGAAAGGGAAAGTTCGGTGAACCTTTTCCACCCCACGCTCTGTTCGAGCGTCCCGATAGTGAAAAGGCTCGGAGAGCAGAACTCCCGCTGAGAGTAAGCCGTAATCAACGGCCCACGAGTCCACGCCGATGGAGGTGATGGTCCCTGTTCTTTTGCCCGCAATCTTCAGCCCCACGAGGATTTCTTCAAAGAGTCCCGTAATGTCCCACTTGAGTCCCTCAGGCGTCTCGACCGGACCGTTGGCAAAGCGATGAACGACCTCATAGCTCAGGTGGTCTGGCCCCACAGACGCTTCAATAACTCGGCCACTGGTGGCACCAAGATCAATAGCAAGAATGCGGGAACTCATCGAAGGAAAGCCGCCGCCACTCCCGAGTCCACAGGTAAATGCATACCCGTGGTCAGGGTTAGATCGGGACCGGTGAGAACAGATACGGCATCCGCAATGCTTTCGGGGAGAACTTCCTTCTTCAAAATGGTGCGTTGCGCGTAGAAATTACCGAGGTCTTCTTCTTTGACACCATACGTCTTGGCCCGATTCGCGCCCCAGCCAGCGGCAAAAATACCCGAACCTCGAACGACACCATCCGGATTGATGCCATTGACCCGAATGCCATATTCCCCCAGTTCAACTGCTAACAATCGAACCTGGTGAGCTTGATCAGCCTTTGTCGCCGAATAGGCAATGTTGTTCGGGCCGGCGAATACCGAGTTTTTCGAGGAAATATAGATAACGTCGCCGCCCATTTCCTGATCCATCAAAATCCTCGCCGTCTCTCTCGAAACGAGGAATGAACCTTTGGCCATGATGTCGTGCTGGAAATCCCAGTCCGCTTCCGTTGTTTCTAACAACGGTTTGGATAGCGAAACACCCGCATTATTAACAACAATGTCCAGGCCCCCAAAAGTGCGAACCGCGAGGCTCAAAGCCGAGGTGATCGCTTTCTCACTTCTGACGTCAATGGCCACACCCAGTGCAACGTCCGTGCTACCAATTTCGGCAGCCACAGCTTTAGCTTTTGCCTCATCGACATCGGCAATCACCACGTGAGCCCCGTCGGCTGCCAACCTGTGGGCGATGGCTTTCCCGATGCCCGAGGCGGCACCTGTGACGAAAGCCACCTTGGTGGCGTGAGATTTTGGCTTGGGCAATCGCTGTAATTTTGCCTCTTCAAGCGCCCAGTATTCGATACGGAATTTTTCACGCTCTGAGATGGGTTTATAACTGCTCAGCGCTTCAGCACCACGCATCACATTAATGGCATTGACATAAAACTCTGCTGCTACTCTGGCGGTCTGCTTATTTTTTGCAAAGCTAAACAAGCCCACACCAGGATAAAGAATAATTACAGGGTTACAATCTCTAACCGATGGGCTGTTCGGATGTTTATGATTCTCATAGTAATCCAAATAATCTTTTCTATACGATTCAAACAACGGTTGCAACTGCTCACTTACTTGAGAAGTATCTGTAAGATCGGCTTCTGCGCTAATTGGCAATACAAGTGGGCAAATTTTAGTCCTCAAAAAGTGATCTGGACACGAAGTTCCCATTGGAGCAAGTTTTGCTAAATCATTGCTGTTAATAAACTCCAATACAACATCTTGGTCATCAAAATGTCCAACCATGCGCTGTTCAGAAGAACACAACCCACGCAAAAGAGGAGCGATTAAGGCAGCTTGTTTTTTTCGACCATCTGGCGAAAGGCTATCTTTGATAGCACCGCCAAAAACAGAACCATTTTCTTTAATCTTGTCCGCAATATATTGCGATGCAGCTTCGATAACCTCTAGGCTGTTGATATAACATTCATAGGAAGTATCTCCCCATGTAAACAACCCGTGACTTCCCAATACAATCCCTCTAATTCCTGGATTTTCAGCCAAGCATTTTTCTAATTGAAGTCCTAAATCAAAACCGGGTCGCTGCCAAGGCACCCAACCCATAGTATCTCCCCAAATCTCTTTGGTAATCTGCTCTCCATCTTTTGCTGCTGCAATAGCAATTAAGGCATCTGGGTGAAGGTGATCGATATGTTTAAACGGGAGTAAACCATGCAAAGGCGTGTCGATAGAAGGTGCCTTGCTGTCAAGGTCGTAAATACAGTGGTCAAAAAGCCCTACCATTTCGTCTTCATGTTCGAGTCCTCTGTAAACCTTTTTAAGGTCGCGTAATCTATCCGTGTATAACCCAGCAATACCATCTCTTTTTAATGTTCCTATATCACCACCAGATCCCTTAACCCACATGACCTCAACTTCAGCACCAGTAAGTGGGTCTTTTTCAATGGTTTTACAGCTTGTATTTCCCCCGCCATAGTTGGTAATACGAAGGTCTGCTCCTAGAATATTAGAGCGATACAAAAAAAGTTCTACTTGGTTGTCTCCTAAAGATTTTGCTTTTTGTTCGTCCCATAGGTAGTCAACAAATTGGAAGTTATTTTTCTTGTTCATTGGTAATTAAATTGATGTTGTTCTATAAATTTTTATTTAAAACCAAAAATCAATTGAATCA
>ENA-OREM01000673-OREM01000673.1-marine-metagenome-genome-assembly--contig:-NODE-673-length-21254-cov-3.827171_pt1 | contig 21254 bp, 24 predicted proteins | sample MGYA00248623_ERZ508561 | MGnify/ENA primary metagenome ERZ508561 (study PRJEB26227, sample SAMN06264494) | marine metagenome | isolation source: Columbia River Estuary | place: USA:Columbia River Estuary...
GTTATTGTACTCCTTACTGATACCCACATGCATTTCTACATGATCTGGCGAAATAGAAGCCCCTTCGGGCACTATAAGGCACACTTTGGTGAGTTGGTTGTGTAGTGCGCCTAAATCTGCCCCTACGCTCTCTGCCAGTACCGCAGCTGCCTTGTAGTCGATACTACGCTGCATCACGCGCACTTGTTCTTCAATCCAAGCGGGTAGTTTATTGTCGTAAAGTTTTTTGTTTTCTACAATGATGCCACTTTTTTGAATGGCTTTATAGATAAAATAACTTGCCGTTCCAACTACGCCAATAGTTGCAATACCGATTGCTATTTTAAGTCCTTTGTTCATTACTTTGAATTATTTATTCACCTGCTTTTGCTTCACGAGCATTTTTGATGCTCTTAAAAATTGCGTAGCCGATTGCACCAACGGCAATCACACCTACTACTGCTAAAAGTGCGTTTCTTTTCATCTCAATTATTTTTTAGAGTCCTTCAGCCGTTTCTTCTTCAATCGTATTTTCAGATGCGGTAACTGATGGTTTTGGTTTACCACTTGTTGGAGGCGGTGCTAATTCTTTACCACTACCTGCGCTTGTTGATTTCATTCTTGTGTAAAGGAGGTAAGCACCTACGGCAACTGCACCCCATAATAGCCAATTTTTCTTCATTTTATTGTTTTTTTATTAAATACAACCCATTGCTTTTAATTGCGCCATCCCTTCTTCAGTATATCTTGTACGAGCCATTTGTTCTTTTGTAGGGCATTTAAACGTCTTGACTGCCTTACCTACCGCAGGTTGAGTATTGCTTACGGGAGTAGGGTTAGTTTCACTACCCGTTGGTGGATTACTATTCTTTTTCATCCTATTATAGATGATAAATGCACCTATTGCAACTGCGCCAATTAAAAGTAAATTATTTGTTTTCATCTTATTTTTTTTATCTTAAACCTAAACTACTTAAACGATTCATAGATGGTTCGTAAACATTACCTGCTAAAACATCATTCCATTCATCGTCTAATGCTACATATAGTGAAACACCACCATTTTTAGTCTTATATGCTTGTGCCATTTTTTTAAGTTTGGCATCAGTTAAACTCATTATTCGACCATTCACTTCCGTAGGGTACACAAAGAAGTTTACTCCTGCAATTTTGCTATAAATGTAATTTACGTCTGCCGTTGGATTGTATTTTTTTGCTTCCGCTTCTTCACTTGGAGTCAATAGCGTATCACCACTACCTTCTTCTGCTCCTTCACCACTTGAAGCGGTTTCATCTTCTTTCTTGGCTTTTACTTTATTCAAAATTGCTCTACCAACAAAAAATAAACCTGCCGTAATTAGCAAAATGCTTGCGCCCGTAATTAATGTTTTTTTAGTTGAATCAGTCATATTAAAACTTTTTTAAGTTGCGTAAATAAGCATCAATAGTAACCCAATTTTCACTTTCAAGAAAACTATCCAAATACGCATATAAATTACGATTGTAGGTCTTTTCAAAGTTGTAAGCAATGTAACTAACATTTACCAAAGAACCTGCACCCGTAATAGCACTAACGGCTTGGTCTTCTTTATCTGAAAGACCAAAATTTCCGCCCCATTTAGCGTTCCAAATATTCAATGCCGATGTATTTGCTTTGGCACTTGAAATGGTAACTTTCGTTGGGTTATCTTTATAAAGCAAATCGCTTAAAACTTGCTCCTTTTGAATATTTTCTTTATCGTCATCCGCTTCTCTATCGGTAGCATCTTTAGTTATTCCTAATTGATTCAAAATAGGCTTAATGATGCCAAAATAGGCAACACCTAAAACGGCAACTGCTACTACTCCATAAACTATGTATTGAGCCGTAGTACCCGAATCGGTTTTTACATTTATATTTGGTGTAGCCATTATCTATGGTTTTTTACAAACTTATCTAACTTCTCAAATCTCCTCTTATTAGGTTCGGAGGGAGCAGTTTTAAAAACACTCAAGAACACATTGTAAATGTCAATCTTTGGATAACCTAACTTCAAATAAATATTCAGTCCATTAAGGTCTGCTTCGATTTCATTTGAAGGGTTTCTATTGAGATAAAAATGCGAATACTCGTGTAGCAAAATAGCCATACGCATAGGTATGGTCATTGCTCTAAATTGTTCCGCACTTACTTCTATCCTTCCATTTACTTGCGAAATTCTCGCAGGTGTTTTTAGAACTAATCCGTTGACGTTCCTAATTTGGTCAAAATAGTCAATTCTATATTTCCCGTTGTTACTCATATACACATCGCCTTGAGGTGACGATGATAAGTAACCACACTCATCTGAAAATTCTTGTGCGAACTTCACAAACGATTGTGTCTTTTTGCTAAAATTATAGCGAGGCACTTTGTATGGCGCAGGCTTAACTTCAGTAACTCTAAAAGACGAATCATTACGAATCATCCCGTTATTGTCATTAAAGACCATTACAACCGCCTCCATCGGTGCTTGTGGCATCAAAACCACAAACTCTTCTTTGCCATCCACAAAACCATACCTTTTGGTATAGTAAGTGTTTTTTCTATTGGCATCCCTCACTTGAATCCATATCTTTTCCTTGAATTTAGTTTCAATAACTATCTTCAGTTTAGTTGGTTGTTCATTAAGGGTTACTTTTGTTACCATCCGTTCTTATTCAGCACTTGTTCGTGTCAAACCATAAATAACAAGAGCCAAACCTACAAAACCAAGAAGATTTACCATTCCTAATTTTGTTTTAGCATCTTGAGTTGTAGTTTTTCTACTTGAGTTATTACTTTCAACTACTTCGTTTTCTGATTCAATCAAGTTGTACATCTTTTCGTGATTTTGAAGAATACCCTTTTGTTGAGTTTCTTTCAACCACTCTTTGAATGGCAACGTAGTTTTGCTTTGCTTGTATAGTTGGTTTGCGCTAATCATTTTAACTTGCTTTGAAAATAAATCTTCCCAATATAATTCCTAATAATCCACTTACAACAAGGTTTTTTCTCGTTGCTATTCCGATAAGTAAACCAATTCCACCACCAAGTAAAGCACCTTTGGTGTTATCTTCCATTTTGGTTTTTACTTCAGAAACAATGCTATCAGCACCCAAAGAATTTATCTTTCGAGCGTTTTTTCGCAATATTTTCTTATCGGTAGTATTCATAAGTTATTATTTTTTTCTTGTAGCAAAGTAGGCAATAGCACCTACGATTGCAATAGCACCTACGATTGCTAATCCTTTGTTTCTTTCAAACCAAGTTGGTTCATAATCATTTCCCGAAGGTGGTAATTGTCCACCCGTTGTAGGGATTTGTCCACCTGCTTGAAGGCTATTGTAAACGCTTGTACCTACTTGACCGATTGTTTCACGATTTTTACTAAACCAATCTTTGAATTTATTCCATCCACTTGGTTCGGTAGTAGATTTTGTTTGACCTGCTTTTTCTTCATTACGTTTTTTGAAGAAATCACCAATCCCTTTTAACCAACCACCTTTTTCAGTTCCTTGAAGTTGTTGAGTACCTTGAGCAAGACCTTGAAGACCTGCCGAACCACTTAAAGTCGGTAGTGGTGCTAAAGGGTCATCACCATTGGCATTTAAAAAGTTCATATTTTGAGCATTCAAAGTAATCAAAACTGCCAAGTTTTCACTCAACTTACGATTACGCTTGTTCGCTACAATTAAACGAACTAAATCCTTACGAGAAGGCTTACGAGGTACACGCACACCTGCATCTTTCAACGCACTTGCAACCGCTTGGGGTTCGTTTCGAACTACTTTTCCTAATTCACCTAAAACAATAGCATTACGGCTACTGCCATTAGCGTTTGAATAAGTATCTACAAAATTATATTTGTGGTAAATCATTTTTTCATAATTAATGCGATTCCTACTAAAATAAACCCACCAAAAATCATCATTTTGGCAAGGTTAATTTGTTCCGCTTGACTATCGGAAATATTGGAATTGCCGTTAGCATTGGAGAAATTCTCTTTCTTTTCAACTGATTTGCTTTTTTTGCAATCACAAACCATTGTGACAAGTTCTTTGTCGGGATGAATCTCGGCTAATTTTAGTAAGCCACGTTCACCATTTTTGTTGACATAATCCTTCAACTGACCTTCTAATTCTTCGGGAGAATTAGGTCGTTTGTAATTACCTCCTTCTTTGCTCAATAAGTCATAAGCATCTGAAGGGCAATTATTTGCGTAATATTCGTAAATCGTTATCTTTTTCATATCGCTTTTAAAAAAGAAAGGGTTAGCCAAAATAAATCGCCAACCCTTTCGAATGAAAGACACCTTTTTATTTAGGTGGACAAACCGAAAAGGTTTATCTAATACAATGTTGCTTTAAGCAGACTTTGATTAACGACCACGTAAAGCGTTTACCGCTTTAGATGATAGAACAACTTTATCAGACTTAACGATGTTTGGATTACCATATCCTGCAACTGCACGCTGACCCGTAAGTGTACGAGAAATTGAGGATGTTTCAGCAGGGTAGAAGTAAATCTTAGCAGTCGCACTTGCTAACAAAGAAGACAATACTACCGAAGTAAATCCATCAATTTTATATGTGAATTTAACGGCAATAATAGTTGATTGTTGCTGATAAGGGTCAATGGTAGGTACGAGGGTCTTTTGACTTTCGTTACCATTAACATCTTGCTGAATAAGAGTCAAAGTTTCAAGAACTTGGTTAGCAGTAGATGACTGAAGGTAAGTTAAACCAACTACAAACGGCTTGTTCATAGATTGGTAGAGGAACTGACCATAAGTGATTCCACTAATACCCATAGTAATGGAAATTGCGGCAGAGTTTTGGTAGTTCGGAGAAGTGAACGCCAAAGTGTTATACGCACCCAAGATTGTTACGGGGAATGCCGTAGCAGTATTGGTGTTAGTAATTACAACGATGTATGGTTGTGAAGTTGGTGCGGAAATCGCTCCACCCATATCTCCATCAGCAGAATACATATCGTCATCTCCATAGAAACCATCAAACTCATCATCACCCGTGAATGATAACTCGTCATCGAAACCTCCATAGTTGAAGAAGTTTTCGTTAGCCTCGTCTTGTGCTTGTGCAAAATAATCACGTAGATTCATTTTGTTGACTTTTTTTCTTTTGTTAATAAATACTTTAATTCCTTTTTTGAGGCGTTAAGTAGCCTCACACTACCTTTTGCTGTTTTCTTGTGGTTCTTTTCAAAAAGAAGATTACTCGGCAGTAGAAGTAGGCAACAAGCGGTCTTTGATAAGACCTGCAACGATGATTCCTACAACAACTGCACCTGCAGTCCACAACATTCCTTTAACATTTGAGTTCATTTGTTATGAATTAAATGGTTAATAATTAATTTTTATCCACCTCCCCAAAGAGGCAAACTTCAGTAACAAATATAGATACCTTTAAACTTGTTTATTTTTTAATATAAAAGTGAAAAAGGTTGCAAAAACAAAAAACCCCTTGTAAATACAAGAGGTTTCGAGTTGTAAAATAAGTGAATAATTAATTATCGCTTCAAGTACATTTGTTGCAATTCCTTCTTTACATAGGCAGTTGCCGTTGAAGAATTATATACTTTTTTGCCTTTAGAGTCCGTATGGTTAAGCAAAGGCTTGACTTTAGTGCGATAATGAAGTGCGATATACTCATCTAAAGCCTCATCAATCATCTTTTGAGAATAGTTTCCATAAATCTTTTCGTGGTCGCAATCAAACGTAACATAAAAACGCTCATTACCTCCAAAGTATTGCTTGTTGACTAAAGTTTCGCAAATCTTAAATGCCTCCCACTTGTCTTCAAACTTTTTCTTGTGTCGGTCTACGCTATCGGTGTTTTTATGAAAACGTAGCCAATTAATGTTTTGCCAAATCTTTGTTCCCACACGACCAATAGACTGATAGTGCATTATAATGTCAAGGCTCGTATGTCGGTTCGTACAAATAGCACCTACAAGGTCATTACTCAAATAGTCACCAACATATTTATTGATGTCTTCAATTAAAAGCAATCCCCCTTTGTAAACTGAAAGAATATGCCAAAGTGCATTAGCAACATCATTCAAAGTCATTTTTGTTCCATCGGGGTTGTAAGGTCGTACCCTACGGCATTCAATCTTTGGGTGATAGGTAAATAACTCCACATCACTTAATTTAATTGCCTTTACGCTTTCGAACTCATCGTTTACATCCAAAATCAAGGCTCTACGTGGTTTTATGTTCAAACCACCTTTTATGTACTGATTAATTACTGAAAGTGTAGTGTAGGTTTTACCAATTCCTTTTTTACCAACCGCTACACCTAATAACGCTTCTCTCATAACTGAATATCAAATTTGTTTTCTACTCTAATCAATCCGTGTGCAACGCCACCAATCATTAAGGCACTATCTCGGATGTCTTTAAAATTATTGTAGTGCCAAATAACCTTTTGCTTTGAAACTTCATCGCTTTGCGAAGACGAATTTATCACTTTTGATGAAATGTCATTTCGTACATAGGCATAATGGTGCATCTCAATCTCTTCTCTTTCGTAAATACGAGTATATCCTGCTTTTACCTTTCTTGTAGGGTCTAAAATAACGGGATAGTCTGCGCTTGCATATCCAAACTCGGTATCTTTTTTAATCTTGTAGAAAAGAGGTGCATAGTATTCTTCTTTTGGATAAAGACGATAAATAGGCTCTTTGTAATAAGTTGACATCTTTGAAAAAGAAGTATCGTAATCACCAAGTTCAAAATCATCTTTTGCCCATTTGAACTCTTGAGGGTCATACAACTCATCACAATCCAAAGTCATCATTACGTCACAACCATTGGCACGACAAATTTGCAAACCAATGTTTCTTTTATTGATTTCGTTTTCCTGCCCATTCTGCCAACGCAACGAACCATCTTCGTTCTTTTTGAGGGTTGGTTCATATTTATGAAGAAAGTCTATCAAACCTGCCCTTTCATACATTCGTAGTTTTTCTTCAAGATTCGGATTTTCATTACCGAAATTGCTTGTAGTCTGATAAACTACATTGATATGCTGAACCATTGGTCGCAAGTTTCGAAGGCTAAAGAAAAGCATTTCTTCTCCATCAAAGATATTGTATGTAACTCCTAACTTCATAGTTTACGTTTAAAAAAGATTATTGCTTGTCTATCATTGTAGGTAAAGTTTACATCTTCTCCTAACATATTCACATCCTTAAAGGTCATCGAATGGTCTTTAGGAAATCTGATGTCTATTTCCCAATTCCTTTTGAGGTCATTTACGTTTTCCAAATCATTGAATCCAAACCCGTAGTCGTAAATTTTTTCGGGTTTAAAGTCAAACTCAATAAACTCATCAAAGAAATAACGTCTATCGGTAAATAAATCAAAACCCGTATCAAAAGTCCATAAGAAATCACGGGGAAACATTTGACTATAAAAAACATCTTCAATAGCGAAAATACCATCCGTTTTTAATAGGTCTTTGTAATTCAACAATGCCCAAACTTGATGATAAGGGTGATGACTTGCATCGTCTAAAATAATGTCAAAGTCTTCTCCCCATTTGTTCTTTACTATTTGAAGAGTCTTTTCAGTACAAGCATCTGCTTCGAGTAAATGGATTCTTGATTTATCCTTGCATAACTCAACTGCGTTAACGCCCATATTGTGCCATTCGAAAGAAATGTCAACTCCGTAAATCTCTGCGTTTGGAAAGTAATCGTGCCACATTAACAAAGAGTGTCCACGAAATACACCAATTTCTAACACCTTTTTAACACTATGCCTTAAATCGTGAAATTGTTCGGCATAGTGTTTATGGTAATTGTGATAGCCAAGTTCGGTGAAAACCTTTTGACCTTTCAGTTTGTCGTAGTACCAATAATGAGTCACGGGATTCAATTTATCCATTGTGTACAAGTGTTCTTTGTACATCTTTTCTTGAAAGTCCGTGAAAAATTGGTAGATAGACATTACTTTTTGTACTTTGAGTTTTCCTCTATTTCTTTAGTTCGGTCTGCGTATGCTGAAACTAAACGCTTTAAAGGCTTATAAATTTGAATAATGTATTCCTCATTTGCTTTTTGCTCCTTGTTACATTTTTCCCACCAAGTCATTTCGTAAACCATCTTTTTCAAGATGTCATCGTAACCTTCAGCACCTTCTTTCAAATAGTCTTTAACTTTTTTGTAGGTTTCTTCAAAGTTTTCTTTTGCCTCTTTAGATTCTTTTTCGAATTGAGGCATAAATACGTTTTTGAAGTGCGTTTCTTTGTCTTCAATCAATTTTTGCTGAATACGAAGTTTTGCTTGATAGTCCAAAACTTTCACCTGCGTATCTGCCCAATCCGTTAACATTTGAATGTTATTTGCAATAGAATCTCTCGTTTGCTTTGCAATTAGTTCTTGACAAGTTTTGCCTAAAACATCTTGCTTAACAATGTTGAACTCTAATGCTTGATTCAGCGTATTGTAATACAACTTATCGTGTTCGATGATTTTCTCAAAATCAGTCTTGGGCATAATGCGTTGTGACAAGATTTCGGTTTCTTTTTGTTCTCTTTCAGATAGTTTAATAACTTTTCCTGCTTTTGCCATTTTATTTATTTTTTATTGTTTGGTTTGATTATTCTGCTTTTTCGTACTTAATAAAGTTGAAGTGACGACCCCAATCCTCTCTATTCCAATGGAAACAAAGTTGACCCGTATGAACATAGTTTGGTATTTTGGCTAATCGTAGGTCTTCAGCGAAATAAGTATCGGGTGGATGCCCGTTTGGATTGTCTTTTTCGCATCTAAACTCAATTCTTTTCACAACATACTTTTTCATCAATGCACAACCAATTCCTGCAATGAAAGTTCTCTTCAAAGTACCATCAATCCAAAAGTGTTGGAAATTGCCTAATTCGTAGTGAAATACAAACTCATTAAAGTGAAGTTGTTTGATGTCTTGGTTTCGAATACAAGGGTTTCTCCAACTACCATCAAAAATTTGATACATACCGCTTACAATAGGCTTTCTGCACCATAGAAGTTGTTCAATAATATCTGAAGGTGGGAAAATATCGCTTTCGAGGTGAAATAGATAGTCGGCATCGCTTTCTAAAAAATACCTGCGTATTTGATTGTGCGTATCTGCTAACTTTTCCATTACACCATATCCCGTGTAATCTTTCCAAAATGTTTTAACCTTGAACCTATCACGAATGTACAATGCGTTCTTGTTAGTTTTAGAGTTATCCGCAACAAAAATCTCAATGTTTGCTTTTGGGTAAGTAAAACCGAAAATGTTTTGAAAGAACGCATCTAAACAATAGTTTTTAGCATCGTATGTAGGAATCCCGATTAGGATTTTAGGTAATGTGAACTTTTTGTCCATTATTTTTTGTTGGTTGGTTGGTTTGTTTACTTTTTCTTTCTTTCGTTGCGTAGAATATTCTGAACCTCTTTCGGATGACCTTTTGTTGGGTCTACGGGATTTTGTGGCATATTGATATTCATAGAAGAGTTAAAGTTTTCTTGCTGAACTTGTTCTTCCTGCTCAAAACCATAGTCTTCAACTTCGTAACTATCATCGTCTTCTTCATCTTCAATTACCGAACCTTGTCTTGTTTGTTCAAAACCTCCACTACCTGCGCCACCGCCATTTCTTTTATGAAGTTTTTCAATCATATCAAGAGTGCCATTAATCGTCTTTTTAAGTTGGAACATAATACCAACCTTGATTGCAATATCCTTACCAAACATATAAAGTAGGAATTGCTCATCAGTCATACCCCATCCACGCTTCATAAAAACACGAATCATTGCAGGTCTAACTTTGTAGCCAAAGTCTTTGTCGTACTTGAGTGCGTTGGCACTTTGCTCGTTGTATTGAGCAACAAATTCTGCTACTGACATTGTGTCACCCGTTTCACTTACGGGAACTTGCATAGACAAATCAATTTTACCTTGTGCTTGTTTTTGCATCAAAGTTTCTTCGTCTACTTTTACAACGTATTGTGCGTATCTATGCGCTTGTTCATAAGCATCCAAAACTGTGTCTACAAGGGATTCGCAGGCGATTTTCTTGTCCTTGTAGTCAAGGTCGTTCATCGCAGGATTTGGATTGTCGAAAGGATTGTCAAAAGCCTCGTTTGCGCCCGTTGCCTCTTGTTCTTGCCTATCTTGAATAATGTCCTCGTAAGTTGGAGGCATAAACGTAGGTTCTTCCAACTCATCAATTAAACCGCTTGCAGGTTTTGGAGTAGCATAGTCACGTTCAACTACGCTTTCAGCAAACGGGTTGTAATCATTGTAAGTGCCTTCGCCTACAATATCGGAATCTGAAGTTGATTTTGATGAAGAAGATGCTTTTGGCTCTGCCATCTCACCCATAATCTCATCGTCTACGATAGACTCTTCAAATTCAGCATCTTGAACGTCTACATTTTTTCTTGGTCTGCCTCTTTGTTGTGCCATAGTAATTATATTTTATCTAAATCTTGAAATACATCTTGTCGAATTGCCTCAAACTTGGTAAGCAATTCTGCATCTATAAAAAAGTTGGGGTCAAGTGAATCGAACTTGCGTAAATACTTATTGATAGAACTTTTGTCCTTGTTAAGTATGTCTGAAATTTGTTTTTGATTCAGTTTTCCCATTGCTTGCAATAAAGCGGATGCCACTATAATTGCGTTGGTTCGATTGATTTTGCCTCTGCCGTGCTTGAGATTGTCCTCTGAAATTTGAAAATGCTTGCAAGTCTTTGCAATAATGAGGGTTATAATCTTTTTGTTCTCGTCTGATAGGCTTTGACTAATTTGTAAGACTTGAATAGTCTTTTTTATGCCCATCTTATCAATGGTCTTCAGCAAAACTTCAATAAGTAATGTAGAAGTGTTGTGCATTTTACTTTGGTTTTTCACAAAGTTAGCAAAAAAGTAGTTGAAAAAACATTAGTATAAAAAAGAGTGATTTTTATACATTATCATTTTGTTATGTATAATTTTTATACATTATCATTTTGTTATGTATAGTTTTTAAGATTTTCTATACATAATCATCATAGACATCATCAGAAACATCAGAAACATCACGAATCAATACGTTTTAATTATTGCCTAAATAGTAGTCAATGATTGCTTTGGCATCATCAAAACCCCTTACAAACTCTGCCATATATCCACGTTGTTTTAATCTATATAGCATTTGTTCTTGTTCTTGTATGTGCTGATTGCTTACGATACCGCCATCTCTCTTGTAAACGGCAAAATTCTCTCTTTTTACCTCCAAAAATAACCCGTAGTAACTTTTGCGAGGTTCAAATATCATTATGTCGGGTAAACCTGCCGAACTACGCATACGTTTGAGCATTTTGGCTTGTTTCCAAAAAACTCGAAGACCACTACTCTCTGATGTAAAAATGGTGTAAGGATATTTGGCACGAATGTAATCACAAATTGCAATGTGAACTTCAACCTCTTTGTCGTCTTGAGTCATTATCAAAAATTAAAGAATAAAAAAAACCCGATAGCGAACCATCGGGCTAAAATTAATCACGGAACTTCCAATCACAAAATCGGTAGTGACGTTTTATTTCCAATCCCAAAAGCCAATTCTTGCGCCTTCAGCATTACTGCCTTCAGATGAATTACTTTGAGATTGAGAATTATTTTGATTGTTGTCATTTGAATCGTCATCGTCTTCAAGGTCGTCAACAAGGTCATCAACTTTGTCGGCACGAACTTTATCTGCACCGCTTTTGAGTTGGTTTGATTGTTGGTCGTTAATGACATCCTCATTTTCAAGATATTCGAAAATACCATCGCAAATGTATCGGTCATACGTTTCAATCTTGCTTTGAACTGAAGGAGTAATGTTTACACTTCCGTTCTTGCTTTTGTTGATGAGAAAGGTAATGGTTTTATCCAAATCCTTTTTCATTTGTTGAGCGTGTCGGCTCAAACTACTTACTTGAAGATTGTATCTACGAAGTAAAACTTCGTGTGGCAATTCTCTTACGCTATCGGACATAACTTTTATTTTTGGTTTGTGAAACAAATATACAATTTATCCTCGAATTAAATCATCAATACCCGAAACTCCACCGCCTTTTGCATATTCAAAAGCATCACCAAATACAACTTCACCCGTTTCGTAATCAGAAATAAAAATTTGTGGTCGTTTGTATTGTGAGTCAAACAAGGCATATTTTATTTCATAGTACAATTCTTTGGCTTGTTCATATTCATCTTCATTATAAATTTCTGATTGCAACATACCATCTTCGAGCCATTCTACATAATATTTATATTTTGGCTTTTCAACTCCACCTCCTTGAGCGTATCTACGATTTTTCATATCGTTGTATACTTTCATTCTCAATGAGGTATCAGTTATATACTCATATAAGTTTTCGCTTTCACTATCAGTAACTTCTTCTTCAGCCTCTACTATACTAATACCATAATGATTTGCGATATTCCTCAAAATCCTTTGTTTGTAACTTATATCAAGACTATCTAAAAATCTTTTATTTTGATTTCCGCTAACTGAACCGCCATCTTCAAAGAAACCAAAACGCTTACGAGGTGCTTCAGTTGATGCTGAACGCATAGCACCCAAAGAAATTACATCTAAATCTCTTTGTGCCAATAAAGTTCTTCCATCGTCTGCTTTTACAACGTAATCACCCAAGTTAGTAATGTCTTTAATTACTCCCGTGTTTTCTTCACCATTGTCATCAAAAACGATTTCTTGACCAATTTGACCGCCATCTTCGTATTTGCGTTTACGATTAGCCAAAGTCTTTTCATAAGATTCACGCTTGTTATGTCTTGCTCGGTCTAAATGCCAAGAACGACCCGTATTCACGTTACCGCCACGAGCGTATTGCTTGTAATAATCACCTGCAATGTCGTATGCTAAATCTTTTGCGTTATCAAGACCGCTAATTTCACTTGTACTTTCGCCAATAGTTTCGCCACGATAACCTTTTGTAACTCTTACTTGATATAATCCTCTTTCGGTTGCACGAGATATAATCAAATACAACTCACCTAAAAAGGCTTCGTATTGACCATCTGAATACATCCATTCAAGTCCTATCGCTTTACCGCCACCTGCCATTTTACGACCTTTTTGTTGCCAATAAACTTTACCTGCAACTTTGTCCCCTACTTCTTTGGCTTCAGACTTCGAATAACGCTTTCCGTATTCAGCACGATATTTTGCTTCGGGTTTTTTGCCTTCGTATCTTTTAGCAACTTTCGCTGAAAGACCTTTGAAACCAATGCCACCACCTTCAGCATATTTCTTTTTAGAAAATGCACCTTTGATTTTTCTACCAATTTTCTTTTCAGTTGAAAAGCCTTTTTTCTGCGGTTTTGCACGACCAATTTTGTAGCCAATATATGCACCTACCAAACCACTCAAAATAGTTCCTCCTAATGAATAATTATTGGTAAAAACGTACATTTCACCATCGTGATGAATAACATCGTAGTCATAAGACAAAGCATATTTCCACGCATCGTTGTAATCTTTGGTAACAAAGTCGGGTATTTCATCTCCATAACCCATATCTTCAAGGTATGTAGACAAATCTCTTCTTCGGTCTGCCTCTTCATCTGCCATCTCTTCGGCTTGACGTTCCGCTTCTTCTTCATCCATATCGGGATTTTCATAAAGAATATCCTCTCGGTATCGGTCTACATCTTCACCATACATAACTCTTTCCGTCACATCGTCAATGAAAATGTAATCTTTCCAAAAATCATTACCTAATTCACCCATTTGGTCTTCAAGTTCGTGAACTATGTCTAATTCATCTGAACCATCTACAACCATTACAAGGCTCTCTGCAAGTGCTTCGTAGTCATCGCTACCCGTGTCGCCTGCACGTTCAACCAATACCTCTACGGGAATATTTCGGTCTTCGGCAACTTTACGAATTTCCAAAAGTTTTTCGAAATCGGCTTCACCCATATATTCGGATGCCAATGTTGGTGGAATATCTTCGTAATCGTGAACTGCCCATTCTTCACGGACTTCACCATCGTTATATTTTTCGGTAAGGTCGTTGAGCATATCGTTAATGTCATCCATCAAATCAGATGCACTTAAATAGTCTGATAAGTCAAACCATTTACCTTCTAAACGACCATTATTGTAGTCTGATAAACTTGCAATATAAACTCTCATAATTTCTCTTATTTACCTCTACGATTACGCAACATTGATGAAATACCACCGCCTTTAGCAAATTTTTTGTACGGGTCTTTTCCCTTATATTCCTTTATCTCAAGGTATGGGTAAGTTTTTTTTCTTTTCCATTCATACATTGTATCTTCTGCTTGTCTTTTTGTTATATAATCATCAGCAATTACAAAACCATTCTTTTTATCATCGAAATCACTTGCCTTAATGTAACCAACTACTTTATACAAAGTTATTTCACCATCAACTCCACCGCCTTTGTTGTAACGCTTTCCCTCGCCAAGATTTACAATATGTCCTCTCTTTTTGGAATCAACAATATAAATTGAGTCTTTTTCAGAATCAACATCACCAATAATTCTATCTCCTTCTCTTAATCCGTGTTCGGTCATACCGCCTTTGGCATAAGTTTCGTTCAATCTATTCATTACTGCTTTTTCAATGCTTTGAGGAACTGATTTTAAACGCTTACCTAAATGACTTCCTTTTTTTATTTCGGTGTCTTCACCAATATACATATTGAAACCATTGGGCATAGTTGCATTTTCACTCATACCAAAAACACTTCCATCGGGTGTGAAAATTGTGTATCGGTCAAAAGATTCACCTCCATTGTCATAAACAATTACATCTTTGATAGAACCGCCTTTTTTGTACTCGTTTTCGTCTTCATCTTCCTTTTCTTTAGAAATAAGACCTTCATCAACAAGTTCATCGGCTAAATCGAAATAACTAAAGTCAAGACCTTGAGTAGTCATTGAATAATAACCGCCTCTATTTTCCATCAACCAATTCATAACTTCATCTCTATCAAAAACGTAGTCATCTCTTTCCAAATCATCTAAAAACATATCAAATGATTCATATTCGGCTTCATTTTGCATTTCATAATACAAGTCTTCGATATTTTCAAATCCTAATGGGTAATCATCAGTTGAATCAATCCATTCTTGAGCAGGTTCTCCAAATACAAAAGCGTTTTGACCACCATATCCTGCGTTTTCAACTAAAGTATTTTCGGGATAGTTTTCTTCAAAATAACGAATAGCGACTTTATCTAAAAAGTCACCTCCATAATCGGTGTAGGCAAAAGAAATAACTACATTGTCGTCTAATCTATAAGCATTTTTATCAATACCTAATTTTGTTCGCAACTCATCTTGAAGTTCATAACTTGCGAAAGCATCATCTATAAACTGCAATCTTGCATCTTCACCGAACATACCACCTCCTTTTTTATAAGAACGAACTCCACCGCCATTAGCGTATGTTAATTTTTCTCCATACAAAGCAACAAATGCTTTGTTATAAACTCCACCTGCTTCTCTTGTTGCCTTTTGAATGTCGTGAAGGTCGTAATACTCATAACGATATAAGTCTTTAATGGCTTTCTTTGTCGCATCAAGAAGAATTTTCTGATAATTGCTCATAGTTCTTTCTTTGATAGGCGGTAATAAGTCATATCTAATCTCGCTTATGCTTTCAATGATTCTTTTCGTGTCGGCATTTTTAACTCCACCACCTTCTCCAAAATGACTTGGATTAACCGAACTTGATGACAAATTTGATTGCTGAACATTCATAACTTGCGATGCTCCATCAGTTAAACCTCCAAAAGCAAATTTTGCCAACATTTTGTCAATGTCAGAACGCAATTTAATCAAGAACTCTTTTTGTGAGTCTTTGTCAAATTTACCAAGTGATTCAGAAATAGAAATAAGCAATGCTGAAGTATCAATAACCACTCGCTTAACGATAGTTTTTGTCTTTTCAGCAACTTTTTTCTCAACTTTTGCCTCTACCGCCTCTTTTTTGGCTTTAGGTGTTTTAAGGGTTTTATCTTTAGCAACCTCTGCTTTGGCTTCTTTTTCCGCCTTTTCTTCAACTGCTTCAATTTGCTTTTCGATTTTATCTGCTACTTCTTCAGTTGCAGTTTCGATTACGGCATCCGCAGTTTTTTCGTTTGTGCCTTCAATAATGTCACCTTTTCGCTCAAGTTTCTCTACTCGCTTTTTATTTTCTTTAGATGCCTCTTCTTCTTTGGCTTTACGAGTTTGTGCTTTAGCACGAAGTTCACGATATTGGTCAATTATAGCCTCACATTCCTCTTCGGTTTTTCCCGTTTTCTTTTTTAGGTCTGCTTTCGCTTTTTCGTAAGCATCCGCTTTAGCCTCTGATGTTGATGCAGGCTTACGACCTCTTTTAGCAGGTGTTGTGGTTGCCTTTTCTTTAGTTGCTCGTGGCTTACGAGTTGCTTTTGCAGGTTTGGCAGGTTCACCTTCAACTGCACCTTCGAATTTTTCTACGATAGCACGGAACTTGGCACGAACTTCTTCGCTTAATGACATATCATTAGCACGTTGCTTGAATTTAGCAAGTTGTTCTGCTGATGGTTTATTTGTTTCTGACATATTTTTATGCTTTGATATAAATTTTAAACTAAATTACTTATTTTCTATTTAAGATGTTATTTTTTGATACAATTACATAAACATCACGGCTTCTTTCAAGTCATCAATTAATAATTGCGTTTCTTCTCTTTCAGAATCATCATCTATATATTCAAGTGTTTCTTCAAGGTCTGCAATCAATGCTTGAGTTTCTGCTTTTTCGTCTTTTACAACTTCAATGGTTTCTTCAACAATAGCAGGAACAACTTCTTTCATTTGCTTTTCAACTTTTTCTTGAACCTCTGCTAATTGGTCAACATCAGAGTTTCTGAAGATTGCAAGCATATTGTTACCCAAATAATCAGAGTTTGGATTAGCAAACAAATCTGCTCTACCTTTAAACGAAGAACCTGCACGAATCTCATCGCTATTAAGTTCTTCTTGTGTACGCATAACTTCTTGTACTAATTCTTCAAATACTTGTTCGTCATCCAAATTTTTCTGCTCCAATGAAAGAGTGTTTATCTTTTCTTTTTGAGCAAGTATGAGGTTTTCAACGTCTTGGAAGTTATTAATACCTAAAGGTTTGATTTTCTTTTCTTCAGTACGCTTAAACTCTGCTAAAGTAAGTGGCAATTCAGTATTGTAAAAACGAGTACGATACATATTAAACATACCTCCGTACTCTTTATCTTTCCAAAATTCAACTAATTCTGCCCAATTATTACTCAAATAGGTAGTTTCAAAAGTTTTCAAACCTTGTGCATCGGTATCATTTGCATCACCTTCTAAAATTTGAGGCATAGACGTAATTTCATCTGAAAACATTGGAATTTGCTCCGAAGGTTGTTTAGTTACAAAGTCAATTACATAATTTTTGTAATCTCTTCTTCCTATTCCTATTGTTTTCTTCGGAAATACAATCGTTCCTAAATACTCTGCAATATCCTTAATGTTTTCGTTTCGGTCTTTGTTAGAATAAACGAATGGTTCGGGATATTTTGTTGGCTCTACTTTTTTCTTTGCTTTGTCCTTTTCAACCAAAACTATATTGCGGTCTACAATGTTAAGGTCTTCTAATTCATCAACATCAAGTGCAACGGGTGTAAACGAACCAAAAATACGACCATCAGAAGAATCCCTAATCATATTTATTGAATCATTTTGGTACATCCATTTTAACAAATTGCTCAAATCATTTTTTTCTTTTGCTGATAATGATTCAAGTGAATTGCTTTTTAAAATATCTTCGCTGATTTTAAGTTCATCTAATGCTTGTTCTATTCTTGGTTTAGCAGTAGTTTCGGCATTAAATAATCTTTTCATAGTTGTAAAAAAGACATTTAAAATATTATCTCCATCGTCATTTACCACGAGTTCAGCAATTCCCTTCTTACGACCTTTTTTAGTATCAAATTCAACTTCATCTCCTTCGACAATAGGTAATGGCTTTTCGGGAATAAGTTCTCGCCAATTTTTAGAATACCCAAGTGGATAGCCTATTTTTTGCTCTTTAAGAACTTGAACCATTAATTCGATTAATTGCTCCGCATTGTAGTTAAATAACTTTTCAAACTGCATTCTCCACAAAGGATTACTGAAGTTTTCTTGAGTTAAGTTGTATTGTGAACTATAAGGCAAACTATACATTTGTTCTACAAAAGCATATAAGTTAGGGAATCTCGTTAAAAAGTCATTTACGTCATAAACATTTCTTCCTTGTTTCCAATTATCTGATACACTATTCAAAACACTTTCTGCATAAGTCAAATAATTTTCTTGATTAAGCAAAGGTTTATCAATCAAGTCGGGTCTTAATTGCGATATGTTATAGTACATTGCAAAATAAAAATCCTTATGAATTGTACCGCCCAATGGCTTATACTTTATCTCAAGTGACTTTTTGAAAATTGCACTAATAGACAAATAACTACTCAAAATTTCACCTTCTTGAGTTTTTTCCTCTTCAAGTTTGTCAAACTTATATTCTCTTTCAAGAACCGCAATAGCAAGGGGGTCGGTCAATAATTCATACTTTAACTCCGCAGGGTTAAATGCAGTAGTATCTAATTCATTTCGGTTGCCATTCTTTGTCCAAATTTGATTAATACGCTCCGTTTTATCTTCTAATTTTTGGAACATAAATATGTCGAGACCCACTCCATTTCATGGCATTTAAATAAATTCGAGTTGCCGGAATAATTACGTCTGCACGATCTGGATTTAAACCTAAAACCGATATGCGTTGTTCATATGTCATGCTGTTTAATTTTTGGTATTGTGATTGTAAATACATATAAGACAACGGTTTATCTTGATTTTTCTCAGATAATTTAAATAATTTATTAATATTTCCGCCTGAACCAATTAAAGTTATGTTTTCAAAAGGTGCTGTGTTGATTTTAATCCATTTTTCTATTTCTTGCCAAACAATTTCTGAAACCATATTATTTAACAAGCGTATAGTTCCATTTTTAAATGATTTAGAAGCAATGATATTTCCTTCATAAAACAAGGAAAACTCTGTACTTCCACCCCCAACATCTACATATAAATAGGCTTTATCTGAAGTTATAAATTGCTTTAAATCGGAGGCAGCAATAATAGCAGCTTCTTTTTTTCCATCAATAATATCAATTTTAATATCTGTCTTTTTCTTAATAATATCGGCAACATCTTTACCATTATAAGCTTCTCTCATTGCAGAAGTTGCACAGGCTCTGTATTGTTCTATTTTATGAACTTTCATTAATAATTTAAAAGCCATCATTGCATCAACCATTCGCTCAATGTTTTCCTCAGAAATTTCACCAACTGTAAAAGCATCTTGACCTAAACGGATAGGAACCCGCACTAAAGAACTTTTATTAAATTGAGTTGAATGCCCATCTTGTTCTACAATATTAGTAACTAACAATCGCATGGCATTAGAACCTATATCAATGGCAGCATATTTTTTAATTGTAATCATTTAATCATTTAAATTATTGAACATTTTCTGCAATTACATCTAATTTGTTTTGGTAGAAATTATACATTTCTTGTTGCGCTCTAAATGGTTTTTCATTATGGCGTTTTCGATATTCATTTAACAAATCAGCAGAATGAATTCGTGCTTTTACATTAGCTTTCCAACCGATTTCAAATGTTTGAATTAACTCGTTTTTAATTTCAATATCATATATTGGGCAAGTTACTTCAACCCTAGAATCTAAATTACGGGTCATAAAATCTGCTGAAGAAATAAAAACATCTGGATTTCCATCATTTGCAAAAATATAAATACGAGAATGTTCTAAATAGTTATCTACAATACTGATGGCTTCTATATTTTCGCTTATTCCTTTTAAACCCGGAATTAAACAACAAATTCCTCTAATAATTAACTGAATTTTAACTCCAGCATTACTGGCTTCATACAATTTATCCGTCATTTTAAAATCGGATATGCTGTTCATTTTTAATTTTATGAAAGCCTCTTTTCCAGAAAGCGCATTTATAATTTCACGATCGATTAGTTTATTAAAACGACTTCGGGTGTAATGCGGCGAAACTATTAAATGTTTGTAACGATGCACTCTATAATTAACATCAAAAAAATCAAATATTTTTGAGGCATCTTTTAAAATTTCATTGTTGCTAGTAAACAAGGTAACATCAGTATAAATTTTAGCCGAATTTTCATTAAAATTTCCAGTAGAAACCAATCCGTAACGTTTCACTTTTCCTTCCTCTAATCGTTCTATAACACAAATTTTGCTATGAACTTTTAATCCTTTTACACCAAATATTAAATCAATTCCTTCTGTTTGCATTTGTTCAGAATAGGAAATATTGCTTTCTTCGTCAAAACGAGCTTGCAGTTCTATTTGGACGGTTACTTTTTTACCATTTTTTGCAGCATTTATTAGTGAACTTACAATTTGAGAATTCTTTGCTAAACGATACAACGTAATCTTAATAGAAACTACTTTAGGATCTAATGCGGCTTCTCGTAAAAACTTTATTATGTACGAAAAAGATTGATAAGGAGCGTAAAGCAAATAATCTTTCTTTTTAATTCTTTCTAAAATACTTCCTTCTAATGATAAACCAGAAACAGGCAATGGCAAATTTTGTCTGTACAATAAATCATAGCGACCTAAATTGGGAAAATTCATATAATCTCTTCGATTGTGATACCTACCGCCAGGAATAACACTGTCTGAGCTATCAATTCCCATTCCCTTTATAAAAAAAGCTAAGGTGTCATTTTCAATATATTGATCGTATACAAATCGAACGGGTTCTCCTACTCTTCGCTCTTTAACCGAATTGGATATTTTTTCCATTAAACTTTTACTCAAATCGCTATCAAATTCTAACTGCGCATCGCGAGTAATTTTTATCATATGTGCCGATATGCTTTCGTAATCAAATATGTTAAATATATTATTTAAATTACAACGTATAACATCATCTAAAAGAATAATATACTGCTTTCCTGAATTAGATGGAAGCACTACAAATCGATTCACGGTATTTGGAATTTCTACAACTGCATAACGAATTTCTTTTGACGAAAATGGAAGATTTAATTTTTCAGTTACAGGCAACCCATCAATATCTGCTCTTAATGCAATTAAAGGCCCTGGATTTTGCCCTCTTATAAAAGCAGTTACTCCAGTTTTACCATAGGATGTATT
>ENA-OREM01000683-OREM01000683.1-marine-metagenome-genome-assembly--contig:-NODE-683-length-21000-cov-4.833628_pt1 | contig 21000 bp, 11 predicted proteins | sample MGYA00248623_ERZ508561 | MGnify/ENA primary metagenome ERZ508561 (study PRJEB26227, sample SAMN06264494) | marine metagenome | isolation source: Columbia River Estuary | place: USA:Columbia River Estuary...
CATTCACTTTCACTTCATTCATCGCACCTGCATGTATAAAGCTTTCTAGTATTGACTTATAGGCATCCTGTAGTTCAATATATTTTCCAATCAAGCCTACATTAACTGTATTTTTTGGGAATTTTAATCTATTTACAAATTCTGTCCAACTAGACATGTTAGTTGAACTAAAATTAGAAATATCAAGTTTTCTTAAAACAACTGTATCCAATTTTTCTTGTTCCATCATTAAAGGAACATCGTATATCGTCGAAGCATCTTTAGACTGAATTACCGAGTCAACATCTACATTACAAAAAAGTGCTAATTTATTTTTAATTTCTTCTGAAATATCATGTTCAGTTCTACAAACAAGTATATCTGCGTTTATTCCACTTTCCATTAATGTTTTTACAGAATGTTGAGTAGGTTTAGTTTTAAGTTCTTTAGCAGCAGATAAATACGGAACTAATGTTAAGTGAATAACAAGGCTATTTGTAGCACCTAGTTCCCATCTTAATTGTCTAACCGATTCGATATAGGGTAAAGATTCGATATCACCAACTGTCCCACCTATTTCTGTAATTATAACATCAAACTCGTTAGTATCTCCAAGTAACTTTATTCTTCGTTTTATTTCGTTTGTAATATGTGGAATAACCTGAACAGTTTTACCCAAAAAATCACCTCTTCTTTCTTTTTCAATAACTGTTTGATATATTTTTCCTGTTGTTACATTGTTTGCCTGTGATGTTTCAACATTCAAAAACCTTTCGTAATGACCTAAATCTAAGTCTGTCTCAGCTCCGTCAGATGTAACATAACATTCTCCATGTTCGTAAGGATTTAAAGTGCCAGGATCAACATTGATATATGGATCTAATTTTTGAATAGTTACACTTAAACCACGCGACTGTAACAACTTAGCAAGAGATGCAGATATAATTCCCTTTCCTAATGAAGAGGTAACCCCTCCTGTAACAAATATATATTTGGTTTTGGACATTAATATATTTTAAGCGATCAAAAATACAAAAAGAAAGTGACTCTGTTTTTAAATTTAAAAATCAATAATTTTTATTTTTCAGATTTAATTTCTAGAACTTCTAAATCATCATGTTTAACTAGGAAAACAGATTGGTTGATATAACCCTGTTCTTTATTAACGTAATCAAATCTATTTTGAAAATAACTAGTTTCTCCTAAATCTATTGATTTAACTAACTTCCTTCTGTGAGCTGTACGTAAAATTAAATCTAGAGTGATCTCATATCCTCTTAAAGCAATTTTATTTGGAAGCTTTCCAAAATTCTCGATAAACAATGCATTTAGTTCGTTTAATTCATCTCCATAGTTTGGAATAAAATAAGAGGGATAAGTGAAGTTTAAATTCCCTAATTGCTGGTATGAAATATTTTCATTTTCGTAAGTTTCAGATCTGTAGGTAGAAAGAAGATTAATATTCCTCTCTTTTGAGATTTGAGAATTTAACAAAGAGGAAACACTAGTTATCACATTTAAATTTTGGGATTCTAAAAAAACTAAATTATTTTTTTTCTCAACTAGAAGTGAATCTGTAATTTCTGGATCAACTAGTCCCATTGTTAAATCAGTATCAATAAGTTCAGCGTATGGAAAACGCTTTAAAAGTTTTTCTTTAACTAATTCCGTAGATCTATCATATATTATCATTACACAAGGGTCTGGATCTTTAATAATTAAACTATCAACATAAGTATACATTAATTCTCTTTGAGAATTAACACTGGGTATAGACTGAAATACATTCTTATTTATTTCAATTTTTTTTGAAGTTAAAGGAGAAACAATTGGTGTTTTTGAGTCCTTGAGATTTAAAGAAAGCCTGTTGATATTTCTAGGAATAAGAGGACCTAAAATAAAATCATAACTGTTAATACTTTTATTGTTAGATATATTATCTATTTCTGAAAGGCTATTTTCATTATCATAAGTATCAATTTGTGTTTTAATTCCTAATTTTTTTACAGTTTCAAGAGCAGTAAGAACTCCACTGTAAAAATCCAGAGATAATGTCGAAAGGTTTAACTTTTCTAAATATTTTTTTGTGTTTTCAATAGAATCGATTTCAATTTTATTTAAATTAAAAGGAGCTATAAAACCAAACTTAATTGACTTTTTTTTAGGGACACTGTCAAATAAATTTTGGTTTGTTCTTGTTGATACTAAAACTTTCTCTACAATTTCTTTAATAGATTCCTCTAAAACAACAGTAGTTATAAATGGTATTTTTAATACCATTTTTTTTGATATTTTATCACCTTTTATAGAGGGATTATATTGTTTAATTAGATTTATTGGGACATTGTATAAATTGGAAATAGTATATAAAGTTTGTTTTCTCTTAACCTTATGTTCTATAAATTCAATAACTGAACTAGATTCCAAATTTTGATTTTCATCCTGAGAAAACCCGATTAAGGAACACATAGAAAAAAGAAGAAAAAACCTAAAAACTCTCATTATTCCCATTCAATTGTTGCAGGAGGCTTAGAGCTAATATCATACACAACTCGATTTACACCTTTTACATTATTAATAATCTTATTAGAAACCTCTTGTAAAAATTCATAGGGAAGATTAACCCAATCAGCTGTCATACCATCTGTAGACTCGACAGCTCTTAAAGCAACACATTGCTCGTAAGTCCTTTCATCTCCCATAACACCCACACTTTTAACAGGTAATAGTATAGCACCAGCTTGCCACACTTTGTCATAAAGATTACTATCTAAAAGACCTTTTATAAATATATTATCAACCTCTTGAAGAATCTTTACTTTTTCGATTGTAATATCTCCTAATATTCTAATTGCTAATCCAGGTCCAGGAAAAGGATGTCTTTTCAAAAGTTTATTTTCAATTCCTAAACTTTTTCCTACTCTACGAACCTCATCTTTAAAAAGCATTTTGAGCGGTTCAACCACAGAAAGTTTCATAAAGTCAGGAAGGCCTCCAACATTATGATGTGATTTAATTGTTGCCGAAGGACCTTTAACAGAAATTGATTCAATTACGTCAGGATAAATAGTACCCTGAGCTAACCATTTAGCTCCATCAACCAACTTTGACTCTTCATCAAAAATATCGATAAAAGCTTTGCCAATAATTTTTCTCTTTTTTTCGGGGTCACTAATTCCAGATAGCTTATTAATAAAATACTTTGAAGCATCGACACCTTTAACGTTTAAACCCATTCCTTTGTACTGGTCTAAAACATCGCTAAACTCATTTTTTCTAAGCAATCCATTATTTACAAAAATGCAATGAAGATTTTCTTTAATAGCTTTATGAATTAAAACAGCTGCAACAGTTGAATCAACACCTCCCGAAAGACCAAGAATTACTTTATCATCTCCAACTTTTTCTTTAATCTCAGAAATAGTTTTTTCTGAAAAAACATCTGGTGTCCAATCTGGATTTATTTTAGCTATATTAATTAAAAAATTTTCTAAAATACGCTTACCATCTTTTGAATGATAAACTTCAGGATGAAATTGAATAGCATAAACATCCTCGTCTTCAATTGAGTACGCAGCATTTTTAACATCTTGAGTACTTGCAATACATTTAGAGTTCATGGGAAGGTTTTCGATTGTATCACTATGACTCATCCAAACTTGAGATCCAACCTCAACTTTATTAAATAATTTATTATTTAAATCTATACTAGTTAGTTTAGCCCTACCATATTCACGTTTATTTGATGGTATAACTTTACCTCCAAAAAAATGAGCAATATATTGAGCACCATAACAAACACCCAAAAGAGGTTTTTTTCCTTTAATATTTGACAGATCAATATGTAAGGCATCATCAGATCTTACAGAAAATGGTGATCCAGAAAGAATTATAGCTTTGAAAGAGTCAAAATCGACATCTAAATTATTATAAGGATGTATTTCACAGTAAACAAATAACTCTCTAACTCTTCTAGCTATTAATTGAGTGTATTGTGATCCAAAATCAATTATAAGTACTTTATCTTCCATATTCAAAAATACTATTAAAACATAAAAAAATTCAATAGAAATTGATTAAAATTCCAGAATTAAAAATTCTTTTTTAAATGGATCTATGTTTTTTATTAAAACATTTACAAAATCAAATTCATTTGGATTGAAAAAAGTAGAAAAATTAACTTGTCTTTCTTGAAAAGAGTCATTTGGAAATAATTCATTTTTTAAAGTAATCAACCTTGACAACTTATCTAAATGAACCCTCTTTTCAGCTCTAATTAGTCGTTTTTCAAGATTTTTAATTCCTTTAACCTGTTTCATTTCTTGAGCTTTTACTGCTCCTAAAAAGGATTTATCTGTGAGCTTAGTCAGCTCATAGAAATGTGAAAAATTTTCTTTTATTATATTTTTTTGAATGGTTAAATCAATCGTTATTTTAGAGTTTTTTCGTAAATAAAGTTGTTTTAAATTAACTGGGTTTTCAAATAAATCAACAATAGACATTTTAAGTTTTTTACACTTTTCTACTTGTTTTTTTGAAACAAATAAAACAGATGATCTAACTGACAAAATAGGAAATGTTATTTTTTTAAAATTAAAATATTCTTTTAGCTGAAACCAATAGGCTATTTCACTTCCGCCACCAACATATGCTAAATTTGGCAAGATAAATTCTTGATAAACTGGTCTTAATAATGCATTAGGTGAAAATCTTTCAGGATGATTATTAACCTCACTTATAATCTCACTTTTAGTAAATGAAATGTTAGTATCTAAAACGCTAAAAACATCTCCTCTTTTTTCTATCCTAGCTCGTAAATTATCTTTAATATAAAATAAATTAATTTCTCTAGAGTTAACTTGAGGATTGTAAGAGTTTTCAAAAACTGTATTTAATTCATTATTAGTATTTAGAATATTCTTGTTTAAAGTATTATTTAATAATTCATCAATGATGATTTCAGAAAAAAGTTTTTTCAAATGCTTATTATCTGGCTCTAAAATTAATAATCCATGTTTTCCAAACAAGCTATGAACAAGATTTAAAGTAGCTAAAGATAAATTTTTATGTTTCAAATAAGATGTTTCAAAAAGAGTAATTAATTCTTTTTGATCTGTAAAATCTAAATGATTTTTCATTTCACTTAAAACATTTTCTAAACCTTTAGTCTTCAATCTTCCTACAGGACCACCATGACTAATGTCCCAACTAAATTTTTTCTTATCATAATTAAAATAATTAATTTCATCAAAATCATGATCTTCAGAAGCCATCCAAAAGACTGGTATAAAATTATATTTTGGATATTTCTTTTTTAATTTTTTACAAATAATAATTGTATCAATAATTTTATAAAAAAAATATAATGGCCCTGTAAATAAATTTAATTGATGGCCGGTTGTAACAGTAAAGGAGTTTTTTAATTTTAAGTCAGCTATAAGTTTAATTTGCAAAGATTTATCTGTAACTGACTCGTATTGTTTCTCAAGCTGGTTACTTAATACTGTTCTAAAATTATCGTTGTAATGATTAATCTTTTCATTTAATTGATTTTTATAATTTTCGATTTTATTAAATCTATTATAAAAAGAGTTTAATTTTTTCTCATCATTTATATAGTCAAGAGTGATATTAGGTAAATGATTTGATATGTTAGAATCAATATAAGACAAACCTTTTTTAATAAATATACATTATATGATTAAGAAAAAGGTGATCCATATAAATCAAATTCTGTGGAACTTGTAATTTTTAAATTAGTAAAATCTCCAATTTTTAAATAATTTTCACTTGCGTCGACTAAAACTTCATTATCAACGTCTGGAGAATCGTGTTCAGTTCTTCCTACATAAAAAGCCCCTTCTTTTCTATCAATAACACATTTATATATTTTGCCAATTTTATTTTGATTTATTTCAAATGATATTTGAGATTGAATATCCATGATTTCATTCATCCTATTAATCTTAATATCTTCAGGAACATCATCAACCAGATTGTAAGCATGTGTGTTTTCTTCATGACTATAAGTAAAACAACCTAATCTATCAAATCTAGTTTCAGAAACCCATTGCTTTAGCTCATCAAATTCCTGTTCTGTTTCACCAGGGTAGCCTACAATTAAAGTTGTCCTAATCGCAATAAGAGGGTTTGTCAATCTAATTTGGTTAATTAAATCAACTATATTTTCTTTTTTTGAACCTCTTCTCATTGATTTCAAAATTTTTGTAGAAATATGTTGTAAAGGAATATCAATATAATTACAAACTTTTGGTTCGTTTTTAATTACTTCCAACACGTCAACTGGGAAACCATTTGGAAAAGCATAATGAAGTCTAATCCATTCAACACCATTTACCTTAACTAATTCTTTAAGTAAAGAAGATAACTCTCTTTTTTTATAAAGATCTAACCCATAATATGTTAAATCTTGAGCAATTAAAATTAATTCTTTTACACCATTTGCAGCTAATTTGGATGCTTCAGTTACTATGTCTTCAATTGATTTTGATTTATGCTTTCCTCTCATAAGTGGAATTGCACAAAATGAACAAGGCCTATCACAACCTTCTGATATTTTTAAATATGCATAATTTTTTGGAGTTGTCGTTAACCTTTCACCAACTAATTCATGCTTATAATCAGCTTTTAGGGCTTTTAATAGTTTTGGTAAATCGGTAGTTCCAAAATATTGATCGACATTAGGAATTTCTTTTTTTAGATCAGGCATATATCTTTCACTCAAACATCCTGTAACAAATAACTTATCAATTATACCATTTTGTTTTTTTGAGGAGTAATCTAAAATCGTATCGATAGATTCTTGTTTTGCATTATCAATAAAACCACATGTATTTATCACAACTATATTACCGTCCTCTTCGTGTACGACATCTTTATTGTTTGCTTTAAGCTGACCCATTAAAACTTCAGAATCATATATGTTTTTTGAGCAACCTAGAGTCACAACATTAATTCTATTTTTTTTTGAATATTTTGTTCTCAATATTTAATATTTATGATTTTTTAAAAAAAGAGTCTACAAATTCTTTTTTATCAAAAATTTGTAAATCCTCAATACCCTCTCCAATACCAATAAATTTAATAGGAATATTGAATTGGTCAGATATTCCCAAAACTACCCCGCCTTTTGCTGTACCATCTAATTTAGTAACTGCCAAGGAAGTGATTTCAGTAACATTAGTAAATTGTTTTGCCTGTTCAAAAGCATTTTGACCAGTAGATCCATCAATAACCAATAAAACTTCGTGAGGAGCATTTATATTTTTCTTCTGAAGCACTCTCTTTATTTTAGAAAGTTCATTCATCAGGTTAGTTTTATTATGTAATCTTCCAGCTGTATCAATTAATACAACGTCAATATTTTTATTTATTGCTGATTCTAATGTGTCGAACGCCACAGAAGCAGGATCACTTCCCATCTCTTGCTTTACCAGCTCAACTCCAACTCTATCAGACCAAACTTGTAACTGATCAATAGCGGCTGCTCTAAAAGTATCAGCAGCTCCTACCATAACTTTTAATCCTATTGACTTATAATAATTAGCCATTTTACCAATAGATGTAGTTTTACCCACACCATTGACTCCTACAACTAAAATAACATGAGGCTTTTCCTTGCTTAAGGAGAGAAAATTATCATTTTCAGAATCACAAATAATTTTTATGATTTCTTCTTTGAGAATTAAATCTAGTTCAGAGGAGTTTAGAAATTTATCTTTTGCAACTCTATTTTCTATTTTATCAATTATTTTCAATGTTGTTTTTACACCCACATCAGAGCTTATAAGAATTTCCTCTAAATCATCTAAAACTTGATCATCAACTTTACTCTTTCCTATAACTGCTTTTGAAATTTTATTAAAAAAAGATTCATTACTTTTTTTTAAACCTAAGTCTAAAGACTCTTTTTTTTCTTTTGTAAATAGTCAGATTGTGATAGATTGATAGAGAGCATCCTCTTCAATCCTGGTGATTTTCCGTATGAACTTCCAAGTTCTTTCTTTGTCAATTTTAGTGAGGTTTTAAGTCCAACTGGGGTATTTTCATTTTTTGATGTGATTCCTACTAGATCAAAATTTAAAGTTGGAGGTCTTTTAATTCTTTGAATCGCAATTGGTTTTGGCGGCTTTAAAACTTCAGATTATTATTTTATTTTCATTCAGCTTATGCTCTTTCAGTAGTCTGGCGTTCGATTATGATCCCGGCATCGGTGAAGAGATCAATGAAGTGTGTGCTGGCTGTCATGGTGAGTTTGGACAGGGCGGTAAAGATGGCGAGTATCCGCGCCTGGCCGGTATGCCAGCGCTGTTCATCGCTCAGCAACTGGAACTTTTCCAACGCGGTCAAGCCAGGCTCGGTCACGATGTAGTTTTCGAAATATAGTACGCGCTCAAGCTGCTTCAACTGCATGTCGAGCAACAAGCCAATGCGCGAAGGCAGTGACTTCAGGAACCAGATATGCGCAACAGGCGCAGCCAGCTCGATATGGCCCATGCGTTCACGGCGCACCTTGGTGACCGTAACTTCAACGCCGCATTTTTCACAGACGACGCCCTTATACTTCATGCGCTTATATTTGCCGCACAAGCACTCATAGTCCTTTACCGGACCAAAGATGCGGGCGCAGAACAGGCCGTCACGCTCTGGCTTGAACGTACGATAGTTGATGGTTTCCGGCTTTTTGATTTCACCAAAAGACCAGCTGCGGATTTTCTCCGGCGACGCGATCCCAATCTGGATTTGGTCAAAGGTTTCGACCTTGGCGATGGGATTGTTGAATTTGCTCAGTTCGTTCATTTTCTTTTCCTCATTGGGCATGTGCCCATGAAAACCTAAAGGCGGGGGCAGGGGGCGGACCGAAATCCGCCCATCTCTGCTTTATTCCGCTGCTTCGGCAAAGCCCTCGTCACCTTCGATCAAGTCATGCGCTTTCAAGTCTACATTGAGACCCAATGAACGCATTTCCTTGACCAGAACGTTGAAGCTTTCTGGGATACCAGCGTCAAAGCTGTCGTCACCCTTGACGATGGCTTCGTAAACTTTGGTACGACCGATCACGTCATCTGATTTGACCGTGAGCATTTCCTGCAAGGTGTACGCTGCGCCATAGGCTTGCAGCGCCCAGCATTCCATTTCTCCGAAACGCTGACCACCGAACTGCGCTTTACCACCCAATGGCTGCTGCGTGACAAGGCTGTACGGTCCGATCGAACGGGCGTGGATCTTGTCATCAACAAGGTGATGCAGTTTCAACATGTAGATGATGCCGACAGTAACCTTGCGGTCGAACTTATCGCCAGTGCGGCCGTCGAACAGGTCTGACTGACCCGAACCATCAAGTCCAGCGAGCTGAAGCATGTTGGTCACGTCGGCTTCACGTGCGCCGTCGAACACAGGTGTGCCCATTGGGACACCGGTGATGACATTGCCGGCAAGCTCAATAATGTCTGCATCGCTGCGGTTCTTAATCTCGTCCGCATATTCTTCGCCATACGCTTTCGCCAGACGCTCACGCACGACCGCTGGCGGTGCTGCGGCTTCAGGGTTCGGGTTTGCGTGGCGCCACTCTTCAAGAGCCTCACCAATTTGCATCCCTAGTCCACGCGCAGCCCAGCCAAGATGGGTTTCGAAAATCTGACCCACGTTCATACGAGACGGCACACCCAATGGATTGAGCACGATGTCAACGGGCGTACCGTCGGCGAGGAATGGCATGTCTTCTTGCGGAAGGATCCGCGAGATAACGCCCTTGTTCCCGTGGCGTCCGGCCATCTTGTCGCCGGGTTGCAGCTTGCGCTTCACGGCGACGAAGACTTTAACCATCTTGAGTACGCCAGGTGCCAGCTCATCGCCGCGCTCCAGCTTCTCACGACGATCTTCGAACTTCTCGACGATCAACTTAACGGCGTCGTCATACTGCACCTTGACCGCTTCAAGATCGCCTTGGACCTTGTCGTCGGCTACGGCGATTTTCCACCATTCATGACGCTCGATTTCGTTGAGATTATCCTCAGAAATCTTGTCGCCCTTCTTGATACCCTTTGGCGCTGCGGCTGCAGTTTGGCCAATGAGCATGTCTTTCAGGCGGTTGTAGGTCGCACGGTTCAAAATCGAACGTTCGTCCTCACGGTCCTTTGCAAGACGTTCGATTTCTTCACGTTCAATCGCCATGGCGCGTTCGTCTTTATCGATGCCGTGACGGTTAAAGACGCGGACTTCAACGACGGTACCTGCAACACCTGGTGACAGGCGCAGTGAGGTGTCGCGCACATCGCTAGCCTTTTCACCGAAGATAGCGCGGAGCAACTTTTCTTCTGGTGTCATTGGGCTTTCGCCCTTTGGCGTAATCTTACCCACAAGAATGTCACCAGGGTGAACTTCCGCGCCGATGTAAACAATGCCAGCTTCATCGAGGCTGCGCAGCGCTTCTTCACCCACGTTTGGAATATCGCGGGTGATGTCTTCTGGTCCAAGCTTGGTATCGCGGGCCATCACTTCGAATTCTTCGATATGGACCGAGGTGAACACGTCGTCCTTCACGATGCGTTCGGAGATCAAGATCGAATCTTCGTAGTTATACCCATTCCAAGGCATGAACGCGACGAGGCTGTTCTTGCCCAATGCGAGTTCGCCCAGCTCTGTCGACGGACCGTCGGCAATGATGTCACCAGCCTCAATTACGTCACCAACCTTCACCAAAGGCTTCTGGTTGATGCAGGTGTTCTGGTTGGAACGCTGGAATTTCTGCAACGTGTAGATATCGACGCCCGATTTGCCGGGTTCAACGTCGCCTGTAACACGCACAACGATACGCGTAGCATCGACTTGGTCGACGATGCCTGTGCGGCGGGCCGCGATAGCAGCGCCGGAATCGCGTGCAACGGTCTCTTCCATGCCCGTGCCGACAAACGGCGCTTCTGCACGCAGCAGAGGCACAGCCTGACGTTGCATGTTCGATCCCATCAATGCGCGGTTCGCGTCATCGTTTTCCAAGAAAGGAATGAGCGAAGCTGCAACCGAAACCAGCTGCTTTGGCGAAACGTCCATCAACGTAATTTGGTCGCGCGGTGCCATCAGGAATTCGCCGGCTTCACGCGCCGAAATCAGTTCTTCGGCAAAGCTGCCATCTGCGTTCAATTCGGCGTTCGCCTGCGCGATGGTGTTCTTTTGCTCTTCCATAGCGGAGAGATACACCACGTCGTCCGTGACCTTATTGTTCACAACCTTGCGATAAGGTGTTTCGATAAAGCCATATTTGTTCACGCGGCTAAAGCTCGCGAGCGAGTTGATCAGACCGATGTTCGGGCCTTCCGGCGTTTCAATCGGGCAGATACGACCATAATGGGTTGGGTGAACGTCGCGGACTTCAAAGCCAGCACGCTCACGGGTCAAACCACCTGGTCCAAGTGCCGAAACGCGGCGCTTGTGCGTAACTTCCGAGAGCGGGTTGGTCTGATCCATAAACTGCGACAATTGCGAAGAACCAAAGAATTCGCGCACCGCAGCAACCGCTGGCTTGGCGTTGATGAGGTCGTTTGGCATCACGGTTGACACGTCAACCGAACTCATCCGCTCCTTCACTGCGCGTTCCATACGGAGCAAGCCAACGCGATACTGGTTTTCCAGCAATTCGCCGACCGAACGGACACGGCGGTTGCCGAGGTTATCGATATCGTCGATTTCGCCCTTACCGTCCTTCAGGTTCACCAACTCCTTGACCACAGCAAGGATATCTTCCGTCCGCAAGGTCGTCAGCGTGTCTTCGGCGTCGAGGTTCAAACGCATGTTGAGCTTCACGCGGCCAACCGCGCTCAGGTCATAACGGTCCGCGTCGAAGAATAGGCCAGCAAACAATGCTTCTGCGGTTTCGCGCGTTGGCGGCTCACCAGGGCGCATGACGCGATAAATGGCGTCGAGTGCCATGTCGCGGTTTTCGGCTTTGTCTGCCTTCAACGTGTTGCGCATCCATGCGCCGGTGATGACATGGTCGATGTCGAGCAGCTCAAGACTGTCGATACCAGCCTTGTCCAAAGCTTCGAGGTTTTCGGCGGTGATCTCATCACCAGCTTCAACATAAATCCGGCCCGTCTTCTCATCGATCAAATCATAGGCAGAATAACGGCCAAAAATTTCTTCGGTGGGGATCAACAGGCTGGTCAAGCCATCCTTCACAGCCTTATTGGCCGCGCGCGGGGTTACCTTAGTGCCTGCAGGGAATACAACTTCGCCGGTCTTCGCATCCACAATGTCGAACATCGGCTTTGATGCGCGCCATTGTTCGGCGTTGAACGGGATCTTCCATCCACCCTTGCCACGTTCAAATGTCACGCGGTCATAGAAATGGCCCAAGATTTCTTCGTCGTTCAGACCCAGCGCATAGAGCAAAGTCGTGACAGGCAATTTGCGCTTACGGTCGATACGAACGTTGACGATGTCCTTCGCATCAAATTCAAAGTCGAGCCACGAACCACGATAAGGAATGACGCGCGCTGCAAACAGATATTTGCCGCTGCTGTGCGTTTTACCACGGTCATGGTCGAACAATACGCCCGGCGAACGATGCATCTGCGATACAATAACGCGCTCTGTACCGTTGATGAAGAAAGTGCCGTTATGCGTCATGAGCGGCATGTCGCCCATGTAAACGTCCTGCTCCTTAATATCGAGGACCGAACGGGCTTCAGTGTCAGGGTCAACCTCAAACACGATGAGGCGCAACGTCACCTTCATCTGCGCCGCATAAGTAATTCCGCGCTGACGGCATTCCTCTACGTCAAATTTCGGATCTTCCAATTCGTAATGCACGAAGTCGAGTTCCGAAGTGCCGGCGAAATCCTTAACCGGAAAGACGCTGCGCAGCGTCTTTTCAAGGCCGGATACATAGCCGATCGAAGGGTCAGAACGCAGGAACTGTTCATAGCTCTCGCGCTGAACCTCAATAAGGTTGGGCATGTCGATAACTTCATGAATGTTACCGAAGATTTTGCGAATACGCTTTTGACGCGACAGGGTCGCAGGAGCGGGACGGGATGCCATAAGGTGCTTTGCCTCAGTTAGAAATGTCAGTCGCGACGTGCCATTCCACAGACAAGAAAAGGCCGCATAGCAATGGACCGAAGAATCGGGTCCTGCCGTGCAGCCGTTTCGCGTATGTGAAAACCCATATCCATCAATGCGTTAGCCAAGTTGCGCGACGACAAGGCCATTCCCGATGGGCTGGATGTTGAGGGCCGTATAGGCCGCGGTTTCTTAAGGGTCAAGCCTGACCTGAACCAGAAAGCGCCGCGTTTCATGTGCGGAAATTTATGCTAGCTTTCGACACAGATCATTGCGCCGTTCATCCATAATATTCATTGCACTGCAAACTCTAGTCTCGCGCGCGCCACCTCACATAGTCACCTACAGGCGTTCCGCCATGCTTGATGGCGCGGGGCGGCCCTGCTAGGGGCGCTGCATGACTGAACTTTCTCTCATCCGTAATTTTTCCATTATCGCGCATATTGACCATGGGAAGTCGACCCTAGCTGACCGGTTGATCCAACAGACGGGCGGGTTGACCGCGCGGGAAATGACGAGCCAAGTCCTTGATAATATGGACATTGAGAAAGAGCGCGGCATCACGATCAAGGCGCAGACTGTCCGCTTAGATTACACCGCGAAAGACGGCGTTACATATCAGTTGAACCTGATGGACACCCCCGGCCATGTGGACTTCGCTTATGAAGTCAGCCGCAGCCTCGCCGCCTGCGAAGGCGCGCTTCTGGTCGTGGACGCGGCGCAAGGGGTGGAGGCGCAAACACTTGCCAACGTCTATCAATCGATTGAGCATGACCATGAAATCGTGCCCGTCATCAACAAGATCGATTTGCCCGCCGCCGAAGTAGACAAGGTCAAGGCCGAGATTGAGGATATTATCGGTCTGCCCGCCGACGACGCCGTGTTGACCAGCGCCAAATCGGGCATCGGCATCGGTGAGGTGCTTGAGGCCGTCGTCACCCGCATCCCGCCGCCAAAGGGCGACCGCAACGCGCCGTTGAAGGCCATGCTCGTCGATAGTTGGTACGACCCCTATTTGGGCGTGGTCATCCTGATCCGCGTCATTGATGGCGTTATCAAAAAGGGCCAAGAAATTCAGTTCATGGCCGCAGGCACAAAGCATTTGGTCGACCGCGTCGGATGTATGCGGCCCAAGCTCGAGATTTTGCCCGAAATCGCCGCGGGCGAGGTGGGCATCATCACCGCGCAGATTAAAGAAGTCGCGCAAACCCGCGTCGGCGACACCATTACCGATGCGAAGCGCCCCGCCGCAGAACCGCTCCCCGGCTTTAAAGAAGTGCAGCCCGTCGTGTTCTGCGGCCTGTTCCCGACCGACGCCGCCGACTTTGAAAAATTGCGCGAAAGCATCAGCAAGCTGCGCCTCAACGACGCATCATTCAGCTTCGAAACCGAAAGCAGCGCCGCCTTGGGCTTTGGCTTCCGCTGTGGTTTCCTTGGGTTGCTCCATTTGGAGATCATACAGGAGCGCCTGACGCGTGAATTTGACCTAGACCTCATCACCACCGCGCCGTCGGTGGTCTATAAATTGAAGCTCAGCCGCAGCAAGACCGAGGATGCGCGGGATATGGAGCTGCACAACCCCGCCGACATGCCCGACGTCAACCGCATTGACGAAATTCAGGAGCCATGGATCCAAGCGACGATTTACTGCCCCGATGAATATCTCGGCTCCATCTTGAAATTGTGCCAAGACCGGCGCGGCGTGCAAAAGCAGCTGACCTATGTCGGTGGGCGCGCGCAGATCGTATACGAATTGCCGTTGAACGAGGTGGTGTTCGACTTTTACGATCGGCTGAAGAGCATCAGCCGTGGCTATGCCTCGTTCGATTATCACCAGATCGGCCACCGCGAAGGCGACCTTGTGAAGATGAGCATCATGGTCAATGGCGACCCGGTCGACGCGTTGAGCATGATCGTCCACCGTGGCACCGCAGAATCGCGCGGCCGCGGCATGTGCGAACGCCTAAAAGACCTGATCCCGCGCCATTTGTTCAAAATCCCCGTGCAAGCGGCGATTGGCGGCAAAGTCATCGCCCGCGAAACCATCGCCGCGATGCGCAAAGACGTGACCGCCAAATGCTATGGCGGCGACATCAGCCGCAAGAAAAAGCTGCTGGAAAAGCAGAAAAAGGGCAAGGCGCGGATGCGCGAGTATGGGAATGTGTCGATCCCGCAGGAGGCGTTTATTGCCGCGCTGCGGATGGGTGAGGAATAAGCTTTCCCGCTTCCATCACCACAATGCGGTTTGCCGCACATAAACCCCAATTCTCTGACTGACAGCGCGCGCTTGGTCTGCTACGCGGCCCCGCATGCTTAATCTGAACGGTATCACCGTGCGCCTTGGCGGACGCACTATCCTTGACCGCGCCACGGCGGCATTGCCCTCTTATAGCCGCATTGGCCTGATTGGGCGGAATGGCGCGGGTAAATCGACATTGATGAAGGTGATGATTGGCTCGCTGGAGGCTGATGATGGCGCGCTGGAAATGCCCAAGGGCACGCGCATCGGCTATATCGCGCAAGAGGCGCCTGCGGGGGATTCTACGCCCTTTGACACAGTCTTGGCGGCGGATACCGAGCGCGCGGCGTTGATGGCCGAAAGCGAGCAAGAGGGGCTTGATCCCGACCGTATGGCTGAGGTGCATGAACGGCTGATCGCGATTGATGCCTATACTGCGCCCGCGCGGGCTTCGCGGATTTTGGTTGGCCTTGGCTTTGACGAAGAGATGCAGGCGCGGCCGCTCGATAGCTTCTCGGGTGGTTGGAAAATGCGCGTGGCGTTGGCGTCCTTATTATTTTCGCAGCCGGATTTGCTGTTGCTCGATGAGCCTTCCAACCATTTGGATTTGGAAGCGACCTTGTGGCTGGAAAATTTCCTCAAAGGCTATCCGGCGATGATGGTGGTGATCAGCCATGAGCGCGATTTGTTGAACAATGTTGTCGACCATATCCTGCACCTCGATAATGGTCAGGTGACCTTATATGCGGGCGGCTATGACGCGTTCGAGCGCCAACGTGCCGAGCGCGCTGCGCAATTGGCGGCGGCCAAAGCGGCCCAAGATGCGCAACGGGCCAAGTTGCAGGATTATGTGGCGCGCAACTCGGCGCGTGCCTCGACCGCGAAGCAAGCGCAGTCGAGAGCCAAGGCGCTGGCGCGGATGCAGCCAATTGCTGCAATGGCCGAAGATCCGACCTTAAGCTTTGACTTTCCAAGTCCTGATGAGCTCAAGCCGCCCTTGGTGACGCTTGATCTGGCAAGTGTCGGCTATACCGAAGGCAATCCGATATTGCAGCGGTTGAACCTGCGGATTGACCCCGATGATCGGATCGCGTTGCTGGGCCGGAACGGGAATGGCAAGACGACTTTGGCACGCTTACTAGCGGCGCAATTGACGCCGATGGAAGGGCAGATGAGCGCCTCGGGCAAAATGCGTGTCGGTTACTTCACGCAATATCAGGTCGAGGAGCTGGACGGCGATGATACCCCGCTCGAGCATATGACGCAGCAGATGAAGGGCGCGACCCCCGGGGCGGTGCGCGCGCAATTGGGGCGGTTCGGCTTTTCCGGCGCTAAGGCAACAACGAAGGTCGGCAAGTTATCAGGCGGCGAACGCGCGCGGCTGGCGCTGGCGCTGATTACCCGCGATGCGCCGCATATGCTCATCCTCGACGAACCGACGAACCATTTGGATGTCGATGCGCGTGAGGCACTGGTGCAGGCGTTGAATGAATATGACGGCACGGTCGTTTTGGTCAGCCATGACCGCCATATGTTGGAGCTGACGGCCGACCGGCTGGTGCTCGTCGATAATGGCACGGCAACCGAGTTTTCGGGCACGATTGAGGATTATACCGACTTCATCCTAGGCAAGGGGCCAGCGAAGGAGAAAGTCTCCAAGGCCGACCGCAAGGAAGACAAGAAAGCCGCGGCAGCATCGCGTGAGGCGCTGGCGAAGCTTAAGCGTGACGTTAATGATGCTGAGGCGGACTTGGCCAAGCTGGAAGTGGTTTTGAGCGCGATCGATCGCGCGATGTTCGACCCAGCGTCGGCGGCGAATGAATATAAGAACCTAACTATGGGCGAACTGTCACAACGCCGCGGTAAGATTGTCGCCGCGCAAGAGGTGGCAGAAGCGAAATGGATTGCGGCAAGCGAGGCGCTAGAAAAAGGCTGAGGTCGCCCTTTCTGTCATCCCATCGCCTTATGCGAATGGGTAAGGCGGAATTAAGCGGACATCGCCAACGGCTCTTTCGCGGCGTTCATCGCGTGCGCATCCGCCTGCAATGTATAGCCAAAGCCGTATAAAGCATTCAAGCTGATGCCTGATGCTGGGTCCAGTTTCAGGTTCTTGCGCAGCCTTGCGACGTGCGTATCAATGGTCCGCGATTGATAGTCGACAACCTTACCCCACAATGTGGCCGCGAGATATTGGCGCGACAATAACCGGTTCGGGTTGGTAAAAAACAACATGGCCATATCAAATTCCCGCTTCGGCAAGATGATAACCTCGTCGTTGAAGCACACGGTCGATGTCGATGGACGCAACATATATGGCCCCAACACTACCGATTCCGGCCGCGTTCGCACATCACCATTGTAACGGCGCAAAACTGACTTAATCCGCAAGGACAATATTTCCGGGTCAACCGGCTTTGACACAAAATCGTCGGCACCTGCCTCCAGTCCGCGGATGATATCGCGGCGATCATTGCGCGCGGTGAGCATGATCGATGGCATATCAGGATGGAATTTCCGTATATATTCAAGTACTTCAATACCAGATAGATCCGGAATGGTCCAATCGACGATCAAAAGATCGCATTCTTTTTGGCGCACATCAGTCAGGAATTTTTGCGCGGAGCCATAGCTTTTTACGGTGTAACCCAAGCCGACCAAAAGCTCTTCGAGTTCTGCTGCAAATAAGGTGTCGTCCTCGACGACGGCAATATTATAGCTGTGCACAATTTGACCTTTGCTGGACCGGACCTTCACAAAGGGGTTTATGGGATTCATTCACATTTGTAACAATTTTTATGTGAACAAATGTAAACAAATGTTCACGGTTGCAACAATTTCGTCACTTTTGGCAGTGTCGTTTTTGTACTGTCTTTATCGTCAGTTTTCGTCGGTTTGGCGGCCTGTTTTGGCTTAGGATTCGCTTCTGCTGCTTTCGCCTTCGGGTGAATATGCTCGTGGTGGCGTGTGATGGCGCGCGCGACATTTTGCATCAAACCATTTGTCACTTCCTTACCGGCGCGCGTTTCCGCAATCATCACCGCCACAGGATATGCGCATCCATCCGGCGCGCGCATCACACCCACATCGTTGATGGCCGTCGATATCGATTCCAGCACTTGTCCGGTTCCCGTTTTATGTGCGAGGCGCCACCCCGGGGCGAGGCCAGACCGCAAACGGGACCGCCCTGTATAAGTGCCGGCCATTAACTTCAGCAATTTGGCACCCGGGCCATTGGCATCGCGTTCGCTAAACCGTTTCAGTACCAAAGCGATTGTCCCGGGGGCCGCGCCGTCCAGCGGGGTTTCGAGATAGGCGTCCAGAGCGGACTTTCTTTTCGCCATCGGTATCGTTGATCGTTGCGCTTTAAAGGCGTTGCCATTGCGATATTCTGTTTTCCACTCCAGACCAGCAATGGCGCTTTGCAAAAGGACTTCGCCGGGGCCAAAGCGAATGGACTGCACCTTGCGGCGCTCAAGCATTTGGTTGATAGCTTGCGGGCCGCCCGCCACGCGCAAAAGCACGTTGTTAGCCATATTGTCGCTGGCATTAATCGAATGTGCGAGCAGCTCGCGTAACGACATTTCGAAGGAGTCCCGTCCGTCGAGATAATTTTTCAACGGCTGATTGAAAACAACAACGTCATCGCGGGTGATGCGTATGCGTTTATCCAATGACAATTTGCCCGCCGCCTCTTGTTCCAAAATTGTCAGTGCGACCCACATTTTGGACACGCTTTGTTGCGGAAAACGTTCGGTCTGGCGCTTGCCGATGACTTCGTCGGAAAAGGGTGTGTAGATGGCGATGCCTGCACGGCCGGGGAATTTCTTCCAATAGCCATCAATTTCCGTCTTCAGCTTTTCGTCGGCAGTCGCAATCATATCCGCCTTATTGTTCGCTTCGACGGCATGCGCCGGCGCGCTGGCCGCAGATGCTGTGATGCCGAGCGCCGCAGCGAGCGAGAGGGAAAGAGCGAATGTGTTGAAAAAGTTACGCATGATCCAACTTTTAAATGTGCATGGGCTACCGACTTTGCGCGTGCCCCAACAGACATTTAGACGCCTTAGGTGCAGAACCCAAACCCGGCAATCGGATGCCATTTGCAGACATCCTTCATCCGATTTGAAATGCCGCAGCGCTGTTTTACCTGTCTATGCTTGGCACAACAAAGCTCCGTCATGTGCATGTTAAGCGTCACATTGGCTTGCCTCCAGTTTTGATATGTTTATTTGCAATTGTTAACATTGCGCGGAGTGTTTGACGCAGGTCGCATGGCGTGCAATCTTTCGGATAGGCAAAGAGGAGGCGACCATGGCGAGCAAGGCGGAGACAGGCGGCAGCGCAAAAGCCGGTAAAAAGAAATCGCAAAAGAAAGGCGCGCCTTTTTCAGGCGTCGCAGGCGCCTTTGACGCCGCCAATGATGCCACCATGGCGCTCGGCCCGCTGGCCGGACTAGCGCGGGAAGATTTTATTGGCGCGATTGGCTTGATGCTGCGCCAGACGGCAGCCAATCCCGACAAAGCATGGAAGGCAACGACTAGCTTTTCCGAAGATGTGGTCAAGATTATGACCGGAAAGTCCGACCTTGCACCGGACCCGAAGGACAAGCGTTTCATGGACCCCGCCTGGACCTTCAATCCGTTTTTCAAGGCAGGCGCGCAATATTATCTCGCGGTGCAAAAGGGCGTTAAAAGCTATATACAGGATTTGGAACTCGACGCGCTCGAACGCGATCGCGCAAATTTCATTTCGCAAATCATCATTGATGCGATGTCCCCAACAAACACTTTGATTGGGAACCCAACCGCGCAAAAACGCTTGGTGGATTCAGGCGGGCTCAGCCTCGTGAAGGGCCTGAAAAACGCTTATAATGACATGGTTCACAACGACATGATGGTGAGCCAGGTAAACAAAAAACCGTTCAAGCTTGGCGAGAATGTCGCAACGGCAAAGGGCGCAGTAGTGTATCGCGATGAACGCTTTGAGTTGGTCCAATATGCGCCGACAACGGACAAGGTGTTCGCAACGCCGCAGCTCACCATCCCGCCGCAGATTAACAAAATGTATATCAATGATCTGTCGCCTGAAAAATCGATTATCAAATGGCAGACCGATCACGGGATTCAGCCATTCATGATTTCCTGGCGCAACCCAACGGACGATATGGGCGTTTGGGGCATGGCCGAATATATCGAAAGCTGCATCAAGGCGCTGGATGTGGTGTGTGAGATTACCGGCAGCGACAAGGTCAATATTTCAGGTGGCTGCTCGGGCGGGCAGACAATGTCGGTGTTGCTGTCAAAACTGGCGGCGATGGGCGACACCCGCGCCAACGCCGTCACCATGATGGTGTGCGTGTTGGAACCCAAGCCCGGTGATACCGAGGCGTCGAGCCTTGTGTCGCATAATGGCATCGCGCTGGCGCGGCAGCGCGCGGCGAAGAAAGGCGTGATTGAAGGCAGCAGCCTTGCCCGTGGCTTTGCATGGTTGCGGCCCAATGACCTTATTTGGAATTATGTCATCAATAATTATCTGCTCGGTGATGATCCACCAGCCTTTGATATATTGTTCTGGAATGCGGATGCCACCAACCTCTCGTCGGCGTTGATGGGCGACTTCTTGGAGCTGTTTGAGGCCAATGCCTATGCCTCGCCGGGCACGTTTGAGATTGCGGGCCATAGCCTTGACCTGACCAAGGTGACGGG
>ENA-OREM01000688-OREM01000688.1-marine-metagenome-genome-assembly--contig:-NODE-688-length-20920-cov-3.323322_pt1 | contig 20920 bp, 25 predicted proteins | sample MGYA00248623_ERZ508561 | MGnify/ENA primary metagenome ERZ508561 (study PRJEB26227, sample SAMN06264494) | marine metagenome | isolation source: Columbia River Estuary | place: USA:Columbia River Estuary...
GGAATCCATTCAGCCCTCCACGCAGTCCTCTACGCCGCCCTCCATTCAGTCCTCCATTCTGCTCACTCCCACTTCCAATTCAGGACGATCTCGGTGTCGGGATGGAAGGACTGCTTCACGGGGCAGGCTTCGGCGGCGCGGATGAGGCGCTCGCGGACTTCGACCGGCACGCCAGGCGGCATGGTGATGTCGACCTCGAGCTTGGCGATGCGGCGGGGCGGCGTGGTCGTCATATGCTTGGCGACGGAGGCGTGGGCGCCGCGGAGATCGAGTCCCGTATTGCGGGCGTGGATGCCGAGGATCGTGAGGAAGCAAGTCGCCATGGCGGTGGCGGCGAGGTCGGTCGGCGAGAAGCCTTCGCCCTTGCCCTGATTGTCGACCGGGGCGTCGGTCACGATCACGTGGCCCGAAGGCCCATGTACCGCGCGGACGTGGAGGTCACCGAGGTATTCGCAGGAGATGTTGACGGCCATACGCGGAGTTAAGCCGCCCGCCGGACGCTCCCAACAAAAAACCCCGGCGAACCGGGGTCAGAGTTAAAGGACTGCGGGGACGATTATTCGTCGCCGTCCTTACCGATGGCGTCGACCGGGCAGCCCTCGAGGGCTTCCATGCACTTGTCGATGCCTTCCTGGTCGGTCGGCTGGGCGAAGACGTAGGAGTAACCGCCGTCATCCTGGCGCGTGAAGGACTTCGGGGCGGTCTCGCGGCACAGATCGCAGTCGATGCACTGGGAATCCACGTAGAATTTGCCCGGGGCGCTCTCGGGACGCTTGTCGTTCTTGTCGGCCATAAGACTCCCACTATTTGGAAGACCGACCGCAGGTGTCAAGAATCCGCGTCAGTTAGCGGGCAGCATGACCACCAGCCGATGGCGGAAAAACCCGTCGCGCCCGGCGAGGTAGGCGGCGGAAAGACGATCGGCCGTGGCGAAAGTCACTTCGATGACGGCGTCGGGGGGCAGGTTCGGGCGCAGGCCGGGGCCGGACTGACGGTCGAAGGCCAGCAGCGGACGGACGACGACGGAAGCGACGGGCAGCTCGTGTTCCTGCTGGATGACCAAGCGCAGGCGGGAGCGCGTCGCGGCGTCGACCCCTTCCCAGCAGAACAGGTTCTCGATCGCCGCGGCGTCGCGCCGGCCGAACGCCTCGCGCAGCTCGGTGGCCAGCACGCCCACCGTGTACGTCTGCCACCAGGACCAGACGGCGACCAGGAGGAACCCGAGCGACAGGCCGAGGGCCGCCGCGAAGGCGCGACGGAACCAAGGAGAACGGAGGAGAAGCGGGCGCACGCGGGAGAAGGACGTTGACCGAATAGCAGGGACGGAGATATGCACGCAAGAGCCATGGCGCACGAAAGCAAGCCCTCCGCGGATTCCGGCCGATATGCGGCCCGGGGAGTCTCCGCCTCCAAGAGCGAAGTGCACGCCGCGGTCGACCGCCTCGACCCCGGCCTGTACCCGCAGGCCTTCTGCAAGATCGTGGCCGACAACCTGACCGGCGACGCGTCGAAGTGCGTCGTCACGCATTCGGACGGCTCCGGCACCAAGGCGCTGCTCGCCTACCTCTGGTGGAAGGAGACCGGCGACGCCTCCGTCTTCCGCGGCATCGCGCAGGACAGCATCGTCATGAACATCGACGACCTCCTGTGCGTCGGCGTGACCAAGGGCGTCATCCTCTCTTCGACCATCAACCGCAACGCCAAGGCCATCCCCGGCGCGATCCTCGCGGAGCTGATCAACGGCACCGAAGACGTGCTCGCCATGCTGCGCGCGCAGGGCTTCGGCATCACTTCCGGCGGCGGCGAGACCGCCGACGTCGGCGACCTCACGCCCACGCTGACCGTGGACTCCACCGCGACCGCGATCCTCACGCGCGCCGAAGTCGTGGACGCCGCGCGCGTCGTGCCCGGCCTCGTGATCGTCGGCATCGCCTCCCACGGTCGCGCCACCTACGAGACCGCCGAGAACAGCGGCATCGGCTCCAATGGCCTGACCAGCGCCCGCCACGAGCTGCTCTCTAAATACTACGCGGAGAAATACCCCGAGACTTACGACAAGGCCACCCCGGCGGACCTCGCCTATTGCGGCCCGCACCGGCTGACGGACGCCCTGCCCGGCTCGACCCTCACCGTCGGCCAGGCCCTGCTTTCCCCGACGCGCACCTACGCCCCGTATGCCCTCCGCCTGCTCCAGACCCTGGGTAACCAGCGGGTCAAAGGCCTCGTCCACTGCTCCGGCGGGGGTCAGACCAAATGCCGACGTTTCGGCAGCAAGGTGCATTTCATCAAGGACAACCTCTTCCCCACTCCCCCGATTTTCGCGGAAATCGCCCGCGTAAGTGGCACGGAACCCAAGGAAATGCACCAGGTTTATAATATGGGGCACCGCTTGGAGGTCTTCCTAGAGCCGCAAGACGCCGAAATAGCCCTGCGGATCGCCGCCGAGCTAGGTCTGGGCGCCCGGATCATCGGACGCACCGAAGCCTCGACCCGGCCGGACGGGGCCAACCACGTCACCATCCTTAAGGACGGCCAGACGTTGGCCTACGCTTAAGCCCCCCGTCAGGGGAATATAAGGCTCGGGTGGTCGGGCAGACAGGACTTGAACCTGCAACACCCTGCTCCCAAAGCAGGGACTCTACCAATTGAGATACTGCCCGATACCCGAGAAAACAGTATGATTTTGTGTTGCCGTCCCTGTCAAACCGCTAATCTCAACTAGTTCTAACCCGCAAAACACCTCCACACATGGAAAACGACAGCATCTCCTCCTCCTCTTCCGAATCCAAGCTCCCGCTCATCGTGGGTATCCTCGGTTTCGCCCTCGGCGCCGCCGGCCTCGTGCTCGGCATCAAGGCCAAGGGTGCCGCCCAGCTCGCCAGCGATGAAGCCGCTCTCGCCAAGACTCAGGTCTCTGAGCTCGGCGCTCAGCTCGCCAGCAAGGCCAGCGCCGACGCCGTCGCCGCCCTCCAGGCCGACCTCGCCGCCACCAAGGAACAGACCGCGAAGAACGAAGCCGAATTCGCCGCCGCCATCGTCGCCCTCCAGAAGGTCGCCGCTGCTCCGAAGTCCACTGGCTCCGGCAAGTCCGCCTCCCCGGCCGGCCCTGGCGAATACGTCGTCGCGAAGGGCGACAACCTCGGCAGCATCGCCAAGAAAAACGGCATCTCTCTCAAGGCCATCCAGGACCTGAATCCGGGCGTCAACCCGAACCGTCTGCAGATCGGCCAGAAGCTGAAGGTCAAGTAAGCCAAGCATGTCGGCGCCCTCTCGCTGGTCCGTCCGGCACGAAGAGCTCCACGCCGACTGCAGGGTTTTCCGGGTTTTCAAAGAACGCTGCCATCACCCTCTCGATCATCGGGAGGGTGATTTCTTTGTGCTCCGTTCCCGCGACTGGGTGCTCGCGCTCCCCGTCACCGACGACGGCCGTATCGTGATGGTGCGGCAGTACCGCTTCGGCACGCGCGACCTCTCGACCGAAGCGCCCGGCGGCATCATGGAAGCGGACGAAGATCCGCGCGTGACCGCCGCCCGCGAGACCGAGGAGGAGACCGGCTTCACCGGCGGCCGCGCCCGCCTGCTCGGGACGTGCGCGCCCAACCCCGCCATCCAGGCCAACCGCTGCCACTTCGTATTGCTCGAAGGCGTGCGCCCCACGGGCCGCCGCGCGCCGGACGAACACGAGGAGATCCAAGTCCTGGCCCTCCTCCCCAAGGCCGCCCTCGCCGAGGCGCTCGCCAATCCGGCCCAGCATTCGCTCGCCCTCCTCGCGCTCTATCGTCTTCGTGACGAGCGCCCCGACCTCTTCTCATGACCACTCCTACCCGCATCAAGCACAAGGGCCGCGAGGCCGATCCCGTCCTCGTCGTCGGCTCCGTCGCCTACGACAGCATCATCACGCCGCACGACAAGGGCGACCGCATCCTCGGCGGCAGCGCGGCCTACGCGTGTCTCGCGGCGAGCTACTTCGCGCCGCCCCGCATCGTGGGCGTCGTCGGCCATGACTTCCGCGACCGCGACCGCAACAAACTCGCCAAGCGCGGCATCGACCTCGACGGCCTGCTGACCGACTCCTCCGGCCGGACCTTCTCCTGGCGCGGACGGTACCACGAGAACTACAACCGCCGCGACACCGAGGACCTGCAGCTCAACGTCTTCGAGCACTTCAAGCCGCGCCTGCCCGAGGCGCACCTCTCGACGCCGTTCGTGATGCTCGGCAACATCCGCCCCGACCTGCAGCTCGACGTGCTCAACCAGCTCGCGAACCCGCGCTTCGTGCTGGCCGACACCATCGACATCTGGATCGAGACGCAGCGGGACAAGCTCGGCGAAGTCATGCGCCGCGCCGACCTCCTGGTCGTCAACGACACCGAGTCCGCCAAGCTGACCGGCGAAAGCAACGTGATCGTCGCCGGCCGCGAACTGCGCAGACACGGCTGCAAGACCGTCATCATCAAGAAAGGCGAGCACGGCGCCGTCCTCTTCCATGAAGAAGGCCTGTTCGCCCTGCCCGCCTACCCGGTGACCGAACTCCGCGACCCCACCGGCGCCGGCGACAGCTTCGCAGGCGCGCTCCTCGGCTACCTCGCCGCGACGGGCGCCACCGATTTCGCCACGCTGAAGCAGGCCATGGTCTACGGCACCGCCGTCGCCAGCCTGACCGTCGAAGCCTTCTCGACCGACCGCCTGGCGAAGGCCGGCTGCCGCGAGATCCGCGCGCGTCGCAAGGAACTGCTGAAGCTGATCAAGGCCTAGCCGCGGGGGCGGCCGAGCATCCGCCACAGCACGAAGAGCAGGACGCCCGAGAAGACCAGGTCGCCCAGCACGAGCGGCCAGAGCTTCGGGAGCTTCTGCGCGAACAGGCCGTAGCCGAGCGCGCCGGCCTGCAGCACGATGAGGATGGCCAGCAGGGGGACGAACCGACGGAGCTTGGCCAGCGGATCGGGAGCGCTCATGCGAAATGACGGCGATGGGCTTCGGCCAGGCCGAGCAACGTGAGGTGCGGCTCGTGCGAGACGCGGTCGCGCCACGAAGCCGGAAGGTAGACGGCGGCGCCGCCGGTGACGATGACCTTGGGCATCGGCGAACCTTGGCGGATGAGTTCGGCGCAGACGCCGTCGAGCAGGGCCCCGATCATCCCGGCGAAGCCGAGGGCGCAACCCGCGCGCATGGCGTCGACGGTCGACTTGCCGATGGCGGGCCCGCCGAGCAGCGACGCGGGATCGAGCGCGGGCAGCAGCGCGGTGCGCTCATGCAGGTAACGCGTCATCACCCCGAGCCCCGGGGCGATGATGCCGCCGGCGTAACCGCGTTCGGTGAGGATATCGACCGTGGTGGCCGTGCCCATGCCGACGATGACGGCCGGCGCGCCGGCGACGTACTGGGCGCCGACGCAGTCCGCGATACGGTCCTGGCCGACTTCCGCCGGCGTCGGGTAATCGAAGCCGAGTCCCTTCACGGTGTCGTGACGAAGATGAAAGCACGGGCGGCCGCAGCTCAGCAACGTCGGCTGGAGCACGGCGGTCGCCGCGGGGACGACGCTGGCGAAGGCGACACCCTCCGAAGGATGCGCCGCGAGGAGGGCCGTCAGCGCGACGGTGTCGAGCGTGGCGGTCGGGATTTCGCCGTGGGCGAGGACCCGACGACCGTCGACGACGCCCCAGTGCGCGTGCGTGTTGCCGACATCGAGACAGAAGAGAGCCACGGGGAGAAAGTGTCGGGCGGGCGGGCCGGCGCAAGCGTCAGGGTTTGCGCAAGGTGACCTCGCCGGAGGAGACGATCGCGCGCCGGCCACCGCCGGTGCGCAGGATGAGCGACCCCTCGTCGTCGATGCCGTCGACGACGCCCGCGACGGGGTCGCCCCGGAGGCCCACGCGGACGGACTTGCCGGCAAGGACGTCGTGATGGCTCCAGAGCTTGCGGAAGGAGCGGGACCAGGTGCCTTCTTCGAACTGCTCCCAGGCGCGGAAGAGCGCGGCGATGACGCCGGCGGCCTCGCGGTTGAGATCGAGCGGGGCGCCGAGCGCGGCCTCAAGGGAACCGGCCGTCGCCCGCAGGTCGGCGGGGAAATCCTTCGGGGCACCGGTCAGATTGAGGCCGACGCCGAAGACGAGCTCGCGGACCGAATCGGCGTCGAGACGCGCTTCGGTGAGCATGCCCGCGACCTTGCGTCCGTCGGGCGACTGCAGGTCGTTGGGCCACTTCAGCCCGAGCTTCAGGCCGAGGGATTTCTCGACGTGCGCGCAAAGGGCGAGGCCCATCCAGAGCGTGAACGGCTTGAGCCTTTCAGGCGGAATGAAGGGACGGAAGGCGAGCGAGAGGTAGAGGTTGCCGGAGGGCGCGCTGTGCCACTTGCGGCCGAGCCGTCCGCGTCCGGCCTTCTGCGTGCGGGCGAAGACCGCGAACGGCGCTTCCTGGCCGACGGCGAGACGACGCTCCGCTTCGGAGTTCGTGCTGTCGACCTCGGCGAGGAACTCGACCTTCGGCGAGACCTTCAGCAAGCGGAGGTGCGCGTCGAGCAAGGCCGGATCGAGATGACGCGGGACCGAGCGCAGCGCGTAACCTTTGCGGGTCGAGGCGGCGAAGACGTAACCCGAAGCGCGGAGACGCTCGAGGCGGCTCCAGATCGCCACGCGTGAGACGCCGAGCTCCTTCGCGAGACGGTCGCCGCTGACCGGTTCGCCGTCCGCTTCGAGGAAGGCCAGGAGGATGCTGCTGTCGAGGTCGGCCATGACTTCAGAGCCAGTCGAGGCCGAGATCGCACCACGGCGCCGCGTGGGTGAGCGCGCCGCTCGAGACGAAGTCGGGCGCGAGCGCGCCGATCTGCGGCAAGGAGTCCAGGCTCACGCCGCCGCTGACCTCGGACCAGGCACGGCCGCGGAGGAGCGGGATCGCGGTACGCAGGTCGTCAGGTGAGAAGTTGTCGAGCAGCACCACGTCCGCGCCGGCGGCGAGCGCGGGTTCGAGCTGATCGAGACGGTCGACCTCGACCTCGACGAGGAGATCGGGGCGCTCCGCCCGGGCGCGGCGGACGAGCGAAGTGAGCCGTTCGCCGGCGGTGGCGCCGCCGGCCGCGAGATGGTTGTCCTTCACCATGATGCGGTCGAAGAGGCCGAGCCGGTGGTTGTAGCCGCCACCCTGACCGACCGCGTACTTCTCCAGCATCCGGAAGCCCGGGGTCGTCTTGCGCGTATCGAGCAGCTTCGTCGGCGATGAACCCAACGCGCGCGCGTGGGCGTGCGTGTGCGTGGCCACGCCGCAGAGCCGCTGGAGAAAATTCAGGAGGATCCGTTCGGCGGAGAGCAGTTCGGCCGCCGGCCCTTCGACCTCGGCGACGGCCGTGCCGGGCGGCACGTGCTGACCGTCGGCGACGAGCAACGTCGCGCGACAACGGCCGCCATAGGCCGCGAAGACGACTGCGAGCAGGCCGAGGCCCGCGAGGACCATCGGGCGACGGGCCACCACGCGGGCGCGGGCGCGTCCGGCCCCGACGAGGAGCGCGGCGGAAGGATCCCCGGGGCGGGCCGGACGCTGCGCGAGGCCGAGGCCCGCGAGGTCTTCGTCGCGGGCGAGCTCGACGAAGCGGAGCATCCACGCGCGATCCAACTCGTCCCAGCGGAGACGGCGGATGAGTCGGTCGGTCTGGCCGGGATCGCGCGGCATGGCTTCACCTTACGCCCCCCGCCCTCGCGGGCAAGGGGGTTAAGGGAAGAACTTCTTGAACTTCGAACGCCAGGATTCGGAGACCGGCGCGGCTTCGTCGCCGCAGGCGGCGGCGTAGGCCTTGAGGGCTTCCTTTTCCTTGTCGGTCATCTTCTTCGGCACGTCGATGTCGACGCGTACGAGGAGGTCGCCGGAGGTCGAACCGCGGAGCGGGGGCATGCCTTCGCCGCGGAGGCGGAAGATCGTGCCGCCCTGGGTGCCGGCGGGGATGTTGAGGTTCGTCTTCCCCTTGAGCTTCGGGACGACGATCTTGCCGCCGAGGGCGGCCACCGAGAACTTCACCGGCACGCTGCAGGCGAGGTCGTCGCCGTCGCGCTCGAAGAGTTCGTGCTCCTGGACGGTGATGTAGACGTAGAGATCGCCGGCCTGGGCGCCGCGACGGCCCGCGGAACCATTGCCGCTCGAGCGGAGCTTCGTGCCCGTGTCGACGCCCGGAGGGATGCGCACGTTGACGCTGGATTCGGCGACCGTCCGGCCTTCGCCGGAGCAGGGCTTGCAAGGTTTGTCGATGCGCTCGCCTTCGCCGCCGCAGCTGGGGCAGGTCTGCTTCATCGAGAAGAAGCCTTGGGAGCGGACGACCTGGCCGTGGCCGTGACAGGTCGGGCAGCGGGTCTTCTTCGCGCCGGCCTCGGCACCGGAACCGGCGCACTTCGCGCACGCGACGTGCTTACGATAAGGAATCTTCCGTTCGACGCCTTCGGCGGCTTCCTCGAGCGTGACCTTCAGGTCGACGCGGAGGTCTTCGCCGGCGTTGTCGTGGCCACCGCCGCCGCCACCGCCGCCGAACATGTCACCGAAACCGCCGCCACCGCCGCCGAACATCTGTTCGAAGATGTCGCGCGGGTCGGCGCCGCGGAAGCCGCCGCCGGCCGGGCCACGGGCGCCGCCGCCCTGATTCGGATCGAAGGCCGCTTCGCCGTGCTGGTCGTAAAGCTTACGCTTGGCCTCGTCGCCGAGGATCTCATAGGCACGGGAGACCTTCTTGAATTTCTCCTCCGCCTCCTTGTTGCCCGGATTACGGTCCGGGTGGAATTCCATGGCCTTCTTGCGATAGGCCTTCTTGAGCTCGTCGGCGGAAGCGGACTTCGCGACCCCGAGCAGCGTGTAATATTCGTCGGCCATCGCAGGAACTTACTGGGCGGGGCCGGCGGAGACGAAGACGGCGGCCGGGCGGAGCACGCGGTCATGCAGGAGCCAGCCGGCGCGGGCGACGCGGAGCACCGTGCCTTCGGCGACGGTGGCGGAGGCTTCGGAACCGACGGCCTCGTGGCGGGCCGGATCGAAAGGCTGGCCGGTCGGATTGACTTCGACGAGCCCCTGGCCGGCAAGGATGCCGCGGAGCTGGCCGACCGCCATGCGGAAGCCTTCGGCGACGGCACGGCCGTCGGACTGGGTCGAGGCGGACTCGAGTCCGAGCGCGAGCGAGTCGAGCGCGGGCAGCAGGTCTTCGAGCAGGCCGGAGGTCGCGAACTTGCGGAGCTCCTCGCGCTCGCGCTGATGGCGACGCTGCTGGTTCTGCTGGTCGGCGTTGCTGCGGAGCACCGTGTCCTTCAGCCGCGCGATCTCGCCCTCGAGTTCGGCGAGGCGCACGGCGGGATCGGCAGGGTTCGGGGCGGCTTCGGGGGCGGGTTCGGACATAAGGTTATTTTTCTTCGCGGGAGGGGCGGCGCAGTTTCTCGCGGGCGAGTTCGAACATCAGTTCGGGCTGGCGGCGGAGGGCGGTCTGCAGCGCCTGCTGGCCCATCGGGCCGGAGACCTTGGCGTTGAAGTTCTGGTCGGTGACGTCGCGGGCCTCGAAGTCGTAGGCGAAGTCCTGGTCGACGACCACGCGGCGGGCGGCGGAGCCGTCGCCGGAGATGACCGTGATGCGGCCCACGCGGACGCGGAGGTGCTTGATGAGGAAAGGCTGCGCGGGCTTGGCGGGCTCCGTGGTAGGCGTCGGCGAGGTCGCCGGCCCCTTGAGTCCGTTGCCGATGTCCTTGGCGTTGTTGTCGGACAGGAAGTCGGCCTTGCCGACGATTGTCACGCGCTCGATGTCGAGCACGGCCTCGTTGACCACCTGGCCGCCGCCTTCGACGAACGTCAGCGGGTCGACGTCGAGGACGAGCCGCTTCACCCGGAGGAACTCGCGTTCCTGCCAGCGGGAGGGATTCGTGATGACAAGGCCGGCGTAATCCACGCGCCCCACGAACAGGTTGGTCTGGTTGTCTTCGACCGTGAGATGGGCGCCGGACTGGCCGGAGAGGGAGGCGTCCAGGAGCCGGGGCGAGTATCGGCCGAGAGCCCAGACGCCCAGCGCGCCGAACAGGATCAGGAACAGCGCGATGCCGCAAAGCACCGCGAGAAGCTTGCGCAGGGCGGAACCGGGGCGGGACTGGAAGCGGAACAGCGACATCGACGAACAGGGAATGGGAGCAGTAGGCATGCCACGAAGCAGGGTCAATGTCGGACGGAAAACGCGGCCTTAACCCCGATTTTCCGGGTATTAGGCCAAACAAAAGACCCGCCGAGGTCAGTCGGCGGGTCCTTCTGTCACGCTCAGTGTGACGCGCGGTCCTTACTGGGCCAGGACGAGGAAGGCGAGGTCGTCGCCGACGCGGACTTCGGGCACCGAGGCTTGGTTCGGGCTGATCGCCACGACCGTGGAGGCGTCGTCACCCTTGATCACTTCGACGAGGAAATTCTTGCCGCCCTTGGTGAGCTGGAGGCGGGTACCCGCGTCACGCTTCTCGAGGGCGCCGAGTTCAAGGAGGGAGAGGTCGGCGCGGACGGCGCGGACGGAAGTACGGGTGGCGTCAGCGACGGCGGCCGGGGCGTCCTTCTCCCAAGAGAAGCGGACCTCGTCGGAAGACGGAGCGGTGCCGGCGGACTTGGCAGACTTGGTGGATTTGCAGCCGACGAAAAGGGCGGCCAGGGCGAGGAGGAGCAGAGAGCGCTGCATAGGAGTCGGGGGTGAGAAAAAGGGTCTTTTCCGCCTAGTTCTTAGTCAACCCCTTAATGCTTGCGGAGGGGCTGGCGGTGGGCTTCCTCCAAGCTCTCATGAGTCAGGAAGCCGCCAAATTGATGCTCGGACTGCCCAAAGGCAGCCTCGAGGAGGCCACCCTCCAGCTGTTCGCCCGGGCTGGGTTCCCCGTGGCCAAGAGCAGCCGCTCCTACCGCCCCTCTTTCGACGACCCCGCCCTCGACGGACGCTTCATCCGCGCCCAGGAAGTGGCCCGTTACGTCGAGCATGGCTTCTTCGACTGCGGCCTGACCGGCCAGGACTGGGTCCAGGAGAACAACGCCGACGTCGTCCAGGTCTGCGAACTGATCTACAGCCGCGCCTCCGCCCAGAAGTCCCGCTGGGTCCTCTGCGTGCCCGAAGCCTCCCCTGTGAAGACCGCCCAGGACCTCGCCGGCAAGCGCGTCGCCACCGAGCTCGTCGAGACCACCCGCCGCTGGTTCAAGTCCCAGGGCGTCGAGTGCGAAGTCGAATTCTCCTGGGGCGCCACCGAAGTGAAGGTCCCGGAACTCGCCGACGCCATCGTCGACATCACCGAGACCGGCTCCTCCATCAAGGCCAACAAGCTGCGCATCGTCGCCCAGCTGATGGAGACCACCACCGTCCTCGTCGCGAACAAGGCCGCCTGGGCCAATCCCGCCAAGCGCGCCAAGATCGAGCAGATCGTGCTCATGCTGCAGGGCGCCCTCGCCGCGCAGCACATGGTCGGCCTCAAGTTCAACCTCCCGAAGGCCAAGCTCGACCAAGTCGCCGCCGCCCTGCCCGCCCTGCGCAACCCGACCGTCTCGCCGCTGAGCAATCCCGAGTGGATCGCCGTCGAGACCATCATCGACGCCCGCCAGGCCCGCGAGTTCATCCCGACCCTCAAGGCCGCCGGCGCCGAGGGCATCGTGGAGTACCCGATCAACAAACTCGTCTACTGACGACCCACGCCATGGCTGATTCCGTCCGCGTCGGTCTTGTCCAACTCACCGCCGAGGACACCCCGGCCGCGAACGTCCGCAAGACCCTGCCCCGCATCGAAGAAGCGGCGGCCAAGGGCGCGAAGATCATCGGCCTGCAGGAGATGTTCACGACGAAGTATTTCTGCGTCACCCAGGACCCGAAGAATTTCGACCTCGCGGAGCCCATCGAGACCGGTCCGTCCGTGACCGAACTCGCCAAGGCCGCCAAGCGCCTCGGCGTCGTCATCGTCGCCCCGCTCTTCGAAGCGCGCGGCAGCGAAGTCTACCATAACACCGCGGCCGTCATCGACGCCGACGGCACCGTGCTCGGCAAGTATCGCAAGATGCACATCCCGCAGGATCCGGGTTTCGAGGAGAAGTTCTACTTCACGCCCGGCGACCTCGGCTTCCGCACCTGGAAGACCGCGCACGGCGACATCGGCGTGCTCATCTGCTGGGACCAGTGGTACCCCGAAGCCGCGCGCCTGACCGCGCTCGGCGGCGCGCAGATCCTTTTCTACCCGACGGCGATCGGCTGGCTGCCCGAAGAGAAGGCGGCCCTCGGCCACGCCCAGCATAACGCCTGGGAGACCGTCCAGCGCGGCCACGGCGTCGCCAACGGCTGCTACGTCGCCGCGACCAACCGCGTCGGCACCGAAGGCCGCACCCAGTTCTGGGGCCAGAGCTTCGTCTCCGACCCATACGGCGAGATCGTCGCGCGCGCCTCGATCGAGAAGGAGGAAGTGCTCCTCGCCGACTGCGACCTCGTGAAGCAGCGCGAATTCCGCCGCATCTGGCCGTTCTTCCGCGACCGCCGCATCGACGCCTACGGCGACCTGACGCGCCGTCTGCGCGACTGACCTTCCGCATGGCCACGCCTCGCTCCCTCGGATTCCGCATGCCCGCGGAATGGGAACCCCAGTCCGCCACGTGGCTCTCGTGGCCGTCGAACACCGCGCTCTGGCCCGGTCACTACGACCTCATCCCCGCGAAGTTCGCCGAGTTCGCCGCCGCGATCAGCCGCTTCCAGCCGGTGAAGATCAACGCCGCCGGCAAGCTGCGCGCCGAAGCCGAACGTGAGCTCAAGGCCGCGAAGGCCGACCTCTCCGTCATCGAACTGACCGACATCGCCACCGACGACGTCTGGTGCCGCGACCACGGCCCGATCTTCGTAAAGAATGATCGGACCAAGGAGCTCGCGCTCACCGACTGGGAGTTCCACGGCTGGGGCGGCAAGTTCGAGGCCTCGCTCGACAACCAGGTCCCCGGCAAGATCGCCGCGAAGCTCGGCGTGAAGAAGTTCAGCTACCCGTTCGAGCTCGAAGGCGGCGGCATCGAAGTCTCCGGCGACGGCCTGCTCCTGACCACCGAGGCCGTGCAGAACAATCCGAACCGCGCCGAGGGCCGCGACGACGCCGCGTTCCACGCCGCCATCCGCGACGGCCTGGCGATCGACGAACTCCTCTGGATCGGCGAAGGCCTCGCCAACGATGACACCGACGGCCACATCGACAACCTCGCCCGCTTCATCGCGCCGCGCACGATCCTCGCCGTCAGCGAGTCGGATAAAGCCTCGCCGAACTACGCGCCGATGCAGGAGAACCTGCGCCGCCTGCGCGAGATGCGTCCGCGCGGCGAGCGCCTCGACATCCTCGAGCTCCCGCTGCCCAAGCCCATCCGCCTCGCCGGACGCGACCTGCCGCCGAGCCACGCGAACTTCCTCATCGTGAACGACGGCGTCCTCGTGCCGCTCTACGGCCAGGATTCCGACAAAGTCGCCATGGGCATCATCGGCGACTGCTTCCCCGGCCGGAAGATCGTCGGCATCGATTGCCGCGTGCTGCTCATCGAAGGCGGCGCGCTGCATTGTCTTAGTCAGCAGCAGCCGGTTTGAGCGCGCTAGCGCGAGGGGGCACGTGGGCACGGTGACACGTGGACAAGGGGCGAATGACAACTCAAAGGGGAACCGGAGACCGGTTGATTGGCTGGGTATCTTTTCAGGTCACGGGTCTCAGCCGTCGGGAGCCAGGTTCAGGTGTTCTGGTACGGGTGCAGGTTCAGGATCTGAATTTTGCCCCGCACCCGTACCTGTACCTGATAATCCGCGCCTGAAACCTGAAGGCCGAGACCTGGGACCCGAAAGCGGCTGGGCATTAATGTCCGCAGCTAACTTCCCGGTTTCCGGTCTCCCATTGTGTTACGCGTCTTGTCTGGCCCACTGGCCAACGGTTCAACTCCGTCTCGGCTACTTTTTGGGCTTTATCTTCGAAGCGCAGCCGCAGTCCCCGGCGCACCCGCCTTCCTTACGGCGACGCGCGGCCGCCAACCAGCGGCGGGCCAACCAGCCGACGGCCACGCCGATCACGGCGCCCACGATGACGGCTTCGAGGTTCATGTGAGCCGGATGACGAACTGATAGACGGCCATCGAGACGATCCACGCGAGGGTGGTCATGTAGACGAACGAGCCCGCGGCCCACTTCCAGCCGCCGGTCTCCTGCGCGAGCGTGGCGATCGTCGGGCCGCACTGCGAACAGAGGGCGAAGAAGACCATCAGCGCGAGGACGGCGGCCAGCGAGAAGATCGGGCTGCCGGTGCGCGGGCCTTCCGTCCACTTGGCGTCCTGCATGGCCTTACGCAGGTCCTGGCTATCAGCTTCGGCGCCTTCGCCGACGGAATAGGTGACACCGAGCGTGGAGACGATGACCTCGCGCGCGGGGAAGCTGGCGAGCACGCCGACGGTGATCTTCCAGTCGAAGCCGAGCGGGTCGAAGATCGGCTGAATCGCTTTGCCGAAGCGGCCCATGTAGGACTGCTCGACGTAGGCCGCCTGCACGCGGGCCTTCACCTTCTCGGCCGACTCCGTCGGATGCTCCGCCCGGATGCGTTCCGCCACCGCGGCGTCGCGCGGGAAATAGGAGAGCGCCCAGACGATGATGGTGATGGCGAAGATCACCGTGCCGGCCTTGGAGACGAATTCGGCGGCGTTCTGCCACATGCGCCAGACGACGTCGCGCGGCTTGGGCATCTGATAGCGAGGGAGCTCGAGGACGAACGGCTGCGGCTTCACCTTGAGGACGAGACGGGTGAGCACGAAGGCCGTCGGCACGGCGAAGACCAACCCGATGCAGTGCATGCCGACCATCACGAGGGATTCCCAGCCGGGGCCGTAGAGGGGGCCGATGAACGCCGCGCACATGAGCGCGTAGATCGGGAAGCGCGCCGAGCAGCTCATGAACGGCACCACGAACGCCGTCGCGAGGCGGGCCTTGGGGTCTTCGATCGTGCGCGTCGAGAGGAGGCTCGGGATTGCGCAGGCGAAGCCGGAGAGCATCGGCACGAAGCTCTTGCCGTTGAGCCCGCACCAGCTGAACAGCCGGTCCATGATGAACGCGGCGCGGGCCATGTAGCCGCTGTCCTCAAGGATGCCGATGAACAGGAAGAGGATGAGGATCTGCGGCAGGAAGACGAGGAATGCGCCGACGCCGCCGAGGATGCCGTCGGCGACGAGGCTCTGCAGCATCGGGTATGGCTCGAGCGGCGGCGCGACGACCCCTTTGGTCCAGTCGACGCCCAGCTGGATCCAGTCCATCGGGAACTTCGCGAGCCAGAAGACCGAGGCGAAGAAGCCGAGCATGATGCCCAGGAAGAGCACCGGCCCGAGCACGCGGTGCAGGAGCAGACGGTCGACGGCGGCGGTGCGGCCGGCCTTGCCGAGGCCCTCGGCCACGACGCCGTCCAGCGCGACGCGGAGCTGGGCGTAATGTACGAGCGGTTCGGCGGCCATCGGGTTATAACCCGAATTACGGACGCGCTCGCGCGCGCCGCGGAGCGGCTTCTCGCGACGCTCAAGGGTCCAACCAAGACGCTCGGCGGTGGAAGCGTTGGTGTCGAAGAGCAGACGCTGCGCGTCGGCCGCGGAGATCGCCTTGCCGGTGTCGGTGGAAGCGGCCTGCGCGACGTCGGCGAGCGCGCCGGCGATGTCGGCCGGCCAGACGACGCGCTTCATCGGCGTGCGGCCCGACAATGCTTCGGCGAGACCGCGACGGACTTCAGGGATGCCTTCGCCCTTCCAGGCGGAGGTCAGGACGACCGGCACGCCGCCGAGCCGGCGGGACAGCAGTTCGGTGTCGATGCGCAGGCCTTGTTCCTTGGCGACGTCGGCCTGGTTGAGGACGAGGACGAGCGGCAGGCCGAGTTCGGCGACCTGCGAAGCCAGGAAGAGGTTGCGCAGCAGGTTGGTCGCATCGACGACCATGACGACGGCGTCCGGACGGCGATCGCCGGCGATGTTGCCGGAGAGGGCGTCGATGACGACCTGCTCGTCCGGCGAAGCGGCCGCGAGGGAGTAGAGTCCGGGCAGGTCGACGAGCTCGACTTTCTGGCCGTCGCCGAGGTCGCAGGTGCCGGACTTGCGCGAGACCGTGACGCCAGGATAATTGCCGACGCGCTGCCGCAGGCCCGTCAGGGCGTTGAAGAGGGTCGACTTGCCGGTGTTGGGATTACCGACGAGCGCGACCAGCAGGCCTGCATCAGGAGAGCTCACGGCTGGCGCGGACGCTGGATGGGACAATCGGCGGAGACGTCGACGATCAGGTTCTCGGCCTCGGCGAGGCGCAGGCTGACGACCTGGCCGCAGAACTCGATGGCCAGCGGGTCGCCCAAGGGAGCCTTCCGGATGAGCTTCAGGACCATCCCCGGGAGCAGGCCCAGGGCCATCAGACGCTGATCCACCCCGCGCTCGGGATTGAGCGAGGCCAGCTTCCCGAATTGACCGGGTAGAAGTTGGGATAGCGGGGTCACGCTAATTGAGATTGAGTCTCAAAAGTAGGCTTCTGACCCCCTTTGTCAACGCGGACCCTCACTCTGAGGGGAATGTATTCCCGACTCCCCCTCCCCCCGTAACCTCCTTATAACCCCTCGGATGCATGAGCTGACCCCAGACGCCGAATCCCCGGCCCGGCATACGGAGAGAGACCACGGAGGCATCGGCGGCCACCCCCGGGGTCTAAGCATGCTGTTCTACGCCGAGATGTGGGAGCGGTTCTCCTACTACGGCATGCGGGCGCTGCTGCTCCTGTTCATGATCACGCCGTTGGCGATGGGCGGCCTGGGGTTCGACCAGAAGTTCGCGGCGCAGGTCTACGGCAACTATACCATGGCGAGCTACATGGTCTGCATCCTCGGGGGCTACCTCGCGGACAACTTCATCGGCGCGCGCCGGGCTGTCCTCGTCGGCGGCCTGATCATCACCGTCGGTCACTACGCCCTGGCGTTCGACTCCGTCCCGACGTTCTACGCGGGCCTGATCCTGATCGCGCTCGGCACCGGTCTCCTCAAGCCGAGCATCAGCACGCTCGTCGGCGGACTCTATTCGCACGGCGACACGCGGCGCGACGCCGGCTTCTCGCTTTTCTACATGGGCATCAACCTCGGCGCGTTCGCGGCGCCGCTGGTCGTCGGGTGGCTCGCCCAGAGCGAATCGTTCCGCGTGGTGCTGAGCGGCTGGGGACTCGACCCGACGCATAGCTGGCACTGGGGCTTCGGCGCGGCGGGCATCGGCATGACCTTCGGGATGATCGTCTACCTGCGTCGGCTCCATTGGCTGTCGCACGTCGGCCAGGCGCCGCAGGCGGACGCACCCCGGCCGTGGATCGGACTCACGCTGGTGACGCTTGGCACCGCCGCGCTGCTCGCCGTGATGATCGCCTCGGACTACGTCGCGTGGATCAACCCCGTCGTCTACGCGCTCCCCATCGTCGGCATCGTCTGGTTCGGCGTCGTGCGGCGGGATGAAGACAGCCGGCGCATCGCGGCGATCCTCGTATTCTTCGTCTGCGCCATCCTGTTCTGGGCGGTCTTCGAGCAGGCCGGCTCTTCTCTCACGCTCTTCGCTGAAGACCTGACCCACAATGAGCTGCTCGGGTTCGCGTTCCCTTCGTCGTGGTTCCAATCCGTGAACTCGCTCTTCATCCTCGCGCTCGCGCCGCTGTTCGCCTGGCTCTGGGTGCGACTCCGCGAGCAACAGCCCTCGATGCCCATGAAGTTCGTCTGGGGGCTCGTCTTCCTGGGGCTCTCGTTCGCCCTGCTCGTCCCCGCGGCGAAACTCACCGCGGAAGGCAAGGTCAGCCCATGGTGGCTGATCGCGGTGTATTTCCTGCAGACCATCGGTGAACTCTGCCTCAGCCCCGTCGGCCTGAGCGCGATGACCAAGCTCGCGCCGGCGAAGCTGGCCGGACTCGTCATGGGCATCTGGTTCCTCGGCACCGCGCTGGGCAACAAGCTCGCCGGCGTGGTCGCCGCGGAGTTCAATGCCAAGGACCCGGAGGCGCTCGCGCACTTCTTCTGGCAGCAAGCCCTCCTCGTCGGCGGCCTGACCGTCCTCCTGCTGGTGCTGGTGCCGTGGGTCCGCCGGCTCACCGGCGAGACGACCCGCTGAGATGCGAAACGAGCCCGCTTCGACGTCGGCACGGCCGCAGGTGCTCGGGGTGGTCACCTGGCTCGGCGTGATCTTTCTCGGCGGCTGGCTGGCTTGGTGCGCGGCTTTCCAGTTCGCGGGCGTGACGAGCGAAGCCGAGGTCATCAGCACCCACGAGGAACGTCAGCGGCGGAAACGCGGGCGAGATTATTATGAAACCTACGGAGTGGTCCGCTACGCCGACCAGAAGCGACAGCCGCACACCGATAAGTACCGATTATATGCCGGCGAGGCCGTCGGCAGCAAGATCCGGGTCCGTTACCTGCCCTCGCGGCCGGACGACGGCCGGCGGGACGATTTCTGGGGCATCTGGGGCTTGAGCGTGATGGTGTCCGGCGTCTTCGCGCTCATCATCGGCCTCATCTGGCTGGACGTGCTCCGTCGGCGGCGGAAAGCGTCGCCGGGGAATCCGTTCCGCGCGCCGACGGAACCCTGAGCCTCAGAGCTCGGCCTGCACGCGCACCGACACCGGGCAATGGTCCGAGCCGGTGACCTTGTCGTGGATGTCGGGCTGCGAATACTTCAGGCCGTCGGAGGTCAGGCAGTAATCCAAGCGCCAGCCGATGTTCCGGGCGCGGATGCCGGGGCGATAGGACCACCAGCTATAACGCTGCGCGAGGGTCGGATGCTGGGCGCGGAAAGTATCCGTGAAGCCGTGCTGCTCGAGCAACTGGCCGAAAGACTCGCGCTCTTCGTCGGTGAAGCCCGCGTTGCGGCGGTTCGTGGAGGGATTCGCCAGGTCGATCTCGGCGTGGGCGACGTTGAGGTCGCCGCAGACGACGACCGGCTTCTTCTTCGCGAGGCGCGCGAGGTATTTCCGGAAATCGGCGTCCCACTGCAGACGATAGTCGAGGCGCTCGAGTTCGCGCTGGGAATTCGGGACGTAGGCGCTGACGACGAAGAGTCCGTTGAACTCCGCCGTCACCACGCGGCCTTCGGGCGGATGATCGCCGGGGAAGTCGGTCGCGACGGACAGCGGCGCGGTCTTCGAAAGCACCGCGGTGCCGGAGTAGCCTTTCTTTTCGGCTTCGTGCCAGAACTGATGCGGGAAAGCCAGGCCGAGGGTCGAGGCGACGGCCGTCTCGCACTTGGTCTCCTGGAGACAAAGCACGTCCGGGTCGGCGGACGCGATGAATTCGCCCAGGCCCTTGCCGAGCGCGGAGCGGACGCCGTTGACGTTCCAGGAAAAAATCTTCGCGTGACTCACAGGCAGATCACTTGAAGAGCTGGTTCATCTTCCGGTCGAGGTCCTTGCCTTTTTCTTCGACCTTGGTCGCATCGGGCGCCGGCGTGACCGCGGGCGCGGGCGCGGGGGCGACGACCGTAGTCGGGGCGGGAGCAGTCGCCGTGGCGGCAGGCGTGGCGGCGGGAGCGACCTCTGCGGGCGTTGCCTCCGGCTCGGGCGGCTTACGTCCGTAAAGGATATCGATACGCTGGGCGAGCGTGAGCGGCAGCTTCGGCTTGGCGACGACCGGCGTGACCGCCGCGACGGGGGTGGCGGCGGGCGCCGGCTCCGGAGTAGCGGCAGCCGCCGCGGTCGGATAAGGCGAGTCGAACTTCGTGCCCTTCGCCACGAGTTCGGAGACGCGCTTGCCGAGTTCGGCGGCGAAGTCCGTGGACGTGCTCTTGATCTCGAACTTCGTGCCCTTGGCCCGGACCTCGAGCTGACCGGTCGGCAGCACGCGGGTGAGCTGCAACACCGCGCCGGCCTCGAGCGCCAAATCCTGCGGCTTCTGGCCTTCGACGTTCACGACCACCGTCGTCGGGGTCTTCACCGTGACGGCGGTCGGCCAGAGAATCAGGTAACGGGAGATCGCGGCGAAATCCAGGGCCGGCTCCGCCGTGACGGCGACCGGGGCCGGGGCGGGCGGCGGCGAGGCGGCGGGCTTGGCCGTGGCGACCGTGGTCGGGGCGGGAGCCGCCGGCTTAGGCGCGACGGACGGGACGGCGACCGGAGCGGGCGTCGTTTGAGCGACGCGCGGGCCGGGTTCAAGCGGCTTGATCGCCGTATCGCCGCGCCGGATGTCGACCTGGAAGCTCGGCGTCAGGAACAGGATGCCCGCGGCGCCGACAAGGGCGCCGAAGAGGAAGAGGAGCAGGCCTCGGAAGAAAGCAGCCATGATAATCAGGAGCCGGCCTTGATCTCGATGACGTCGTGCGGAGCGGCTTCGCGCTGTCCGGCCGGCGTGACGCGGATGTAGCGCGCGCGCTTGCGGTGTTCGGCGAGATTGGCGGCGCCGAGATAACCGAGGCCGCTCTGGATGCCGCCGGCGAGGGTGCCGAGGACCTGGTCGACCGTGCCGGAGACTTCCTTGAGCGCTTCGATGCCTTCGGCGGCGACCTTGCTGAACTTGCCGTTGGCGGAGTGTCCGTAGCGGGCGGCCGAACCCTTGCGCATGGCTTCGTGCGAACCCATGCCGCGGTATTCCTTATAAGTCTTGCCGTTGATCTCCATCAGCTTGCCCGGGGCTTCGCGCGAGCCGGCGAGGAGGCCGCCGAGGATGACCGCGTCGGCGAGCGTGAGCGCCTTGACGATGTCGCCCGACTGGCGGATGCCGCCGTCTGCGATCACCGGCACGTCGGCCTTCGCGCATGCCTCGACTGCCGACATCACCGCCGTGAACTGCGGCACGCCACAGCCCGTCACGATGCGCGTCGTGCAGATCGAGCCCGGGCCGATGCCGACCTTGACGCCGTCTGCGCCAGCGTCGACGAGCGCTTGCGCGCCATCCTTGGTGCCGACGTTGCCCGCGACCACGGGCACCTTGCTGGCCTT
>ENA-OREM01000689-OREM01000689.1-marine-metagenome-genome-assembly--contig:-NODE-689-length-20917-cov-6.998081_pt1 | contig 20917 bp, 18 predicted proteins | sample MGYA00248623_ERZ508561 | MGnify/ENA primary metagenome ERZ508561 (study PRJEB26227, sample SAMN06264494) | marine metagenome | isolation source: Columbia River Estuary | place: USA:Columbia River Estuary...
GTGTTTAGAGCAGCCGATGACACGGCCTATAGGCTCGACGGGCCCGAAGATGGGCCGCCATTGGTGCTGATCCATGGGTTGGGGTTGAGCTCATCGCTGTGGCGGGCCCATTTGCCAGCGCTCTGCGCCCGGTATCGCGTTTTGAGTTATGACCTTTATGGCCATGGGCAGAGTGCTCCGGCAGAGCGCCCGCTCACCCTGTCGGTCTTCGCCGATCAAATCGCCCGACTGCTGGAGGAAACCGCATTGGGCCCTGCACATCTGGTTGGATTTTCCATTGGCGGGATGATCAATCGACGTGTCGCCATGGACCACCCGCATTTGGTGCGGTCATTGGTTATTTTGAATTCTCCCCATGACCGTGGTGCGCAGATGCAGCAGGAGGTGGAGACGCGGGCACGCAAGGCGCTGGATCGGGGCGCTGAGGCGACGCTGCAGGCCGCATTGGAGCGGTGGTTCACGCCGGAATTTCTGGCCTCGAATGCAGAAATCCCGCAGCAGGTCGCGGCTTGGCGCCTGCAGGCGGATCGCGCGAGCTATGGGCAGTCCGCCTGGGTTTTGGCCCATGGGGTCAGAGAGTTAATTCGCCCAGTTCCAGCCTTAAACGTGCCAAGTTTGGTGATGACTTGCGCGGAAGATGTGGGTTCAACGCCTCAGATGAGCCGGGACATCGCCGCTGAAATCGCAGGGGCAGAGTGCCAAATCATACCGAAGTTCAAGCATTTGGGGCTGCTCGAAGCGCCAGAGGCTTTTGCCCAGCCCGTTTTGGACTTTCTGCAGCGGGTTTAAGTCTCGCCGAGGTCTTGTCGCTCGGCGGCCTGGGCGGCAAAGAGCCGACCAGGACCTTGCAACGCCTTTGGATCACCAGACAGCTGCGCGAGATGCCACGCGAGCACAAGGTTGCTGGACAGCACAGGCAGGCCCAGCTCAGCTTCCATGGGGGCAATCAAATCCATGGTGCGCAGGTTGGTGCAGCTGAGAAAAATGCCGTCAAGCCCGCCCTCTGCGAGCAGATGACGGGCCGCGCTTTGAACCGATGCGCCAGAAATGCGAACAACTTTTGATTCTTCGGCCTCGCCGAAAGTGCCAAACACTGGGGTTTCAACGCCGTTCTGCTGCAACACCGTCCGCAGATTGGCGCTGACCTCCTCGAGGTAGGGGGACAAAAACGCAATACGTTTGAGCTTGAGATGCTGGCAAGCCGCCACCAATGCGGAGACGGGCTGGCTGACCGCCTGGGTTTTTGTGCCAGATTTCACCAGCCGCTCGATTTCCTGCACACCAATTTGAGCTGTGCCGGACGTGCAGCCATAGCCCACGGCGTTCAAGCGCAGGGTCTGGGGAAAGAGCGCCGCTGAAGCCGCAATATGCCCTGCCATAGATTGCAGTGTTTCAGCTGTGACCTCTTGCCCGCTGGGCACGCGGCTAAAGAAGAGATCTGCGGTGCCGCGCATCTGCATCATATCGCGCTCGATGGTTTCATCCGATTGCAAAACCACAATCCCAATTCTAGTTTGTTCAATTGAAACAATGTCATACGGCAGTAAGCTCATGTTAAATCCTAATCATTTCGGCGCCATAGGGTTGGCTCAGCCACTCGGCTCCATTCGCGCGAATGACAATATTTTCCTCATGAACCAAGGCGCGACCTGGCGCCAATTCGATGCCGGGCTCCAAGGTGAGGACCATGCCCTCCACCAGTGGCGTGTGATCGGTTGGGATCAGGCTGGGCCATTCGGTGAGGTTCATGCCCAGCCCATGGCCATAGCGGCCCGCCTCGGAGCCGCCGGCGCCGCCGGTGACAATCTTATCCATAACGTGAAACAGCTCCGCCGCGGTCGCGCCCGGCCTGGCGGCCTCAAAAGCGGCATATGTGGCCTCAATCAAACGGCTGTGTCCGGCGGCAACATCCGGCGATGGGCTGCCCACGGCAAAATTGCGATCGAAATCGCAAAAATAGCCATCATGCACCAAGCCTGTGTCCAGCATCAAGACATCTCCCGCCTCGAGCGGACGGTCGTCCGCCGGAGAGATGACATCGCCATAGCCGCCGGGCGCCGCAGCACCGGCAAGATAGGGCACCCAATCGGCGCCTTCATCCAGACAGAGGCGCTGAAAATCTCGAAACACCGGTGCCAAAGGCTGGCCGATGCGGGCAATCTCCGGCACGCGGTCAAAGGCGCGGGTGGCAATCTGGCACGCGGTTTTGATCTTCTCAATCTCAGCCTCAGACTTCACCAAACGCAGGCTGCGCAGAATGTCAGCATCCGCGCCAATCGGCTGGGGCAGAGCGGCATTGAGACGGGCAAAATCGCCCAGCGGCATGCGCAGATGTGACTGCAACCCGCTGGGTGTGCCAATACGAGGGCCTAAATCCCGCAGTGTCTCGGCCAAAAGGCTAATGCCATCATCTTCGAGATCTGGTGCACGCCATGTGCGAATATCTGTGATCCATGTGCGGGCCATAAGTGCGGCGCCAATCGAGGGGATGACAGCAATGGGATCGCCAGAGCGGGGCAGGACCAAGAACCAAGGCCGGCACGGGCTTTCCCAAAATCTTGTGAGATAGCCGGTGAAATAGCGAATATCTGGCTCTGTGGTCAGTAAAATAGCGTCGAGATCCGCCGCATTCATGCGGCTTTGTGCGCCTGTCAGGCGCGCTTTGAATTCTGTGGTTTCAAAACCTTGGGGCATTATTCTGGACCTTCTGAAAGTATGACAAGCACATGGGAGTTTGCGTCAAGCTTGAGCGCTGCACGATGGGCCGGTGAGGCCAAGAGCGCCGCCAGACCCGCGGCCCCGGAGGCTGTGCTCTCCATCTGATGGGCTGCGGCATAATCGGCGCCGGCTTGGCCTTCCTCTTCGCTGATGAGCGCAAAAACATCGGCATCCTTGGCCAGCCCCTTCAGGGCGATCAAAGAGGCCTCCAGGCAATCCAGCCGCCCCATGGCGCTTCCTGGACCTTTGGCAGGGACGAAATCACCGGCTTGAATGCAGCCGTGCAACGCGGGGGCGTACTGCGGTTCAACCACCACAATCACCGGTGCATCGCCCCAAAGTTTGCGGGCCATCGCGGCTGCAGCTCCGGCCAATCCGCCAACGCCAGCTTGCAAGAAGATATGGGTCGGCGCAGAAATTTGCCGATCGGCTTCGGCCATAAAGACGGTATAGCCCTCCATCAAACGATGGCTCAAATCGCTATAGCCTGGCCAAGAGCTGTCCGAAAGCAGGGTCCAGCCATTGGCTTCGGCCGCGGCTTGCGCCGCGCTCATGCTCTGCTCATAGGTTTCGCCGGCGCGCTTAACCGTTGCGCCTTGAGCGATCAAGCGTTCGGCAAAGGCTTCGGGCACGCTCTGGCTCAGAAAGATCACGGAGGCGGCGCCAAAGGCCTTTGCGCCAGCCGCCACGCTGAGCCCGTGATTTCCTGCGCTGGCGGTGACATAGGTTTTCGCACTCTGCGCTTCGCCTTTGACGATGGCGCTATGGGCGATGACATAGGCCGCGCCAAGTGCTTTGAAACTGCCCAGGCCCATGCGGCCGCGCTCATCTTTCACGCTGAGCTGCGCGATCTTGAGATCTTGCGCCATGCTGGGAGCTTGCAGCATATCCGTTTCGGCGGCGTCGGGACAACGGGCCAGAAGGGCTTGCACAGCGGCAGCATCGGTCGAGGGGGCGGGGATGTCGCGCAGGATGTCGACGGTCAAGCCCGTGGAGCGGTGGGGGTTTTGCAATATATCCATGGCGTAAATGGAGCCCATCGCGCCGGTAAGAGCAAGCCCATATGCGACCTGTCACAGCGCGGAATTGTCAATTTCACCGCGCGCCATTAACATGCGCCTACCCACATAGAGAGGCCGCATGAAACATCAACATCCCACGCACCCAGAACCCACAGATGCGCAGGCGCGGCGGGCGCGTCCGGTGGTTGTGTGCTATCCCACCGAGACCCTGCCGCAGCTCGATCTGGCGGCTTCAGCCGCGCGGCGCGAGGGCGCAGAATTGCTGCAACGCCTTTCTGTACCGCCCCGCTCGGCCGCCTGCATTGACGTGCCAGCCGGGCATTTCGCGCGGATTGTATCTGTGGAGGGGCCGCAGGTGGGGGATTTGAACATTTGGAACAGCCACAACATCGCCGAGCGATTCTACAGCGGCAAAACACGCGCTCTGCACGGCACCCATGTCAGCACGGGTGACAGCCTCTGGTCGAGCTTTCCCTTCATGCGGCCCTTGGCGCATATCACCTGTGACACGCTGGACTGGTATGGCTATGACGCCGATGGCGGCTCGGTGCATGATGTGATTGGCACGCGCTGTGATCCCTATACGGGCCGGCTGCTCAGTGGCACGGATTACCACTATTGCTGCCATTCCAACCTGACCCGCGCTGTGGCCGATCACTTTGATCTGCCGCCGGAAGAGGCAGAGCGGCATGTGCATGATGTGCTCAATGTCTTCATGCTCACGGGGTTTACCCGCGACACGCATCAATATTTCATGAAGGCCAGCCCCGTGCGCCCGGGCGATTTTCTTGAGCTGGAGGCGCAGATTGATATCACCCTCGGCCTCTCTGCCTGCCCGGGCGGCGATTGCGGCGCAGAACATTCCAGCGACACGGCGCACTGCCATCCGCTGGTGATCGAGATCTATGCGCCCAAAACGCTGGCCGGCTTCACCCCCGCGCCGCCCAATCCTTACGGGCGTTAAGCGCGCCGGGGGCGGATTGCCGCTCGCGCAACGGCGGAATCTCGGGGGATTTTGATTTTAGGGGGTTGTAATATATAGGCTTTGCAGGGGGTGCGGATGGGGCGATACTCCCCTGAACTCATGACATTTTTACTTGATACCCAAACGCTTTGAATGGACAAACACCCGCAAATTTGGTTTTACTGGCTTAATGACTATGCCCCCGCAGTGGGGCTCATTGTGACAGGTGTCATTGCAGTGATTGGCGCGGGATGGGCGCTCTTCACATGGCAAAAATCAAAAGCTGGCAGTGATCGGATTATCACAGGTGACCCAGTGGATCACCAAACCATAGGGCATTTGAACAGCCTGCTGGATCGCTACCGCGCAGATCTGGACCAGCGCGACACCGAGCTTGCAGACAAAGAGGCGTTGATTGCCCATCTGAAGACCATGCTTGAACTCACGCCGAAAATCGCTGCGGGCGGTGACGATAAGCTGGCATCCCGCGCGCAAGCGCTTTTGGCAGATTTGGGGCCAGGCAGCCTTGGGGCGGCCCTTCTGCCCAATCTACGGGCTTTGATTCAAGATTATGATCAGGGACCGATCAAGGATTTGGTTCATCTCTATATGGGGGAGGGTGCCTTAACCTTTTATGGGGATCCGCAGGCCTCCCTCGCCGCCTATCGCCGCGCCCATGCCCTCGACCCGGAAAATATAGACGCCATCAATTTTATTGGCCAATTGGAGCATCTGTTCGGGAATCTGAAGGCCGCTGACGATGCCTTTCGCCAGGTTTTGGACCTTGGCCGGACCCAAGACGACAAAGAAGCCATTGCCGCAGCCTATGGCAACCTCGGCGTTATTGCCATGACGCGGGGTGACTTGGATACGGCGGTTGATTATTACAACCAAGCTCTTGCCTTGAATAAGAAATTGGGGCGCAAGGAGGGGATGGCTCTGAGTTATGCAATTCTCGGCCATGTCGCCGTCGCTCGAGGTGACCTGCTGGAGGCGCGGCAGTTTTTGGTGCAGGCGCGGGGGCTTTTTGCCGAAATGGGAGTGCAGCCGAAGATGGCGCAATACGATCAATTGCTGGCCGATCTTGAACCGCCGGCGGGGCCATAGGGCCGGGTTGGCTGCGGCTGGCGTCAGCCGCGCCCGGGCGGCGCGTCAAAAGCGATGCGAAATCCCATATGGCTGGTGGTGCTCTCAGGGGAATTGCCCGTGCGCGCGGCGATGCGGTAGCGCGTGCAATAGGAGGCATGGCATAGAAAGCTGCCGCCTTTGATGACGCGATATCCCCGCATGGCCGCTGCATGGGCCTTGCCGGCTTTGGACAGGGATTTGAGGCGAAACAGATCGGCCGTCCAATCCCAGACATTGCCGGCCATGCCATAGAGCCCGTAGCCATTGGGGGCAAAAGAGCGCGCCGGGCTGGTGAAAGCATAGCCGTCGGCGGCGGTGTTCTGAGTGGGAAAATTGCCTTGCCAGATATTGCAGGGCAGATGCGCGCGATCATCGGGCGGCGCATCGCCCCAAGGATAGGTCACATCCCCCAAACCGCCACGGGCGGCATGCTCCCATTCCGCTTCACTTGGAAGACGCCCCCCCGCCCAAGCGCAATAGGCCTGCGCATCCGTCCACGACAGATGAACCGCAGGGTGATCGGGCAGGCTTTCGGCGCCCAAAGGGCCTGCGGGATATCGCCAATTGGCGCCATCGACCCGCCGCCACCATTGCGCGCCAGCCGCGCCTTGCACCGTGGTTTGGGCCGCGGGAACCTGGAGGTGAAAGACAAAAGACCAGCCGAAAACCTCAGCCTCTGTGACATAGCCCGTCTGTTCTGCGAAATGGGAAAACTCCGCATTGCTCACCGGGGTTTGCCCCAGCAGGAAGGATTTCAGCTTGACCCGGCGCTGCGGGGCCTCGCCGTCCAGCTTGATGACCGGCCGGTTGGTTCCCATCAAGCCCGCCCCGCCCGGTATGAGGCAGAGCGCGGCCCGATGCGCCCCGCTGCCCATGGATTGCGGAGCAGGCCGCGAGCTGGCGCCCTCCGGTCTGGATGGGGCGCAGCAGTTGGGAGAGGTCGGATCCGCCGTCATCGGTGGATTATATCTCTTTTTTGTCTTGCACGATATTCATGCTGGCCGTGCCGGAAAATCCAATCTCGACCGAAGCGAAGGGCCCGCCTTGGCACATTTGCCCGGGATCATGGGGATCTGCCGGATCGGCGGCCTCCAGGACCTCTTGTGCAAATTGCTCGGCATTGTCTTTCGGGCGATATCCCAGGAAGGCCGCCTTGTGATTGTCGACCGTGACCCGGTCATTATTCGACACGCCATAGATCACAGAAAAGCCCGTGATCGGTGTGGTGATGGCCTGCTGAACCAAATGGATCAGATCGTCATAGGACAGCCAGGAGCCAAGCGCGCGTGGATTGTTGACCTGTGCGGCCGATAGGATGCGCAGATGCACGCTCTCAATGCCCTTTTTGTCCCAATAGAGGCTGCCAAGATCCTCTGCAAAACATTTTGCCAAACCATAGTAGGTGTCTGGGCGGTGCGGCACTTCTGTGTCGATCCTTTGGGTTTTGGGATACATGCCCACCGCATGGATAGAGCTGGCATAGACCACGCGGCGCAGCCCCTTGCGTGCGGCCGCTTCCCACACATTATAGGCGCCAATGATATTGGAATGTAGGATTTTGTCCCAGGCGGCCTCATCGCCAATCGCGCCAAAATGGACCACCATATCCGCACCATCAAGCACCGCCTCCATGGCCTCCAGATCGCCTAGATCTGCTTTGACATAGGTCTCACCGGGATAAAGCTTGCCGATGTCCTCGGTCCAATCGGTGGAGACCAGGCGGTCACACATCTGGCTTAGCGGTTCGCGCAGATAGGAGCCCAGCCGTCCCGCGGCACCGGTTAACACGAGTTTTTTCATCAAATTACTGCCTTTTCTAAAAAGGGTTTGCCCTCTTCGATACGTTTGTATGCGAAGGGGGAAAGGTCAATGCTGCGATAGGCGCCATAGGTGATAAATTCGGCCAATCCGCGCCCGATGGCCATAGATTGTTGCAATCCGTGGCCCGAAAACCCATTGGCAAAGAGGAAGTTCTCGACCTGATGATGCGGGCCGATGATCGCGTTTTGATCGAAGGTGTTATAGGCGTAATGTCCCGCCCAGCTGTTGATCAGCTTGATCGCTTCGAATTGTGGCACACGGGCGGCGATGATGGGCCAGACCTTCTCTTGCCAGATGCTGTGGTCTTGGGTGAAATCGTCATAGGCTACGGGCGCATCATCATCGGGCGGACAGCCGGCAAGATAATAGCGCCCCTCCGAACGCATATGCACGCCAGAGGGATCGATGGTGAGGGGAAGGTCGCGGGCCAGCGGCTGCTCGGCATCAAAGACGAAGCTGTAGCGTTTGCGCGGCTCAACTGGCAAGTCTAGCCCGGCCATACGCGCAGTTTGCGCGGCGCGCGGGCCTGTGCAATTGACCACGAGCCCGCAGCTGAGCCTCTCGCCCGAGGCCAGGGTCACGCTCTGGATGCGGTCTGCGTGCCGGTCCATCGCCACAACCTCATTTTGCACATATTCAGCGCCTTTTTCTTGGGCCACGCGCTTGCACCAATCAAAAATCGTGCCGCCGTCAAAATAGCCTTCGTTGACGGTGTTATGATTGCCTGCGGTAATGTCGCCCACATGATAAAACGGATATTCGGCCTGAATTTCAGAGGCTGTCATATGCCGCGTGCCAGCGCCCATTTGTGCCTGCAGCGCTTGACTGTGCCGCAGGCTTTCGGCCCCAGCGGCGCTATTGGCCAAATACATATAGCCAAAAGATTGGATATGGATTTTCGGAACACGCGGGTCGTGATCAAAATAGCTTTGAAAATTGTTGATAAACTCCGCGCCAAATTGGCTGACTTGGATATTGGTTGGGTTTGAAAACTGTTGACGGATGCAAGAATTGGTGTGGCTTGTGGACGCGCATTCAAAACTGAGATCCCGCTCCACCACAAGAATGGAGCCGTCAAACCCCGGATCGCGGCTGAGCCACCAGGCGATGGAGCTGCCATACATAGCGCCGCCAATAAGGATTATATCATAGCTATGCGCTTTTGGGGTTTGCTGCGCCAGTGCCATTTAGAACGCCTCACCGTTTTTGGCCCGCTCCAGAACATCGGCGATCTGTTGAGGCGCCAGACCGTAAAGCTCTTCCGCCGCCTGCGCGGTGATATAGCCGCCAGCCAGATCTTTGAGGATTTCTGCGGTGCTGCGTTCGCAGACAGGTCCGTATCCTGCGCCACCGGGGAAAGCCATCATGACCTTTTTGCCATGGGGCACAAATTGCTTGCCTTTCCCGCGCATGGGCGCGCCATCGTCAAGCGCGATCGTGGTGGCGCTGCCTTTGGATCCGCCTTGGCGACCATTTGCTGGGTGGTTGACGCGATCGAACATGGCTTGGATGTCAAATTCGTAACCCTCTTGCGCGCCAACCTCCATATATTGACCCAATCCGCCGCGATGTCGGCCTGCGCCGCCGCTGTCGGCACGCAGCTCTTTGCGCCAGATCAATACCGGGCCGACCTGCTCGGTGGCTTCGACGGGCATGGTCATCACTCCGCTGGGAAAAGCGGTGGCGTTCATTCCATCCAAACCGGGTCGTGCACCAGATCCGCCGGAGTTGAAGGTCAAAACCTCTGCGCGCCGGGCATGAGGCGGGGCGGGCGCATCGCTGCGGGGGCGCAGCGAGACTTGGAAATTGCACAGGCACCCCGCGCCCTCCGCAGGCACCAGCCCGGGCAACAATTGATCCAAAGCCGCATAGACCGCGTCGGGCACCATATGGCCAATGATATGGCGCAGCGCCACTGGGGCGGGATGCAGGGCATTCACAATGGTGTTTTCCGGCGCCGTGATTTCAAAGGGCGCCAGACTGGCCGCGTTATTGGGAATCTCAGGCGCTATGGCGCATTTGAGCGCGTAGCAGGCATAGGCTTTGGTGTAGACCAATGGGCAGTTGATGCCCTTCTTATCCAGGCCAGAAGTGCCGGCGAAATCGCATAAAATACGGTCCTTTTCGATGGTGAGCTGCACTTTGAGATCAACCGGCTGCGCATAGCCGTCGGTGCGCATTTCCCCTCGGGCCATGCCGGGCGTCAGCGCGTTGATCCGCTCAAGTGTGGCGCGGCGGGAGTTGGACAGAATAAACTCAGAAATCCCAGACAGATCCGCAAGCTCAAATTCTTCCATCATATCAATCAAACGCCGGTGGCCAATTTCGTTGCAGCTCGCCAGCGCATAGATGTCTCCCACCAGCTGATCAGGCTCGCGCACATTGCCGCGGATGATCCGCATCATGGTCTGATCCACCACGCCGCGATCGGCCAATTTCATAATGGGTATGTAGAGACCTTCCTCATAGACACTATTGGCATCCGCTCCAAACCCTCGGCCCCCGATATCAACGATATGCGCGGTGCAGGCAAAGAAGCCCACAAAGTTTTCGTTGTAGTAACTGGGGGTTACAATGGTAATGTCATGTAAGTGGCCGGTGCCCTCCCACGGGTCATTGGTGATGTAAATATCGCCGGGGGCGAAATTTTCGCGGCCAATCCGGCGTATGAAATGGGCCACCGCGTCGGCCATGGCATTGACATGGCCTGGGGTGCCGGTGACCGCTTGGGCCAGCATGTGCCCTTGCGCATCATAGACCCCGGCAGAAAGATCCCCGGCCTCGCGCACTGAGGTTGAGAAGGCCGTTCGCACCAGCGCTTGCGCCTGCTCTTCCACCACAGAGATCAGGCGGTTCCACATGACTTGATACTGCACCTCAGAGGTGGTGCGGGGGGGCGTGGATGCGATCATTGCGCCGCTCCTTTGTCTACTGGCCGCGCGGTCAGTTCAATACACCCATCACTCATCGCCCGCGCGCGGCGGGATTTGGGCACAATGATGGTGGTTTCCTCTTCTTCAATCACCGCGGGCCCATCCAGCTCTGCGCCTATGGCCATATCGGCGCGGCGCCATTGTGCCGCCTGTGTCATTTGCGCCGATGCGGCATCAAATAGGCTGCGGTAAAGGGTGGCCGTCAAGCGCTGGCCAGCCGGCTGGGGTGCCAGGGCTGTGGCCGGGGCGGCGGCGGTTGTGGCATTGACGGACCAAACCGTGATCTCAATGTCCATGCCGGCGACGCTGCGGCCAAAAAGGGTTTTGTATTCGCGCTCAAACAGCGCTTCAAACTTTGCTGCATCGGGAGATTGGGCCAAGGTGGCATCAAAGGCCACGGGAATTTCCCATCCCTGTCCCGAATAGCGCATATAGACTTTGTATTGCGCATCAATTTCGGCCTTCGCGTCACAGCTGCGCACAAAGGCAGTGGCTTCCTGAGTCAATTCCGCCAGCAAGCCGGTCGCCAGGTCTGATCTGAAATCAGCCAAACGCATGAACTGGCTGCGGGTGGCTTCAAAGCTGAATGGCGCGCGCAGAAAGCCAATTGCAGAGCCGACCCCTGCGCCACTGGGCACAAGAAGGCGGGTGATGCCCAATTTCTCGCACAATCGCCCCGCGTGCAAAGGCGCTGCGCCGCCAAAGGCAATCATCGTGTAATCGCTGAGATCTTCGCCGTTTTCCACCGCATGCACCCGCGCGGCATTGGCCATATTTTCATCGACAACCTCGGAGAGGCCGAAGGCGGCAGTTTGGCTGTCCATACCAAGCGTATCGCCCAAATGTGCCGCAAGCGCGGCTGCGCTCGCCGCCGGCTTCAGCGTGATGCGCCCGCCTGCAAACTTGTCCGGATCCAGCCGCCCCAGGACCAAATCAGCATCGGTCACCGCCGGGCGGGTGCCACCACGGCCATAGCAGGCCGGGCCCGGCTCGGAACCGGCGCTTTCTGGCCCAACCCTGATTTGCCGCAGGCTGTCGACATGGGCCAAAGAGCCACCACCGGCGCCGATCTCAACCATATCAATCACAGGAATTGAAATGGGCATGCCCGAGCCTTTTTTGAACCGATAGCTGCGTGCAACCTCGAAGACACGGGCGGTTTTTGGAGTTTGATCTTTGATGAGGCAAATCTTCGCCGTGGTGCCGCCCATATCGAAAGACAGCACCTTATCAATATTGTGACGCGCGGCGATATGGGCGGCAAAAACCGCCCCGCCGGCCGGGCCGGATTCCACCAAGCGAACGGGAAATTCAGCGGCATTTTCCAGGCTGATTATGCCGCCGCCGGAGTGCATTAAAAAGATTGGACATCGTGCGCCCTCACTGTTCAAACGCCCTTTAAGACGGCCCAAATAAGTTTTCATCAAGGGTTTGATATAGGCATTGGCGATGGTGGTGTTGAAACGCTCATATTCGCGCATCTGTGGGCTGACCTCGCAAGACAGCGACAGCATGGCGCCGGGCATTTTCTCAGACACAACCTCAGCCACAAGGCGCTCATGGGCGTCATTGACGTAGGAATGTAGAAACCCCACAGCGATGCTCTCAAAGCCCGCCTGCTTAATCTCCCCGACCAGGGCTTCGATCTCAGCGCGGTTGATCGGCTTTAGCACTTGGCCGTCGGCCTGCATCCGCTCTGTGATTGTGTAGCGAAAATTGCGGGGCAGGAGCGGCGGGGGCAGGGTGAGGTTGAGGTCATATTGTTCAAAGCGGCTTTCGGTGCGCATCTCAATGACATCGCGGAAGCCCTCGGTCGTGATCAATGCCGTCTTGGCACCGCGGCGTTCGATCAAAGCATTTGTGGCAAGAGTGGTGCCGTGGATGATTTGGGTGATCTCTCCCGGGTTGATTTGGGCTTGCGCGCAGACGCGGGCCATGCCCTCGACAATGGCTTCTTCTGGGGCGCGATAGGTGGTTAAGACTTTGGTGGAAAAGAGGGCGCCGCCGCGCTCCAAAACGACATCCGTAAAAGTGCCGCCAATATCCACGCCCAGGCGCACAGCTTGCTTTTGCATTCGATCCTCCAACTTGCACTCAGGATAACAGAATGCGGCGGCAGGGGAAGGTATTTGGCGCCATTATTGTGATAACAACGCTGATCGATCCAACGGCTCTTGGGTCTGCTTGGGAGGCGTGATTCTGTTCGATTTTCCCGCATCTAGATGCGCAGATTAATTTTCTGGTAAAATTGATGACGCAAGGTCATATCGCAGGCGCAATTCAGGGGATTGCCAGACGGGGCTTGCCTGCACTAAAGCGCGATTCAGCGTCAGATTAGGAGCTCAAAATGTTTCAGGTTCATGCCACAGCGCGTTTGCGTCCGTCGCCCTTCTTCAATTCGGTGGTTGCCGAGGGCTGCACCAATGCCTCGATCTACAATCGGATGATTTTGCCGGCGAGCTTTGGCGATAAGGATAAGGAATATTGGGACCTGTTGAATGGGGTCGTCATGTGGGATGTGGGTGCCGAGCGGCAGGTGCAACTCGAGGGGCCCGATGCCGGCAAATTGGCGCAGATCCTGAGCCCGCGCGACTTGTCAAAATGCAAAATTGGGCAGGGCAAATATGTGCCGCTTTGCAATCACGACGGTATTTTGATCAATGATCCGATCTTGCTCAAACTGCGTGAAGATTTGTTTTGGTTCTCGATTGCGGACAGTGATATTTGGTTCTGGGCCCGCGCGATTGCGGCAGAGCGTGGTTTGGATGTGAAAATTTCTGAACCGGATGTCTCGCCCTTGGCGGTGCAGGGGCCAAAAGCGGGCGCGGTTGTGTCGTCAATCTTTGGCGACTGGGTGCATGATCTGAAGTATTTTTGGTTCGCAGAGAGTGAAATCAACGGAATTCCTGTTGCCGTGCAGCGTTCGGGCTGGTCCAAACAGGGCGGGTTTGAGATTTACCTGCGTGATGGAACGCGCGGCGATGAGCTTTGGAACATCGTCAAAGAGGCCGGCGCGCCTTTCGACATCGGCAATGGTGGGCCAACCTCCCCCGAGCGGACGGAAAGCGGACTGGTGAGCTGTGGCTCTGACAGCGATGGCACCACCAATCCCTATGAGGTGCGTTTGGGCAATTATATTGACCTGGATGTCCCCGATGATGTCATCGGCATTCAAGCGCTGCGCCGCATCCATGCGGAAGGTCCCAAACGTCATCAGCTGGGGTTGATCTTAGAGGGCGAAACACCCGATCCTTTGAGCTTCCACTGGGAAGATATCACCGTCGATGGGCAGAAGGTCGGCGATATGACCAATTGTGTTTGGTCCCCGCGTCTGAGCAAAAACATCGGCTACGCCTTGATCTCACGCAGCTGCACGATCGGCGACACAGTGACCTTGTCCCGCTCTGGTGGTCGCAAGGTCGCGGCAACGCTGGTGGATATGCCATTTTTGTGACGACAGCCCCCAAGACAGGCGCTGCGAGCTGGGGGCAAGATCATTGCCTCCGGCTTTGCGAGTCGCGACCTAGGGTTAGGTTCAATTTTTTGGCGCTGAGAAACATAAATAAATAATTGAAAAAATTATACAAAAAGGCATGGTTAACAAAACTGCAGGCAGGCCTGCGGCGAGCGGATCGTCTGCCAAAAACACATTTAAAACAGTAGGTGCCATCACGATCGGATAGACCGTAGATGCCTTCTCCAAAACCGGTGAGAATGCGGATCGAAAGAGCAACACGGCCGCCGGCATAAAGAAAATGATGGAGGAATTGAAGGTGCCGACCAATTCTGGGAATAGCGAGTCAAAGAATGCAAAACCTTTGCTGATACGGAAGGAATGAAAGACGGAGTGCACAAAGAGGCACAGGCTGAACGCTGCGCCAGTGAGGCCGGAAATTTTTGCTAATTTCATAATGACATGTCCAAAGATTTGTTTAGTTTGAATGAGTTTTACACTACTAAGCTCCGAGTTTGATCTCAAATGAAATCTGCTGACTAAGACCTCTGCATAACCCAGCCGCCACGCCAAAACATTATGCCCGGTGGCAACACCGGGCTGCGCCTGCCTGCCCCCCGGCAAGCGCTGCCCTCTTTTCGTGGTTGAAATGGCGTTATGCAGGGGTCTTGGATGTGTGGGGCGGGCCACACCGAAATACTCAGCCATTTACATCTCGACCCGCAGATATGCCAGGTCATTTTATGAGCGGGCGTGTTTCAGTCTGGTCACCAATAATCAAGGCTGGCGCGGCTCTTGCGACATATCGCAACAAGACAGGGCGCAGGTGCTTGGCGGCGGATTTTACGCAAAACAGCTGCGAAGTCTTGACCCATAGTTTATTCGGTGGTCTTTGAGGTCAATGGAATGAAGAGGACGGTCTGCTCATGAAAAAACTATATGGATCCGCCAGCGAGGCTCTCGAAGGGCTGTTGTTTGACGGGATGTTTATTGCCGCCGGGGGCTTTGGTCTGTGTGGTTTGCCGGAAAACCTATTGGCCGCAATAAGAGACGCTGGCACCAAGGATTTGACCTTTGCGTCGAACAATGCCGGTGTGGATGATTTTGGCATTGGCATCTTGCTTCAAACGCGGCAGGTGAAAAAGATGATCTCCTCCTATGTGGGGGAGAATGATACATTTATGAAGCAATATCTCTCTGGTGAGCTGGAGCTTGAATTCAACCCTCAGGGCACTTTGGCAGAACGGATGCGCGCCGCAGGTTGTGGGATTCCGGGGTTTTATACAAAAACCGGAGTGGGCACGGTGATTGCCGAGGGCAAGGAGCATAAAGAGTTTAATGGAGAGACCTATATTCTCGAAACCGGGCTCTTTGCAGATGTGTCGATTGTCAAAGCCTGGAAGGCCGATGAGACGGGCAATTTGATTTTCCGCAAGACGGCGCGGAACTTTAACCCGCCGGCGGCCATGTGTGGTAAGGTCTGCATTGCGGAGGTGGAGGAGATTGTCCCCACGGGCAGCTTGGATCCCGATCACATTCATCTGCCGGGCATCTATGTGCACCGGCTCATTCAAGGCAGCCATGAAAAACGGATCGAACAACGTACAGTGAGGGCATCATAATGGCCACAGAGACAAAAGGCTGGGACCGCAACCAAATGGCCGCGCGGGCCGCGCAAGAGCTGGAAGATGGCACCTATGTTAACCTGGGTATTGGGATTCCAACGCTTGTGTCCAACTATATCCCCGAGGGGGTTGAGGTGACCTTGCAGTCGGAAAACGGCATGCTCGGCATGGGACCGTTTCCAACCGAAGATGAGGTGGATCCTGATCTGATCAACGCGGGCAAGCAAACGATTACCGAATTGCCACAAACCGCTTATTTTGACAGCGCAACCTCCTTTGGCATGATTCGCGGCGGTAAGATTGCCATGGCAATCCTCGGTGCGATGGAAGTGGCGGAGAATGGCGATTTGGCCAATTGGATGATCCCCGGCAAGCTGGTCAAAGGTATGGGCGGCGCCATGGATCTGGTGGCCGGTGTTGGCCGGGTTGTCGTGGTCATGGATCACACCAACAAGAGGGGCGAAAGCAAAGTTCTGCCTGCCTGTAGCCTGCCACTCACGGGCGCTGGCGTTGTGGATCGTATCATCACCAATCTTGGGGTGTTGGATGTGGTTGAGGGCGGATTGGCAATCGTGGAGACGGCGGAGGGCGTCAGCGAGGCAGATCTTCGCGCCGCGACGCTGGCGACGATCGTCTACTAGCGCTCTTTGCGACCGGCTTGAGTGCTACAAAACAGCTTAAACAGCTGCATAGCGTCGCCCCCGCGCAGACATAATGGAAGAGCGTGTCTGGTGCGTGATGACCCAGACGCTATAGGCTTATGCCGAGTTTCTCTGCGAATTCCCGCTTTATTAAGGCCACCGCAATGTCCTTAATCATGTCTACGGTTGCGCCGCCAAGCTTGGTCACCTCTTCTTTGGTTTTAGCCCAGACGGTTTCGTTCTTGATGGCTTCTAGATAATCATACCCTTGATTGGTCATACGATACACGTGCTTACCCACAGGTGTAAAATAGCCAGCATCGCTGAGCAGCTTTATATGGTGGTAACGCTTAAGTTCGTCGTTCGAGGGGTTTAAGCGAAGCCTTGCCACCAGATGGATATCATCACTTTGTTCGCATTCTAGAAGCAGCTGGCGAATAAAATCATCATCACGTTTCATTTGAGTGTTCGGTTCTTTCGAAGGAAAATGGCCTCAGCCTTCGCGGTAGGCCATCATTTTATCTATAGTTGCTCGAGTCGCAAATCGAATCAAATACTTGTTTATATTGAAGTTTTAGTCAATATATATTTTGGGATCTGGATGGCGCCCGTTTTGAATAGCACAGCCTAACAGAAGCCACTGCGCTTAGGACCTTCGGCAACTGGGTTGACTGCTGTAGCCATGAAGGTGGGTTGAGTGACAAAGGAGGATAGTGCCTGCCAGGGGAAGACAGGTGTTGCCCGCCCAGGCAGGCGCTGCCCTCATTTCGTGTTGAAATGGCGTTATGCCGAAATCTTGTGATGGAACGCCCGCGGGACGTGCAAGTCCGGCTCTCCTGCCTGCCCCCGGTTTATCTGTCGGAACTCTCCCATCTTGGATTGATCCAGGGGGCTCTATTGTCTTTGGGCAGCGGTTGCTTGCCCAGGATGTGATCGGCGCCTTTTTCGCCCACCATAATAGATGGCCCGTTCAGGTTTCCATTGGGGATGCGTGGGAAGATAGAGCTGTCGACCACGCGCAGCGCGTCCACCCCAATCACCCGGCATTCGGAATCCACCACGGCCATAGGATCCTCTGTGCGACCCATTTTGCAGGTGCCGCAGGGATGGTAGGCGCTTTCCACATGCTCACGGATGAACCCGTCCAGCTCGGCGTCGCTTTGCACCGATGCGCCCGGTTGAATTTCCTTGCCGCGAAATGGGTCAAAGGCCGATTGGCCAAAAATCTCGCGGGTCAAGCGGATGCAATGGCGAAAATCGCTCCAATCCTGCGGATCGGACATATAGTTGAATAGGATCTTTGGATCGTCGTTTGGATCACTAGAGCGCAGGGTTACGGATCCACGCGAGGCAGAGCGCATAGGGCCAACATGGGCTTGGAACCCGTGGCCTTCGGAGGCGGCGCGCCCATCATAGCGCACCGCGATCGGTAGGAAATGATATTGAATATCAGGGTAGCGCACCCCCGGTTTTGAGCGCAAAAAGGCACAGGATTCAAAGGCATTTGACGCGCCGGGGCCGGATTTATTGATGAGCCATTCCAAACCTACGCGGAGTTTTCCAAAGAAATTCCAATATTTGTAGAGCGTAATGGGCTGCAGGCAGGCCTGCTGAATGTAAAGCTCCAGATGATCTTGCAGGTTTTGCCCCACGCCGGGTCGATCAGCCTGCACCTCAATCCCCAGTTGCGTCAGCTGCGCGGCCGGGCCTATGCCGGAAAGCAGCAGGAGTTTGGGAGAGTTGATCGCGGAGGCGGCAACAATCACCTCGCGGCGGGCGCGGATCACTGAGATATTTTGCCCTTTTGACACTTCCACCCCAATGGCGCGGCCGTCTTTCAGGACAATGCGGCGGGCGAGGCATTTGTGCAGTGTCAGATTGGGGCGCTTTAGGGCTGGCTTGAGATAGGCATTGGCCGCCGACCAGCGCCGGCCGCGCCAGACGGTCTGCTCCATTGCGCAAAACCCCTCCTGCTGCGCGCCGTTATAGTCTTTGGTGACTTCGAACCCCGCCTGGCGGCCGGCCTCCACAAAGGCTTGATGCAGCGGGATGTCGCGCTTGCCGCGGGTGATATGAAGCGGTCCGCTTTTGCCGCGCCAATCGGGATCGCCGCCCTGGCCGCTCTCGTGCCAATTCTCCATGCGCAGAAAATAGGGCAGCACATCGGCGTAGGACCACCCTTCCGCCCCGCTTTGGGCCCAATGGTCGTAATCGCCTGCATGGCCACGCACATAGACCATGCCATTGATCGAGGAGGAGCCACCGATCACCTTGCCGCGGGGACAGGCCAATTGTCGCCCGCCCAAATGCGGCTCTGGTTCAGAGCGATACCCCCAATCATAGAGGGGCATATTCATCGGATAGGAGAGTGCGCCGGGCATTTGAATGAAAGGCCCCGCATCGCTGCCCCCATATTCGAGCACGATCACGGAATATTGACCATCTTCAGACAGCCGGGCCGCCATGGCTGAACCCGCCGAACCCGATCCGATTATGACAAAATCCGCTTCCATATATCCTCCAGTTTGCGCCAGCTTGGCATAAACTGCCGCCAGAGCAAGGGGGCAGCGGTCGCGCTGATAAAAAATACCCGCTCTGTGATTGAATTTTGCCAAAATATGCGCAAATCTTGTGTTTTTAGAAAGTTATTTTATGCGTATTCTTGCGGTCACCACCCTACGAAACGAAGCCCCTTATATCGTTGAATGGGTGGCGCATATGCGCGCGATCGGTGTGACGGATCTGTTGGTCTATACCAATGATTGCGATGATGGCACTGATGCCCTGCTTGCGGTATTGGCCAAACAGGGGGTGCTACATCATATCGTGCAGCAGGTGCCAAAGGGGACAAGCCCGCAATGGCAGGCGCTCAAAGCGGCTTGGACGCATCCTTTGCGCAAGAGCTGCGATTGGGCCGTGGCCTGTGATGTGGATGAATTTATAAATGTGCATCTGGGCGAGGGCAGCTTGCATGATCTCATCGCGGCTGTGCCAGATCTGACCGACGCGATTGCGATGCCGTGGCGTTTATTCGGCAATGCTGGGATTGATCGGTTCGAAGATCGTCCCATTACGGAGCAATTTCAACAGGCGATCCCAGCCGATGCCATGTTCCCAATTGCCGCAACATTTTTCAAAACAGTTTTTAAACCTGCTGGCCCGTTCAACGGGTTTGGTGTGCACCGTCCGAAGCAAAAAGATGCAGCGAAGCATCCGCGTCCCTATTGGATTGCCTATGATATGGCGCAAGACGCTACATTGCTTGGGCAAATGCCACACCGTATGTCTTTGATCGGCATGGCGCGGGGCGTGCGGCCCGTCGAATGCAATCACTATTCTTTGCGGTTGGCTCAGAGTTTTTTGATGAAACACGCGCGGGGCTTGCCAAACCGATCCAGCAAACCGATTGATTTAGCCTATTGGGTGCAGCGCAACTTTAATACAGAACATAACCCGTCAATAGACCGAAGCAGGCGCGCGCGGATCGCAGAAATGCAACGCCTTCTGGCGTTCAAGGATGTTGCACAGGCCTATCAAGCAGGTGTGGCGCATCATCAAAATCGCATTGCACATATTCTCGGGCAACCCGAAGGTTACGAGTTATACTGCGATATTTTATTGGCCGCAGAGGGGCGTATCTTACCGGATCACAAAGCCAGGGAGATGTTTCAGCTTTACCAAAAATTGCAACACAGAGAATAATCCTCGAAAGGGAGAAATTTTTGGAAAATCACCTGTCCTCTTCACCAGATATAAATAATTTGATGCAATAACTGCCCTATTGGAAGCAACCTGCGGGGGCAGAAATGCAAATATTGGTGACGGGTGGCGCTGGATTCATTGGATCGGTTGTGGTGCGCCGTGCCGTGAATGAGGGCCACTTCGTGACCAATTATGACGCCCTGACGGCAGCCGCAAGTCTTGGGGATATTTGGGATCTTGAGGAAGCTGACAATTACCAATTGGTGTTGGGCGACATTAGCGATCGCAATAAACTCAAAAAACTGATCCAGGTCGTCCAACCCCAATTGGTGTTCCATTGCGCCGTTGAAACGCTTCGGGCCTGGCCCTTGGGCGGTGAGGAACGCTGCCTTCAAACCAATGTGACCGGCACGGCCATATTGCTCGAGCTGTTACAAGAGTTTTGAACCGCCAATAACATGGCCGATGAGGCAAGATTGGTGCAGCTTTGCGCCGCTCGAGCCGATCTGCCGCAAGATCTACCTTTCGTCCAAGATACGGTGCTGATTGCAGAGGATATGGTCGCCAATTGGGGCCACGACACGGGTATTTCGGTCACCCAATTCCAAGCCGGCCAAATCTTTGGCCCTGGGCAACGCTTTTGCAATGAGATTGAACGTCTTTGGCAGGATTTGAATTCGGGCCATGAGGCCCATGGGCTTGAGGCCAAGAATTGGGTGAGCGTGTCAGATCTGGCTTATACGATGTTGGCGGAGGGGATAAACTCCGGGTCGCCACCTCGGGTAAATATCGGAACGCCGCATTGGCTTACGGATCGGCAAATGCAAAATCTAATTGGTCATGTGGCGCGCGGTACTGGCTCTAAAGCCGCGCCCAAAACGCTTGTACGCATGGTGACCGCATTTGATC
>ENA-OREM01000694-OREM01000694.1-marine-metagenome-genome-assembly--contig:-NODE-694-length-20863-cov-6.590157_pt1 | contig 20863 bp, 19 predicted proteins | sample MGYA00248623_ERZ508561 | MGnify/ENA primary metagenome ERZ508561 (study PRJEB26227, sample SAMN06264494) | marine metagenome | isolation source: Columbia River Estuary | place: USA:Columbia River Estuary...
TGAGCGCATGTCGCAAAGCGGGGATTTCGGACAAGACGTATTATTACTGGCGTAAGAAGTTTGGTGGCCTTGGCCGGCCTCAACTTTCAGAGATGAGAGCATTGAAGAAGGAAAATGAGAGGCTGAAGAAAATCGTTGCGGACCTTCAGCTCGACAAGCTGATCTTGAAGGAGAGCCTCGATTATTTAAAGCCGAAGGCCTGACGGTTGATGGGGTGCGTCAGGCCGTGATCCACACCCGTCAGAAACTGGATACATCAGAACGGCGCACCTGTGCGGTGCTCGGCGTGTCGCGCTCCAGCCTGCATTACAAAACCAAGGTTCAAGATGATGATGCCTTGCGTCTCGCCATGATCCGCTATGCCAAGCGGTATGGACGATACGGGTATCGTAAAGTCTCTGAACTGTTGCGGATCGAGGGCTGGAACGTCAATCACAAGAAAGTCGAGCGCTTATGGCGCGAAGAGGGGCTAAAACTGCCTGAGCGGCACAAAAAGCGACGGCGGCTTTATCACAAAGATAGCTCGGTCATTCGTCTACGCCCGACACATCCAAACCACGTTTGGGCCATGGATTTTGTACATGACAGGCTGAGTAACGGGCGCAGCTACAAGATGCTGACTGTCCTGGATGAATATACCCGCCAGGCGCTTTGCGTTGAGGTGCGAGACAAGATGGGTTCCGACGATGTTTTGGAAGTGATGCACCGCCTGCTGATGAAACACGGGAAACCCGAATTTATCCGTTCTGATAATGGCGGGGAGTTCGTTGCTCAGCACCTTCAGGATTGGCTAAGAAAGGTCGGCGTAAGGCCGATCCAAATCTATCCAGGTAGCCCTTGGGAGAATGGCTATAACGAACGCTTCAACGGTATCTTGCGTCAAGAGCTCCTAAATACCGAGTGGTTCCACAGCGTCAAACAGGCCCAGGTGGCGATCAACATCTGGCTTAAAGAATACAATCACATCAGGCCACACCACGCGCTTGGTATGCGACCGCCTGTTCCTGAAACCTTATTAGAGAAACGAGAAATTTATGGTACAGAAATTGGGGGCTAGACACAGACATGTATAGGATTTACGGCATGGCAAACGATAATTTGATGGCGCATACTGCATCTGGGCGCAGCCGAATTGAGTAAAGGACTCGTCTGATAAACGAGGGTTATCGTTATTGAACGAGATTTTCCCTGTCGCCAAAATAGACCCTCCAGAAACCCAGAGAGTCACATGAGTTGAGTCATGAACTTGAATCCAGACACAAACTCCAATAAAATCCGACACACGGGGAGATTTCGGAGTTTAGTGTGATGGTAAGAATTCTAATTAACTCTTTTCTATCACTGGTTGTACTGGCTGTTTGCTTGATGTTTTCATTACGCGCATTGTCGGAGGCAAATTTCCTTTTTCCTCAGCTTTATGAAATCAATGGAATTGATGCGCAAATTGCCAAATATGGGCCTCAAAATAGGAACCGAGTTGGTTTTGAGACTACAACGAAGGCGGAGAGGGGTATAATATTCGGAGAGATAGTTGAGGCCGTAAATAATAGTGGTATCGGTCTAGAAGAAATTGTTTACCGGGCTCCCAATGGCGAAGTAATTGACAGTTTTCTTACGCAGCCAGAAATCGATCATCTGAATGATGTGGCTCGTTTAATTGGTTATCTAAACAAAACACTATTATACCTAACGGCCTTTCTGTTTTGTCTTGTGACGTTTTGTTGGACGTTAAAAGTCCGGAAAAACTCAAATATATGGAGACCTTTCACTGTAGGAAAGTCATTCATAAGCATGTTGGCAGTGTTGTTACTTTGTTTTGCCATCGTCACAGCAGTTGGCCCGCAAAGAGTTTTTTATGCTCTTCACGAGTGGATTTTTGCCGGCATGGCTCCTTGGCACTTTTATTTCCAGGACTCATTGATGACCACCATGTTAACCGAGCCTCTATTTGGGAGCATATCAATTTTATTGGTGGGAACCGCATTTGTTTTCTGGCTTTTGCTATCAGCTCTGATCAAAAGAATTTTGGCTTAGATGTTGCGTGACCCTGCAACTGCCCCGGGCAAATTCTCAAGCGCTGCAATTCTCATGGGTAATCGTCTTTCTTCCGAGCGTGAGCGGCGACAAACCCTTGCTCAACCTGGAGATTGAACGGGCTGAATGATCGCTGGGTGGCGTTTGGTCATCTTAAATTTTTGGGGAAATGGTGGACCCTAGCGGGATCGAACCGCTGACCTCCTGCATGCCATGCAGGCGCTCTCCCAGCTGAGCTAAGGGCCCTTTGATGTCTTGCTGTCTAGGCAAGGCTTGGCGCGGGATCAAGAGGAAATCAGCGCGCCAAGCAAAGAAATTTAGCTGTCGTCGTCGTCTGTGGCGACATCTGCGATTTCATCGAGTGAAACCGTATCATCGTCGTCGTCATCAAGCACATCATCGCCCAAATCTACATCGACGTCATCATCGTCCAATACCACTTCATCGGCATCAGTGTCGGCTTCATTCATCTTTGTTGTTTGTGCATCTTCCGCATCGGCCACCATGGTGCGACCTTTATTTGCGTCAAGCGTAACAGTTTCGCCCGTGTAGGGGCTGATGATCGGATCTTTATTCAAGTCGTAAAAACGCTTGCCTGTGGTGGGGCAAATACGTTTGGTACCCCATTCTTCGTTCGGCATGGGTTTTCCCCTCTCGCAATCGGTGACAATCTGTGCCGAGTGCCATACACAAGAGGCGGTGTCAAAGGTGAAATCTATTAATTCGTGGATGTCGTGGATGAATCTGCCCTCAAATACGGCTGATCGGCAGATTATACTGCCCGGCCGGCCTGAAATTACGGTGCTTTTGCGCCCATCGCGCCGGGCAAGCCGCCTGTCTCTGCGGATCTCGCGGCTCAAAGGGCAGGTGACACTCAGTCTGCCTTTGTCCTGTCCGATGGTGCAGGCGAAAAATTTTGTTCTGGAAAAAGAATCTTGGATCCGTGCGCATTTGGCCGATTTGCCCCGGGTGGCCCAGGCGGGTTTTGACCGTCAGCTGCCCTTTGCCGGTCGCCTATTAACCATAGCCCCGGGCGCGGGGCGGCAAGTTGAGCTGAGCGGGGATCGCCTGTTGGTGCCTGGCCGCGAGTCTTTGGTGCCTGCGCGCGTGAAAGCCTTTTTGAAGCTGCAAGCGCGCTTGGCGCTGCAGGAGGCGGTTGATCACTATTCCGAACGTCTCGGGCGGCCCTATGGGCGCCTGACACTGCGGGACACGACCTCGAGATGGGGGTCTTGTTCAACGCAGGGAAATTTGAACTTCTCATGGCGCTTGATCATGGCCCCACCTGAAGTCTTGCGCTATGTGGCGGCCCATGAGGTGGCGCATTTGGAACAGATGAATCACTCTGCTGACTTTTGGGCGCTGGTTGAGCGCCTCTTTCCGGGCCATCAGGCGCAGCGTGACTGGCTCAAGCGCCACGGTGAAGATCTGCATCGTTATCAGTTCTAAATGGTGCTTATGGCGCGGCGCGGGCGGGCCATGCCCATTGGTGTTTGACAGGCGCGGCAAATGTGATCACAAATGCATATGGCAGAAAAATTGCAAGACAGCTATCTGGCCGCACATGACCAGCTTTACCGCACATTGCGCATGCGGATCATGTACGGCGAAATGCGCCCGGGGCAGGCGATAACCCTGCGGGGCGTGGCCGAGGAATTCGGAGTCTCTGTGACCCCGGTGCGCGAGGCGTTGAAGCGGCTGGCGGCAGAGGGGGCTCTGAGCATTTCGGTGAGCGGGCGGTTCCAAACCCCGGCTCTGACCAATGACCGGATTGAGGAGCTTGCTGCTCTGCGGGCGTTGATCGAGGTGGAATTGGCCACACGGGCCTTGCCGCGGGCGCATATGGCGCTGGTTGAGCGGTTACAAACGATAAATAATGCCATTTCTGTGGCTGTGGCGAAGGCGGATGCTGTCACTTACATACGAACAAATCTCGAGTTTCACCGCACGCTCTACTTGCGGGCCCAGGCTCCGGCGATGCTGGCAACGGTCGAGACAGTGTGGCTGCAAATGGGCCCAACGATGCGGGCGCTCTATGGCCGGTTGCAACGCAAGGATCCGCCAATGCATCACCGCTTGATTCTTGCGGCTTTGAAAGCTGGCGATGAACCGGGCCTTCGGGTGGCTGTGCGGGCGGATGTCACCCAGGGGCTGCGCATGTTGGCGCGCTAAGACCTGCACCCATGGGCGCAGGCCTGAAAATACGATAAATTGTGTGACGGCGGCGGGCTGGCTCAGCTGTGAATTGCCCCATCGCCACAGGCCAAAGCCGCCTCGCGCACGGCTTCGGAATAGGTCGGATGGGCGTGGCAGGTACGCGCCAGATCTTCAGCGGCGGCGCCAAATTCCATTGCCACGCAGACCTCATGGATCAGATCTCCCGCCATTGGGCCGATGATATGCGCGCCAAGAATGCGATCGGTTGTTGCGTCTGCTAGGATTTTCACAAAGCCATCAGCCGCAAAATTCGCTTTTGCGCGGCCATTGCCCATGAAGGAAAACTTGCCGGCCTTGTAAGCTCGGCCTGCCTCTTTCAGTTGCTCTTCGGTTTGGCCAACGGTGGCGACCTCTGGATGCGTGTAGATCACACCGGGGATTACATCATAGTTCACATGGCCTGCTTGCCCTGCCAAGATTTCCGCCACGGCCATGCCTTCATCTTCGGCCTTATGGGCCAGCATGGGGCCAGTGATGGCGTCGCCAATGGCATAAATGCCGGGAACAGAGGTTGCATAATGGGCATCGGTTTGGATTTGACCGCGCGCGGTGAGGGTGACGCCAAGCGCGTCCAATCCGAGGCCGTCGACGTAGGGTCGCCGGCCCGTGGCGACAAGCACCACATCCGCCTCCAGCTCATGCGTGGTGTCTTTTTTGCGTTTGACATAGCTCACAGTGGCTTTGCCTTTTTTCACTGCAACGGATTGCACGGCTGCGCCCATGGTGAACTTGAGGCCTTGTTTCTTGAGAATCCTGAGGAAGGTTTTTTGCACCTCACCGTCCATACCGGGGGTGATGTCGTCCAGAAATTCTATCACCGCAACCTCGGTGCCCAGGCGCGCATAGACAGATCCCAATTCCAATCCAATAACACCAGCGCCGATCACCACCATTTTGCTCGGAATTTTGTCCAACGCCAGGGCACCTGTTGATGTCACAACGGTTTTCTCATCAATTTCAATTCCGGGCAGGCTGGAGGGTTCAGAGCCAGAAGCGATGATGATGTGTTTGGCCTGATGGATGTCATTACCAACTTTGACCTGACCGGCCGCAGGAATGCTGCCCCAGCCTTTCAGCCAGTCAATTTTGTTTTTCTTGAATAGAAACTCAATGCCCTTGGTATTGCCGTCAATCACCTCGGTTTTATACCCCTGCATCTTCGCCCAATCGACCTTGGGATCTTCGGCAATCAAACCCATTTTGGCAAAATTATGTTGCGCTTCATGCAATTGGTGGCTGGCATGTAGCAGGGCTTTGGAGGGGATACAGCCGACATTTAGGCAGGTCCCCCCAAGCGTGTCACGCCCCTCGACACAGGCGGTTTTGAGACCGAGCTGGGCGCAGCGAATAGCGCTGACATAGCCACCGGGGCCGGAGCCAATCACAATTACATCATAAGAAGCCATAAGAAAGGTCCTTTATTTTCAGGGCGGGCCCGGGAGCCCATGGTTGTATTTCTGTCCCAACCTCAACCTAAGTGAGGCCGGGCAAAGATCATAACGGACAAATGTCCAAAATGAACACTATGGCCACCGCCGGTGACGTGGGATCTCTGCCGGATTAGAGATCCATCAACAGGCGGCGCGGGTCTTCTAAGGCTTCTTTGACGCGCACGAGGAAGGTGACGGCGCCCTTGCCGTCCACGACCCGGTGATCATAGCTCAAAGCCAGATACATCATGGGGCGAATAACCACCTCACCGTTGATCGCCATCGGACGGTCTTGGATCTTATGCATGCCCAATATGCCCGATTGCGGTGGGTTGAGAATAGGCGAAGACATCAGCGAGCCGTAGACACCACCGTTGGAGATGGTGAAGGTGCCGCCCTGCATTTCCGCCATGGACAATTTACCATCACGCGCGCGGGCGCCTTTTTCTGCAATGGCTTTTTCGATCTCGGCAAAGGACAAGGAATCCGCATCACGGATCACCGGAACCACCAATCCGGTTGGCGTGCCCGCGGCGATGCCCATGTGGACGAAATTTTTATACACGATATCTGTGCCATCAATTTCCGAGTTGACCTCTGGCACCTCGCGCAGCGCATGGCAGCAGGCCACTGTGAAAAAAGACATAAAGCCCAGTTTCACGCCATGTTTCTTTAAAAACAGATCTTTATATTCATTACGCAGGGCCATGACCTCTGTCATGTCGACTTCATTGTATGTGGTCAACATGGCCGCTGTGTTCTGGCTGTCCTTGAGACGCCGCGCAATGGTTTGGCGCAGGCGTGTCATCTTCACGCGCTCTTCGCGCGCGGCATCATCTGCAGGAACCGCCGCACGAATGGGCGTGGCTGGCGGGATCGGAGCGGCCTGGGGCGCGGCTGCGGCGAGGGCTTTTTGAACGTCTTGTTTCATCACACGGTTATCTTTGCCTGTTGCGGTCACATCATTTCGGTTGAGGCCGGCCTCGGACATGAGCTTTTTCGCTGACGGGGCATCTTCGACATCATGGCTTTTTGCAGCGGCGGTGGTGGCGGCCTTCGCTGGGGCTGGATTGCTGGAGATGTCCCCGCCAATCACAGCCAATTGTCCGCCCGCTTGCACGGTGCTGCCTTCGGCGGCAAGGATTTGCCCCAAAACACCGGCGGCCGGTGCGGGCACTTCCACACTCACCTTATCGGTTTCCAATTCACAGAGCATTTCATCCTGCGCCACCGTATCGCCTGGCTTTTTGTACCAGGTCGAGACTGTGGCCTCCGTGACAGATTCGCCCAAGACCGGTACCATCACTGCGACGGTTTGCGCCGCCGGCGCAGGTGCACTCTTGGCGGCTGTCGCCGTGGCTGTGGCTGCGGCGGGTCCAGAGGCTGCAGCACCCTCGTTGATTTGTGCCAATAGCGCTTCGGTGCTGACGGTCGCGCCTTCCGCGGCAACGATTTCCGCCAATGTGCCAGCCACGGGGCTGGGCACTTCAACGGTGACCTTGTCAGTTTCCAGCTCACAGAGCATATCGTCCACGGCAACTTGATCGCCAGGTTTTTTGAACCAGGTCGCGACAGTGGCCTCGGTCACAGATTCGCCCAAAGTGGGAACACGAACTTCGGTGGCCATGATTTTATCCTTTCAACGTAAGCGCTTCATCGACGAGCGCGGCTTGTTGTGATTTGTGTATAGAGGCAAGCCCGGTTGCAGGGGAGGCCGAGGTGGCCCGTCCGACATAGGCCGGGCGGCTGTATTTGGCACCAATGCGCGTGAGGACCCATTCGATATTTGGCTCAATAAAGGTCCAGGCGCCCTGGTTTTTCGGCTCTTCCTGGCACCAGACGATTTCTGCCTGTTTAAAGCGTTCCAATTCGTTGACCATTGAGATGGCGGGGAAAGGGTAGAATTGCTCGACCCGCAGCAGATAGATATCCTCTATGCCACGCGCGTCGCGTTCTTCGAGCAGATCGTAATAGACTTTGCCCGAACAGATCACCACACGTTTGATCTTTTTATCCGCAACCAACTTTGTCTCGGAATTGCCATATTGTGCATCATCCCACAGCACCCGGTGAAAGCTGGATCCGGTGGTGAATTCTGCGCGCTTTGACACTGCCATCTTGTGACGCAACAGAGATTTTGGCGTCATGAGAACCAAGGGTTTTCGGAAGGTGCGGTGAATTTGGCGGCGCAAGATATGGAAATAATTGGCCGGGGTGGTGCAATTGGCGACGATCCAATTGTCATGGCCGCACATTTGCAAAAAGCGCTCTAGGCGGGCGGAGCTGTGCTCTGGGCCTTGGCCTTCAAACCCATGGGGCAGCAGCATCGTGAGACCGGACATGCGCAGCCACTTGCTTTCCCCGCTGGAGATGAATTGATCAAACATGATCTGCGCGCCATTGGCAAAATCGCCAAATTGCGCTTCCCACATGACCAAAGCATTGGGCTCGGCCAAGCTGTAACCATATTCAAAGCCCAAGACCGCATATTCGGAAAGCATCGAATCGATGACCTCATACTGGCCCTGTCCTTTACGGATATTGTTGAGCGGGTAATAGCGCTCCTCGGTATCCTGATTGACCAGGCCAGAATGGCGGTGGCTAAAGGTGCCGCGTGTACTATCTTGCCCGGCGAGCCGCACTGGATGGCCCTCTGTCAGCAAGGAGCCAAAGGCCAAAGCCTCGCCTGTGGCCCAATCAATCCCTTCGCCGCTGCTCAGCGCTTTGGATTTGGCATCCAGCATACGCTGCACGGTTTTATGGATTGGAAAGCCTTCGGGCACCTGGCAAAGAGTGCGGGACACGTCGTCAAAAGTCTCTTCGGACATGGCTGTGGCGCCGCGTTGGTATTCTTCACCGTGGCGGTTCATTTTCGACCAGCGCCCATCGAGCCAATCGGCCTTATTGGGCTTATAGTCCTTACCCGCTTCAAATTCCGCATTCAAAAATGATTGAAAGCTGGCCTTCATATCTTCGATTTCGCCCTCTGGGATCAAGCCATCACGCACCAGCCGCTCGGTGTAGAGGGTGAGGGTGGTTTTTTGCGTTTTGATCTTTTTGTACATCAGCGGATTGGTAAACATCGGCTCATCGCCTTCGTTATGACCAAAGCGGCGATAGCAAATAATATCGACAACCACGTCTTTTTTGAATTTTTGACGAAATTCCGTGGCGACGCGGGCGGCATGGACCACGGCCTCTGGATCATCGCCATTGACGTGGAAAATAGGTGCTTCGACCATCAGAGCAATGTCAGTGGGATAGGGAGAGGAGCGGCTGAAATGCGGCGCGGTGGTGAACCCGATTTGGTTGTTCACCACGATGTGCATGGTGCCGCCGGTTTTATGCCCTTTCAGGCCCGACAGTCCAAACCCTTCGGCCACAACACCCTGACCGGCAAAGGCGGCATCCCCATGCAGCAGGATCGGCAGAACGCTGGTACGCTCTGTGTCGTGATTTTGATCTTGTTTTGCACGCGCTTTGCCCAAGACCACCGGATTGACGGCCTCAAGGTGGCTGGGGTTGGCGGTGAGCGACAAATGCACGGAGTTGCCATCAAATTCACGATCAGAGGAGGCGCCGAGGTGGTATTTCACATCGCCCGATCCATCCACATCCTCAGGCTTGAACGAGCCGCCTTGGAATTCGTTAAAGATCGCCCGGTAGGGTTTGGCCATTACATTGGCCAGCACCGACAGGCGGCCCCGGTGGGGCATGCCAATGATGATGTCTCTTACGCCAAGGGCGCCGCCACGTTTGATGATTTGCTCCATCGCTGGAATGAGGCTTTCGCCGCCATCAAGCCCAAAGCGTTTGGTGCCCATGTATTTGACATGGAGGAATTTTTCGAAGCCCTCCGCCTCCACCAATTTGTTGAGAATCGCCTTGCGACCCTCGCGGGTGAAGCTGATTTCTTTGCCGTAACCTTCAATGCGCTCTTTGAGCCAGGAGGATTCTTCGGGGTCAGAAATATGCATATATTGCAGGGCGAAAGTGCCACAATAGGTGCGGCGAACAATTTCCAAAATCTCACGCATAGAGGCGAATTGCAGCCCCAAAACATTATCGAGAAAGATTGGCCGGTCCATATCGGCCTCGGTGAAACCATAGCTGGCTGGATCCAATTCGGGGCGGGGGTCATCTTCGCGCATGCCCAAAGGATCCAGATCCGCCGCCAAATGGCCGCGAATACGGTAGGCACGGATCAGCATCAAGGCGCGCAGACCGTCGAGCACTGCGCGTTTGAGTTGCTCCTCATTTAATGACACGCCCGTTTCAGCGGCCTTATTGCTGATTTTCTTGCCCGCATCGCGCGCCTCGGCTGCCGCTGGGTATTCGCCGGTAAAGGCGGATGTGAGATCATCCATTGGCATGGGCGGCCAATCGCTGCGTGCCCAAGAGGGGCCTGAGGCTTTGGCGCGCACATCCCTGTCTTCATCGCCCATGGCCGCAAAGAAATCAGCCCATTGCGCGTCAACTGACACCGGGTCGGCGCTGTAGCGGGCGTGCATTTGCTCGAGATATTCCGCGTTATGGCCCTGCATGAAGCTTGAGGCATGGAATTGATCGTTTGCAGACTGATCGGTCATAGGATGACACCTTGGTAAGGAACAAAAAGAGGGTTTGAACGTGTCACGGCAAGGAGGGCCCTGGGCCTTTCCTTGCCGCCTTTGGTGAGCTCAAGCGCGGGGCGTGATCGTCCAACATCAAATTTGAGTTTAAGCGTCATACCCGCCGCTCCCATATTACGCGTCGATCGCGGCCAAAACAGCTTCGCCAAGGCTGGCGGGGCTCTCTGCGACGACAATACCTGCCATTTTCATGGCTTCGATCTTATCTTCTGCGCCGCCTTTGCCGCCGGCGACAATCGCGCCCGCGTGGCCCATTCTGCGGCCTGCGGGAGCTGTACGGCCAGCAATGAAGCCTGCGACGGGTTTCCAGCGGCCTTTTTTCTTTTCATCAGCCAGGAATTGCGCGGCTTCCTCTTCAGCTGAGCCGCCAATTTCGCCGATCATGATGATGGATTGGGTTTCGTCATCTGCGAGGAACCACTCGAGCACATCGATATGCTCTGTGCCTTTGATGGGATCGCCGCCGATGCCGACGCAGGTGGATTGGCCCAAACCGACATCCGTGGTTTGCTTCACAGCTTCATAGGTCAAAGTGCCTGAGCGGGAGACCACGCCGACAGAGCCGCGGCGGTGAATATGGCCGGGCATAATGCCGATTTTGCAGGCGTCGGGCGTGATCACCCCAGGGCAGTTGGGTCCGATTAACCGGCTTGAGGAGCCTTCAAGCGCCCGCTTGACGCGCATCATGTCCAAGACCGGAATGCCTTCTGTGATGCAGACGATGACTTCCATTTGCGCGTCAATTGCTTCGAGAATGGAGTCGGCGGCAAAGGGGGGCGGGACATAGATGACAGAGGCATTGGCTTCAGTGACCGATTTGGCCTCATGCACAGAGTTAAAAACCGGCAGATTTAAATGGGTTTGCCCGCCCTTGCCGGGGGTGACCCCACCGACCATTTTCGTGCCATAGGCAATGGCTTGTTCTGAGTGAAATGTGCCTTGGCTGCCGGTGAATCCCTGGCAGATGACTTTGGTGTTTTCGTCGATAAGTACGGCCATTCGGCGCTCCTCGTTCGTATGTTGGCAGCGGCACCTTGGGCCGGCTGCAAAATTCCAATTCAGCGGTCGCAGGGCCGCGTTACAGCGCCTTTACAGCAGCAACGATTTTCTCGGCGCCATCGCGAAGATTGTCGGCTGCGATCACATTTAGGCCACTTTCGGTGATGATCCGCTTGCCTTCATCGACATTGGTGCCTTCCAAACGAACGACCAACGGCACGGAAAGCCCCACTTCTTTCACCGCAGAGACCACCCCATCAGCGATCACGTCACAGCGCATGATCCCGCCGAAGATATTGACCAAAATACCTTTGACCTGCGGATCGGAGGTGATGATCTTGAAGGCTTCGGTCACTTTTTCCTTTGTGGCGCCGCCGCCGACATCCAAGAAGTTCGCCGGTTCAGCGCCATAGAGTTTGATAATGTCCATCGTGGCCATGGCCAGACCCGCACCGTTGACCATGCAACCGATTTCGCCATCCAAGGCGATATAGTTCAGGTCATATTTCGACGCTTCCAGTTCACGGGCATCCTCCTCGGTGGTGTCGCGCAGCTCAGCGATATCTGTATGGCGGTACACCGCATTGCCATCGAAGCCAATTTTAGCATCCAAGACCTTCAAATCCCCACCGTCGGTGATGATCAAAGGGTTGATTTCCAGCATCTCCATGTCTTTTTCGACAAAGGCTTTGTAGAGCTGGCCCATGAGTTTAACGCATTGCTTGATCTGCGCGCCCTTGAGGCCCAGAGAAAAGGCGATGCGGCGGCCATGAAAGCCTTGATATCCAGTGGCGGGATCAACGGAGAAGGAGAGAATTTTTTCCGGTGTCGCCTCTGCCACCTCTTCAATGTCCATCCCGCCCTCGGTGGAGGCCACAAAGGAGATGCGGCTTGTCTGACGGTCCACCAGGATCGCGAGATAAAATTCTTTTTCAATGCCGGAGCCATCTTCGATATAAATTCGGTTGACCAATTTCCCCGCAGGGCCAGTTTGCTTGGTCACAAGTGTCCGGCCCAGCATGGCTTTGGCTTCTTTTTCCGCTTCATCGACCGACCGCGCAAGGCGCACACCACCGGCAGCGCCGGCGTCAGCTTCGATAAAGCTGCCTTTTCCGCGCCCACCAGCGTGGATTTGAGCTTTCACAACCCACAAGGGCCCATCCATTTCGGACGCTGCCGCTTTGGCGGCATCGGCGCTGAGGACTATGCGCCCGTCGCTGACGGGTGCGCCGTAGCTGCGCAAAAGGGCTTTGGCTTGATATTCATGAATATTCATAGAGCTGATCCTGCAATTTATTCCTTACCGCATGTAAAACACATAAGTCGTGGCGATATAGTAAATTTTTTCAGAAAAGCTGTTTTTCGTACATTTGTGATCACAGAAAAAAAATCTGTGATCACAAAAGGGAGGTCAAACCCGGTTTATGCGCCAAATCAACGGGGTGGCGCAGCGCTTTGATGGCTAAAAGAAGGCCTGCAAGCCCGTTTGCGCCCGCCCAAGGATCAAAGCATGCACGTCATGCGTCCCCTCATATGTGTTGACCGTTTCAAGATTGGCCGCATGGCGCATGATCTGGAAACCCTCAGCAATGCCATTGCCCCCATGCATGTCTCGGCTAACCCGGGCGATGTCCAAAGCTTTGCCGCAATTGTTGCGTTTCATCAGGCTGATGAGCTCTGGGCTGGCCGTGCCGTCGTCCATCATCTGACCCAATCGGAAGGCCGATTGCAGACCCAGAGAAATTTCGGTTTGCATATCGGCCAGCTTTTTCTGGAACAGTTGGGTTTGCGCCAGAGGCTTGTTGAATTGCTTTCTGTCCAGACCATATTGCAATGCGGCGTGCCAACAAAACTCTGCTGCGCCCATAACACCCCAGGCAATGCCATAGCGGGCTCGGTTGAGACAGCCAAAGGGTCCTTTGAGCCCTTCCACATTCGGCAAAAGCGCGTCTTCGCCCACCTCGACACCATCCATTACGATTTCCCCAGTAACCGAGGCGCGCAGGGAGAGCTTGCCGCCAATTTTTGGCGCCGATAACCCGCTCATACCTTTTTCCAATATGAACCCGCGGATTTTTCCACCATGTTCTTCTGATTTGGCCCAAACCACAAAGACATCCGCAATCGGCGCATTGGAAATCCACATCTTGGATCCGGTCAGCTTATATCCCGTTGCGGTTTTCTCAGCGCGGGTTTTCATCCCGGCGGGATCTGATCCAGCATCCGGCTCGGTCAAACCAAAGCAGCCGATCAAAGCGCCAGAGCATAGCCCAGGCAGGAACTTTTGCCGTTGCGCCTCACTGCCGTAGGCGTGGATGGGGTAGATGACCAAAGAGGATTGCACGGACATCATCGAGCGATAGCCGCTGTCGACCCGTTCGACCTCCCGCGCGATCAAACCATAGGCCGTATATGAGGCGCCAAGGCCGCCGTATTCCTCAGGAATAGTGGCCCCGAGCAGCCCGGCTTCGCCCATTTTGGGGAATAGGCCCGGATTGACTGCAGCCTCGCGGTAGGCATCGATAATCAAAGGTTGCAACTCATTTTGGGCAAACTGTGCCGCCGCATCGCGCAACATGCGATCATCTTCGGTCAGCTGAGTGTCCAGTAAAAACGGGTCGGGCCAATTAAAATCTGCCAATTGTGGTTTGAGGTCCGCCATGGTGAATGCTCCTAATAGGTTTGCGCAAATTTGATCCAACGGCCGCGGGAGTACAACCCCTCATGAGGCAAAGGACCTGCGGCAAATGGTAGAAACAGAAAAACCCGAAGCCTGCGCTCCGGGTTTTCAATGCTCTAAGTGTTTGAGACTATTTTGGCAGGGGGCCAACCAGCATGATCATCTGGCGACCTTCCATTTTTGGCATATTTTCAACCCGGCCGATTTCCTTGGTATCTTCAGCAACGCGCAGCAATAAATCGCGACCCAATTCTTGGTGTGCCATCTCGCGGCCCTTAAAGCGCAGGGTTATTTTAACCTTGTCGCCATTTTCCAAAAACTTAAACACATTGCGCATTTTGACTTCATAGTCATGCTTATCTGTGTTCGGTCGGAACTTGACCTCTTTAATTTCAATGATCTTTTGTTTTTTGCGCGCTTCGGCTTCTTTCTTTTGGGATTCATATTTGAATTTCCCAAAATCCATAATCTTGCAAACAGGTGGATTGGCATTTGGCGAAATTTCCACCAAGTCCAATCCGGCGTCTTCTGCCATGATTAAAGCGCGTTCTGGCGTGACCACGCCAATGTTTTCGCCATTTTCGTCAATCAAGCGAAGTTCGCTCCCACGAATGCGTTCGTTGATGCGAGGGCCGGTTTCGCGCTGCGGAGGCGCGTTGTGAGGTCTGCGGGCTATAGCTATCGTCCTTTTGTGGATAAATTAACGTCGCCTATCTAGCCGCGTGGCCACATAGTTTCAAGGCGTATCTTCATGGGCGGGCGAGTGCCTATCCGACGAAGGCTTTCTCGATCACATAGTCGCCCGGATCGGAATTGGCCCCCTCGCGAAGGCCATAGGCCTCAAGAATGCGTTTCATATCCGTGTTCAACCCCATGGAGCCGCAGACCATCGCGCGGTCATTTTCCGCGTTGAAATCTGCTATTTTCAGATCAGCGAAGAGCGTGCCATCTTCCAACAAGGTGGTGATACGGCCCATCTTGGCAGAGGGCTCGCGCGTGGTGGTGGGGTAATAGATCAGCTTGGATTGTGCCTCTTCGCCGACCAAAATATCGTTTTTCGTCTCCTCAACCAGCTCTTGCCCGAATTTGAGCTCCGCCAGATCTCGGCAGCTGTGGGTTAAAATCACCTGTTCAAACCGCTCATAGGTTTCCGGCTCGCGCAGGAGCGAGGCAAAGGGGGCGATTCCGGTGCCGGTCGAAAAGAACCAGATGCGTTTGGCCGGGGTGAGGGCGTCATGCACCAATGTGCCGACCGGTTTGGGCCGCAAGATCACTTGATCGCCTGGTTTGATGTGCTGCAATTTGCGGGTTAGCGGACCGTCTTTGACCTTGATGGAATAGAATTGCAAAGTGTCATCCCAGGCCGGTGAGGCAATGGAATAGGCGCGCAGCAGCGGCTTTTGCTTGCCCGTCACAGGATCAGGGTCGCTCATCAAACCAATCATCACGAACTCACCAGAGCGGAACCGCAATGAGGCGGGCCGGGTGACGCGGAAGCGAAACAGGCTGTCGGTGTAATGTTCAACCTCTGTGACGGTTTGGGCGTCAGGCAGGGTCACGGGTGTTGCTGTCGTCAGTGTCACGGTGCTTTGCTCGGTCATTTAGGATCCTTTTCGGTCTAGTCTTTCGAAGGCAGAAGTTCAATTGCGGCTTTCGATATTTTGTTGCGATGGGCCCGCAGAGCGGCGCAGGCGCGATTGGTAGTCATGGGCGCGCCAGTCTGCGCGGGCCAGCCATTGGGGCTCTCGCTGCCGCGCGGCTAAGTCTTGCGGAATTTCGACATCATCAAAGCCAGAGCGCCGCGCCATAGCGTATTGATCGGCCAGCACATAGCCGGCGAGCCTGAGATGGCCGTGATAGCCGCATTGCCGCAGCCTTGCGGCCAGGGTAAAGCCGCGCCCATCGGCAAAGCTGTCGAGCGTGATGCGAATACAGCTGCGCTGGAGCAACTCCGATGTGATTTCCTCTGGATCAAAGTCAGATCGTAAATCGGTCGCAATTCTGCGGGTATTTTGCGGCGCAAAGCCATGGTCATTCACGATTACAGTCATGGGATCCTCATGCATTTCTGGGCTTTACCGGCAAATGAATGCCACATTCGGTTTTGGATTGCCCAGGCCAGCGGCCCGCGCGGTCATCCATGCCGGGGCGGGCGCGAAAGGTACAAGGGGCACAGCCAATAGAGGGGTAGCCATTATCGGTCAACGGATGCCGGGGCAGGTTATGGGTCTCAAAATAGGCATTGATATCATCTTTACTCCAATGCGCGAGGGGGTTGAGCTTGAGCCGCCCTGTCTCATCAGCCTCCCAAATCGCCATGTCAGTGCGGGTGGCGGATTGATGTCGCTTGCGGCCCGTGATCCATGCTGAAAACGGTGTCAGCGCTTGTTGTAGCGGTTCCACCTTACGCAGGGTGCAGCAGGCATCGGTATTTGATTGATGCAGCAGGCCTTCGTTGTCTTGCAAAAACACTCGGCCGGGATCTGGTGAGATATGTGTTACATTCTCAAGGCCAAGGTGTTTTGTCAGACTTTTTTGATAGGTTAACGTGGCGCGAAATAGCATCATGGTGTCGATGAAGAGCACTGGGGTTTTGGTTGCGGTTTGTGCCACCATATGAAGCAACACCGCTGACTCTGCGCCAAATGAGCTGACCAAAGCAATTTTTTGATCCAAAAGGGCAAGCGCGGGCTTTAAAATATCTTGCGGCTGCCTGCCTGCATCGCGGCGGTTGAGCATAGCGAGCCGGGCCTCTAGGGGCATGTCATTGAGGTAGGGCATGGCTTAGGCTGCCTTTCTTGATTGTGGGTATAACAGGGCTTTGAAGGGCGCCAATCCCAGCCGGCGATAGGCCTCCAAAAAGCTCTCGTCCCGGTCAAGGCGCAGCTGCAGATAGCCAAGCAGTAAGCGCTCGATTGCCGGGACTATCTCATCGGCGCCAAAGCCAGGGCCCGCACGGGTTCCAATCTCCGCCTCAGCCCCCCCATCGCCGCCAAGTGTGATTTGATAGCTTTCAACTCCGGCTTTCTCGAGACCTAAAATCCCGATATGCCCGACATGGTGATGGCCGCAGGCGTTGATGCAGCCTGAGATTTTGAGTTTCAATGGCCCAATGTCATGCTCCAGCTTGAGCTCTTGAAAGCGTGTCGCGATCTGCTGGGCCACCGGAATGGAGCGGGCAGTCGCCAAGGCGCAGTAATCCATGCCCGGGCAGGCGATGATGTCTGAGATCAACCCGATATTGGCAGCCGCCAAATCCGCTTGGCGCAGCGCTTGGAACACTTGGGGTAAGTCAGCACGTTGCACATGAGGCAAAATGACATTTTGCTCGTGGGAGATGCGCAATTCGTCATGGCCAAAATTGCGCGCAATTTTTGCCAAGGCGCACATTTGATCTGCGCTTGCGTCCCCAGGTGTAGCGCCGGGTTTTTTTAAACTCACAGAGACGATCGCATATCCGGGCAGCTTATGAGCGCTGATATTCGTGTCCAGCCAGGCGCGGAACGCAGGGCTTTGCGCCGGGGCGCTATCTGCCTCAACTTGTGCGCTTGAGGCTCTGAATTTTGGCGGAGCGAAATGCTGCTCAATATCTTTGAGGAGCTGCAAATCCGCACCCGCAAACCGAGGTTTAATCTTGGCAAACTGCGCCTCGACCCGCTGTTTGATGTGCTCTATTCCATGCTCATGGGTGGTGATTTTTATCCGGGCTTTATATTTATTGTCCCGCCGGCCCAGCAGGTTATAGGTGCTGACCACGGCCTCCAAATAAGGCAACAGATCGTCGAGAGCTACGAAAGGCGAGAGGGTTTTGCCAATCATGGGCGTGCGTCCCAAGCCCCCGCCGACAATCACCTCAAACCCGCGCAGCCCATTCTGCTCGGTCATGCGCAAGCCGATGTCATGCGCCCGCGTTACGGCGCGGTCATTGGGGCTGCCGGTGACTGCAATCTTGAATTTGCGCGGCAAAAATTGAAACTCGGGATGATCGGTCGACCATTGTCGGATCAGCTCGGCGATGGGGCGGGGGTCGGCAAGCTCATCGGCTGCTGCCCCGGCGAAATGATCCGCTGTGACATTGCGCACAGTGTTGCCACTGGTCTGGATAGCGTGCATCTCCACGTCAGCCAAAGCCTGCAATATATCGGGCACATCTTCGAGTTTTGGCCAGTTAAATTGGATGTTTTGCCGTGTGGTGAAATGGCCATAGCCTTTGTCCCAACGCTCGGCAATCATCGCAAGTTGGTGCATTTGGCGGCTGTTGAGGGTGCCATAGGGAATGGCGACGCGCAGCATGTAGGCATGCAACTGCAAATATAATCCGTTCATCAGGCGGAGCGGTTTGAACTCCTCCTCTGTGAGGCTGCCGTCCAGACGGCGGGCGACTTGCGCGCGAAACTGCGCCACGCGCTCTGCTATGAATTCATGATCAAAACGAGAATATTGATACATCCTAAAGCTCCTGTTTGCCGTGACGATAATTGGACGGGCCGGCGGCGCGAAATCTCTCTCGAAAATGGCTGGCCTTCGGGCCATCGCGCTCGTCGATCACGTCGCTCAGATAGGCGCCGACAACGGTATCGGGTTGCCCTTGGGCGAAGGCGAGGCTTGCTATGGCCAAATCATTGTCTTTGATCACTGACGCCTTCGCCAATTCTGGGGTCCAGCTGTGCGGGAAGCGTAGGTACAAGACTTCTCCCGACCTTAAATCATTGGCGGTGACGACTTTCGAGATTGCCGTTACAGACATAGATCCGCCTCCTGGTTTTGAAAAATTTGTGCCGCAGCCGTCCGGGGCGAAATTCCGTAAAGCAGCACCACCGGTCCTGACATGGCGTGAAGCGCCTCCGTTAGGGCGTTAAGCGGGGCGGCCCGAATGACTTCGTCGGCGCGTGAGCTGTTTTCGATAATGCTCACAGGCGTGAGCGGATCAGCGCCATGCATCAGCAAGCGCCCTTGAATAAATCTTGCGGCTGTCTTGCCCATATAAATGGCCGCAACAGCGCCCGGCTTGGCCAAGCCGCGCCAATCTTGCTCGGCATAGCCGACCATATCGTGCCCCGTGATCAGCCTCAGCTGGGAGTTGCGCCCGCGCCGGGTCAAGCTGCGTCCCGATGCAGCGGCGGCGGAGGAGGCTGAGGTGATGCCCGGAACAATGCTGTAGGAGATATCATGGGCGGCAATCGCGTCTAATTCCTCGTCCAAGCGACCAAAAACCGTGGGATCGCCAGATTTTAGGCGAATGAGCTGTGCGCCCTGCGCCGCGTGGTGGATCATCAATTGATTGATATCGTCCTGCGCCATAGCCGGGCCAAACCCAGTTTTGCCAACGTCGATCATCGTGGCCTCACGACGGGCCAGCTCTAAGATGCGCCGATCCACCAGCCGATCGTGCAAGATCACATCGGCCTCATGCAATAAGACGCGTGCCTTATGGGTCAGAAGGGTGGGATCACCCGGGCCAGCACCGACAAAATCCACATGACCTTGCTTTGGGCGCGCGTCTTGATACTCCGCAAGCAAGTCATGCAAAGCCTGCCTGGCCCCCTGAGCCCCTCGAGCGCCATAGGCGCCGGGGCCTTTGGAAAAATAATAGCTGCTCCAAAAATCTCGGCGAATGCGCCCCAAGGGCAGCGCTTGGGCCAATGACCGGAAGGTTTGGCCAATACGCGCCAATGCGCCAAGGTTTTGCGGTAAACGCTCCTCCATGTGGCGTTTAATGGCTCTTGCAACCACGGGCGCGGTGCCCTCGGTTCCGATGGCCACGGTCACCGGATCGCGGTCCACGATGGCGGGGGTAATAAATTGTGACTGCTGTAGGTTATCAACCCAATTGAACAATGTTCCGGCGGATTGCGCGACCTTTTGGGTCTGTAAATCGCAACTGTCATCTTCGCTTGCCGCATAGATGAGTTGCGCTTGGCGCGCTTGGTCAAGGGTGAGGGGCCCCTTCGAAGTTTTCAACAGACCATCTTGTTCCCAACTTTGTATTTGCGCCGATGGGGCGGGGTCATAAACTGTGATCTTGGCTTCGGTTTTAAGCAAAAGCCGCAGTTTGGCGACCGCCGCTTCGCCCCCACCGACCACGGCAATCGGCTTTTGTGCCACATCCAGAAAAATGGGAAAATATTTCATAATCTCGCCTCCATAGCGGATATAATAGAAAATTATTCTGGTATTTGCCTAGGTATCTGCGATAATAAGGATGAAATCTTCGGAAGGCTGCGCGATGCACGCGCCTGTTCTCATCAGAAAGGGAAAATCGGATGACTGTTCGTCTAGATGTGGTGGATCGCAAAATTTTATCGGAGCTGCAAAAGGATGCCAGCCGGTCCTTGGATGACATTGCCAAGACAATCGGCGCATCGAAAACCCCGGTTTGGAATAGAATCAAAAAACTGCGCGAAGCGGGGGTGATCAAGCGCACCACGGTTGAGCTAGATGCAGAGGCGCTCGGCTTTGAAGCTTGCTTTTTTGTGTTGATCCGCACGTCCGAACATGAGGCCGATTGGCAAGATCGCTTTCTGACCGCGTTGCAAAACCGTCCTGAGGTGCTCGAAGCGCATCGTTTGGCAGGGGAGATTGACTATATTTTAAAAGTTATCGTGCCCAATGCTCGGGCATATGACAATTTTTACCAAGCACTTATCTCGGAGGTGCGGGTGTTTAACGTCACAGCGCTTTTAAGTATGGAGGAGCTCAAATCTGGCGGCGGATTGAGCCTTGATTTGTAGCGATTGTCGCATTGTTTATCCGGCGGGTGTTTTTGCCAAATTCTGCGGGCCATGAAAGAAATGTAAAATAATGGCCAAAAGCTCTTCGTGCCGCTTGACGCTGCCGGGCGGCTTGCTTAGAGAACCCTCAGTCCTACAAGA
>ENA-OREM01000695-OREM01000695.1-marine-metagenome-genome-assembly--contig:-NODE-695-length-20815-cov-7.654258_pt1 | contig 20815 bp, 19 predicted proteins | sample MGYA00248623_ERZ508561 | MGnify/ENA primary metagenome ERZ508561 (study PRJEB26227, sample SAMN06264494) | marine metagenome | isolation source: Columbia River Estuary | place: USA:Columbia River Estuary...
GCTAAACTTCAAGGCCTCATGGGTAGTTATTATGCTGCTGAAGCTGGTTTGCCCATTGAAATAGGTGATGCATCAAAAGAACATTACTCTCCACAAGGTCCAACTGATGCTGTACCATCCGCTCCTGTTTCAATCTCTGTTGCATTAGCCGATAAAATAGACACTTTGACTGGGTTTTGGTTAATTGATGAAAAACCTACAGGTTCAAAAGATCCATTTGCTTTAAGAAGGGCAGCGCTTGGAATAATTAGATTAGTTATCGATAATGAAATAAATGAGCCATTAGAATGTATTCTGGCATATGGATTTTATTTAAATTCAATAGCTGTTCAAAGTTTAGAAGATAAGTCTCAAACAAAATATATTGATTTATCCAATAACTCTTTAGAACAAATTTTTGAATTGATTGGTGAAGGCCATTCTAAAAAAACAAAAGGGATATTAAGAGATCTAATATCATTTTTCCATGATCGTCTAAAAGTCTATTTACGTGATCAAAATATCAACCATGACGTAATTGATGCGTGCTTAGCTATGCCAAATAATACTAACTTTTCTCTTTTGGCCAAGAGAGCAAAAGTCCTTCAGGAGTTTTGTGATTCTGATGATGGTAAAAATTTATTGCAGGGATTTAAACGGGCTAATAATATCCTAAGTGCAGAAGAGAAGAAAGATGGTGTTTCTTACGAGGGAACGCCAGAAATTAATTACGCACAAATTGATGAAGAACGCTCGTTATTTAAAATATTAGATGAAAATGAATCTGATATAATCGACTATATTAACAAACAGGACTTTAAGTCTGCAATGGGTGCTTTAGCTAACTTACGATTACCAATTGATTTGTTTTTTGAAAATGTACAGATTAATTCTGACTCCAAAATAGTTAGGCGAAACCGTCTTTGCCTATTAAACAGAATTAGACTTATAATGAAAAGTGCTGCAGATTTTACGCTTATAGAAAATTGATTAAATAAAGATTTTCAAAGATAATTTAATTTATGTCTTCTTTGCTCTATTATTATTAATTTATTGATCATAGGATTGATGAATAAGGAGTAAAGTCTTGGATGATGAATTAAAAACATATCCTGAATGTGTTGAATTAATATCAGATGTTGATGTGCCTATTGAAAAATATGGCGCAAGAGCAAATGCTATTGTTAATTTATTAAAGGCTGATCTGCCTATTCCCAAAGCATGGGCTTTCCTTTGTGAGTCTGTACATAAGTTTCAGGACTATGAATTTCCAGAGATTAAAGGGCTAAAACTCTCTTTAAATGAAGGAATATTAGTTTCACTGCGTGCTAGTCCAATTTCCAGAGATTGGGGTGGCCCAGAAACACTTTTAAATATTGGTATGAATTGGAAAATTCATGAAATGTTAAAAAATGCGCTTGGTAAAAATACTGTAGACGCTTTGTATTTTCGGTTCATTCAAGACTTTGCTACGCAAGTTGCGAGGTTAGATGCGGAAGATTTTGATGTATTGCTCGATGTTTCATTAAGTAATGATGTTATTGATTATGGGAAAGCATTAGAAAATGCATTGAGCCTTTTTCAAGAAGAGACTGGAAACGAATTTCCTCAAGACCCTCTTGATCAATTACATCAAAGCCTGAAATCAATGGCAAGTGCTTGGAATAGTGCAAGTGCTAGAATTTTACGTGCTGCAAGAGGCGCGCCAGTTAATGCGGGTTTGGGCCTCATTGTTCAAGAAATGGTTTTGGGTATTGGTGATGGAGAATTTGGATCTGGTGTTGCTCAATTTGCCTCACCAGTTACAGGAGAAGAGCAAGCTTTTGGCCGGTATCTCAGTCAATCTCAAGGCCGTGCTGCTATGCAGGAAGAAGAGGGTGCTCAGTATTTAGCAAAAGATAAGCGTGGGCCATCATTAGAAGAAATTTGTCCTAAATGTTTTAAAGATTTAAAAGACTATGCTCAAATTGTTACAAGGTTATATCGAGATGACATGCAGCTTGAGTTTACAATAAAAAATGGCGTTGTTTGGCTGCTCGATGCAACTCCAGCAGATAGAACTGCTAGGGCAGCAGTAGCAATAGTAATTAGATTACAGTCTTTGAAACTGATTACTGTCGAAGAAGGACTTTTGAGAATTGCTCCAAAGACCCTTAATGAAATTCTTCACCCTCAATTGGATCCAAAAGCTACAACAGTACAAATAGCTGATGGTATTGGAGCAAGCCCTGGTGCTGCAACTGGAAAGATTGTTTTTAATGCTTCAAGTGCAGTTGCATTAGAGGCGCGTGGCGAGCCATCTATTTTAGTAAGAATAGAGACAACACCAGATGATATACGTGGAATGCATTCTGCAAACGGTATTTTAACTGAACGTGGTGGAATAAATAGCCACGCAGCCGTTGTTGCAAGAACTTTAGGTCTTCCGTGTGTTGTTGGTGTTAATAATATTAATATTGATCAAAAAAATAAAAAATTACAGCTTGAAAATGGCACCTCACTATCTGAGGGAGATTTGATAACTCTTGATGGATCAACTGGAAAAATCTTATCTGGAGCAACAAAATTAATTGAACCTGAGCTCGGAGGTAATTTTAAAAAGTTTATGAGTTGGGCTGACAAGGTGCGAACTATGGGTGTGCGTGGAAATGCTGATACACCTCAAGATGTTCGATTAGCACAAAAGTTTGGTGTGGATGGTATTGGCTTGGTTCGAACTGAACATATGTTTTTTGATACACATCGATTAAACGTTATGCGAGAATTGATATTTGCTGAAAAAACTGATGATCGTCAGGATGCTTTAAATCTTCTTCTACCAATGCAACGTGAAGATTTTTATGAAATTTTTTCTTTAATGGAAGAGCAATCTGTTTGTATCCGATTATTGGATCCTCCCTTGCATGAGTTTTTACCTAAAACTCGAGATCAGGTTGTTGCTTTAGCAGAGTCAATGGATTTGCCATTATCAAAAGTTATAAACCGAGTTGAAGAACTAGAAGAAATAAACCCAATGCTTGGCACTCGAGGAGTAAGGTTGGGAATAACAGTGCCAGAAATTTATGTAATGCAGGCCAGAGCAATATTTGAAGCAGCCTGTTTGGTGCAGAAAAACACAGGTCGAATGATTAAGCCAGAAATTATGATCCCTTTAGTTTCAGCCAATCGTGAAGTGGAATTAGTAAAAGCTCGAGTAGATGCTGTTGCATCATCAGTTCAGTCAGAAACAGGAATTGAAGTAAATTATTCTTTAGGTGTTATGGTCGAAACTCCTCGGGCTGCTTTGCGAGCGCATGACATAGCTCGAACTGTTGATTTTATGAGTTTTGGGACAAATGATCTAACTCAAATGACATATGGTCTTTCGCGAGATGATGCAGGGCGATTTATGAGGGAGTATGTAAATCAAGAAATCTATGATGAAGATCCTTTTCTTACATTAGATATATATGGTGTTGGAGAATTGTTATCTATTGCTGCAGATAGAAGTCGGTCCGTTAAATCAGATATACTTTTAGGGTTGTGCGGAGAACATGGTGGTGATCCTGAATCAATAATATTTTGTCATGATGCAGGCTTTGATTATGTTTCATGTTCGCCATTTCGAACACCTATTGCACGATTAGCTGCCGCTCAGGCAGAATTAATGAACAAATAATTACAAAAAAAGACTAATTATTCTAATTAGTTAAGTAAAATTTGGAAAATATCAATTTTTTTTAAAATAAAAAGGCTAGACTGAACGTTTTTAGCAATTTAAAAGGCCACCTGTGAGATTTCTATGAATAGTTTTGAAGCCCAATAATGGAAAAAAGTATGTTTAGATTTTGTCTGTTGGCTGTAATATTGTTTAATACCACTTTTATCACTCCCGTGGTGGCTGACAATGTGCAGGCTTCTTATGGATTAGCATATAATAATGTGAAAACATCAGACCCATTAACTGGGACTTGGACTACTTTTTCAGACATGTTAAACCCCACTAGTACTGTTGCTAATGTTGCATTAATTTCACCTGTTGATGTGAATATTTTTCTTAAAAAAGTAAAAGTATCTATTTTGGATAAATTAACTTGGCCTTTTATTTTTAAAACCGTGCCATCACGATCAGTTTTGCTCAAAATGCCTAACGTAAGTGGCGATACAGAATTTAAATGTATGACAGAGGCTTTATATTTTGAAGCTAGGGGTGAGAAAGTTCGTGGAATTTTTGCAGTGGCGGAAGTGATTAAAAATCGTCGTGATAGTAAAAAGTTTCCAAATTCAGTTTGTGATGTAATAAACCAGGGTTCGCACCGAAGACATGCATGTCAATTTTCTTATATGTGTGATGGATTAAAAGAAACAATACGAGACAAAGAAGCAAAAGAGTTTGTTGCAAAAATCGCAAAAATTTCACTTGAATCGCGAGTGCCAAACATTACAGCTGGCGCAACGTATTATCATGCAAACTTTGTACGTCCAAAATGGTCTAAAGCTTTTAAACGTACCGCCACAATTGGAAAACATCACTTCTACAGAGGTTAATTGCTTTAGTATTGATTTAGTGAAAACTTTGTATGTCCAACTTATGTTTATTAATGTAGAAATATCATAGATATATTAGAATTAAATTCTAATCCAAAGAGATAAAACATAAAATGAACAACCCATCTATAGTCTTTGATAAGCTTGAAATCCGTGCAAAATCTGAACAATCAAACCCAGCATTAGATCGTATTTCAATTCGCGATTATATTAAAGAAGTTGAGATAGGTGCATTTCAAGTTGAGCGAGATTTAACTCAGCGTGTAAAATTCAACGTTGTAGTTGAGGTCTCTGCTTCTACAAGCTCTTCATCGGATGATGTGGATGACATCTTATCTTATGATATGATTATTGAAGCAATCGATGAGCAACTTAACTTTGAAAGATTAAATTTGCTAGAAACTTTAGCAGATAGAGTATCTGAACAAATACTTTCGCATCAGCAAGCTATTAGAGTTTTCATACGTATCGAAAAATTAGATCGTATACCCGGAAGCTTGGGTGTTGAAATTGTTAGAGATCGTAAAAATTCTAAACATGATAAAGATAAATCTATTATCACACCTTCAATAGTCTTCATTCCAAATGAAATTATTCAATCTAATGATTTAAAGAATTGGCTTGATGCTATTGCGCAGTACAAAAAACCTACAATTATTTGCGTTGAAAACTTATTCATTCCACAAAAAACATCACTGGAAATAGATTCACATCATCGAATTAAATTACTTGCAATAGAACAAACTGCATGGGATTTGGCTGGCAAAGACAACCGCTGTGTTGTTGTCGATACTCGCACTGAATTAGACTGGTCGATGAAAAACAATGAAGTAACAGTATGGGCTCCATCTAAGATGATTTTAGATGCGGTAAATAAGCCAAGTTTAAAGTCTGAACCATTAGATTTAGCTATTTGGCTCGCAGATGAATTAAACACGGATTATATTTATCATGTGGGCCCTGAATCTAATTACCCAAATGTGCAATTAATTTCATCTCCAAATTTTTTTAAATAGTAAGCAAAAATTAAGTAGGGATTTTTATGAATTATTATAGACCAATTGTATCCTACGGGAAAAATAGGCCTAAACACGCAATGCCTATTGCGGGTGGAAACGCCTGGTTTTCAGAGGTAGAGAAATTGTCACGTAATGAAAACTCTACAATCATTACTTTAAAAGATGTGCCTGGTGATATTCTCAATAATATTACGCGCAAGAGATCTAATTTTTCTGGCTTAAGTATGTCAAATGCTCATGTAATGGGTGTATTAAATGTTACCCCAGATAGTTTTTCAGATGGCGGGCAGCATTATGATGTAGACATTGCTGTTAGGCGCGGCAAAGAAATGTTAGATGAGGGCGCTTCCATCGTTGATATTGGAGGTGAAAGTACTCGCCCAGGAGCTGATTTTGTTGATAGGTTTTCTGAACTAAATCGTGTTTCTCCAGTTGTAGATGCATTGGCAAAATTAGGTATAATTTCTGTTGATACAAGAAAAGCAGATGTTGCTAGAGAAGCAATATCACAGGGTGCAATGATATTTAATGATGTGTCAGCACTAAGCTTTGATCCAAGAAGCTTGAATGTTCTAGCTGAATCTGGAGCATCTGTGTGTCTAATGCATGCAAGTGGTGATCCACAAACTATGCAAGATAATCCAACATATGACGATGTGTTGCTCGATGTTTATGATTTTTTGATGTCACGTGTTGAATTATGCCTACAAGCAGGAATTGACCTTTCTAAGATATCTATTGATCCTGGTATTGGATTTGGAAAAACAATTGAACACAATTTGTTACTGATTAAGGGAATGTCATTATTCCATGGGATAGGATGCCCTATATTATTAGGTGTTTCACGTAAAAGATTTATTGGAGAAATAGGAAAAGCGCAAAATACCGCTGACCGTCTTGGTGGATCCATCGCAGTAGGTTTAGAGGGCTTGCGGCAAGGTGTACAAATGTTAAGAGTTCATGATGTAAGAGAAACAGTACAAGCTGTTCGGTTATTTGAGGCAATGGCATAACATGACAAAGCGTAAGTATTTTGGAACTGATGGTGTTCGAGGACTAGCAAATGCATTTCCTATGACACCAGATATAGCATTAAAACTTGGGGCTGCGGCTGGGCGCCACTTTAGGAAAGATCAAAAGCAACACCGTGTTGTTATTGGCAAAGATACACGTCGCTCAAGTTACATGTTTGAAAATGCACTAACAGCTGGTTTTACATCAACTGGTATGGATGTGTATTTACTAGGACCTGTACCAACCCCCGCTGTTGGCGTTTTAACCAGATCTATGCGAGCAGATGTAGGTGTAATGATCTCTGCCTCACATAATTCTTATTTAGATAATGGAATTAAATTTTTTGGTCCTGAAGGTTTTAAGCTTTCAGATAAGGTCGAACTTGAGATTGAAAAATTGCTTGATGATGAAATTGAATATGCTGCATCGCAAAATATTGGAATGGCTAAAAGAATTGATGATGCTCTCGGTCGATATATGGAATTTGCAAAATCAGCTTTTCCACGTAAAAAACTTTTAAACGGTTTGAAGGTGGTAGTAGATTGTGCGAATGGTGCTGCCTACAAAGCTGCTCCCATTGTATTATGGGAGCTCGGGGCAGAGGTAATATCTATAGGAGTAAATCCTGACGGTTATAATATTAATAAAGACTGTGGATCTACTCACCCTCAAAATGCAGCTAAAGCTGTACTAGAACATAATGCAGATGTTGGTATCTGCTTAGACGGTGATGCTGATCGACTTATACTGATTGATAATAAGGGTAACATCGCTGATGGTGATCAACTAATGGGATTAATTGCATCTCAATGGTCTTCAAAAGGTAATTTGGCAAATAATACGCTCGTTGCAACTGTTATGTCTAATATGGGTTTAGAGCGATACCTTAATACACTTGATATTAAGTTATTACGAACAAATGTTGGAGATAGATATGTAGTCGAAGCTATGCGTAAGTTTGGCTATAACCTTGGTGGTGAACAATCAGGTCATATTGTCATGACTGATTATGCGACTACGGGTGATGGATTAATGGCTGCACTACAATTTTTGAATGCGCTTGTGGAAAGTAAGTGTACATCAAGTGAATTAATAAAGGTTTTTGAACCTATGCCACAATTGCTAAGAAATGTTAGACTTAACAATTCAGAATCTTTAGATAATTTGAAAGTCAAAGAGTCAATAAAAGCTGGGGAAAATGCTTTTGGTGATATTGGACGTATATTAATAAGAAAATCAGGTACAGAGCCACTATTACGTGTAATGGGAGAGTGTGAAGACCCTAAATTATTAAAAGCTGTTATTGGTAATATCGTCGAAACAGTTGATGCTATAAACTAGTTTTTTGTTTTGCCTTGCTTTGACTTATTGCTAATCCAATCATTATTAATCCAAGAGCTGCTATAAAACTTGTTGGAACTTCTTCACTAAGAAAAAATACACCAAAAGCTATTGCCCAAAGAGGTACTTGATAGTTAACCATGCTCATGAAAGCAGGGCCTGCACTATTAATGATGCTTACTAAAAGTATGGTGGCTAATGCAGTAGGGAATAATCCTAAGTAAATTGTTCCAACTAAAGCAGTTGTTTCTGGCCACTGTGGAATACCTTCAATGAATAATGCAACGGGTGCTAGTAAGATTGCGCCAATGATTAATCCGCCTGTAGAGTAAGCCATAATTGAAACAGGTGGGCAAAGTCGGGTATTGATTGAACCAAGGCCGTAACATAGAGCGGCCACAATGCATGCAATTCGTGCTAGTGGCTCAAGTGAAGCACCGGTATTAATTATTAATTGCGTTGGGCCAATTAATACGATGATCCCAATAAATCCAATTATAAAGCCAAATATCTTTCGAGGTACCATTTCATTACTTTTCAAAATGAAATGTGATAGTGGTAGGACTAATAATGGAACAACAGCCATTGTTACTCCAGCAAAGCCAGAACTTACGTAAAGTTGCCCCCAATTTAATAAAGAAAATGGTATTGAATTCGTTAAAAGGCCCATCAGAGTAATATGAAGCCAGATACGGCGATCAGTTGGAGTTGAAAATTTAGGAAATTTTCTACCTGAAGCTATTGTAATAATTAATAAGACCATAGAAGCTAATGATACGCGCAATAGGGCCACAGTCATTGGGCCAAAACTAATGAGTGCGAGCTTAGCTCCCATGAAAGAGCCGCCCCAGATAATCCCTAGGCAAATTAATGCAATCCAATTAGCAATTGTTGGCTTTGTCATATTTTCAAATCTTATATAATTAATTGTGTATGCTAAAATATAATTTTTATAACAGACGTATTTTCCTACAAATCTAATTCTGAAAAGTAAACTAAATAAATAATCATTAATTTATTCAAATTTGAATGAAAGACAAAAAAAGGCCAACCTGAATGGGTTGGCCAATAAAATATATAACTGTATTTATTAGTTGCGTTCTTTATCAACCATTTTGCCTTCAGATATCCAAGGCATCATTGCGCGCAATTTACCACCAATGATTTCAATCTCATGCTCGTCATTTGCGCGGCGAGAAGCTTTCAATGTTGGTTGTGCTACTTGATTTTCAAGCATGAAGTCGCGAACAAATTTACCATTTTGAATATCGGCTAATACCGCTTTCATGTTCTTTTTAGTTTCTTCATATGGAAGAATGCGTGGGCCAGAAACATATTCTCCATATTCAGCTGTATTTGAGATTGAATAGTTCATATTCGCAATGCCACCCTCATAGATTAAGTCTACGATAAGTTTTGTTTCGTGCAAGCACTCAAAATATGCCATTTCAGGCTCATACCCAGCTTCAACTAATGTTTCAAATCCCATACGAATTAATTCAACTATGCCACCACATAAGACTGCTTGTTCGCCGAATAGATCAGTTTCACACTCTTCACGGAAATCAGTTTCAATAATACCTGAACGTCCGCCACCAATAGCAGAACAGTATGACTTACCAATTTCTAGAGCATTGCCTGAAGCATCTTTGTCCACAGCCACTAAGCAAGGAACACCGCCACCTTTAGTATATTCTCCTCGAACAGTGTGCCCTGGTCCTTTTGGAGCCATCATTATTACATCAATACCAGCCTTTGGTTCAATTAAACCAAAGTGAACATTTAAGCCGTGAGCAAATGCTATTGCAGCACCTTCACGGATGTTATCGTGCACATATTTTTTGTAAGTATCTGCTTGTAATTCATCAGGCATTGTAAACATAATTACATCAGCCCACGCTGCTGCTTCTGCTATGCCCATAGTTTTTAAACCTTCGCCTTCAGCTTTTTTTATTGAAGGTGAACCTTCTCGTAATGCTACTACAACATTTTTAGCACCAGAATCTCTAAGGTTTAATGCGTGTGCATGCCCTTGTGACCCGTAGCCAAGGATGGCAACATTTAGATTTTTAATTAAATTTACATCGCAATCGCGATCGTAATAAACTCGCATGATTTTCTCCTTTTTCATGTACTGAAGCTAAAATACAGATAATTCTTGTGTTTTTGTTTCATTTATTGACATTTTTTATCTTTATTTATAATTATCATGCAAATAATATAATTAATTGAAATAAACATGCACAATATAGATGTTATAGATAAAAAAATATTGAGATTGATGCAAATTGACGCATTATTGTCAGTGGCTGATATAGCGGAAAAAGTTGGCGTCGCAACCGCTTCGTGTTGGCGAAGAATTGGGCGCATGGAAAAAAGTGGCATAATTAAAAGCCAAATATCGGTGATTGATCCAAAAGCGCTAGGGCTAGAAGTGGAAGTGTCATTGCGCATTACATTAGATAAAACTCAAACGAATGCCTTCGATCGTTTCATTGAGGCCGCTCGCAAAGTCAAAGAGGTCAATGAAATACAAACTTTTCTTGGGCGAGTTGACGTGAGATTAAATATTTTAGCTAGAGATATGGCCCACTACCAAGAAATTTACCGTAGTCAAATTCTTTTATTACCACATATTTCTGACATTGAAGCTTTGATGGTAATTACAAACGTTATGACAAAAGATGGTGTGCCGCTATGATTGGTATTGATAACATTGATCGTGCATTGTTGCGAGAGCTGCAAAAAAATGGCTCTGCAAAGGCATCTGATCTTGGTAAGGCAGTTGGATTATCACAATCAGCTGCATGGAGAAGAATAAAGCGATTAGAAGATGCTAAGGTAATAAATGGAAAAAGAATTGTTCTTGATGCAGTAAAACTTGGCTTTAGTGTGACTGTATTTTTAGGTGTAAAATTGGCCGCTAAGGGGCGAGTTTCCCTCGAAGATTTTGAACGTGCTGTATCTGCAGTTCCTGAGGTGCAATTAGTACAGCATGTTTTGGGCATGTATGATTATAGGTTGAAAGTTGTTGCAACTGATCTAAGTGACTTTGAAAGGGTTCTGCGCCGCCGCATAATGACATTGCCTGGTGTTGGTGATGTGGAAGCAAATGTCCTTTTGTCTGAAGAAAAACGTAATTTTGTTATTTAATGTCGTTTAGTTTATACTGAATTAGTACCTTTGAGATAATAATTAACATATCTATTGAAGTTTAATATTTATAGAAATGAAAGAGAAAATATCATGACTGCTTTACTCCCTAATGTTGATCCTGATGGTTTATTGGAATTTTCAGTTGTTTTTACTGACCGATCATTAAATCACATGAGTACAGATTTTCAATCTGTGATGTGTGATATCTCTAAAATGTTAACTTCTGTATATAATACAGATACTTGTGCGATTGTTCCGGGAGGAGGTACTTTTGCAATGGAGTCTGTTGCTAGGGAATTTGCAACTGACAAAAAGGTCATGGTTTTACGTAATGGATGGTTTTCTTTTCGGTGGTCGCAAATATTTGAAACTGGTGATATTCCATCAGAAGTTGTTATTCTCAAAGCTAAAAGAGAAGGAGATCACACTCAATCTGCATTTAGGCCCCAACCGATTGAAGATGTTGTAGATAGTATAATAACTGAAAAACCTGCAGTATTTTTTGCTCCACATGTTGAAACCTCAAGTGGGATAATACTGCCTGATGATTATATTAGATCAATTGCTGAGGCAGTTCACTCTATAGGTGGTATTTTTGTATTAGATTGCATTGCCTCTGGATGTATTTGGGTTGATATGAAAAAAAATGGCGTGGATGTTTTAATATCAGCTCCCCAAAAAGGATGGTCTGCATCACCATGTGCGGGTCTTGTGATGATAAATGATTTTGCTCGATCTAAATTGGAAGATACAAAAAATAGTAGTTTTGCCTTAAGTTTAAAAACTTGGGTTGGTATTATGGACTCATATACTAACGGTGGACATGCCTATCACGGAACAATGCCAACCGATGCTCTGAAAGAATTTAGAAATGCAATAAATGAAGCGTCAATATTTGGTTTTGATCGCTTGAAAGATGCACAGCAAGAGCTCGGAAATAAAGTACGGGCTTGTTTGAAGGCTCGACAGATCAAATCTGTTGCTGCACCCGGTTTTGAAGCACCTGGAGTAATTGTAAGTTATACAACTGACCCCGACATGCAAAATGGATCTAAGTTTATTAAAAAAGGTGTGCAAATAGCGGCAGGTGTTCCACTAAGATGTGACGAACCTGATGATTACTCTACTTTCCGTCTGGGTATGTTTGGATTAGACAAGTTATATGACATTGATGGAACAGTTAATCGGTTAGAAGCTGTTTTAGATGATATAGTTTAAGCGCCTAAACCTTTTTTCATTAATGTTTTTCTTAGTGGTGTTAGGCCATGAAGTGTTTGAAGTGCCTTCAGCCTTAAAGTTCTCAGGTTTTGGCTTTCAGCCATTGCAGCTCTGTTTAAAGCATCTACACCTCGAATTCTAAGATCTATATCGCTTTTTCGCTCTGCATGATAGGCTTCTAAATGGGATTTGCTGCCAATCTCATGTAAATTTGTTAAGCCTAATAAGGCCTCTAAATCTCTTAAACTCATATTCAACCCCTGCGCACCAATAGGTGGAATTACATGGGCGGCTTCAGCAATTAGCGCAAATCTCTGGCCATAAATTTCTGAAGATTTTTGGCTTATTATAGGCCAAAGGTTTCTTTGGGATGCTAATTTTATTTCCCCTAATATATTGCATGATCTTGCATTTAATTCTTTGTTGAATTGCGCCTCATCCATTTTATGTAGTGTATTTGCTCGGTCACTTTTTTCCATCCAAATTATAGAAGACATGTGTTTGCCATTATGGTCGGGTAATGGGACAGTAGTAAATGGGCCACCTGATCTATGAATTTCAGTACTAATATTTTTGTGTGGAGATGAATGATATACGGCCATTGCCATTGCCTTTTGCCCATATCTCCATGTTTTAATTGGAATTTTCATTTCTTGACGTGTCGAAGAGTTTCGACCATCTGCTCCAATTAATAATTGGCAACTATATTGTTCATTGCCAACCATAACTAAATTTTCAGTAGTTCTAGAGGTTATACGACCAGTATTTTGTCCAAATAGTAGTGTCACATTTGAAAGGGACTGAATATGATTTACTAACTCTCTGCGTAGTAGCCAATTAGGTAAATTCCATGCGAATGGTTCTTCTGAAATTTCGGAAGCGTTGAAGTCAGCTACAGTACGAATTTCATTATTAATGCCGCCTGCATCTGCTAATCGCATTACTTCCAATGGTGTGGCGAATTTTTCAAAGTTTTCCCAGAGACCTGCATTTTTTAAAGTATTTTTTGCTGGTTGAAGGAAAGCAGTAGAGCGAAGATCTGAATTAATGTTCTCAGAATTAGTTATTGGAGGTAGTGGATCAACGCAAACAACATCAAAACCTGCTTTTGCAAATGCACATGCCGAAGTTAATCCAGCAATACCACCACCTGATATAAGAACTTCTGTTGTTTTGCGTATCATATGCGCCTAGCCATTGAGTTCATTTGCAAAAAATGTATTTAAATCAGGTGCATTAAAGTGGATATATTCAGTTTGCAAAAAGTCGCCTATTAAAGCTGTTTTCATGCCCATCTTAAATGGCTCTACTAAATTCCTCGGATCATCTTCAAACATGATCGCTTGTTTTGGATTTATTTTAGAGAGTTCAAAGATGGTATCGAATGCTTTTTTTTGAGGCTTTGGAATTAACATGGCATCTTCTGTTCCATAAAATTCTGAAAAACATTCATACAAGCCTAGAGCTTTTGAAACATTTACTGCATGCATTCTTGATCCATTTGTGAATATAATTTTATCTCCAGGTAATGAGTTTATGTGAGCAGCAAGGTCTGAATTTTCTTCAAGGTTATCTAAATTAATATTATGAACAAATTCTAAATAATACTCAGGATCAACATGCTGTTCTGCCATCAAACCTGCTAGTGTTGTTCCATACTCTTCCCAATAATATTTACGTAAATAAACTGCTTTCTCTTGAGTTACATTTAATGTTTTTTTTAGATAAGTGTTCATCAATACTTCTATTTGATCAAACAACTTAATTTTGGGTGAGTAAAGAGTGTGATCTAAATCAAAAACCCAATGTTTTATATGAGATAATTTGCTTTGCATGGTTTCAATTTACAGCCAGAAAGAAGATAGGTAAACCTTTGAGCAACATGCGTGACAATATATCTAATGCAAGTTAATATTCTTGAATTATTAGTGTGAAGGTGAATGGCTGTGAGTAGGCAGAAAAATGAAATTAAAGATCCATACGAGCTAATTATTGATGCTATAGATGATGGGGCATACAAACCAGGTGATAGATTGGTTGAGGCAGAATTAGCGGATAGATTTGGAGTATCTAGAACACCAATTCGCGAGGCATTGCAACGCTTAGAAACACAATCTTTCTTGCACAGGGATGGTCGTTCTTTAATGGTTGCAACGCTTAATCATAATCAAGTTGGTGAATTATATACAGTTAGAGCGGAGTTAGAAGGGTTAGCAACTTTTTTGGCAGCGCAACACGCGGGTCCTGAAGAAATACGTGTTTTATATAATATGATTGAAAGTGATAGAGAATATATCGATGACCCACAGAAATTATCGCGAGCGAACCGTAGGTTTCACAATCAGTTACACCTAGCAAGTCATAATAACTTTTTGATTGAGCAACTTCAGCAAGTTCATAGAACTATGGCGCTGTTAGCAAATACATCACTAGCGGCTGATGGTCGTGGCGAGAGTGCATTACAGGAGCACTCTGATATTGTTAACGCTATTGAGGCTAAAGACGGGGAAAGGGCGCGTAAGGCGCTTAAACAACATCTGTCATTCGCATTTGAAACTAGACTTAAGCAAGACGTTGAAGAATACGTAATTACTTAAGAAATAGCGGCTGCAAATCTTTCAAATAAATAAAAGCTGTCTTGGGGTCCTGGAGATGCTTCTGGATGGTGCTGAACTGAGAAAACAGGCCTATCTGATAATTCTATGCCACAGTTTGACCCATCAAATAGTGACACGTGTGTTTCATTAACATTTTTTGGTAAAGATTGTGTATCGACAGCAAATCCATGGTTCATGGATGTAATTTCTACTTTTCCTGTTGAAAGCTCTTTAACGGGGTGATTGGCCCCGTGGTGTCCGTGGTTCATTTTTATAGTTTTTGCTCCGAGAGCTAGTGCAAGCATTTGGTGCCCTAAACATATACCAAAAATTGGAATTTCTTTATGTTCTAATATGCCTTGTATCATAGGTACTGCATATTTCCCAGTTGCGGCAGGATCACCTGGACCGTTGGAAAGAAAAACACCCTGCGGATTATGAGATAAAACGTCTTCAGCTGTTGCTGTAGCGGGTAATACAACTACGTCACACCCAGCTGAAGTTAAACAGCGTAAGATATTACGTTTAGCGCCAAAATCAATTGCAACAACCTTTTTGGTATTATCATTGTTGTTTGTATAGCCTTTAGGCCACGCCCATCGTTCTTCGTCCCAATCATAACTATGTTCAATTGTTACATCTTTTGCTAAATCAAGCCCCTCTAAGCCAACAAAATTTCTGGCAGCTTCTAGTAATTTTGGAATATCAAAATTACCATCAGGATTATGTTCTATAGCTACATGAGGAGCGCCTTGTTGACGTACAGCTCTAGTTAACCTTCGAGTATCAATACCACTTACTCCAATACGTCCAGTTTTTTCTAGCCAGTCAGGAAGTGTAGTTTCGGAGCGATAGTTTGATGGCGTTGTTGGAAAGCTTTTGACAATCATAGCCCTGGCAACGGGATCAGCTGTTTCAGAGTCTTCAAAAGTTATTCCAGTGTTTCCAATATGGGGAAAAGTAAATGTAACGGCCTGTCCAGCATATGATGGATCTGTCATTATTTCCTGATAACCTGTCATCGAGGTGTTGAAGCAAAGCTCTGCCTCAATTTGGCCTGTTGCACCAAACCCTTGACCGTAAAAAGTTGTGCCGTCTGCAAGTACTATACAGGCTGTAACTTTTTTGGAATTTTCTGAAGGGGTGTCAACTGTGTTCATAAGACTCATCCTGATTCAAAATTTTTAGACAATTACGATGGTCAGTGTCTAAGGTCAAGGAATAAGGAATTTCATTTATACATAAATTTCAATCTCTTGCATGTTTGTGATTTCCTTGAATAAACCTCCAATCTTCTATATTTTAATAATCTTGGATACTAAAACCACAGGAGTTTAGTGAATGCGTGATAGAATAAATTCTGCTATGAAGCAGGCTATGCGTGATAAAGAAGTTTTGAGACTGTCTACTTTGCGATTAGTTATGGCAGCTATCAAAGATAGAGACATTGCAGCTCGTGTAGATGGTGTAGATAATAGTGTCAGTGATGATGAAATTTTAGCTATATTGGGCAAGATGATCAAACAGCGTAAAGATAGTGCTGCAGCTTATGATAGTGCAGGTAGAGATGAATTAGCAGCGCAGGAAATGTCTGAAATCGAAATCATTACTGATTTCCTACCTAAACAATTAAACGACAATGAAATTGAAGATGTTGTAAAAAAAGTAATTAGTGATTCAGGTGCCTCTGGAATAAGAGATATGGGTAAAGTTATGGGGCTTCTGAAAAGTACTTACGCAGGTCAAATGGACTTTGGTAAAGCGGGTGGTGTTGTTAAAAATTTATTAGGTTAAATTTTACGACCAAACGACTAAATTTAAAAAGGCCAAAGCTTTCGCTTTGGCCTTTTCTATTTGTAAGATTTTTCAATCTTAATGAGTGCTTCTATCCCAATCAGACTGTTTTGGAAGCGTCTCAAAAGTATGCTCAGGTGGTGGATTTGGTAATGTCCACTCCAATGTGTCAGCATGTTTGCCCCAGTATGCAGGCTCAGTTACTTTTCTACCCCATATTAGTGAATAAAAGATCACAACAATAAAGAATACAAATGATGCGAACGATAAGAATGCTCCGTAAGAACTGATTTCATTCCAGTATGCAAACTGCTCTGGGTAATCAATGTACCTTCTTGGCATCCCTTGGCGTCCAAGGAAATGCTGTGGGAAAAACGTAATATTTGCACCAATGAACATCATCCAGAAGTGTAATTTTCCTGCCCATTCGGGGTATGCACGGCCTGACATTTTGGTGAACCAGTAGTAAATACCCGCAAAGATACAGAATACTGCACCAAGTGACATAACGTAGTGGAAGTGAGCAACTACGTAATATGTATCATGATATGCGCGATCTACACCAGCTTGTGAAAGTACAATCCCTGTAACTCCACCGACGGTAAATAAGAATAGAAATCCAAATGCCCAAAGCATTGGTGTCTTCATTTCTACTGAGCCACCCCACATTGTTGCGATCCAGGAGAAGATCTTAATGCCTGTTGGTACAGCAATTACCATAGTAGCCAGCATGAAATATGATTGCTGTGTTAATGACATACCCACTGTATACATGTGGTGAGCCCAAACTACGAAGCCTAATGCCCCGATCGCAACCATTGCGTAAACCATTGGTAGGTATCCAAATATAGGCTTGCGAGAGAATGTTGATATCACGTGTGATACAATTCCAAAGCCTGGAACAATAATCATGTACACTTCTGGGTGCCCAAAGAACCATAATAAGTGTTGGTATAAAATAGGATCACCACCACCAGCTGGATCAAAGAATGTAGTTCCAAAGTTTCTATCAGTAAGCAACATAGTAATAGCGCCAGCTAGTACGGGCAATGATAGCAAGATCAAGAAAGCTGTCACGAAAATAGACCATGCAAATAATGGAACTTTATGAAGTGTCATTCCTGGTGCACGCATATTTAGGAATGTTGTGATCATGTTAATTGCGCCTAGGATAGATGATGCGCCAGATACGTGAACAGCAAATATTGCAAAGTCCATAGACATACCACCTTCACGTGTTGATAGTGGTGCATATAAAACCCAACCAACTCCAGAGCCCGCCTGATCGTTTCCACCTGGTGTGATTATTGATAAAACAGCTAAAGTAGAACCAGTAAAATACATCCAAAATGATAAGTTGTTTAGACGAGGGAAGGCCATATCAGGCGCACCGATCATCAATGGCATAAAGTAGTTACCAAATCCGCCAAACATGGCTGGAATAACAACAAAGAACATCATTAAAATACCGTGGCCGGTTATTAGAACATTCCACAAGTGGCCATTCGGTGTACATTCACCTGCTGCTAAAGCTGCAGCATTCGCAACTTTATCTAAATTCTCCATACACATATATTGTACGCCTGGCTCCATAAGCTCTAAACGCATGTAAATTGTGAATGAAACAGAGACAAAACCTAAAAGCCCTGCTGTGAAAAGGTAAAGGATACCAATATCCTTGTGATTGGTTGACATAAACCATCTAGTAAAAAACCCTGGTCGGGCGTGGTCATGCGCTGCTGCATCTGCCATGTGTATTCTCCTGACACGTCATTTTTAAAGCGAATCTCATTAGAAAAGCTTTTTATGACTTGTTACCTAGCGGTTTTGTTATTTGGGAACAACTGTTTCAAATCCATAAATGACTAAAAGAGACCCCGTGTCGCAGTTTGGTTAAATGTAATTTTTAGCATTTGGATGTAGTGTTAATCCTTTAGCTAAGACTTATCTGGACCATTCTTTGCCAAAAACGTTTTTGAAGGTTTTTGAAAGTGCATTATCCAAGTCATCCATCGAAGCTTCCCGTCCCAGATCGTATAACGATGTTACCCCATGATGTTGAATTCCACAGGGGACTATACCTTTATAATGTTCCAAGTTTGGATTAACATTAATGGCAATACCATGAAAGCTGACCCATTTTCGCAATCGAACACCCACGGCAGCTATTTTGTCTTCTAAGAAGTCACCAGATGACGAAAGTGGTTTGTCCTTACGGACAACCCATACGCCGACACGATCTTTTCGTCGCTCGCCTATGATATCAAATTCAGCAAGAGTTTGTATTATCCACTCTTCAAGTGAGTGAACATATTTTCTCACATCCTTGCCACGCTTGTTTAAATCCAACATTACATACGCAATGCGTTGCCCTGGGCCATGGTAAGTGTATTGCCCACCACGTTGTGAGGTGTAAACAGGAAATAAATCTGGATCAACTAAGTCGGACAAATTTGCACTTGTTCCCGCAGTATATAATTCTGGGTGCTGGAGAAGCCATATATGTTCAGTCTCATCACCAGAAATTAATCCAGAAACGATTTGCTCCATGCGTTCTAATGCATCAGGGTAGCTTATAAATTCGTCAGTTTTGATCCAGTTTACCATAAATGCTTTATGCGTGTTTGAAGTCTTTAGGTCTATAGGCTGGGATTAAAAAATTAATAATATGCATAATGATACTTCACAATTATAAAACCACTATATATAGGCAGGGTACCTTAATGTGCGGCCGTGGCGGAATGGTAGACGCGCAGCGTTGAGGTCGCTGTGGGGTAAGACCCGTGGAAGTTCGAGTCTTCTCGGCCGCACCAATACTTTAAGTTAACACATTGTAATTCCATCGAGTTTAACCATCGAGGGGTATTATTGTGTCACACATTCAGTGCACAATCTGTCATTCAGGCAGGTATTATTACAATAGACGTGTGCCAATACATGCAGTCCAATATTATGGACAGTTTATTAACTGACTAGGTAAACTTTTATTCACCAATCCTCGAACTTAAAAGTAAACTCGTTTCTGTTTCCAAAACGCCATTAATAGATCTTAATGCAGAAATCGCTCTATCAAAGCCTTCCAAACTAGTAGATGTAATTTCAGCTGCTAAGTCCCATTTGCCATTTGTAGTATACAAGCCAGTTATTTCTGGGAGTTTCATCATGCTTTTTATAGCTTTTTCTTCTTTATTTGCTTCAGCATTAATGAGGATCCAACCTTTTACTTTGTGGCTAAAAGAGTCAGAATTTAATTTTGATTTATAATTTAAAATAGCGTCCGAAATACTTCTTGAAACATCAATTTTTCCTTTTTGTGAATTAAGATAATCTCCTTCTGATTTATTTGTAATAAAGCCTGTTTCAATTAAAATACTGGGCATATATGTGTTATGTAAGACCCAAAAACCAGCTTGCTTAACTCCTCTATTTTTTCGTTTAAGCTTGTATGTAAAGTTGTCCTGTACGTAGCGTGCCAATAAAATACTTTGATCTAAGTAATCTTCTTGCATTAGAGTCAGACCAATCATTGATTCTGGAGAATTCGGATCAAAACCTTCGTAGGTGGTGTTGTAATTATCTTCCAATAAAATAACCGAATTTTCTTTTTTTGCAACATTCAAATTATCATTAATATCTAAACTATTTGAGTTTATAATATATTTTTGAGTAATATCTTTATCTAAATATTTAATTTTAAATCATAACAATTAGAATTGCAAAAATAAACCAATTAAATGGTAGATTTTCACTATAATAAAAATTAGTTAAAATAATTCCAGAGATTATTGATAATAAATATCCACCAATCATTCCAGCAAAAGTTTTATTTGGACTAAATTTTATTAGTTTAGGTCCTTTCAATGTCTTGCCAAATACATATCCACCAATATCTGTTGATATACATATTGTTAATATGAATAATAAAAACCAATAATCACTATCAATCCTTACTTTATAAGTAGTGTAAAATGAAATAAATAAAAAAACTTTCCCCGTACTCAAAATTATTTGAGCGATTGAGTTTAAATATTTAAAAACATAATATTACAATGAATTAATAGATGAAAATAAATTAAGTAATTTTGAGTTTTATCAGTTTTGGAGAAATATAAATGATGAAGATGTGGAGAAATTTTTAAAATTATTTACAAAAATTGAAATGCAAGATTT
>ENA-OREM01000700-OREM01000700.1-marine-metagenome-genome-assembly--contig:-NODE-700-length-20751-cov-3.493083_pt1 | contig 20751 bp, 14 predicted proteins | sample MGYA00248623_ERZ508561 | MGnify/ENA primary metagenome ERZ508561 (study PRJEB26227, sample SAMN06264494) | marine metagenome | isolation source: Columbia River Estuary | place: USA:Columbia River Estuary...
CACCGGTTTCGAATACAACAGTTGCTGCTGGCGAGCGAGCCTGGTTGCGCGGCGTTCCCTAGATAGAAAAGATGAAATACTACTACCGGAAGAAGATTTGAAGCTCACTAATGGCCTCTTTTTCCAAATACAGTTTAAAGGTCTGGCCGGTGCAAATGGTCGGGTTGATTCAATGCTAAAAAATGGTATCTACGGTTATGGATCTCAAGAAAACTTGTAATACAGCTCTGCTCGCAGTCTTACTGGGTGCTTTTTCAGTCACTGCCAGCGCCCAGTTCGAAATTCTCGATCGAGTGCTCGAAATTGGCCGAAAAGGAATGCGCATCCAGCGATTCAAAGGACTCGGCGAGATGAATGCAAAAGAGCTCTTCACTACCACCATGGATCCAGAGAAGCGCCAGTTTCTTAAGGTCCGATTAGATGAAGAGAACGCTATCGAAGCTGACAAGATGTTCGACGTCCTAATGGGCGATATAGTCGAACCCCGTAAACGATTCATTGAGGATAATGCTCTCAATGTTCAGAACCTGGATGTCTAACCTATTAGCCAAACTGAAACCATACTAGCGAACTAGACAATATTCAGCTTACCCATTTTCTACTGACCCATGTCCAACGAATCTACCAAATCCATCAACGTGGCGGACGAAATGTCCAAGTCCTTCTTGGACTACTCCATGTCTGTGATCATTTCACGAGCCCTGCCTGATATCCGGGACGGTCTCAAGCCATCACAACGTCGAGTGCTCTATGCGATGCACAATGACCTCTCACTCTCACCGAGCAAAGCCCACTTAAAGTGTGCCCGTATTGTTGGTGACACGATGGGTAAATACCACCCGCACGGTGATAGCTCTATCTACACTACCCTCGTCAATATGGCCCAGCCATGGACGATGCGTGAAACACTCATCGACGGACAAGGAAACTTTGGTTCTGTCGATGGCGATAGTCCGGCAGCCATGCGTTACACCGAAGCGCGTTTGCGCAAAATTGCCGAAGAAATGCTCGACGACCTCGAAAAAGAAACGGTCGACTTCCGCCCTAACTTCGATGACTCCCTTCAAGAGCCAAGCGTATTACCGACCAAAATTCCAAACTTGCTCGTCAACGGAGCAGCCGGTATTGCCGTCGGTATGGCCACCAACATGGCGCCGCACAACCTCACAGAAGTGGTAGACGGCACCATCGCCTACATCGAAAACCGCGACATCACTCCCGAAGAATTACTCAACTACATCAAGGCGCCAGATTTCCCAACTGGCGGAATCATCTACGGTTACGAAGGCGTGCGCGATGCCTTCTTAACAGGTCGTGGACGCGTGGTCATTCGCGGTAAAGCCGAAATCGAAGAAGAGAACGGCCGCGAGCAAATCATCGTTACCGAAATTCCTTACCAGGTCAACAAAGCGGAAATGATCAAAAAGATCGCCGAGTTGGTCAACGACAAAAAAATCGAAGGCATCTCTGACCTCCGCGACGAATCTGACCGCAACGGGATGCGCATCGTCTTTGAAATCAAGCGCGACGCCATTGCCAATGTCGTTCTCAATAAACTCTATAAGTTTACGCAGCTCCAGACCTCCTTCTCTGTCAACAACATCTGTTTGGTAGACGGCCGTCCGCGCCTGCTCAATGTCCGAGACCTCATTCAAGAGTTTGTCGAGTTCCGCCACGAGGTAGTGATTCGCCGTACGCGTTTTGATTTGCGCAAAGCCGAAGAGCGTGCCCACATCCTTGAAGGCCTCATTATTGCCTCTGACAACATCGATGAAGTCATCGAAATCATCAAAACCTCAGCTAGCCCAGACGACGCCCGCGACCGCCTTGCGACGCGCTTTGGCTTGTCTGACATTCAAACGCGCGCCATCGTCGACATGCGCTTGCGTCAGCTTACCGGCCTAGAGCAAGACAAACTCCGCGCCGAATTCGACGAGCTCATGAAACTCATAGCGGATCTCAAAGACATCCTCGACAAAGAAGAGCGCCGCATGCAAATCATCAAAGACGAACTCATCGAGGTACGCAACAAGTACGGAGATGAGCGCCGCTCAACGATCGAATACAGCGCCAGCGAAATGCGCATGGAAGACCTCATCGCCGACGAAGAAGTGGTAGTCACCATTTCACACGCCGGCTACATTAAACGCACCAACTTAGCAGAATACAAAGTGCAAAACCGCGGCGGCATGGGCTCTAAAGGCTCCGCCACCCGCGATCAAGACTTCTTGGAGCACCTATTTGTCGCCACCAACCACAATTACCTTTTGATCTTTACCGAAAAAGGCCGTTGTTTCTGGATGCGTGTCTACGAAATTCCCGAAGGAAACAAAACCTCTAAGGGCCGTGCCATTCAAAACCTCATCAATATCCCCGGCGACGACAAAGTCAAGGCGTATGTCAAGGTCCTCGACCTCACCGACAAAGACTACGTTGACAACAACTTCATCGTGATGTGCACCAAACAAGGGGTCATCAAAAAAACATCGCTCGAAGCTTACTCGCGTCCGCGCAGCAACGGTATCAACGCCATCGGTATCCGCGACAACGACGAACTACTCGAAGCTAAACTGACAAACGGCAGCAACGAAATCGTTTTGGCTACCAGCGATGGCCGCGCCATTCGTTTCAACGAATCTACCGTGCGCCCAATGGGACGCAACGCCTCTGGTGTGCGCGGCGTAAGCCTCAGCTCCGATGCAGAGTGTGTCATTGGCATGATCTGCGTTGAAGACATCTTCTCTACCATTCTCGTGGTTTCAGAGAAAGGATACGGCAAACGCACCTTCCTCAACGATCCAGAAGACAAAGAACCTGTTTACCGCATCACCAACCGCGGTGGAAAGGGCGTCAAGACACTCAACATCACCGAGAAAACCGGCAAACTCCTTTCCATTCAGAATGTTTTTGACGAAGATGACCTCATGATCATCACCAAATCGGGCGTCACCATCCGTATGCATATCGACACCATCCGCACCATGGGACGTGCAGCCCAAGGCGTCAAGCTCATTAACTTAAAAGCCAATGCCGAAATCGCTGCAATTGCCCGCGTACCGCGCGCCGAAGACGAAGACGAAGACGAAAATCAAATCGATGTCACTGAAGAAGGCGGCGAAAATGGCACGGAAATTGAAAACAACGAAGCCCAAAGCGAATAATAAATAAACCATGAAAAAACAACTCCTCTTAGCTGGTCTGAGTCTCGTATTAAGCACAGCTGCCTTCGGTCAAAAAAAGAACGTCACTGACGCCATTCTCTTGATGCGCAAATACAACCCAATGGGTGAAATCGCAGCTAACAAGAAAACAGTGGCCGAAGCCAAAAACTTCATTGATTTAGCAGCGGCCAATGCCGAAACTGCCGAAGATTTCAAAATGCACCTTTACCGCGCACAGATCTATTACTGCCTAAATGAAACGGCTATGCTAGAGTCCGCAAGCACCGGCGCTGCACCTGACCAAGGAGCTACAGACGCCAATAAAGCGGTAGCCGTAGCCTCCTTTAAGAAAGTGATAGAAGATCCTAAAAAGACCTTTACCGCGGATGCGCAAAATTTCATCAATTCTCGCACAAACTTCATGTTCGACCAAGGTATTGCAGCCTACAACGCCAAAAAATACGAAGCGGCAGCTCAGGCGTTCATCGCAGCGCACGAAATCAAAACCTATATCGGTGAAGACTTCAAAGATGCAGAGGTCAATACATCATTGGCAGCCAACTATGCCGTAGAAGACTACCTCGCTGCCAAGAAATACGATGAAGCATTGGCTTTCGCCACCAAAATTTCAGATGCGATGCCACAAAACATCGACATCCTGATCAGTATTGTGAACATCAACTTGCAAAAAGGTGATGTAGCTGCCACTGAAAAGTACATCAACAAAGCCCTTGCACTCGACCCCAAAAACAAACAACTCTACTATGTCTTAGGGACGAGCTACATGGACAAAAAAGAAAACGACAAAGCAACCGAAGCCCTCAAAAAAGCCTTAGAAATTGATCCCGCTTACAACGAGGCTTTGTATCAGCTTGGCGCGCATCTTTACAATCTGGCTGTAGAAAAGCGCAACGCCACCGTTGAACTCGACTACAAAGACCCAAAAGCCGCTAAATTAGAGGCCGAAGCCATGGATTTATTCAAACAAGCTTTGGAGCCCCTAGAAAAATATGCTGGCCAAAATCCTGATGACAAAGCCATCCTTGACATCCTCTACAAAACCAATATGAAGTTGGGGAACATCGAAAAAGCGAAAGAATACAAAGCGCGTCTCGATGCTTTGAAAAATTAATTGCTACGACAGCTACTTTAATAACAACATAAAAACTGCCCACAAGCTGGGCAGTTTTTTTTTGAGCTCAATTGCACATTTTTACTAACTTTGAAATATGGAATTTGTACACCCAGAACGCTTGTGGTTCCTTCTTCTGCTACTGATTCCAATCATTATTCATCTTTTTCATTTTCGCAAGCGCAAAACGCTTTACTTTTCGTCATTACGCTTTATTCAATTCCTTGAGAAAGAACAACAGAGCACGCGCAAACTCAAGCACCTATTGATCTTGATCAGTCGCCTGCTTGCCCTCAGTGCCTTGGTCTTTGCTTTTGCTCAACCGCAATTCAAAAATGGAACGGGTAAACAAACAGGTAAGGCAGCATTAATCATCTATCTCGACAACTCTTTTTCGATGAGTGCAATTGGCACCGAAGGCTCGCTTTTATCCGAAGGCCGCGAACTCGCCAAAAGAATGCTTCAAAAAGTCAAGCCCGATACACGCGTCCTGATTTGCAGCAATCAACTCAATCATGCTGAACAGCGTTTTTTAAGTAAGTCCGAAGCCTTGCGCTACCTCGACCAGCTCGATATCTATGCCCTGAGCCGCTCCCTCGACGACGTCCTAACTTGGCAACAGCGTCAAATTAAACGACACCAAGAACAAAAAGAAAAGCTTGGCCAAATCCAACAAGTTTTCATATCTGATTTTCAAAAGAGCCAAGCCAAACTCAACTTGCAAGCTCCTCAGGAAAATCAAACATTTTACGCCTATCAGCTCAAGGCGCAGCAAAATCAAAATGCTTTCATTGATAGTATTTGGTTTGCCAAGCCCACACACCAATATAAAACCGAACAAACCCTAATGGTTCGGGTCCAAAATTATGGCGAGCAACCCAAAAACAGAATGGAGCTCAGCGTTCAAATTGGGCAAATCAAGCGCACTATGTTTATGGAAATTGGGCCCAACAATAGCCAAACCGCCAGTTTCCCATACAACGAAATCAATAAAGGCTTTGTAGAGGGACAAGCGCAAATCAATGACCAACAAATTCATTTTGACGATACTTGGTTCTTCTCTTACGAAGTTCCAGAACGCACCAACATCTACCTCATCGAAGAGGCCAACTCCAGCCCGAACGTCGCCAAAGCATTTGCCGTAGAATCGCGCTATACCGTTCAAACCTCTAGCCCTGGGGAGGTAGCCTCAAATACGCTTGCTGCAGCAGACCTCATCGTACTCAACGGTCTTAACGAAATTTCGAGTGGGCTGCGCGACGAACTCATCACCGCGCACCAAAACGGACAGCGCATTCTTGTCATCCCAGGAGACGACATCACATTCAACGACTACAATCCTCTTTTGCGTGCGCTCTCACTTCCCGAACTAGGGAGCTCACAAGCAAATGGGCTCAATTTACAGCGCATCAACGACGACGACCCATTTTTTCGAGGCGTTTTTGAAAAGAAGCAAGAACGACTCAACGTTTCGCTCGTGAAAAAAGCCTACAGCGTTAAAAATCAGACGCAAAGCAGCGCCACTCCACTTTTGATACTGCGCTCCGGCCAAGCCCTATTCATGCGTGCAAATGCCCATTCCTTTCTCTGGACCTGTGCACTCCAACCAGCCTTCGGAAGCTTGGTCAACCAATCGCTATTTCCAACCATATTGCTGCGCTGTGGCGAATTTGCCAGCGAGCGTTACCCCGCCTACGCAACACTTGGCCAAGACGCACAGATCAAAGTGCGCGCTACTCACCAAGAAGAGTCGCCACTCCGGCTGAGCGCTGCCTCGAGCGAATTCATCGCACAGTACATTGCTTCCCCCAATGTGTTGCGCATTCAAATTGGCGGTAGTGCTGCACTCGAAAGGCTCAAAGCAGGCATTTACGAACTCAGAGGCGCTGAGCTCATCGCTAAACTCGCCTTGAATAATCACCGCTCAGAATCTCGGCTCGAGTTACTCACCGAAGCAGCTTTGCTTGAATTACTCGAAGCCAATGACATAAAAAATTGTACTTTTAACCAAATCAAAGAAGGCCAAAGCCTCACAGCCATCCAACTCGATGACACCACGAGCTTTTGGCGCTACTTCCTGATTTTTGGACTTATTTGTCTTTTGATCGAACTCTCATTGTTAAAATGGTGGAAATGAAAATTCAACTCAACAACGCAAAAATAACCGACCCGCAATCGACCTGGCACCTTCAAAGCTGCGACCTCCTGATCCAAGACGGTATCATCGCCGAAATCGGTGCCAAACTGCAGCACCAAGATGCGCTTCAGGTCAGTGCAGCCCATTTATGTGTGGCACCTGGCTTTATCGATCTCAAAGCCGACTTTTGCGACCCTGGTTATGAACACAAAGAAACCATCGCCTCTGGTCTTGATGCCGCAAGCGCTGGTGGCTATACACGCGTTTATATTCAGCCTACTACCCAGCCAACCATAGACAACAAGGCACTCGTGGGTTATGTGCAGCAACAAGGCGCCAACAGCACGACCTCAATTGGCGTCAACGGCGCACTATCAAAGGGCAATCAAGGAGAAGAACTCGCCGAAATGTACGAACTTTACGAGCAAGGCGTTCGGCTCTTTACCGACGACACCCACAGCGTGAGCGCTGGCTTACTTCAGCGCACATTGCTCTATACCAAAGATTTTGGAGGCCGTGTTGCAGTGCTTTCACGCAACCACTCGCTGAGCGCTAAAGCACAAGTCAATGAAGGCAGCGCCTCTACCCGAACTGGCCTCAAAGCAGATCCGCATCTTTCTGAAATCATTGAAATTGAGCGCAATATTCGCCTACTCGCATACACAGGCGGCAAAATGCACCTGTCCGGCATCAGCACTGCAGCAGGAGTTGCACTCATTCGAGCAGCCAAAAAAGAAGGTCTAGACCTTACTGCAGATGTTCACCTTATGAATTTATGTTTCACCGAAGTAGAAATGCTCGGTTTCGACACCCGTTTCAAGGTGCTTCCTGTTTTGCGCACCAGCGCAGACCAACAAGCACTATGGGAAGGTCTTCGCGATCAAACCATAGACGCTATTGTCAGCGATCACCGCCCCGCTGATCCAGAAGAAAAAGACCTTGAATTTGACCTCGCTCATTTTGGAGCTCCGCAACTAGAAACTGTTTTTGCCGCACTTGTTAGCCAAAGCAAGGACCCCGAGCTCTCTTTCTTAAACGCCTTGAATGCAGGTCCAAGAAAAATCTTAGGCTTGGCACCCAACACCATTGAAGTTGGTGTAAAAGCGGAGCTCACGCTCTTTGACCCGAATGTAGCATACGCTCCGAATATGCGTCCAGAACAATGGCGCTTTAGTCCTTTTCAAGACCGCAGTTTGCAGGGGCAAATCATTGGCGTCATTAACGGCGCACACGCTTCTCTAGCCCAACACTGATGTCTAAAAGATCCTTTCTCAAAGAATTCTTCAAAGCCAACCGGATGGTCGGCTCGGTTTTGCCCAGCTCTCGTTTTTTGAGCAAAAGGATGCTGCAACCAATTGTTTTCCAAAATGCCAAGGTAATTGTCGAACTCGGTCCTGGGACAGGTGTTTTCACCAAAGAATTGCTCAAGCAAATGCACCCAAAATGCCATTTAGTCGTCATAGAGCTCAACGATGCTTTTTTCAATGACCTTCAGCTCAAGCTTCAGGCGCCCAACTTACACCTTATTCATGGCTCAGCAGCCGATATATCGACTATTTTAGAAAGGCTACATTTGCCAAAAGCCGATGTGATTTTATCTTCCTTGCCGCTATCTAATTTTCCTGCCGATTTACGCCGCACGATATTAGAAGAAGTCAAAAGCAACCTACAACCCGACGGCAAACTGATTCAATTTCAATATTCGCGCGGTCTCAAAAAACTCTACGGAGCTCATTTCAAGCAAGTTTCAATTGACTACACCGTATTGAACTTCCCTCCAGCCTTCATCTATACCTGCACTAATAGCTGATTTCTTTTGCGTATCTTTGCGCAAAAATTGACAGCATGCTTTCGGTATCCAACCTCTCCTTACAATTCGGTAAACGCGTTCTCTTCGATGAAGTCAACGTCAAATTTGTCAATGGCAACTGCTATGGTGTCATTGGTGCCAACGGTGCCGGCAAATCTACTTTTCTCAAGATTTTAACCGGCGACCAAGACCCGACAACAGGGCGTGTTGAGCTCGAGCCAGGTAAGCGCATGGCCGTACTCAAACAAAATCACTTCGAGTTTGATCAAATTCAGGTCTTGCAAACCGTGATCATGGGGCACAAGCGCCTCTATGAAATCATGGTCGAAAAAGACGCACTGTACGCCAAAGAGGACTTCAGCGATGCCGATGGTATGAAAACCGCCGAACTCGAAGGCGAATTTGCAGACCTCGAAGGCTGGAATGCCGAAACCGATGCCGCTACCTTACTGAGCAACCTTGGCATCGATGAGTCCAAGCATTACTTGCTGATGGAAGAGCTTTCCAACGATCTCAAAGTGCGCGTTTTATTGGCGCAAGCTTTATTTGGCAACCCCGACGTCCTCATTTTGGACGAACCTACCAACGACCTCGACCTCAAAACCATTTCTTGGCTCGAGGACTTCTTACTCGATTTTCGCAATACCGTTATTGTCGTCTCCCACGACCGCCACTTCTTAGATACGGTTTGTACGCACATCTGTGACATCGACTTCAGCAAGCTCAATATGTTTACAGGAAACTATACCTTCTGGTATCAGTCTTCGCAACTCGCGTCGCGTCAGCGCGCGGACAAAAACAAAAAAGCCGAAGAAAAGAAGAAAGAACTCATGGAGTTTATTTCGCGCTTCTCTGCCAATGCTGCTAAATCCAAGCAGGCAACAAGTCGACGCAAAATGCTCGACAACCTCGACCTCGAAGAAATCAAGCCATCTTCTCGACGCTACCCAGGCATTACCTTCCATCAAGAACGCGACGCTGGAAATCAGATCCTGAGCATCGAAAACCTGAGCAAAACCACCGAAGACAAAACCCTTTTCAAAGACCTTTACCTCACAGTAAACAAAGGCGATAAAATTGCATTCATTTCCAAAGACTCTGTCGCACTCACGCATTTCTTTGAAATTCTTGCGGGTAACCTCATGCCAGATACCGGCGAATTCACCTTCGGTACCACTATCACAACGGCTTATCTTCCCAATGATAACCACCACTATTTTGAAGCCAAACTCAGTCTGATCGATTGGTTGCGCCAATATGCCCTAACCGACGAAGAGCGCGAAGAAGTCTATTTGCGCACCTTTTTAGGTCGCATGCTCTTTACAGGTGAAGAAGCCATGAAAATGGCGACGGTTCTTTCCGGAGGAGAAAAAGTGCGCTGTATGCTCTCCAAAATGATGTTAGCCAAGGCCAATTTGCTGCTCATGGATGAACCCACCAACCACCTTGACCTCGAATCCATTACGGCACTCAACAATGCCATGCAAGAATTCCAGGGAACCCTCCTCTTTACGTCTCATGACCACGAACTCGTGAGTACAGTAGCCAATCGCATTATAGAACTGACACCAAACGGAATCATTGACAAAATGATGCCTTACGACGACTACCTGGCAGACGACAAAATTGCCCAACTCCAAGCCGAATTATACGCTTAACCATGGTACGCTATCAGGTAGATTGTCAACAAGCACAACAACGTTATATTCAGTTCAGCGCAGTATTTGAACAAAAAGCGACGGATACCACCCTTCAACTTGAATTACCAAGCTGGCGACCGGGCAGATACGAATTGGGGAATTTTGCCAAAAACATCAAAGGATTCAAAGCATTTGGCGAAAATAAACAACCGCTTCCTTTTCAAAAAACAAGCAAAGACACTTGGGTCATAGAAAGCGAAGGCCAGACACTCATTCAAATTAGCTACAGCTATTATGCGGCCGAACTCAATGCAGGCTCTACCTACCTAGACCCCAAACAACTTTACGTCAATCCGGTCAATTGTTTTTTTTACGACGCACAACATACCGAACAGCCGTATCAATTGCAATTACATATTCCCCAGCAATGGCAAATCGCATCTGCCCTACAATTTGACGAAAATCTGACCGTTGAAATCAGCAACTTTGACCGTTTGGCAGACAGCCCCTTTATTTGTAGCGCCAATATCGAGCGCCGCAGTTATGAAGTAGCAGGCACCACCTTTCATATTTGCTTCAATGAGCAATCCATGATTCCGTGGGAGCGCGTGCTCCAGGATTTTGAAAAATTTACGTCGCGGCAAATTCAAGACTTTGGCGTTTTTCCGAGTGCCCACTACACCTTTTTGATTCAGGCGCTGCCCTACGCGGCTTACCACGGCGTAGAACACCTCGACTCCACAGTAATTGCACTTGGGCCTTCTTGTGACATTTTTGGCAGTCTGTACACCGAATTACTCGGTGTATGTTCGCACGAACTCTACCATGCCTGGAACATCAAAGCACTGCGTCCGACGGAAATGCTTCCCTACGATTTCAAGCGCGAAAACTACGCACAGGCAGGCTTCATTTACGAGGGCATTACCACCTATATGGGCGATCTCTATTTACTCAAAAGTGGCGTTTTTAGCACCGAACAATTCCTAAAGGAACTCAGTAAGCAAGTGCAGAAACACCTCGATAACCCAGGTCGCTTCTCGATGAGTGTAGCTGCAGCCTCTTTTGACACTTGGCTCGACGGCTATGTTCCCGGAGCCCCAGGCAGAAAAGTATCTATCTACACCGAAGGCTGTTTGCTTGCTTTTTACATCGATTTTAGGTTGCGCAAAGCTACCCAGCACAAAATAGGCCTAGAGCATGTCGTCAAAAGCCTCTATTACAACTTTGCAGAGCAAAACAAAGGCTATACCATCGCTGACTATCAGTACGCTATCGAAAACTTATCAGGCGAGTCATTTAATGCTTTTTTCAAGGATTACGTGAGCGGTACCTGCGCTTATGAAGCACTCTTGCAAGAGGCCTTCGATTTTTTTGGACTCGAACTCAAGCAAACCCCAAGTAAAAGCTATACTGAAGCGCGCCTAGGCATGAAAGTAATGCCTGTGGGCAAGGAATGGCAAATCACTGCTATTTTCCCGGGCTCACCTGCCGACACAGGTGGCTTGGCCCTTGGCGATTTTATTATTGGCGTCAATGGTTTGCGGGCCCAGCCCAGCCTAGACAATTGGTTGGCTTTTTACGAGAACCAAAATAAAACGCTGCTCATCGAAAGAAGCGGTCAACTTTTGGAACGCTTTATACCTGAAGTAGACCGTCATTTTTATGTGAGCCATCAAGTGTTGCGCAGCCCTGCCCCACTCGCAGCACAAGAAAAAGCTTGGCTTCATTGGACGCAGTAAGTCTTAAAAAAAATCTTCGGGAAAATTCAACAAGTAAAGTTGCTCACTCGCTCTCGTTATGGCAGTGTAGAGCCAGCGCAAGTAACCCATGTTTTTGCGTTCCTCGGGCAAAAAACCGTAGTCGACATAGACATGCGCCCATTGCCCACCCTGTGCTTTGTGTACAGTTACTGCATGCGCATATTTGACTTGCAATGCATTGAAATATGGATTTTTGAGCACTTCTCGGTATCGCTTTTGTTTATTTTTGATATCGGTATGTTCAGCTTCAATCGCATAAAACAACTTGCGCAACACCTCTCTATTTAAACTTGGACCTTCTTCGTGCAAGCTTTGAATGTGAACCAGACAAGTAATTGGTGCTTGATCGGGATAATCGACAAAGCGGAGGTCTAGTTGTGCAAATTCAAAACCGTAAAAAGCTTCAAATTTACGGACGCGGTCGATGCGCGCAAGCTCGCCATTGGCTACAAAACCCATTGGAGAGCTGGGGTCGAGCCAAAAATAATTGTTTTTAACCACCATCAGTAAATCGCCTTTTTCCAGGACTTCTTCTCTATAAAACAAACGGTTCCTGATTTCCAGGTTCCATTGATTGGCGCGCTTATTGGCCAGCGTAAGTAAAATCGTTTCGTCGACGCCCACCTTGGCTATAGATTGTTCGAGGTAATCTTGAAATTCGCCACCATCGATTTTTTTGACGCTCGTATCTGAAAGCGCATTGATTGGAGGTAACAACGGGAGTTCAAAGGCTTGTTTTTGTCGCAAAAAGGTAGCAGCTGCTAAAATCCCGGAGTGTTGCTCAACGCGCACCACTTGGGTGAGGTGGCTGTGCCAAATGGTGAGTGAAGGATAGGCCTCGGCGAGTATTTGGGGCAAAAGTGCGATGCTGTGATCTTGACCAACCGGCGGCAACTGCCCTGGATCTCCAATGAATATCAGGTGGCAGTTTTCGCCGTTGTAGACATAATTGAGTAAATCTTCGAGCACATTTGTGGCTTCTTGAGGCGCAGCGGCAGCAAGCATGGAGGCCTCATCGACAAAAAAAAGCATGTTTTTATGTAGGTTTTTGGCCAGTGTCAGGCCTTGACTGCTCCATTCTCCGCCCGAAAAATAGATGTGACGGTGAATGGTGCTCGCTGGAAAACCAGCGTAGTTAGCCAATACTTTGGCTGCTCTACCCGTAGGTGCCAATAATTTGAACGGTAATTTTTCTTGGCGCATTTGGCCAACTAGGTGAGCAATGAGCGTAGATTTACCCGTTCCGGCATAACCCGTCAGGATCCACAACTTGCGCATTTCTCGGGCGCGAATGAAAACCAAAAACTGCGAAAGTGCTTGTTCTTGATCAGGCGTAAAGGTCAGTTGTGGCGTCATGAATATCAGCTTGGTCGCTTTAACAAAATTAAATATTGTAGCTTTGTACTTAGGGCCCGAGCCCAAAGACTTATAAACAAGCCATGTCGCGTTTGGTACTTCACTTTACGGAATCTACGCTCTTACTGCTCGAAGTAGCAGAGCATTTGGTATTGAGTACTTCGATACCGCTCGAAACCAATAAGCCCTTTGCGCGCGAACGCATGGCCGGCCCCATCAAAGAAGCTTTAGCCAAACATACCTTGGCGCAAACACTTTGGTTTGGTCCCAATTATACGTTGTTCCCGAGAGCACTTTTTGATGTGAACAATTTGGAGGCTTATTACGAACTCAATCAAGGCGCTTTGCCAGAACAGCAGCAGCTCAGCTATCAGATCATTGACTCCTTGGATCTTGTTTTGATCTTTAGCCTACCAGTTTGGCTCAACGACTTTGCCAAATATGAGTTGCATACACCCCAGATTCAGCACACCTTGGCCCTGCATCTGGAACAGCTCGGCGCACAAAACCTGAATGACCGCGTTGTTATACACATTGAAGCCAATCATTTTGTTTTGCTCGCCATCAAAGACCGCAAGCTGAGGTGCTGTACGGCGAATGAATACCAACAACCTGCCGACATTCTTTATTTTCTGTTGGCTCACCAACAAAAACTCAACTTGCCCAAGCGCTTGGAACTAGACATCTACGACGCGACTCAAGCGTTTGACTACACATCATTTGAAGCCCTCATGAAGCATTTCAAAGATTTTGAGCACTTTACCTGTACTTTTAACGATACACCCACCTACCAAAAACACATCTTGTGCGCATCATCAGAGGATCTTTAAAAGGCAAGCGCTTTGCCACACCGCCGGGCTTTCCTTCTCGACCTACAACAGACTACGCCAAAGAAGGACTCTTCAATATGCTCGACAATATGCTCGACCTCAATGAGTTACGTGTATTAGATCTATGCGCCGGGACCGGCAATATTTCCTTTGAATTTGTGAGTCGCGGGGCAGCCCACCTCTTGGCGATCGATAGCCACCCGCGCTGTGTGCAATACCTCAAACAAAATATCCAGACTTTGCAGATCAGCAAGGCGATGCAAGTCTATAAATCAGACTGCGTCATCTATTGCCGCAACGCCAAAAATGTACAGTACGACCTCATTTTTGCAGACCCTCCCTACCATTTAGGGTTCCACAACGAACTCATCCATACCATTTTCGAAAAAGAATTGCTCACACCAGATGGTTTAGTGGTCATTGAACACGGTAAGCAGCATGATTTCTCGGCAATCCCGCAGTTCGATGCTTGTCGTAACTTTGGAAATGTTTACTTTAGTTTTTTTAAGCACACGCCATGAAACGTTGTCTTTTCCCCGGAAGTTTTGATCCCTTCACCAAAGGCCATGAAGCCATTGTGCATCAAGCGCTGAGTTTATTTGACGAAGTCGTTATTGGCGTAGGTATCAATTCTAAAAAACAAGGGCTTTTTGCCACCGATAAAAAAATAGCACACATCCAATCTTTGTTTTGTGCTCATGATAACGTCAAGGTTTATTCCTTTCAAAAACTAACCGTTGAATTTTGCAAAGAAATCGGTGCAACCCATATCGTTCGCGGCTTGCGAGATGCCAAAGACTTTGAATACGAGCGCAGTATCGGCCACATGAACCACGCTATCTCAGGAATCGATACCGTCTTTTTCTTGACAGCACAGGCCCACAGCGCCATCAACTCGAGCATTATTCGCGAAATGTATCAGAACGGTGCCGATATTTCTCCGTTTGTAACGAACCCCGAACTGCTCGTTTAATGCCAGTGCAGCTTCGGTTTTTCATAGGTACACTTCTCTGGGCACTTCCTATTTTCGGACAGGTACAGCTGCGCGGGCTCTCATTTTGGAATGAGCCTACTCTAGACATCTATCAAATCGACAACCATTTCAGCCAAGAGAAAAAATTTCTACAGCGCGTCTCTCCCGACTCTATGGGTATTTTCAATGTGCAGCTCGACCTCCAAGCCATCAGCACGCTTCAAATTTGCGGAAGCAACAAATGCGCAATGCTCTACGCCCAACCCAAAGGTCGTTACCTGATCGAATTGCCCTTAGAAGAAGCACAAACTTACTACAACCAAGACATGCAAGAAATCGAGCTCTTGTTTTATCAGCTCGACACCACCGACATCAATTACCGCATTTTGGGCTTCGAGGCATGGATGGACAACTACATTGCCGACATCTATCAACTCAAAGACATCCGCAGCAACGAATTCATTCTGAAAGTACTTGCTTTTAAGGCAGAAACTGCTGCAGTTTACGGAAATGAAACCAATGCCTTTCTGCGCGATTACATCAAATATAGCGTTGGACTAACTATTGATAACTTCTCTGTTGTTGGTGGCCCGTCTAAAGAGGATAAATATGAATTTTATTTACAGACCGATAGCGTGGCATATGACCAACCGAAACTCATTGAATATGCCCGTTTATTTTACGAAGCTTACGACTCTCAGGTAGACCTCAATGTGCGAAATGCCGTTCAGATTGCCTTACAAGCCAATAGCCTGGATGCGCTCATTGCGGCTTTGCGTCAAGATCCCTACATCTACAATTCGTCGTGGGCAGAGTTTGTTGCGTTGCAACTCATCATTGAATCGGAGCAAACCAAACGCATTGCTAAAGATTTAAGCCTAGCGCTACTGCGCAGTTTATCAATACAAGGGACACAAGTTGGTTTGCGCGCAGCAGCCCGCTTTCAGCTGCAACAACTTAGCAAACTCAGTGATGGCGAAATTTGGGATGCAGCCCAACTCTCCAAAGAATTCGGCTTCAGCATCGCTTCTCAACAATACGTCTATTTACATCATTACATTCCTGGTAATCAAAAGTGCATTGCAGAAATGGCCGCGCTCAAGCGGCTGGCCGAACGCTACAAAAACAAAGTACAAATCATCACGTTTTACCCCAGCGAACAAACCTGGACCACAGCAGACAACAGAGCTTTTGATGGGGCCAAATGGCAACGCGTTGCACTGCCGAGTACCGCAGAAACCTGGACCCAATTCAGTTGGACTTCAGCTCCTGCCTACATTTTGCTTGATCCTCAATTAAAAGTACTTTACCTTAATGCTTTAGGGCCTTTACCCAATGCGCGCACTCAAACAATTGACTTGATTTTCAGCCAATTACTTGGTAATTAATCTTGACTCGGCACCAAGTATTTTAGGCTCAATTTTCCGTCGGCATCGCGAGAAAGCTCATAGCCGTTTTGTTGTCTGAGCAACCAATCTATGAAGGCTCCATCGATTTGTGCAGCTTCGATTTCTAAAATTTCTGTAGCACCCTTGAGCGGGGAAGTTTTCTTGCGCATTTCTTTTAAATACATGAGTTGTACTAAATCCCACTCCGATTCTTTTTGGGATGCCGATACAATCAGCTCTTTTTCGCTGTCATAAATAAAGATACCGACCCGATTGTAGCGACTTAATACTGAGCTACAATCATCACATTTGCGTTCGTAGCGACAAATTGGGTCTGGCAGTGCCATTGTTTTCACTTCTGGTAGTTGCAACGCCTGAACCTGTTGCTGAAGCTGTGCAGACAGCACCGGCTTTGCCTCATTGCTAAAGTTGGTTTCAAATGCCACACCCGATTGCGCGAGCAATTGAGCCTGTGCCAAATCGATGCGCTTTCCTTGATAGTAGGCCACAATAAAGGCATCTTTGATTCCTTTGGCGACGGCCAGCTGCTGTCTTGTCTTGGCCTCTTTGATATTGGCAAACTTGCCACTGGCATAGCGGTATTGTCCTTTTGCAGTTTTGGCTTCGATCAATTCGCTCAAACCGAGTTGCGCAGCACTCGTAAGCGGACGATTATAGACACCCACCTGAACAGTATAATACAACCCTTGACCTGGCGCTGCAAAAAGACTATTTTGAGCCACTTGAACGTTATTATTGGGTATATTTTTCTCGAGCTCGCGGCCTTGTGCCAAAGAAAGCCTATTACAATTTTGATAAGCCACTACAAAAGCATCGGCATAGCCCAAATTTCTAATCACTGCTTGTTGTTTCAGCGCTTCTTGCGAGTTCCTGAAATATCCTGCCATGTATATTGTAAGGCCGTTGGCCAGCACCGTACCATCAACAGGAGTAAATTCTCTAAAACGCTCTGCAGGAACCTGCTTTCTAAATGCACCAACTTGTACCCTGAACACCAAGCCCTCTGGACACGGCAAGCCAATTGGCAATGGTATATTTGCTGACGCTGCCCTCATAGCAGGAGTTTGCAGTGTAAATGCAATTGCTTGGGACGAATTCTCGCTAGTGCCAGCGTTCGTTCCTACTGCTTTAATCGCATAAGCATCGATGTCAGGCCTGTAATTCTGTACAAGTAATGCCTCTAAAACAGGCTGATTTGAAAACTCAAGCAAAGCTTGTTTTTGACTTTTAAGTTGGTTTTGCAAATCTACTTGGCTACTGAGCAAGTACGCTAGTTGTTCCGTTTGTTTTGGATCAAAATTGGTTTCTAATGTTCTGATTTCCGCTTGGTTCTGAACCAATTCTGCCTTCGTTTGCTCATATGATTGTCGTTTAGTGACATAATCAATATACGCTTGAATTTCTTGCTCAGTAGTCAATTCCGTAACCCGACCGTCAGTCGTCAGAGTTGCAGCAACAGAAGCCTTCGGAAGGGTCAAATCCTCATCTAAAGCCACCAATGCCTCATTGGTAAGCCCAAGGCGTTCTACCTTCGGAAGTTGCGCTGGGATTTCATCGAGATTCAGTTCTTTCAATGCATTGATTTGCATTTCAAATTGCGCAATCCTTTCCTCAATCAAAATAGATCTATTCGCCGCATTCCCTTCTTCATTTGATCCTTGACTCGAAGTAACATTCGAGTTAGTAATTTCGGAATTGCCATTCGTCGCATTCGCCGCATTCCCTTCTTCATTTGATCCTTGACTCGAAGTAACATTCGAGTTAGTAATTTCGGAATTGCCATTCACTGCATTTGCCGCATTCCCTTCTTCATTTGATCCTTGATTCGAAACCGTATTCGAAGATCCATTGTTGATTTCTGGCCTTATTTCTTGATTGGAATTCTCTTGAACGATTTCTTGATTTGAAATTTCATTAGAGGCGACATTCAAGTTGGTGATTTCGGAATTGCCATTCACCGCATTCGCTGCATTCCCTTCTTCATTGGATCCTTGATTCGAAGTGATATTCGAGTTGGCGATTTCCAAGTTTCCGTTTACTGAAGAAGAAGTTGATTGAATTTGTGACTTCAGATTTTCAGATAGCACTTCTTGTTGTGCATATTGGGCCAATAATTCCTCATAGGTACTTTGTAAATTAACCTCTGGCAATTGTTGATTTCCCGCTGCTGTAACAAACATTTCTTTGCGCGCTTGCTGATCGTAAACCTTTAATTGCGCTGCTTCGGCTTCACGTGAGGTGCGCAATTGTTTGGAAACTACTGCTAATTGTTGCTGATCTCGTTCGAGCGTAGAAATTTTTAATTGTGTCTGGGCTTGCTCTTTTTTAGTTTGAAGCGTTAGATCTGTTTGCAATTGCTTGATTTGCTGAGCAATTTGTTCTTGCTGTGCTTTGATCGCTGCTTCTTCCTTGATGATTTGCTGAACGCGCTTCTGCTGCTGAAGTGCTGCTGCCTCAAAGGCACTCGCGCCATCGAAAGCAGCGATTTGCAAATATTGTTGCAGCGCCGTTTTGCGGGCCGTCCAACTGGCCACCAATGCCGATGAATCGCCGGTAATGATCAGTGCTTGATTGCGCTCATTAATGGCACGCAAAGTATCTAACAAGACTAAATCTGGAATATTCGCGGCTTGGTTGATTTCAATCCAACGCCGATTAAAAGCAAGCGCTTGCTCCACCTCTTCCAATTCTTTGAGTAAGGCATTGCGTTCTTGCTCCAAACCAGGTGTTTGGGCAAGCCTACTTAATTTGGCAAGTAATAGTTCTCGAGCATTGAGTTGTCGTTCAAAATCTTGGCGCAAAAGCTCCATGAGGCGCACTTGGTTTTCCAAACTGACTTCGGCGGCCAACAAGGAATCCGTCATGAGGGCAATAAAAGAAGCGGTGTCAGCGGAACCAAAACCCCAATTGTCTGCAAATGTCGTTTCCATGTTGGTGCTTACACTGAGGTCTCGCTTGGCTTGTAACAAACTACCTTTCGCCACATTCAGTTGCAATTTAGACAAGCTGGCAAGCTGCTCTTGGGCATCGAGCTCAACAATTTGGTTGAGTACCTGCCATTGTTCCTTGCCCATTTCGTCGACAAAATAACGCACCTGCTGACGCAGGGCAGTTTGGGGTTTCAAGACGGGAATACTGAAGCGGGTTTGATAGGTTTGCGAAGCGCCCTTTACCAGAACTTCCAGAAGAAATTCTCCCTTGAGAGGCAAGGCAATTTGATATGCTCCGTCGGGATCTGAAACAAAGGGACCGAATACTTCTTGGGTGCGCTGATCGGTAAATTGAACACTGATATCCTTTGAATTCGGATCTAACTCATTGAGGAATAGACCGGCAAATACAAAATTAGGCGCAGCAGGTCTGTCAAGTTGCAGCGTGTAAATTTCGTATTGGCCTACTTTACCTTGACGAGCAGTGGCAAAATAAGCCTGATTTTGAGTTGCATCGCAGACATAAAATAAGTCATCGGTTGGGCTAGAATAAGGATAAGGCATTTTCTCAATGGATGCCGCCTGATTTTTGCTGAGATCAAAACTGGCTTTGTATAAATCATGGCCCCCAATGCTTTTAGCCGTAGAGCTGAAATAGAGTGTTTGACTAGCGGCGTCATAAAAACCAAAAGTTTCTGCTGACTGGGGTTGATTGACCTCGCCGCCTATCAATTCGAGCGCTGCCCAATTATTGTCTGCATCTTTTCTCTGGAGATATAAATCGAGCTGATCCCCTTTAGGGCCATACGAGGCCAAAATGCGGTATTTCATTCCGCGCTTATATGCGTATATCGGGACAAAACCATGCTTCGCGTTGTTCTTGCTATGGACCTCTGGTGCTTCGTAAAAGGTGTAGTCGTCGGAGTTGAATGGGTAGTCTGTATAAAATTTCTTGCCTTGGAAGGTTTTGACTTCAAGCAAAGGCAAGCGAACAAATGATTGGACTTCGGCAAGGGCTCTTTGGCACTGTTGAATAGCCTCATTGACATCCATCGGATTTTTGGTGCCCGCTGCTGTTTGTTGGTATTTTTCATAGAAACTCAGCGCCTGCTTGAAAAAATATTGCTCGTGGTAAATGCGCGCCCGATAAAAATAAACCAAAGGATCAATTTCTTGTTGGAGCCCGAGTATCACATCAAAGTACTTTGCCGACGCAAAATGATCTTCTACCTCGTAAATACAAACCCCATAACAAAAATTAAATGTTGGATTTTGCTGGTCTTTGGCCAGTAATTGGCGGTAATCGACGAGCGCAGCATTGTAATTCTTTTGGACGAAGGCCTGATGAGCGCGCTTTTCTAGACTGCTTTGACTTTGGGCAATAGCACTTTGGTTTTGCCAGAGCAATAGGATGATGAAAATGATATGCAATTGCCGTTTGAAGCCCACTTTAAGTACAATAACCTAAAGGCTTACGATTTTTTGGCAAAAAGGTTCATGCGGTTTTCAGTGCCGTTCCAGAGGCGCTCGATATTTTTACGGTGAGCCCAAATGACAAGCGTTCCAAGCACAATTGTAAAGATGATCATGATGCGGGTGTCGTCGTGAATGAA
>ENA-OREM01000702-OREM01000702.1-marine-metagenome-genome-assembly--contig:-NODE-702-length-20616-cov-4.056770_pt1 | contig 20616 bp, 25 predicted proteins | sample MGYA00248623_ERZ508561 | MGnify/ENA primary metagenome ERZ508561 (study PRJEB26227, sample SAMN06264494) | marine metagenome | isolation source: Columbia River Estuary | place: USA:Columbia River Estuary...
ATGGCTTTTAATGTTTGGTTTATAATTTGGCCAAATCAAAAAAGAGCGTTAGGAATTGTTGAATGCGAGCCAGATTTAAAAGCTAAATCTGCAAAAACTGCTATGCTATTTTCAAGAACTAATACATTACTTTCATTACCAATGTTGCTTTCAATGGTAATTGCGCAAAATCTTTATTAATTTTTTAATTACTTTAAATCCTTTATATTTCTAAATTCTTTTAAGCATTCAGGATTTGCTAGAGCTTCTTTGTTTTTAATCTTATTACCTTCAATAATATTTTTAACAGCTAGTTCTACGATTTTACCACTCTTAGTTCGTGGAATGTCATTTACCTGAATTATTTTACTGGGAACATGTCTAGGAGATGCATTTTTTCTTATCTGTAGTTTTATTTTTTTTAATAAGTTTTCATTAAGCTCAAATTTAGAATTTAGAATTAAAAATAGAATAATCCTAATATCATTATCCCAAGATTGTCCAACAACTAAAGATTCTTTTATTTCTTTAAATTTTTCAACCTCAGAATATATTTCAGCTGTTCCGAGTCTTACTCCTCCAGGATTTAATGTTGTATCTGATCGACCAAAAATTATAAATCCATTTTTATTTGTAATTTTTGCATAATCTCCATGATGCCAAATATTTTTATATCTACTAAAATATGCCTTTTTAAATTTAATATCATTTTTATCATTCCAAAATTTTAATGGCATTGAAGGAAAAGGATTAGCACAAACAAGTTCTCCTTTTTTGTTATAAATAGATTTACCTTTTTCATTAAAAACACGTACATCCATACCAAGTCCTTTATTTTGGATCTCACCAGAATAAACAGATTGATATAAATTTCCTAAAACAAAACATGAAACAATATCAGTTCCACCTGAAATTGATGCTAGATGAACATTTTTTTTTATATTTTTGTAAACATAATCAAAACTATCTTTGGATAAAGGGGAGCCTGTTGAACAAATAGTTCTTAATTTAGGTAATCTGTATAATTTCTTATAATCTTTATTAATTTTTCGAAGTGTATCAATATATTTCGCGCTAATACCTAGTAACGTTATATTTTCCTTATTCGCTATTTTAAGAAGCAAGTCATCCTTTTTATACATTGGAGAACCGTCAAACAAGACTATAGAAGCTTTTGAAGCTAAAACGGATACCAACCAATTCCACATCATCCATCCACAAGTCGTGAAATAAAAAACATTATCATTTTCTTTAATATCACAATGAAGCTGATGTTCTTTTAGATGCTGAAGTAATACACCACCTGTTTTATGGCAAATACATTTTGGTTTACCAGTAGTACCACTAGAATATAAAATTGCTAACTCATGTTCAAAATCAAATTTAGTAAAACTTAATTTTTGACTATCTTGTTTAATTATATCTATCCAATTATATGTTTTGATTTTTTTATAATTAGGTAATTTTTTTACATGAGTTTGACCTGGATAATTTGAAATAATTATATGTTTGATAGATGGTATTTTTTTAATAATCTCAGGTATTCTTTCCAAAACATTAATTCTTTTTCCATTATAAAAATATTCATTTGTCACAAATAAAACTTTTGGTTTTATTTGAGAAAATCTTTCAATTACTCCATTAATACCAAAGTCGGGAGAACAAGAAGACCATATTGATCCTATAGCAACAGTTCCTAAAAATGCTTCAACTGTCTCAGAAATATTTGGCATATAGGCTACCACCCTATCCTTTGATTTGATCTTTAATTTTCTTAAAAAAATAGAAACTTTCTTAACGTTTGTATTTAATTCATTCCAATTTTTAGTTTCGCGATATCCATTTTCACTAATAAAAGTTATTGCTTTTTCATTATTATTTTTTGAAAGTAAATTTTCTGAAAAATTTAATTTTGAGTTTGATAAAAAAATATTTTTATAAAATTTAGAATTTTTTTTTGAGTGAATTTTATCTTTGTGACCAATTACTTTAGAATAATCCCACACACTACTCCAAAAATTATCAGGATCTTTTACAGACCAATTATGAATTTTTTCATAATTTGTGTTAAATTTTTTATTAAATTTCCTGGATATAAATTTTTCAAATTTGAATAAATTTGAATTTTTTTTTAAAATTTTTGATGGTTCCCAAAGTTTTTTATTCATTGAAAAATACTATCAAAGTATACTCAGATTTACTTTTGATCATCTTCTCTTAAAACAGTTTTTTGAGAAACTCTAAGTCTAACCAAAACAGTATTAGCAATATAAATTGATGAATAAGTTCCAAAAACAACACCCAAAATCATTGCTAAAGAAAATCCTTTTAAAATTTCACCTCCAAAAAAATAAATGGCTAATAAAGCAAGCAATGTTGTAACTGAAGTAATTATTGTTCTAGATAAAGTTTCATTAATTGAAATATTAGTTAATTCAAAAATTTTAATATCAGAGTATTTTCTTAAATTTTCTCTAACACGATCAAAAATGACAACGGTATCATTCATTGAGTATCCAACTATTGTTAAAACAGCAGCAATAATAGATAAATTAATTTCCAAACTAAATAATGAAAATACACCAAGAGTAACTATTACATCATGAAATAAGGCTAGAATTGCACCAAGACTAAATTGCCATTCAAATCTAATCCAAATATAAAATAACATTATTGCTAAAGATAATGAGATGGCTATTACGCCAGATTTTAATAACTCTGCACTTACTTTTGGACCAACATTTTCAACTCTTCTAAAATTAAAATTATTACCAAATGATTTATCAAGATTAATCTTAATTTCTTCAATTACATTTTTTTTATTATCTTTATTCTCAAATTTAATTAAATAATCCTTATCATTTCCAAACTTTTTAACTGATACATCACCAAGATTCATTTGACTAAATTTGTCTCTTAGTGAACTAACATTTATTTTGGTATCTGAGGATCTTAATTCAATTAGTGTACCTCCCTTAAAATCAATTCCAAAATTCAATCCCTTGAATACTAATAAAATTAATGAACAAACAATTAGTATTGTTGAAAGTAAATTAAAGTGATTGTAATATTTATTAAATGGTATCATTAAATTAATTTTTCCTTATTTCTATTTTTGGACACATAAATACTAGTGAATAATCTAGCGATGAAATAAACAGAAAATAGTGTTGTAAAAATTCCTATGCCAAGTGTAACAGAAAATCCTTTTATTGGGCCAGAACCCATAAAAAAAAGTATAATTGCGGCTAATAAAGTTGTTATGTTAGCATCGATTATTGCTGTTCTTGATTTAATATAACCGCTATCAAAAGCTAATATATTATTCTTTTCATCTTTAAGTTCTTCTTTAATTCTTTCAAATATTAAAACATTTGCATCAACTGCCATACCAACGGTTAAGATTATACCTGCTATACCTGGTAGAGTTAATGTTGCTTCAAATAAAGTTAATATTCCCAATAAAATAAATAAATTAATAATTAATGTTAAATTGGTGATAAGACCAAAAACTCTATATTTAACGAACATAAAAATTATAACCAAAAGAAAACCTATAGCTAAAGCAATCATCCCTGCATTTATAGAATCTTGACCCAAATCAGGACCTACAGTTCTTTCCTCAATAATGTTCAAAGGTGCAGGTAATGCACCTGATCTTAACAATAATGCTAAATCCGTTGCTGATTGAAATGTAAATCCACCACTAATTTGTCCAGATCCACTAGCAATAGTGTCTCTAATTACTGGTGCACTTATAATTTTTCCATCTAGAACTATAGCAAGTTGTTTACCAATGCCTGTAGATGTAGCCTTACCCAAACTTTTAGCGCCCACTCTATCTAAAGAAAAAGACACTACTGTTTGGTTATTTTGTGTATCCATTTGAGGCTGTGCATCTAAAAGATTATCTCCACTTATTATTATACGTTTACTTACAGTTGCTTCCTCTAATCCATCTTCATATTTTAATTTTTCAACTCCAAAACTATCGTTTTCATTGTTTGTAACAAATCTAAACGTTAAATTGGCAGTTTTACCTAAAAGAGATTTTACCCTCATAGGATCATCTAAACCAGGAAGCTCAACTAGAATACGATTATTTCCTCTCTTTAAAATATTTGGTTCATTAGTTCCAACTTCATCAATTCTTCTTCTAACAATTTCAATTGCCTGATCTTGGGAAGAGGTTTTTAAGGAAATCAACCCTTGTGTCGAAAAATTTACTTTCAGATTTAAACCCATATCTTCAATTTCTAACTGGTGTGATTTAAATCTTGGGTAGTATGGATTTATATCACTATTTTCATCCATAAAAGTATCTAGAACTACTTGTTTACTTTGATCATCAACATTGAAGAATATTTTTTCATCTTCAATTTTAATATTATTAATCTTGATATTTTGATCTTTGAAATAATTTCTAATAGTCGTAGTTAAATTTTGAAGTTTTTGCTCAATAACAGGAGCGTTATCAATTTCAAGTAAAAGGTATGATCCTCCTTGTAAGTCCAAACCTAAATTGATTTTTTTATCAAAAAAATCATCGTCGATTTTAAATAAATTTGTTAATGCAATTAAAATAAATAAAGAAGAAAAAAGAGCTATAGATAAAATTCTTAACTTTGAAAAATAAAGCACTTTTCTTTAACTGATTATTTCTTAACTTCTTGAGTATTTAAAAGGCCTTGAACACCTGTAGCTTTAACAATCTCAACTTTAACATTTTCAGCAATTTCAACTTCAATCTTATCGTTGTCGATTAATCTTTCAACAGTACCTGTGATACCTCCAGAAGTAATAACCTTGTCACCTCTTTTTAAACCTTCAACCATTGCTTTATGTTCTTTAACTTTTTTCTGTTGAGGTCTTATTAAGAAAAAATAAAAAATAACAAAAATTAAAATTAACGGTATAAATTGTCCTATTCCTGAACCTTCCATAAATCTCCTTATAAATTAGCTGAATTATTATACTATCTTAATAATGAAAACAACTTTAATTGATCGAAATACTTTCTAAATTGTTCATATAGGGTCTTAAAACTTTTGGTACAACAATAGATCCATCTTTTTGTTGATAATTTTCTAAAACTGCAATTAATGTTCTCCCAACAGCAAGACCACTTCCATTAAGAGTGCCAACAAAATGAGTTTCTTTATTTTCATCTTTATATCTGGTCTTCATTCTTTGTCCTTGAAATGTTGCACATGATGAACAAGAAGAAATTTCACGATATTTATTTTCTGATGGTAGCCAAACTTCGATATCATAAGTTTTCTCAGCACTAAAACCCATATCTCCTGAACATAAAATGACTTTTCTATAAGGTAATTCTAATTTATCCAATATATCTGTAGCGCAGTTTGTCATTCTTTCTAACTCTTCTAAACAACTTTCTTTTTCAACAATGCTCACCATTTCAACTTTATAGAATTGGTGTTGTCTAATCATTCCTTTGGTATCTTTTCCATAGCTTCCAGCTTCTTTTCTAAAACAAGGAGTTGATGCAACAAATCTCATAGGTAAATCTTTACGATCTACAATTTTATCTTTAACTATATTTGTTAGTATAACTTCTGCTGTAGGTATTAAAAATTTTCTATCAGAACCTTCATCAAATTTAATTTCAAACTGATCATTTTCAAATTTTGGAAGTTGTCCAGTTCCAAACATAGTATTATCGGATGCAATTAAAGGAGGTGAAATTTCCTGATACTGATTTTGATTTACATGAGTATCAAGCATAAAATTTGATAAAGCTCTCTCCAATAAAGCTAATTTATTTTTTACAAAAACAAATCTTGATCCTGTAGTTTTAGTAGCAAGGTCAAAATCAAGCATATTTAATTTTTCACCTAGTTCATAGTGCGATTTAGGCTTAAAATCAAAATCAGGAATTTTACCTGATTTAGAAATTTCTATATTGTCATTTTCATCTTTACCATTAGGCACATCAGAGTGAGGTATATTAGGAATATTTGATAATATATTATCTAATTCACTTTTTACATTTTTTTGGTTTTCGGAAATTTTTTCTAAATCTAAAGAAATTTCTTTTGATCTTTTAAACATTGCTTCGTCTTTAGATTTTGAAATATCTTTTTTTTCTTTTTCTAATGCTTCTTTTTTTTGAATTAATTCTCTATTTTGCTCATCTAGTTTTTGTAAGTTTTTAAAATCTACATTTATAGATCTTTTCTCAAGAGATTTAGCAAAAACATTAAAATCTTTTCTTATTTCTTTTATATTATGCATCAGTTTTTTCTAAATTTTTATTTTCTATAAATTTTACTGAAAATATTGATAATTCATATAAAATTAATAATGGTATAGCTAAACCAATTTGAGTAATTGGATCTGGCGGAGTTAACAAGGCGGCTGCAGCAAAAATTATTACAACAACATATTTTCTTCTCTCTTTTAAAAACTGACTATCAACAACACCGACTCTTGCTAGTAAACTAAGCACCACTGGTAACTGAAAACTTAAACCAAATGCAAAAATTAATTTCATAACAAGTGATAAGTATTCATTAACCTTAGCTTCAAGTTGAATTGGCAAACTAGTTGAAAGACCAGTGCTTTCAAATGATAAGAAAAATTTAATCGCAAGTGGCATTATGAGGTAATAAACTAACATTCCTCCTAGAAGAAATAATATAGGAGTTAAAATTAAGTAAGGCATAATAGCAATTTTTTCATGTTTATATAAACCAGGAGCTATAAATTTCCATATTTGCATTAGAATAAATGGGCACGTAACAAAGAATGCTGTGAAGAAAGATACTTTTAGATAAGTTAAAAAAGTTTCTTGTAATGCTGTAAAAATTAATCTTCTTTCAGTACCATCATCTTTTACTGCTTTTGCATAGGGATCAACTAAAAACCCATAGATATTTTCAGCAAAAAAATAACAGCCAATAAAAAATATGAATAGAAACAAAAAACTATGAATAAGTCTTTTTCTTAATTCAGTTAAATGACTTATAAAGCCACCTTCATTTTCTTCGTTACTCATCTTTTTTAATATTATCTTTTTTTATTTCATTTGTATTTTCTTCTTCAATGTCAATATTTGAAACTTCACTTTGAATATCACGCATATATTTTTTTGCGGTACCGATCCATGAACCAGCTTTTTTTAACATTATAGGAAAGTCTTTAGGGCCAAGTACAACTATGGCAATACCTACAATAATCAAAATTTCAAACCAACCAATAGTAGGCATGTAATTTAATCTTTGTTATTTGAGTCTTTATTTTCGTCGGAAATATTTTTTGGCTCACTATCGTCAGTCACATCTGACGCCATTCCTTTTTTGAAACTTTTAATACCTTTAGCAACATCGCCCATTAAACTAGATATTTTTCCTCGTCCAAATAATAAGACAACTAATATTACAACAATTGCTATTTGCCAAATTCCTATGCTCATAAAAACTTATAACCTTTTTACGATTGATTTAAAAGTGACTTTTTTATGAATCTTTTTCTTCTTCATCAAGAGTACTATTCAACATTTCGTCTATATTAGAATAAATATCCTCTTTTTTTTCATCTTGTTTTTCTTTAAAAAATTTACTTGAGCCAAAAATTGCATTGTCAACACTTGTGCTATCAATTAAACCAGCAGCTCCTAACTCATCAACTGTAGGAAGATCAGATAATTTTTGTAAATTGAAATGACTTAAAAAACCATCTGTTGTTAAATATTGAATTGGTTTGCCAGGTACATCTTTTCGGCCACCCGGTTTAACCCAATCTAATTCCATTAAAATCTCTAAAGTATTTGTTCCAAAAGCAACACCACGTATTTCCTCAATTTCTGCTCTTGTAACAGGTTGGTGATAAACAATAATTGCTAATGTTTCTATTGCTGCACGAGATAATTTTTTTTCAACAGTTTTTTCTTGAGTCATTAAGCTTGATACTTTGGGTGATGTTCTAAAAGACCACTTTTCTTTAATGCAAACTAAATTTATTCCTCTATTTGAATACTCTTGTTGTAATTTTTCTAATAATTTTGCAACATTTGCTTTCTTTGAAATTTTACTTTCAATTGTATCAACATCAAGTGGTTCAGCAGCTGCAAAAATTACAGCTTCAATTTCTTTTTCAAGATCGGTTAATTTAGAAGGAAATTTAACTACGTTATCCTTTGTTATTTTTTCTTTTTTAATCATTAATTTCCCTTACATAAATATCATCAAATAATTTATCTTGTTTTATTGTTAGATTTCCCTCTTTTACTAATTCTAATGATCCAGCAAAAATTCCTGCTTTACCAGTTTTTTTATATCTAGAACCATTTTTAAAATTACTAGGTATTAAATCGTCTAAGTTTTTCCAATCCATCAGTTTACCAATAAATTTTTTTATAGCTTTAATACCATCCTCAGTAGTAAACACTGGTAATTTAGGAATACTCATTGTTTGAAAATCTTTAGTCATAACTATTGAAGAATAAGCTTTTAAAAGTTCATATAAACTTACATTATATTCAGAGCTATAAATTGATCTAATATTTCCTTTTATTCCTCGCGTTCTAATCTCTTTACCTAATCTATTTCTTTTTAACATTTGCTCTGAAAGCAATCTAATGAGTTCTAATTTTTTAAGTTGCAATTTTAATTTTTCCGCAACTTCTTGAACTTTAAATTCTTCTTCTGGAGTTCCTGGAAGTAACAATTTTGATTTTAAATAGGCTAACCATGTAGCCATCAATAGATATTCTGATGCAATTTCTAAATTTAAATCTTTTTCACTAGTAATATAATCATGAAATTGATCAGCAAGTTTTGTTATTGATATTTCTTCTAAATCTACCTTTTGTGCTTTCGCAAGATCAAGCAAAACATCAAGAGGTCCATTATAGTTATTAATATCAACATTAAATAAAACAGAATCAGACTCGGACATAAACAAATACTAACTTAAAATTTTATAAAATTGTGATGTTTTTTTAATTATAAAACTACTTATTAAGGGTGAATTGTCAGCTACAATCTTCATTTCATTGAGATTGCTATTGCAATGAAGTGCAATATTGCACCCTGCTTTAAATGTTTTAATAGTTTTCTCTTTCATGTCATCTTTTAAGCTCTTCATTGAAAGATCGTCTGAAATTATAACGTTTTTAAAACCTATTTTGTTTCTAATAAATTCAATCACTTTTTTTGAATGAGTTGCGGTATTATTACTATCTAAGCTTTTGTAAATAACATGAGCTGTCATCGCAAAAAAACTTCGTTTCTTTTTAAATGGTTTAAAATCATATTTATTGAGTTGTTTAATTGACCTGTTAACTGTTGGAGTAAAATTGTGACTATCTACTTTAGCTAACCCATGTCCAGGAATGTGCTTTATTATGGTTCCAATGGAATTTTCTTGAAACAATTTTATACATAAATCACCCATTTTAGAGACTGTATTTGGATTTTTAGAAAAAGATCTATCACCAATTATATTGCTAGCTCCCTTTATTCTAAGATCTAAAACAGGAACGGTATTTATGTTTGCACCTATCAACTTCAATAAATATGATGTTTTATCAATAAATAATTTATAAATAATGTCTAATTTTAGTTTATCTTTCTCATAAAGATTACCAAAATATTCAGAAGTTAAATTATCAAATGAAATGATTTTACTTAACCTATTAACTCTACCACCTTCTTGATCAATTAAAATTGGATAATTTTTATCTTTAAAAATTTTTCTAATACTGTCAGTTAAATTTTTGGTTTGTTTAATAGATTTTATGTTTCTTGAGAATAATATTACACCCCATGGCTTATATTTTTTTAAAAATATTCGTTCATTAGAATTAAGTTTAAGAGATCTAATACCAACTATCAAAGCTCTTCTATTATTAATCATTTTCTAATAGTTTCCAAAAATTGAATTTTTTTTTCTTTTTTTTGTCTGTCTGTTTTACATATTCAATAATGTTTTCTGTATCATTTTTTAATAATGGTAAATTTTTGGAATAAACTTTAATTTTTTCGTCAATATTTTTGTAAGATCTGTAAGATTTTTTAATATTTTCATTTGAAAAATAGTATTTTCCAGTAAAAAACAAAAACAATATAATGATAACTACAAATATTAAGTATTTAATTTCTTTTAACATTACATCTTAGATGGAGAGGCAACACCAACTATATCCATTCCTGATTTAATAACATTTGCAATTGCTTTCAAAAAAACCAATTTATCTTGTGAAATATTTTTTTGATCATTAATAAATCTTTTTTCTGGGAATTGTTTTCCAAGATTCCAATAAGAATGAAATTCTGCAGCTAGTTCATATAAAAAAATTGGTATACGATGAGGTTCTAGTTTTGAACTGGCTAAATCAATGCATTTTGGCCATTCAGAAATCTTCTTTAAAATCTTAATTTCATCATCAGAATACTCAAAATTATAATTATCTATATTTATGTCTTTATCTAAATCTTTTTCCAAGTGTCTAAATACAGATGAAATTCTAGCATAACAATATTGAACATAGTAAAGAGGATTATCTTTAGATTTTTCTTTAACAGCATCAAAATCAAAATCTAATTCTACATCACTACTTCTATTTAACATTATAAATCTTGTTGCATCTTTTCCTACTTCATCAATCAAATCATCTACAGTGATGTAGTCCCCTTTTCTTTTAGACATTTTGAATGGTTTCTTATCTTTAATTAATTTTACAAGCTGACTAATTTTACAAATTAGTTTATTTTTTGTTCCAGAGAGCGCATCTACAGATGAAGAAATTCTTTTTATGTAACCTGCGTGATCAGCACCAAGAATGTTTATTAAATAGTTAAATTTACGGTCGACTTTATTTTTATGATAAGCCACATCACTTGCAAAATAAGTCCATGTACCATCTGATTTTTGTAGTGCTCTATCTTTATCGTCACCAAAATCAGTAGATTTAAACAATAATTGTTCTCTCTCAACCCAATTTTTATTATCTTCACCTTCTGGTGCTTTAATTTTACCTTTATATACAAAATTATTAGATTCTAGAAAGTTGATAACATTTTCAACTTCTTTGTTTTGAACAATTTTTTTTTCACTTACAAAACTGTCGTGTTTAATGCCAAGACTTTTAAGATTTTTTTTAATTAATAATAAAGCTTGTTCAATAGATAAGGCGGTTAGTTTTTCACTTATATCCTCATACTTATCAAAGTTAAGGTCTTTATTGGAAGTAACAATATTATTTGCAAAATCAATTAGATAATCACCTGGATATAAGTCAGGATTTTCACTTGGGAAAGTCTCATTATATTTAACTTCACGAATTCTAAAATATACAGATTTTGTAAAGTTTATAATCTGATTACCGTAATCATTAACATAATATTCTTTGGTAACTTTATGATTGTTAAAAAGTAATACATTAGAAATTACATCACCTAATATGGCACCACGACAATGACCTACATGTAGTGGACCTGTAGGATTTGCTGATACAAATTCAACTAAATAATTAAGTTTTTTTTCTTTTTCATTAATTCCAAAAGTTTTTGCATTTAAAATTATTTCTTTAATAAAATTAGACCAAAAAATAGGTTTAAATTTAATATTGATAAAACCAGGTTTAACAATAGTAATACTTTCTATTAGAGGATCATTTTCTTTAATTATTGGTGATATTTTCTCTGCTAGGTCTAAGGGAGATTTTTTATTTAATTTTGAAAGAACCATTGCAACATTTGTAGAAATATCGCTATCAAATTTAGCTGGGGGTATTTCGGAATTTATTCCATTTAAAGTTTCGGGAATAATAAGTTCTCCCTTTTTATTAAGATCAACAATAATTGACTTAATTTTATCTAGATATATTTCAAAAATATTCATTTAAAATTGTTATATAGGTTAATAGCATAACGATCTGTCATACCTGAAATAAAATCTGAAATAGCTCTAAATTTATCTTTAGTCAATTGATCTTTTGTAAGAAATTTTCTTGGATTTGATTTAATTATACCAAATAGTTTCTTAATAATGATTTTTCCTCTTTGATTCTTTTTTAATACTAGTTTGTTATCGTACATTTTAGTTCTTAAAAATAATTTAATTTCTTTTTCTGATTTTTGAATTGAATTTGAAAAACAAACTAATAATTGATCTGAATTCGCGATATCTTTAATTGATTTTATTTTAAAATTTTTTAAGTTTTTTTGAGTATTTGTTAACAGATCTCTAATCATTAAATCAATCGAGTCTCTAATAATTTGATAAGTTGCAATTTTATAATTTTTTTTATTAATTTTTTTTTTATATTTAAGATAAATTGATCTAAAAAAATCTATCTCTATTAATTCTTCTAGTTTAAATAAATTAGCGTTAATACCATCCTGGATATCATGATTGTTATAAGCTATATCATCAGAAATTGCTGAAATTTGAGCCTCTAGAGAGGGAAATGTATTGAAATTAATTTTACCTTTAAATGTTTTTAGACCAATTAAACTATTTACTAAATCTGAGTCTTCAACGGGACCATTGTGCTTTAATAATCCCTCTAAGGTTTCAATAGATAAATTAAGGCCTTTAAATTTAAAATATTTATTCTCTAAAAACATAACAATTCTTAATGTTTGAAGATTATGGTCAAAACCACCATAATTTTCCATACACTCATCCAAAGCATATTCACCTGCATGACCAAAAGGAGTGTGACCTAAATCGTGGGCAAGACTTAATGTTTCTGCAAGATCTTCATTTAAGTTTAAGTATTTTGCAATTGATCTGGCTATTTGAGCTACCTCAATTGAATGAGTTATTCTAGTTCTAAAATGATCACCTTCTGTATTAACAAAAACTTGTGTTTTATGTTTAAGCCTTCGAAAAGAAGCGCTATGAATTATTCTATCTCTATCTCTTTGAAACGGTGATCTATACTTAGAAGTGGGCTCATTATTAAGTCGTCCCTTGCTTTTAAATATGCCTAACTTTAAATGTTTTTTCATCCTTTAATTTAAATAATTAAGTATTATATTAGTATTAACAGTGTTCGGTCATGATTAAAGAAATTAAATTTACAGATAATGCTCTAAAACAAATAGGAAATTTATTGTCTAAAAAAGATAAAGGTTCTTTTTTTAGAATCGCTATTAAAGGTGGTGGTTGTTCTGGATTTCAGTATGAATTTACATTTGATCAATCTAAAAATGATGATGATCTTAATTATGAAAATATCTTAATTGATAAAACGTCTGCAGATTTATTAAAAGGTTCAGAGGTCGACTATGTGTCAGAATTAATTGGTGAGTCTTTTAAAATATCTAACCCACAAACCAAATCTTCATGTGGTTGTGGTGTTTCTTTTTCACTTTAATGATTATTTCTTCTTGGAATGTCAACTCTGTAAGAGCAAGAATTGAAAATATCAAAAGCTATTTATTAAAATACAAACCTGATGTCTTAATGATGCAGGAAATTAAAACTGAAGATGTCAATTTCCCCTATGATGATTTTGCTTCAATGGATTATGAAAGTCATGTATTTGGTCAAAAAAGCTACAATGGTGTTGCTATTATCTCAAAAACTAAATTAACAAATGTAAGAACTGACTTAATCAAAGATAAGTTAAAACAATCAAGAATAATTTCTGCTGAAATTGAATATAAAAAGAAAAATATTCAATTGATAAATATATATACACCAAATGGTAATCCAGTTGATACTGAAAAATATGATTACAAGAAAGATTGGATGGATCAATTAATTAAACAATTAAAATCCTTATCAAAAAAAAATTCTAATATAATACTTGCTGGTGACTTTAATGTTATTCCATCAGCAGAAGATGTTTATAATGTTAAAAGTTTTGAAGATGATGCTTTATACAGACTTGAAATAAGAAAGAAATTTAGAGAGATGCTAAACATAGGCTTTAGTGATGTTTACAGGCATTTTAACGAAGATAAAGAGGGTTATACATTCTGGGATTACATGAGAGGAGCATGGCAAAAAAATAACGGAATGAGAATTGATCACTTTTTAGTCTCAAATTCTATAATTGATAACGTAAAAGATATTAATATTAACAAAGATCCTAGAGGTAGAGAAAAACCCTCAGATCACACTCCAATTGAAATTAAGTTAGCTTAGAGATTTTATTTTATTAACTAATTCTTCGTTAATATTTCTTGGACCTTTATCAAGTCTGTTTTTATGTCTTCTTTCACCAGGTAATCTTACTTCACCCATTGATTTCATTTTTTCAAAAAATTCTTCAGCATGTTTTTGCCAACTAGTACCTGCAGTTTTGTCGGGACAAATAGCTAGAATAAATTCACCTCCACTTGGGGGACCGCCATCATTATTATCTTTTGCTGCTGTTTCGTAACTAAAGTTATCACCCACTAAAGCACCAGCAAGCAATTCAACCATCATTGCTATTGCAGAACCTTTGTATCCACCAAAAGGTAATAAAACACCGCCGTCAGCTATTTCACCTGGATCAGTTGTTTCTTTTCCATCTTTTGTAAGTCCTGTTCCAAGAGGAACTTTGTGCCCTTCTCGTTTTGCAACTTGAACTTCACCCATAGCCATAGATGCTGTTGCCATATCATAAACTACAGGAGTTGTTCCTGGTCTAGGCCAAGCAAATGAAATTGGGTTCGTTCCAAATAAGGGTTTAATAGCTCCAGCTGGAGCAACTGCTGGCTTATAAGAGGTGCATGCAAAAGCAACTAAACCATCTTCAGCTAATTTTTCAGTTTCAGGCCACATAGCAGCCATATGATGAGAATTATTAATAGCTAAAACTGCAACACCATTTTCTTTTGCAGCTTTACTTAATTCAGGCAAACCTTTGCTTAAAACAACTGGTGCTAAAGAATTATTACCTTGAACTTTAATTACTGATGGAGAAATCCTTTTAACTTCAGGTTTACCTTTTCCATTAATCTTACCACTTTTTAAACCTGAAACATAAGCGGGTAATCTAAATAATCCATGAGAAACTGAACCATCTCTTTCGGCATTTCTTATCAAGTCAGATAAAATACTTGCAGTCTCATCGTCACATCCATTAGCAAGTAATGTTTTTTTTGCTAAATCAAAAATTTCATCTAATGTTAGGGGAATTGTACTCATTCCCCTATTAGATATTTTATTTATGTTTGGTTTTCAAATCTTTTTTTAGATCTTCATGATCACCTACAACAGTGTGATACTGACTTTTTGTTACATATTTTTCTAAAAAAGGTACAGCTAACAAAGGTAAAAACCCACCAAGAACAATTCCATATGCTGCACTTTTAAGATTTGGATCAGCTAATGCTGCAATAAAGTCAGCTATAATATGAGCTAAAACTATTCCAACTATTCCTGCTATAGCTCCATTCGAAATAACTTTCAAAAAACGGTTAATACTCCATCCTGAGTAAAAACCTATCAGTGGAATTAAAGTATGAATGAACCCAAAAACAAAACCTCTTAAAATTCCATGTTCTTCAACTAGTTCTTCTAAAAAATGAAGAAATTCAGGCAGATCATGAGAATGACCTTCAGCAGCCTGAAGATATGTAAAACTAAATATAGATGCTGTTATTGATAATATTGTTATTTTCTTCATTAATTGCACTCCTTACAAGTTGTTAAAACCTCCATTTTAAAAGTACTAAAATCGTACTTTTTAATATTATTTTTTTTAAAGAAATCTAAAAAGATATTTGATTTAAGTTCTTCAGTGTCACCACATTTTTTGCAAATAGCTATAGCAGTATTATGATTATCTTCATGCGTATGATTACACAAAATATAGGTTTTTGTTTGATTAGATTTATGAATTCTCTCTTCACTAATTAAACTATCTAATGCTCTATAAACAGTCATAGCTTGTGTTTTTTTAATCTTTTGAAGTTTATCTAGAATTTCATAAGCAGTTAAATGCTTAGATGATTTTTTAATTATAGTAAAAACTAATTCTTTATTTGTCATTATGTTATGTTATAACATAACATATTTTTGTCAATATTTTAATTAAAAAAATACAATTGTTTTAAGTAAATATATTTGATTATAATGATTGAATATGAGTAGAAATTTGGAATTTTTCAAAAGAAATGGTTATCTTGTAAAAGAAAATTTAATTGATCAGAGTTTTATCAGAAAAATTAATAAAATTGTAAGCGAGGTTATTTCAAAAGAAAAAAAGAAGAAACATAAAGTTAATGGAACCCAGTCTTACAATAATTATCATTTTGTATACAACTCAAGTAATTCAAAAAATAAAGAAATTTTAAGACTAAATAACCCTCAAAACAGACATAGAATCTTCTATGAACTATCTAGAAATAAAAAAATAATATCTATAGCTAAAAAATTATTAGGAGGAACAGTTAGATTTCATCTAGGTAAATTAAATTTTAAACTACCAAATAAGAAAAAAGGAAGTGAAATTGGATGGCATCAAGATTGGGCTTTTTACCCACATACCAATGATGATTTAATCACAGTTGGTATATATTTGGATGATTGCTATGAAAAAAATGGCCCTCTTAAAATAATTAAGAATTCACATAAAAAGAAATTGTACAGTCACCACAATAAAGAAAATTACTTTGTTGGAAAAATAGATACTAAAAAGAATAAAATTGGAACAAATAATAGTGTTTCCATAACTGGAACTGCTGGAACAGTTGTTTTTTTTCATTGTAGATCAGTTCATGGTTCTGGACACAATCTAATGGATAACTCAAGACCATTAATTTTATTTGGTTACAGAGCATGCGATGCTTGGCCATTAATTAATGATGGGAACCCTCATCCAGAGGTAGATTTAGAAAATTATGATAAAAATATTATCGTAGGAAATAAGTCAATAAAACCAAGATTAACTAAAGTTCCAACAATAATTCCACTACCTAAGAAGAAACATTATGTTTCTATTTATGAGCTTCAAAAAAATTAGATTATAAAATTAAGATTTTAGTTTCCTCTATAATTGTAATAAATTCGTAACAAAACTTACATATAGAGGAGACTATGTTTATTAAAAAATATCTAAAATGGATTAGTACAGCTCTTGTTTTAACAGGAATATTGTTAACTAATTTAAATATCTACCCTATTAATATCTACTTCCATGGACTTGGCGTTGTAGGATGGACGATAGCTGGTTTTATATCAAAAGATAAAGCAATATTAACTAATTTTGGTTTGCAAATACCATTATTCTTAATTGGAATTTATAAGATTATAATTTAATTATTATTAGATTATGAAAAATAGAATTTTCATTGGTGAATTTATAGGTAGTTGTTTTTTAGTAATGATTATCGTTGGCTCTGGAATAATGGCTGAAAACCTTACAAATGATAATGCTTTAAGACTTACAGCAAATACACTTGCAACTGGCGCAGGTTTATTTGTTTTAATAACTGCATTTGCTGATATTTCGGGTGCTCACTTTAATCCTTTTGTAAGTTTAGCAATGTTTTTAACCAAAAAAATTAAAGGAAAACTTTTAATAACATATATTCCAGCTCAAATATTAGGATGCTTATTAGGTGTAATGCTTGCTAATGTGTTTTTTGAACATAATATAATTGAATTATCTACGAAAAGCAGAGATGGATTTAATATATTTCTAGCAGAAATTGTAGCAACTTTTGGTTTGGTATTTATTATATTTGCTACCTTAAAAGATGGTAAAACAACAGTTGCAGCTTGTGTTGCAACTTATATTACAGCTGGTTATTGGTTTACTTCATCAACATCTTTTGCAAATCCAGCAGTAGCAATAGCAAGGACTTTTACAGAGTCTTTCACAGGTATCAATTATCTTAATACACCTACCTATATAATTGCAGAATTAATTGGTGCATTAGTTGCTGTATTATTAATAAAAAAATTACTTTTAAAGTAGACATAATATTTCAATAATGTATTCAGGATGAATCTACCCTTCTTAAAAATATTTAGTTAAATTCTCTATATAGACAAAAACTTTAATTATTATAATGATCGATGAATCAACTCATCTCAAAAAATATTAATAAATTTACCTATAGATTAATCCTCACTCACAGATTAAATCGACCTTAAGAATAAGAATCGTTCGAAATGGAAAACAATAAAGATAAATAAATAATAGGAAAAATAAGATGGAAATGACGACAATATATACGATTATAGGTTTTGCTTTAGCTGGATATTCAGTTATTGCAAATGACTCAATTCAAACGCTTGGTACTTTTATAGCGTCAAAACAAAAATGGTTTAAATGGTATACGCTTGCTAGCGCTGCTTCATTTGTGATGATACTTGCTATCACATGGGGCTGGTACAGCAATGCTGGTGATATATCTTATGGAAGATTAACAAGAATACCTTTCCAAGAAATACAGTGGTATCATGCTGTGGCTCCTGGAATACTTTTAATATTAACAAGAATAGGTATACCTGTTTCAACTACCTTTTTAGTACTGTCAGCATTTGCATCAACTGTAGTTCTTGAAAAAATGCTTATGAAGAGTGTTGTAGGATATGGCTTAGCAGCTGTTGCAGCATACATTTGTTGGATAGTAGTATCTAAATTTATCAATGAGAAATTTGATGAAGTTGAAGATAAATGGATAGGTTTTTGGAGAAACTCTGTATGGGTAACTTCTGCTTGGTTATGGTGGGTTTGGTTATCTCACGACGTAGCTAATATAGCCGTATATCTTCCAAGACAAATAGATGTAAATTTATTATTAATTGTTCTTGCATACTTTACAGCTCTTCTTTTTTATATCTTCTACATAAACGGAGGAACAATTCAAAAAGTTGTTTTAGATAAAACTGGAACTAGATACGCAAGATCAGCAACAATAATTAATGTGATTTATGCTGCTGTTCTTTACTACTTTAAAGAACTTAATGATTTACCAATGTCAACAACATGGGTATTTGTTGGTTTGTTGTGTGGTAGAGAGCTTGCAATATCTACAATGAATAAAGACTATAAGTTTAAATATGTCTTTCCTTTAATTGGTAAAGACTTCCTTAAAATGACTATAGGATTGACGGTGTCAGTTGCAATTGTACTTGCAATTCACTACATCATTATTCCAAATAATTGGTTTTAAATATTAATTATGTGGTCGTATTATTATTTAATACGGCCATATACTCCTCTATTATAAAAATAATTTATTATCAGAATAAAAAAGTCTCTACTTAATTAAATAAGTTTAAAATAGCTGAACACTTGTAGAACTTTATCTAATTCTGCGGTATAGTTATTTCTTAAATCACCGCAATCATTTCAGCTATCTGCTGACCATCAAAAAATAAATTTAACAATTTAAAGTGTCAAAATTATGTTTTTGAAAATGATAAAAATACTCTGTTTTATGGGCATACATGACTACAAAACGTTAAATATTGAGTTTGGTTTTGGACCAACAGATAGAGTTACAACACTTGAGTGCAAAAGATGTGGTTACATTACAATTAAAGGAGGTAAATAAAAAATACTTGTCATGAAAAGTATTGAAAGAAATATAGATATAAGAAGATATCTTAATTGGTCAAGAATAGTTAAGGGCAAACCCATACATATAAGATTGTATGAATTAATTTATTATGAATTACTTATAATGTGGTTTGAGATGAATAAGCCTCCTTTAAGAAGATTAATTTATGAAACTATTAATTCTCAAGAATTTGAAGAAAACTTTATCAGAGGAAAAATTTTTCAAAAATATATAGATGAAGTTTTAGAAACACCATGTGAAGATGGTTCTGGATATTACAACCCTGACTCAAGAGAAATTCTAACAGAAATAAATATTAAGGAATTATATGATATTAAATTTTTGATAAAAGATGAATTAGATAATGTAAAAATGATTGATAGATACAACGGGATATTCACATTTTGTAAAATTTATGAAAAATGGTGTTTAGAAAAAAAATCTAAACAGGTAGAGGATATAACCAAAAAAGAAAGATTTGACGTAACATCAGACCTACCATTAAAAATTTCTGAGAAAAATTAAAATCTATTTTATTCTGCCGTAGACATCTTGATATCTAACAATATCACTTTCTTTTAATATCGATCCAACTTGAGCTTCAATAATCTTAACAGGTTTATTACCAAGATTTACAATTCTATGAACTGCCTCTAATGGAATGAATATATGATCGTTTTGTTTTTTTGAAAAACTATCTCTATTAAGTGTAATTTTAGGAGTTCCTTGAGTTACAAACCAATGTTCTGATCTGTGATGGTGTTTTTGTAAACTTAATATACCTTTTGGTTTAACGAATAACTCTTTAATCAAAAAACCTTTGCCTTCAAATAAATTAACGTATCTACCCCAAGGTCGATAATAAACATTTTTTTTCTTATAATATTTATTCTTATTTTTATCATACATCTTTAAGATCTCTTTCCAGCTGCCAAGATCTGACCAAGGTATGTCTAATTTAATAGCATTAATTTGTTTAGTTTTTTCTAAAATTGCATAATCAAAAGATTTTGCTGTAGCTTTTTCAAATGAAGCTTTATTTAAGTAATAAGTGTTATCTTTAAGTTTAGCTTTTGAAACAGCATTAACACAATTTTTATATATTGTAGGTTGGTATTTTTTAAAGTTATTGATTATTGAATCTTTTCTT
>ENA-OREM01000704-OREM01000704.1-marine-metagenome-genome-assembly--contig:-NODE-704-length-20603-cov-4.408165_pt1 | contig 20603 bp, 19 predicted proteins | sample MGYA00248623_ERZ508561 | MGnify/ENA primary metagenome ERZ508561 (study PRJEB26227, sample SAMN06264494) | marine metagenome | isolation source: Columbia River Estuary | place: USA:Columbia River Estuary...
AGATTTAAACCTGGTTGTACACGCTTTTCTTGAAATGGTTTTTCAGTTCTTTTTTCCCTACCAGGAATATAACGTGAAATTAAATAATCTGTTGGTAATGGTGTTCCATAAATATTTGTAGCATAAGATTTTTTTAATTCCATTTTGAATACTAGATGCTAAGGTTAAGGAATCAAAATCTAAGCTGCTGGTTTCTCCTTTTAAATTTCCTTTGTAAAATTTAGCATACCCAATGAAATTATCAATACTATCTCCTTCAAAATTAAGGTCTAGCTTACCAGCAAGTTGTATATCATTTTTAGAAATATTTAAGGCCTTTAAATTTGCATAATGTAAGTCACTAACGGCAACAATTTTAGGTCTTTTTTCATTAAAGTCAATATTCAGGTTACTTGTAAAATTTACATTCTCATCTTTAATTCCTAATAAACCAATAAAGGCCTTTTTTTGTAAAATACCTTTCGTGCTTATATGAGTGTATATATATTTATTCACCTCAATAGAGTCGATATCGCCTTGAATATTGGTTTTAATATTATCTAAGCTAAAAGAACTGCCTGCAATACTTCCTTTAAAATTCACTAGGCCTATTAAGTCGTTATTTAAAAACTTACCAATATTAAATCGATTGGTTTCAAGTAAGCCTTCATAACTAGGCTCTTTTTTTTCTGGGAATTGTAGTCTTATTTCTGTTTTAGCTACACCTAATTCTGTACTAATTTGACCCTTTGTAACAAAGTCGTATAAACTGCCATTGAATTCACCTTTAAAGTTCATTGCACCTAGGCTATTTACATTTAACTCGGTTTTAGTGAGTAAGCTTGGTATCCAATTAGAAATATCGTTATAGTTAGCACTGGCAACTACACTAGTAAATTTAACTTCTGTATTACGCATATCAGGAATGCCTTTCATTGATAAGTTTCCACTAAGTGTAGACTTATTATAGGACGCTGTAAAGTCTTTTGTTTCAAAATTGGCTACAGTACCTAAAAAATGAAAACTTGTATTAACCTTTTGATGTATGTTCTGCAGGGAAGGGGCAAAATAGGCGATATCATCAAAAGCTACGTTGGCATTCACTAAATGCGCCTTCATAGTTACCTTGTCAATATAAGATGGAAAATCATTGGCTAAATCCTTGTATTGCATGGCGTAATAACTACCTATGCTGCTATTATTGGTTTTTAACAATAACTTATTAAACTCCATTATTTCTGGAGTCATTCTAAACTGCGTACTTAGTTTTTTTATTTCAAAGCCCGACTGTTCTTTCACGCGTAAGCTAACAGTGGCCTTAATGGTATCTTCTATAAAACTTACCTTACGAATATTGGCATTGATATCCTTCATTCTAATGTGATCGACATCAAAATTTGAAATAGGTTGACTGAACCCATTTTCAATCCACATTTTTCCGTTAATGACCTTTATTTCGTTTGCAAAAATTTGAAGATGACTATTGTTAAAATAGAGTTCCCCTTTTTTTCTTTTAACATTTTTCGTGACAGTTTTAATAGGGTTCAGTCCCTCTTTATTTTGAATAAGATAATAGGGCTTATTAGCAATGAGCTGATCTATATTAATATTCTTCCCATTCATTGATTTTATATTAACTAGTATATTAGTAGAAGATAAAATAGTTTTATTACCCACCCACTGATCATCGCTAATAAATTGAAAATTAGAAATGTCTAGTTTCTTTAAATCAAATTCAGTATTTTTTTGATTACTGTCTGCTGTTTTATTGAGTTGATCTAGAATAAATTGATAATTCCACTTCGCGGTTTTACGATTCAGATACAATTTGGTATTGACTAAGCCAATGTATTTTATAATAGGTGTATTATTGGATAAGTATAAGTCGCTTAATCTTAGTTTTAAAGATTCGGTATAAAATAGGGTGTCCTTATTTTCATCTCGAATAAGTATGTTTTGAACATCTAATTTATCGAACAATGAAAAGCGCACTTGACCTAATTCCACGGGGGCTCCAATGGTTTTGCTAAAAGAGGAGGCAATTCGATGTGCCACTCTGTTTTGTACCCATGGTAATAAGAATAACAGATAGGTAAATAAGAATATACCTACTACCGCTGCGGCAATAATTCTAAGTAGGGTAAATTTCTTATTTAACAATGATGGGGTTTTTGTAAAAATACAAAAATTAATAGCCAGCTACGCTATCATCACCTCTTTTATCTCCAGCCGCCATTCGTTTGCCATCGCTTGAAATAAGAATGCCATCCATTCTACCAAACTTGCCTCTTCTGATGGTTTTATAGCCCAAATTTTTCAGGCTGGTCTCGATATCTTCTGGGAAGTCATTTTCTAAAGCAATCACATCTGGAATCCATTGGTGATGGAATCTGGTGGCATCAATAGCTTGCTTAATGGTCATTTTATGGTCGATGATATTCACCAGTCCTTCATATACTTGATTCGGTATTGTGGTTCCTCCTGGTGTTCCAATACTTATATAGGGTTTACCTTTAACAGTTACAAGGGTAGGCGTCATAGAACTTAACATTCTTTTACCTGGTTGAATAGAATTGGCTTCTCCACCCAAGGCCCCATACATATTAGGTACACCTGGTTTTACACTAAAGTCGTCCATTTCATTGTTTAATAAAAAGCCTGCACCTGCCACAATGGTTTTATTGCCATAAGTATCATTTAAAGTGGTGGTAATGGCTACCATATTTCCTTCTTTATCAATCACACTTAAATGGGTGGTTTGCTCACTTTCATTTGCCCCGCCAGCTAAAGTAACTTTACTGCTACCCGCTACGCCTTCTTTATAATCACTCATTCTTGCTTGCGCATAAGAATTACTAATTAAAGTTTTGGTAGGCACTTTCCAGTAATCAGGATCGCCCATATGTTCTGCACGATCTGCATAGGCTCTTCTTTGCGACTCCACCATTAGGTTTACAGAAGCAAGGGTATTTAATCCCATTTTCTCTACATTAAAAGGGGCAATCATTTGCATCATTTGTGCAATTAAGATTCCACCACTAGAAGGAGGGGCAAAACTTATTATATGATGGTCTCTATAATCAAACTCTACAGGTTTTCTAAATTTAGGTTTGTAGTTTTTTAAATCTTCTAGACTAATATAGCCACCACTATGCTGCATTTCTTTAACTATATATTCAGCAGTTACACCTTCGTAAAAACCTGCTAGTCCTTTTGCTTGAATACGTTTAAGTGTAGCAGCAAGCTCTAATTGAATAAGTGTATCACCCGCTTTCCAAACTTCTTTTTGTGTAAATGCACTTGGCGCTGAACTATGCTTTAAAAAATTAACACGGTCTGCATTTAAACCCTTGGCTTCTCTTTCTGAAATCACATATCCAAATTCAGCAAATTCAATAGCGGGTTGAATCAATTTTGCAAAAGGTAATTTCGCATAGGCATGTGTGCTTATCATACCTGCAATACTTCCTGGAATACCTGAAGCCGAAGCGCCTCTTGTCGATTTTCCATCAATAGGATTTCCTTGCGCATCTAAATACATATCTCTACTTGCAGAAGCAGGGGCTGCTTCACGGTAATCAATACCTATTAATTCTCCATTTACTTTTCTAGCTAACATAAAACCTCCTCCACCAATATTACCTGCCCCTGGAAATACGACGGCTAAACTTAGTTGAGTGGCAATAGCGGCATCAAAAGCATTGCCTCCCTCTTGCATCATGGCTGCACCTACCATACTAGCCAGTGAATGTGCCGATGTAACGGCCCCATTGTCAAATGACTTTTCTTTCACCACTTCATATTGATAAGGATTAATATGAGGATGTGCTTTTAAAAAGGGTTGGGCCATTAATTTGCCTGTAAAAAGAAGAACAAAAAACAGCATTATTAACTTGGAAATAGGGAAGGCTTGCAGCAGTTTTTTCATAGGGTTTCAATTGAGCTAGTAATTTACTTAAATATTTAGTATTCAACAAACTAGGGCCTACCATTTGTGTAAAACTATCCATATATAGCCCCTTTTTAAGCCCAAACTTCCTTATTTTTAGGGGGGATAAATAAGCCCTATATTCTATAAAATTTAAGTGTAAAAAAATGAAATTTTTTTAAATCATGCGTAAATTAGTTCTATTCATTTCAATTTGTTTTTTATTCAATACATCTTTGTATGCGCAAAAAAGCAGTGCCGAAATTTATGCCCAGATTAAAAAAATGGGGGTAGTAGGCAGTGTTTTATATGTAGCAGCACATCCAGATGATGAGAATAATAGTTTCCTTCCTTATTTGACCAAAGAAAGAATGTATAGAGCTGCTTATTTAAGTTTAACCAGAGGAGATGGTGGGCAAAATTTAATAGGTAAAGAACAAGGAGTAGAATTAGGCTTAATTAGAACACAGGAATTATTAGCAGCCCGCGCGCAGGATGGGGCAGAGCAATATTTTTCTAGAGCCTATGAATTTGGGTATAGTAAATCCTCAGAAGAAGCTTTAACTATTTGGAATCATGAAGAAGTTTTAAGTGACGCCGTTTGGGCCATTAGAAAGTTTCAACCGGATATTATTATTACACGTTTTCCAAGAGATGCAAGAGCTGGTCATGGTCATCATTCAGCCTCTGCCATTATTGCCAATGAGGCATATATAGCGGCTGCCGATAGCAGTAAATTTACAGAACAATTTAAGTATGGCGTAAAACCTTGGAAAGCAAAAAGAATACTTTGGAATACTTTTAATTTTGGAACCGTTAATACCACAAGTAGCAGTCAATTAAATATTGAAGTGGGTGGATACAATGCTACGGTGGGTAAAGGCTATGGCGAAATTGGAGCCGAAGCAAGAACCATGCATAAAAGCCAGGGCGAAGGCAGGCCAAGAAGAAGAGGCACTAGTTTTGAATTTTTTGAAACCACCGGCGGTGATATTCCAAAGACAGATATTATGGAAGGGGTGAATACAAACTGGGATAGATTGCAAGCGCCAGGTATCCAACTTGCTATTAATGATATTATAAAGCAGTATGAAATAGAAAATCCGGCTAAGTCGGTACCTGCTTTAGTGAACTTATATAAATCAATTGCAGGGCTGCCTAATTCACTTTGGAGAAATTATAAATTAACTGAACTACAGTCTATTATTAAAGATGCAGCGGGTATTTATATGGAAGCCAGTTCGCAACAGCAAGAAGTTTTTCCAGGAACAAACTTACAAGTACAATTCTTTTTCAATCAAAGGTCAAATGCCCGTACTGTCTTAGAAAAAATTTCTTTACCTAGTAAGGATTCTGTTTTTGATAAAACAGTTTTAAATAATCAAAATAGTAGCTGGGATTATTCTTTTAAAGTAGCCGCTACCCAAGCTATTTCACAGCCTTATTGGTTAGTAGCACCTAAAACCGAAGGAATGTTTGTAGTGAAGGACCAAATGCTTATTGGTAAGGCTGAAAACGATCCTGCTTTTACAGCTACTTGTTCGGTACTCATTGAAGGGCAATCTTTTTCTTTTACTATACCAATTCAATATAAATATGTCGACCTAACTAAGGGGGAAGTATTCCAACCCATTGTTGTAGTGCCTTTGCGTGAAACTAAATACGATAAAGAAGTAGTCTTGATGAATGCAGGCAAGCCTGTCAAACTAGGCTATCAAGAAATTAATCATACAGGCAATACTGTGCATCAAGAAGTGGAAGTAAAATTAGCTAGCCAAAATTTACCCACTGCCTTAGATCAATTATATAAAAGAACTATTCAGTACGATCATATCCCCACCATTACTTATTTCGCCCCCGCTACTACTAAATTGGTGGAGCTGAATGTAAAAACCAAGGGTACTAAAGTGGGTTATATCGATGGAGCAGGAGATAAGTTACCAGAAGCCCTTATTGAATTAGGCTATCAAGTAACTGTATTAAAAGAAAGCGATATTGAATTAAATAAATTAAAAACCTTTGATGCCATTGTGGTGGGTATTAGAGCCTACAATATGTATGAATTTTTAACCACCAAAAATGAGGTATTGAATGAATACATTTCGCAGGGGGGTAATTTAATTGTACAATATTTAAAAAGCAATCAAGTAGGTATTCGTAAAGTGAAAGTGGGGCCTTATGCTTTTACCGTGAACTCGGGAAAAAGAGTGTCTCAAGAAAATGCAGCTGTTAATTTTGTTTTACCCACGCATTCGGTATTAAATTTTCCTAATAAAATAGAGCAGCCCGATTTTGATAACTGGGTACAAGAAAGAAGCACTTATATGGCAGAAAATGTGGATGCTCATTTTGAAGCACCACTTTCCATGAATGATAAAGGAGAAACTCCATCTACGGGAAGTTTATTAATTGCTCCTTTTGGAAAAGGCAATATGGTATATTTGAGTTTAGTTTTATTTAGACAATTACCTGCGGGGAATCCAGGAGCTTATAAATTATTAGCCAACCTCATTTCACTTCCCAAGCATTAATTCAAAATTATGAGACGCAATGTGAGCATTTTTACTTTATTAGTTATAGGCCTGGGTGTTGGCTACTTAATTAAGAATGTAAAAATTGGATTAATTCTTGGTCTTGTCATTGGACTACTTATTAGTGGCATTGGTACCAGAAGTAAATAGTTAACCAATCCATTTAAATTTCTTGGCAATAAAATAAGCAATAAGTCCAAGACTTATAACAGTAAGTCCACTTAGCATCATTTTAGTTCCTGTTGAAAAAAAGATACCTCCCCAAATAATAATGGCTAAAAATAAAGGCAGGGGATAAAAGGGCATCTTCCAAGGGAAAAAACCTTTACCTTTTCTTTTAAATAATAATAATAGTCCAATAGCCTGTCCTATAAATTGAATTAATATACGCATGGCTAGAATACCGTCAATGACTTCTTTCAGTCTGAATAATAAACTAAATACAAAGGCAATACCTCCTAGTACTAATAAAGAGCGGTGTGGAAAATGTAATTTAGGATGCAGTTCTTTAAAGAATGGAAAGAAGGACCTGTCCTGTGCAGCAGCATAAGGAATTCTACTATAACCCAGTGTGGCAGAAAATAAAGAAGCAAAGGCTACCATTAATATTAATATAGTCGCAAAGGCGCCCGCTGTAGGACCATATAGGGCCTTTATATAATCACTGACTACAAATTTACTAGTAATAATAGTTTGAAAGGGTAGTACGCTAGCCACACTTACATTCATGGCTAAATATAATATAGCAATACCCGTAATGGAAATAAACATACTTCTTGGAATATTCCGACTTGGGTTTTTTATTTCCCCTCCTAAATGACAAACATTATAATAACCTAAATAACTATAAATAGTTTTTACACTGGCAAAACCAAGGGCTGCGACAAAACCATGCTGCATGGTAAAGCCATCGTTAATATGTTTGATGGGCTCTAAAAAATTGCCATGTGCAATACCTCCAAAAATAATCCAGCCCATAGTACCCAATACACCTACCCATAAAAACACGGAAATTTTTCCAATGGATTCAATTTTTCTATACAATAATAAAATTACCAGAATAACCACTAATCCACTCACTGCTTTTTCTTGAAGAAAACTTAAATGAAAAAAGTAATTGGCATACTGTGAAAAACCAATGGCTGCAGATGCGATTACAAGGGGTGCTTGAATCATAGTTTGCCATACAAATAAAAAGCTCATTAGGGAACCTGCTTTTTCACCATAGCCTTCTTTTAAAAAATGAAAACTTCCACCTGCTCTTGGTAGCGCTGCACCCAATTGACTCCATACCATCGCATCTAAATAGGAAAGTAAGGCGCCGGCTACCCAAGCATATAAAAAATAAGGCCCTCCCATAATTTGTGCCACCACACTTAATACCACAAAGGGGCCAATGCCTACCATATCAATCATGTTGATGGCCGTTGCATGTAAAAGACTTAATTTGCGTTCTAAATGGGGCTTTGTGTTACTCATGTGTTTGCCAAGTTAATAAAAAATGGTTTAAAAATTGAAATAAAATGGATGCAAGTTTTAAAACGGTAGAATGGATGAAGTATAAAACTATTTATGAGGTAAATCTTAGACAGTACACAGAGGCAGGTAGTTTCAAATCATTCGAAGCGCATATTCCAAGATTAAAAGAAATGGGTGTTGAAGTTTTATGGCTAATGCCAGTTACACCCATAAGTGAAAAAGGGCGTAAGGGAAGTTTGGGCAGTTATTATGCATGTAGTAGTTATACAAAATTAAATGCGGAGTTTGGTTCAGAACAAGATTTTATCTCTCTTATTCAACTGGCCCATAAACATGAGATGAAGGTAATTATTGATTGGGTGGCGAATCATACAGGCAGAGAACATGAATGGATGCAGTCACACCCCGATTGGTTTAGTCAAGATGAAGATGGAAATTTTACAGAAAGAAATGGCTGGGACGATGTAGTAGATTTAAATTTTGAAAACCAAGACATGCGCGCTGCATTAATAGGTGCCATGCAATATTGGGTGCGTACTTTTAATATTGATGGATTTAGATGCGATATGGCACATCTTGTGCCTTTAGATTTTTGGAGCAAGGCAAGAAAGGCCTGTGAAACCATTAAGCCTTTATTTTGGTTAGCCGAATGCGAGGATATTGAATATCATTCCGTTTTTGATGCAAGTTATGCTTGGTCTTGGATGCATGCAACACTTAAGGTAGAAGAGTCGGGTGTAAATGAAATATATAACCAACTACATGCCTATGCGCAGTATCCCAAGGGGGCCTATAAATTATTTTTCACTTCTAATCATGATGAGAATACTTGGAACGGCACTGAATATGAAAAGTATGGTATAGCTGCAAAGGCCTGGGCCGTATTTACATTTATGTGGAAGGGCATACCCTTAATTTACAGTGGTCAGGAATTACCCAATTATAAAAGATTAGCCTTCTTTGATAAAGACCCAATTGATTGGACAAATGCGCCTCAATTGGCCCCCTTTTATAAAACGCTAATTCAATTAAGAAAAAAATATAACTGCATTGTGGATGGGGATAGTTTTAATTTACCTACTTCGAATAATCAAGTAATGGCCTTTTTGAGGTATGATCATCAGCCTGAAAATAAGTCTGAAAATAAGTCTGAAAAGCAAACCATACTAGTCGTACTTAATTTTTCCCATCAAATACAGAAACTAGAATTAGCGCATGACTATTTGAACGGACAATTTACAAATGCCTTCTCGGGGCTGAGCTTTGAATTTAATAAGCAAGTAAGCTTTGAGTTAATGCCAGGTGACTATTTTGTGTATGTAAAAAGGGAGTCCTAGTTTTTAACGCTAGTATTCAATACTAGTTTCTCTTAGCCTGTTGAAAGGCTACAAACTCCATCATTTCTTGTAAAGAAAAACTACTTAGGTTTTGTGCAGCGGTCAGTCCTGCTTTTTGAGCTACTAGTACGCCATATTTACAATCGGAGAATCCTTCCACCGCATGCGCATCTGGGTTAATAGATATAAGCACATCCTTTTCTACTGCACCTGCTATATATCGCCAGTCCATATCTAAACGACGAGGATGTGCATTTAATTCTATCACTACATTATTATCGGCGCAGGCTTCTATAATGGCTGCATGATTTACGGGATATCCTTTTCTACTTAAAAGTAATCGGCCTGTAGGATGACCTAATATACTTGTATAAGGGTTATTGATGGCGTTGAGTAAACGCATCATAGCTTTTTCTTCTGTCATTTTTAAATTAGAATGGATAGAGGCAATGACAATATCAAAGCTTTCAAGGATCTCTTCTGGATAATCTAGGCTGCCATCATTTAATATATCCGACTCAATACTTTTAAAAATAACAAAGGGGGCTAGCTTTTTATTCAGGGCATCTATTTCTTTATGTTGAGCTGCAATACGTTCTATTTCTAAACCATTGGCATAGAAGGCCGATTTTGAATGGTCGCTGATGACTAAATATTCATAACCTGCTTCTTTAGCGGCCTTTGCCATTTGCTCAATAGTATGAATACCATCGCTCCAAGTACTATGTGAATGTATGATGCCCCTGATATCTTTTACCTGTATACTGGAGGCTAACCTTTTTTTATTATTGGATAGAAGGCTGGATAAAACAGCTGGGTCTTCTCTTTGGGCAGATGGAATAAAAGAAATACCTAATTGCTCAAAAATGGAGGCCTCAGAAATAAATTTAAAATTTTTCTGAAAAAGGGGGTTTTCGACCCATTTTTTTAGAAAATCGGGAGAACAGGCCAGGGTAAAATCGGTCCAATGGAAATTTTCAGGGCTTGAAATATGCCACCTAATTTCAAAATTATCAACCCCTTTACAACTTATAAATGCATCCAATTTTGTAACAATAAATTCTTTTTCAGTTAACCAATCCATTAATTTATTTTCTGATAGGGTAGTGACTACATCTAAAAAATCGATGGTCTCCATTTGTCTTTTAAAGTGACCTGAAATAATATGTTCATCCTTTGGAAATTTTTCTTGCAAACTATTTTGCAAGTTACTTGCAAGTGATTCCACTTGTTGGTATAAATAACTTCCTTGATGTTGTAAATAATATTCTAAAGACTCTTGAATATTTTGTTGCGTCTTTGCACCAAATCCTTTGTAATTTATTAATCTGTTTTCTTGACATGCATATAGTAGTTCGCCTACTGTTTCAATTTCTAATTCTTTCCAAATAGTAATAATTTTTTTAGGACCTAAGCCTTTAATTTTTAGCATTTCTAAAATGCCAATAGGTGTTTTTTCTATATAGGTTTCTAGTATTGTAAGTCGCTTATTTTCAATGAGTTGCAATATTTTTTGCCCTATGGCTTCTCCAATGCCTCTAATAGCAAATAATTCATGCGAAGACATTTCACTCACTGGTTGAGCTAACTTATCTAATGTGTATGCAGCATTTGTATAGGACTTTATTTTGAATGCGTTTTCGCCATGGATGTCCATTAATTTTCCAAGTAAAGTAAATTGTTCGGCGATCTCGTAATTATGCATGCGTGAATGTATAAAAAATAGTTCAAAAAAAAATCCCCCCCGTAAACGGGGAGGACTTCAAATCTATTTTTGCTGAAAGCAAAAAAGACGATTTAATTATCTTGCGATAATTATTTCTTTTTAGCAGCTTTCTTCTTAGCAGCTTTCTTCTTAGGAGCAGCTTTTTTAGCAGCTTTCTTTTTAGGAGCAGCTTTCTTTTTAGCAGCTTTCTTTCTTGGAGCAGCTTTTTTAGCAGCTTTTTTAGGAGCAGCTTTTTTTGCAGCTTTTTTAGCTTTTGCCATGTTTTTTAGATTTAATGGTTAGTAAATATGTATTAAAAATAGAAAACTTTTTTAATAACTGCAAAATTATTTTTATTAAGCTACTGTTTCTACCGGTAGGATAGACACTGTGGTGCGGTTATTTCTGCCTTTTTTAAACTCCACAATTCCGTTAGAAAGTGCGAATAATGTAAAGTCAGAGCCAACTCCAACGTGTTTACCAGGATGGTATACAGTACCTCTTTGGCGTATAATGATGTTACCAGATAATGCTGGTTGACCACCATAAATCTTAACACCTAAACGTTTGCTTTGGGAATCACGGCCGTTTTTTACGGAACCTTCCCCTTTTTTGTGTGCCATAGTATATTCTTTTTTCTAGCCTTTTATTAATAATGGATATATCGACTCTGGTCCTGCCTAAGCAAGATTAAGCGATGTTCTCGATTTTAATTTGTGTGTAATGTGTTCTGTGACCATGTTTCTTGCGGAAACCTTTACGTCTTTTCATTTTAAAGGCGATAACTTTATCACCTTGTACTAAGTCGTTTAAAATTTCAGCCTTCACTTTTACCTTGCTCGTAAAAGAGATGCTTCCATTGTTATCGACAAATAAAACATCGTTGAATTCAACTTTGTCTCCGGTTTTACCTTGCAGGTGAGGTACATACAAGCTATCTCCTGCTTGTACTTTAAATTGTTGTCCTGCGATTTTAACTACTGCTAACATAATGTCCAAAATTAGGACGGCAAAGGTAATTATTTTTATCCCAATTTGCAATTAATTCTCAAAAAATATAATGGGGCCTCCAAATTGCCTTAAAAACCCACATTTAATTGAGTTTTAAGGCCTAAAGTGATTTGACAATAACTAAATTAGTACCTAATTTCGCCTCGTTCTATCTATAATAATGTATCCGAATATGATTAATGTCAAATCTTTATTGGCCAAACCCTTTGCAGGTGTCATACATCGTCAAATACAGAAGGATCGCAAAACTGCCCTCAAAGACCAACAAGACATTCTAAATCAATTAATTAAAGTAGGGAAAACCACCCTTTTTGGGAAAGAACACCATTTTGACCAAGTAAAAGACTACCCAAGCTTCCAAAAAGCGGTCCCATTAAGAGACTATGAGCAGTTTATACCCTATATAGATCAAATCAAGAAAGGCACACAAAACGTGCTTTGGAAGGGCCGACCTATCTATTTTGCCAAAACCAGCGGTACGACCAGTGGGGTGAAGTATATCCCCATTACCAAGGATTCCATCAATAACCATATTAATGGGGCAAGAAATGCCATACTTGCCTATATGTCTGTAACGGGCAATACCCAGTTTGCAGGCGGAAAAATGATATTTCTAAGTGGTTCCCCCGAATTGGAAAGAGTGGGTGGTATTCCCACGGGCAGATTAAGTGGTATTGTGAATCATCATATCCCTCAATATTTAAGAGGGAATCAACTACCGAGCTTTGAAACCAATTGTATTGAAGAGTGGGAAGAGAAATTGGATAAGATTGTTACAGAAACTTTAGGAAAGGATTTGAGTTTAATAGGAGGTATTCCACCTTGGGTACAAATGTATTTTGATAGAATTGTAGAAATAACAGGAAAGCCTGTGATTGAAATTTTTCCCAACCTACAAGTGCTTGTGCAAGGGGGTGTGAATTTTGAACCCTATAAAACAAAATTATTTGATACTATTGGAAAGCAAATAGATACCATTGAATTATTCCCCGCCAGCGAAGGTTTCTTTGCTTATCAAGATACAAGAACAGAACCAGGTTTATTATTAAATACCAATAGCGGTATATTTTATGAGTTCATTCCACTTGCGAATGTGCATGATGAAGCACCAATAAGAATTTCGTTAGCCGATGTACAATTAGGAGAGCAGTATGCAATGGTTATTAACAGCAATGCGGGTTTATGGGGCTATCATTTAGGAGATACTATAAAATTTGTAAGCATTGACCCCTACAGAGTCATTGTTACCGGAAGAGTCAAACATTTTATTTCTGCTTTTGGAGAACATGTGATTGGAGAAGAAGTTGAACAAGCATTATTAGAAGTAACAAAACAAATGGAGGTGTCGGTGGTTGAATTTACAGTGGCTCCTTTTATTCAACAAGGGGAAGGAAAAAGTTACCATGAATGGTTTATTGAGTTTGAAAAAAAGCCTGCGGATATGGCTTTGTTTAGTAAAAAATTGAACGAAGTACTATCTGCTAAAAATGTCTACTATGAGGATTTAATAGCAGGGTCTATATTAGCGCCCTTGCATATTAATCAAATGCAAAAAAATGCCTTTATTGATTATATGAGAGCGCAGGGAAAATTGGGGGGTCAAAATAAAGTACCCCGTTTAAGCAATGACCGAGTGATTGCCGATGCGCTAAAGCAATATATTGCGCCATAAAAAAATAATAGCTTAATTTTAATGTCTAAGAATACTATTGGATGAGTCAAAAAAGAATTGCCATTTTCGGATCAACAGGGTCTATAGGGAAACAAACCCTTGAGGTAATTGCTGCACATCCTGAATTATTTGTAGCTGAAATATTAACAGCCCATTCTAATGAGTCTTTATTAATTGAACAGGCCTTATTGTTCATGCCCAATATAGTGGTCATCGTAGACCTTACAAAATATGCCACTGTTAAAAAAGCATTAGAAGGAAAACCTATAAAAGTTTTTGCAGGGGAAGATGCATTAGAACAAGTAGCCGCCATGGATTGTTATGATTTTATGATGGCAGGTATTGTAGGCTTTGCTGGATTAAAACCAACTTTAACCGCAGTAGAAAATGGTAAAGCCGTTGGACTTGCCAATAAAGAAACTTTAGTAGTAGCAGGTGATATAGTCATGCAAAAAGCAAAAGAAAATAAAGCAGCTATTATTCCAGTGGATAGCGAGCATTCTGCTATTTTTCAATGTTTAGTGGGAGAGCAAAATAATCCTATTGAAAAAATTATTCTTACTGCCAGTGGGGGTCCTTTCTTAGGAAAGAAACCTAATTTCTTAGTGAATGTAAAACGCGACCACGCATTACAACATCCGAATTGGTCCATGGGTGCGAAAATATCCATAGACTCTGCAACCCTTATGAATAAAGGGCTGGAGATGATTGAAGCAAGATGGTTATTTAATTTAGCGCCCAGTCAAATTAAGGTAGTAGTACACGCGCAAAGTATAATTCATAGTATGGTGCAGTTTGAAGATGGCAGTATAAAAGCACAAATGGGTTTGCCTGATATGAAATTACCCATTCAGTATGCAATGGCATTTCCGCAAAGATTAAAAAACAATTTCCCAAGGTATACTTTCGATAAACCGAATCAATTAAGTTTTGACGAACCAGATGTGAAAACATTTAGAAATTTACAATTGGCAAAAGAAGCAATGGAGAAAGGAGGCAATACACCCTGTGTTTTAAATGCAGCGAATGAAATTGCAGTCTATGCTTTTTTAAGAAATAGAATTGGATTTTTAGAAATGACAGAGCTCATTGAAAAAACTTTAGAAAAAATTAACTATATCTCCAAGCCAAGCTTGGAAGATTATTTTGAAACCGATGGAGAGGCGCGTAACTTTGCTGCCTCTTTAATACAATTATAAAATATGTACATTTTAGCATTTGATTTTGCAGCAGTGGGTGTAAAAACAGCACAGTTTATTTTATCTTTTTCAATACTGGTGGTCCTGCATGAATTAGGCCACTTTATTCCTGCGCGTTTATTCGGAACACGCGTAGAGAAATTTTATTTATTCTTTAATCCAGGATTTAGTCTTTGGAAAAAGAAAATAGGGGAGACTGAATACGGTATTGGTTGGATTCCATTTGGCGGTTATGTGAAAATTGCGGGTATGATTGACGAGAGTATGGACAAAGAGCAATTGAAAAAAGAACCTGAATCTTGGGAATTAAGATCTAAGCCTGCTTACCAAAGACTCATTGTAATGCTAGGTGGCGTTATTGTAAATGTGGTATTGGCCATTGTTATTTTTATTGGAATTGGTTGGTATTGGGGTGACGATTATTTGCCTGCAAAAAATGTGACTTATGGCGTGCATGCCAGTGCGCTCGCAAAACAAATGGGTGTTCAAGATGGAGATATCATATTGTCATTAGATAAAAAAGAATTAGAAAACTTTGATGCTTTAGAAGCTAAATTAATTTTAACGAATCCTACCACTTTAGAAGTGCAAAGAGGGGATAGTATTATCTCATTAAATATTCCTGCTACTTTAGCCACTTCACTTGCTAAGTTTAAAAAATCAGATCCCTTTGTGATTCCGCGTATACCTGTTATTATTGATTCAGTGGGTTCATCGGCTGTGGTTTTAGAAGGCGCTTTCAGCAAAAATGATACACTCTTAAAAATAAATAATACTAGTATTCAATACCAGTATGAATTTATTGAAGTGAAGCAAAAATATGCCGATTCAATTGTAATGGTTACTTCCAAAAGAGGGAATGATACAGTCTATACTAAAGCATTAATTAATGGTTCAGGTCAAATCGGTTTATTTGTAAAACTACCTTATGCATTATTTAAGACAGTGCATAAAGAATTTACTTTCTTTCAAGCCATACCTGAAGGCGTAAATCGTTGCTATACTACTTTAGATAATTATATTCAAGGCATCAAGCAAATTTTTACAGGTAAGGTAAATGCCAATGATTCTTTAGGTAGTTTAATTAGCATTGGAAATACATTTCCTGCAGCTTGGGATTGGGAACGTTTTTGGACATTAACTGCTATATTCTCTATTATACTTGCCTTTATGAATGTACTGCCTATTCCAGCCTTGGATGGGGGGCATGCACTGTTTATTATAGTAGAAATGATCACAGGCAGAAAGCCCGGTGATAAGTTTATGGAATACGCTCAAATAATGGGTATGATGCTCATGTTTGGCCTTATGCTATACGCTTTGGGGCTTGACTTTTGGCGATTATTTAAGTAATTCACAATTTATTTGTAATTTTGTAGGTTCGAATTAAGTTTTATCTCATTAGATACAATTGGGGTCGTATGGTTTTGACAGCAGTCGTAGCGGTTGGGGTAAGCATGCAGTGCGTTGGGTAATTAGCACTTTAATCTGAATACCAAACAATCAAAAGGCGAAGCAAATTTTGCCATGGCTGCTTAATTCAGTGAATTAACTTCCATTTTGGTCGAGAGAGAAGGCAGGCCTGTTGCCCGCTCCTCAGCCTAATTAAAAACAAAACAGGATGCGATAAAAGTAGGCTGTGCCTTTTATTTAAGTACCATTCAGCTAAGTGAATAATTGGTTTGTGTTTTTCCTGCTATTCGCCGACAAGTAATAAAACAATAAGCATGTAGAAGACCAATGGTAACATTGTTTGGACAGGGGTTCGACTCCCCTCGACTCCACAAAAAAACCTCACCCCTAAATAGGTGAGGTTTTTTTATAACAATAATTTATTTTTATTTTACTGGAATACTATACGTTATTTTCATTTTATCAGGGACTTCACCGCTTGGTTTGCCAATTTTATAATAAGAGCGTTCTACCCAGAAAGTCCCTGTTAATTTCAAACCGCTGCTCGTATTATCAATTGCGACAGGTATTTTTCGATAACGCTTAGTTCCTTTCATCGTTAAGTTACCTTGTACAAAATAACCTTTATCCGTCTTTTCTAATTTTGAAGAAACAAAAGTAATTTTTGGGTGATTCGCTTGATCAAACCATTCAGAGGTCATTGCCTTTTTATTCTTCATACCGTTTCCAGTATTTATTGAAGATACGTCAATTTCAAAATTCATATGAGAATCAGCTAAATTGTCTTTATCAAACTTTACATCTGTCGCATAAGATTCACCTTTATTGTTAATAAAAGACTTAAATTTAGATAATATTTTTTAAATCCTTATCAAACTTTTTATCTGCAAATGATTGGCTAGATAAAAGTAATCCAAAGATGATTATTCCTAAAAATTTTATATGCCTTAAATTTATCATAAAGAGATTGTATATAATCGTTAATTGTTATTATTATAGAATATGGAAAAAAGACAAATAATAGATTTTAATAATCTTAAATTTGAGCCTTTTGATAATTATGGTGTTGTTGTGCCTGGTATGAGTTGGCATAAAATAAGCTATAATAGAGAAAATGGTGGCCAGGGGACTTATGTTCTTAAGATGGAGCCAGGTTCAAAAAGTTTGCCTCATGAGCACACTGGGTTTGAAGAATTTTTAATGTTGGATGGAGAATTAACTGATCCTGATGGTAAAATTTTTAAAAAAGGTGACTTTGTATCTTTTGAGCCAGGTTCAAAACACTCATCACACACAATAAATGGTTGCTTGGTACTAGTTTTTATGAGAGGAATTAATAAACCAACCTAATTAAATTAATTTCAAAAATATATTATGATCGGCATCTTAGGAGGAATGGGAACACAAGCTGGGCTTGATTTTTGCAACAAGCTAGCCATGCTTAATAGAGGTAAGATTGATCAAGAGTATCCTCTTTTCATGCTTTACAATAAATCCAATATACCTGGAAGACCAGAGTCAATTGGTGTTCAAACTAAAAGGTTTACAGACTTTCCTAGAAATTTAAAAAATAATTTAAAATATAATAAGGTTCTTAAAAGCTTACTTGAAGGTTGCAGATCACTTGAGAAAAGTGGTTGTAAATTTATTGTCATACCCTGTAATACTGCTCATTATTGGTATGAAGATTTAAAAAAAAAGATAAGAATTCCAATCATAAATATGCCTAAAGAAGTTTTTTTACATACTAAAAAAATTTATAAAAAGAATTCAAAGATTGGACTTCTTGCTACAGAAGGAACATTAAAAACAAAGATATATGAAAAACTATTTAAAAATAACTATAAATTAATTACACCTATTCATGATTTACAAATTAAATCCGTCAATAAAACAATCAAGCATGTCAAAATGGGGAATATAAAACTAGCTGAAAAATCTATTAAACCAGCTATTAATTATTTAATTAAAAATAATTGTAAGAAAATTATATTGGGTTGTACAGAGCTACCTATAGCTATCTTTGCATTTAAATCATTGAAAAATGTGAAAATGTCAAAACTATATTTAGATCCAAATTTAATATTAGCCAATGCGGCTATGGCAAAATATAGAAAATAAAAGATGCTTCCTAAAGTTAAAAAACCTTATGTTATTTATTTAGCTGAAGTTATTTATAAAGATATAGCTGATATTAAAAAAAATAATTTAGATATTTCTAACATAGATGCCATTGAGGGTTTTATAGGTACAAAAAAATATGAAGAAATAAGTAGTGGTAAGTTTCATGATGATTGGTTTGAATATTTAAAAAATAATAAATTTATTGATAAGGATAGTGGAGAGAAAATACCAGATGAAACTATTAAACTTTTAAACGTACAAAAGGATGCCACAGTAAAACAGCTAATAAAGTATCCAGAGCTATATTATGCCAAAAGCTCTTTTCCACTTGAAATTTCTCAACGTGCTTTTGATTTTTTGTGGAGAATGTGTGAAAGTTATGAACTGTGGTGTAAAGAAACTGGGCAATCAGAACAGCTTTTATTAAATATTACTGATTAGCTAATTGAATAATTTTACTTGTTTTTTCTATCCTACTTTTTACTAAAGCAAAAAACTCGTCCTGTTTTTCTTTTTCTTCAATTTTTATCTTTTTATTATCTACAAGACTTTGAATATTTTCAGTAGGAGACTTACCAGTGATTTTTTTAACTGCTTGGTTAGAACCATATGAAAGACCAGCCTGATAGATATTACCAGTACTAGCCAATGTATAAGCGGGTCCTAATAAAGCTGTACTTTGCACACAACCATTAAGAAAAAATAGCAAAAATAATCCAGCAATTATCTTTTTTAAAATCATTATACTCCTACTTAATCCTAAGTATTTATAAGTACAACTCAAGAGAGAAAGTGTTCATTTTGGATATTAATCTCTAATATTGATATAAAATATGACCTATAACCTCGGTATGGTTAAAATTTTTCCATTCATTTTTATTATTTTGTGGTCCTCAGCTTTTGTGACAACAAAACCAATAATAGACAATAGTGATCCCTTTGCAGCATTGGCTTTTAGATTTTTCGTTGTAGCTTTTGGCTTTTATATTTTTTCAATTTATACAAAACAAAAAATTTTAACTAATTCTAAAAACCTTCTGCAATCACTTTTTAGTGGTGTACTTTTTCATGGTGTTTATTTGGGTGGGGTTTTTTATTCAGTTTCAATCGGGATGCCAACAGGTATTGCTGCATTAATTGTAACCTTACAGCCAATTTTAACTAATGCTTTAGCAGGAAAATTTTTAGATGAAAAAGTTACATTCAAGCAATGGATTGGTGTGATCCTTGGATTTATTGGTGCTGCTTTAGTTTTAGGTTTTGATATTGGATCAAGCCTTCCTGTTATTGGAGTGATAGCTTCTTTTATAGCTCTACTAGCTATTACAACTTCTACTTTGTGGCAAAAAAAAATAAGTAATGATTTACCTTTGTCTGTCAGCAATATGTATCAAGCAATAGGTGGTTGTTTTTTTCACATAATAATTATCTTTATTTTTACTGAACCTTATATTAATTTTACATCAACATTCTTGATAGCAATGAGTCACCAGATATTCCTTGTATCTTTTGGAGCCTTTACAATCTTAATGTTTTTAATCAAAAACAACTCAGCAAGTAAAACTGTTTCTATATTTTTTTTAATACCACCAACTACAGCAATAATGGCTTGGTTATTTTTAAATGAAAAATTAAATAATCTAGATCTAATAGGTTTTGCTGTAGCAACTCTTGGTGTTTATATTGCTACCAGAAAATAAGCTAAACTAATTGGTTATAAAATTTTGCTAAAAACTTTACTATTAGCTTTTTCTGTTTATCAACTATCTTAACAGAAATCATTTCAGTTCCTACACTGGATATATGATACAATTTATATTTATCAATAATCAAAAATTTCATTTCAATTAATTTTTGTAACTTTCTTATAACAGTCGTTCTGGGAATTTGAGTTATATCAGAAATAGTCATTGTATTAATCCCTTTGGTTTTAAGAATTTTATTATTTGATCCTGTTAATTCATGAATATAAGAATCCATATCTAATATAGTCTTTTTATTAATATCATTTTGTTTATGATCTATAATTTGAAAACCTCCAAAAAATTGAATTTGAAATTTTTTCTGGTAAATTTCTGTAGGGGAATTAGTCTCCTTTTGTTTAGGCTGAGCTTCAAGCTTGACGCCTTGCTTACCTCTGTACCGATACATTATCAAAGAAATCACAAGAAACAACAATAACACAACAGTAAATAAGTTGTAGTTAATTGTTTTGATGCCGCTTC
>ENA-OREM01000705-OREM01000705.1-marine-metagenome-genome-assembly--contig:-NODE-705-length-20601-cov-3.379068_pt1 | contig 20601 bp, 19 predicted proteins | sample MGYA00248623_ERZ508561 | MGnify/ENA primary metagenome ERZ508561 (study PRJEB26227, sample SAMN06264494) | marine metagenome | isolation source: Columbia River Estuary | place: USA:Columbia River Estuary...
AGCTTTGGTAGATAACGTGAGTCTTTTTAGTCACGTGGCCAATATTGGCGATGTGCGAAGCCTCATCATCCACCCCGCCTCCACCACCCACTCGCAACTCACACCTGAGCAACAACTCAGTGGCGGTGTCACCCCGGGGCTCGTTCGACTCTCGATTGGTCTTGAGCACATCGATGACATCTTGGCTGATTTGGCGTCAGGTTTTGACGCCGCCAAGAAAGCTAAAAAGTAGCGTCCGCTACCAAGTGGCCGTAGCGCTCAATCTGCTGTGTGGCCGGGGTATCCCCCGGTCACACTCAGTTAGGGGAGAATAGGGCCCATGGATTGGCAATCACCCGCGGAATCATTACCTTCGGCATTTGTGCCCGAGGCAATGCACGCGACGCTGCGAGGCACACCGCCCGTGAGCGGAGCGTGGCGCGATGGAGACCATCCGGGAGATCGCGCCTTTTCGCAACTGGGTCCTTTTGAGACCGAACACGGCGATGCTCTACCCCATGTTCGTCTCGCCTACGAGAGTTTTGGCGAACTGAACTCCGATAAGTCCAATGCGATCTTGGTCTTTCACGCGCTCACTGGTGATTCTCACGTCACCGGAAGCGCTGGCCCCGGTCACCCCACCACGGGGTGGTGGTCAGGAATTGTCGGTCCAGGCCTCGCGCTAGACACCAACACCTGGTGTGTGATCACCCCTAACGTGATGGGCGGCTGCCAAGGGTCTACTGGTCCTGCAAGTTTTAGCCCCACTGGGCGAGAGTGGGGCTCTCGCTTTCCCTATCTGACGATTCGCGATCAAACCCGGGCCACCAAAATGCTTGCCGATAACTTGGGAATTGAGAGATTCGCCGCGGTCATCGGTGGGTCCATGGGGGGCATGCACGCTCTGGAATGGGCTATCGAATACCCCGACACTCTTGCGCGCTTGGGGCTCATCGCCACCAGTGCCAGCACCAGTGCTGATCAGCTTGCTGGCAACTCTTTGCAGATTGAAGCCATCACCGTTGATCCGTTTTTTGCTAGTGGCGATTATTACGACCACGAGGAAGGCCCCTACCGTGGCCTCGCACTAGCTAGGCGGATGGCCCTGGTCAACTATCGCTCGCCTGATGAACTCAACGATCGATTCGAGCGAACCTGGCAGAGCAGTGTCTCACCAATGGGTGATGATGGCAGATTTGCTGTGGAGAGCTATCTGGATTTCCACGGCAACAAATTCACCAGGCGCTTTGATGCCAATAGCTATATATCGCTGGTGGCAGCCATGAATTCCCACGATGTTTCCCGGGATCGAGGCTCGCTCGAAGAGGTTTTGCGAGAGATTAGGCAACCGAGTTTGGTGCTGGGCATCGATAGCGACCGACTCTTCCCGATTGCTCAACAACAGGAGTTGGCAGCCCACCTCCCCCATGTTCTTTCGGGATCAGTGGCAGAGATCATTGCTTCCCCCTACGGTCATGATGGGTTCCTCATCGAGACCGAGCGCGTGGGTTCAGCGCTCCACACTCTGATGGCCACTCCGGCTTAGCCCAGGTAGTGCCCGACCACCCCGGGCAGTGCTGAACACAGATCACCGACCGTAATCGGTCCACCACCATTGCGCTGTGACGCTTTCTGCGCTGCGAGGTTATGCAGGAGTGCACCGGCCACGGCAAGCTCGGGTACCGCCTCTGGTGTCGCACTCACGGTGTCTCGATTCGCCGCAGCGAGAGCTCCCAGAATTCCTGCCAGAGCATCACCGGTTCCCGCGGTGGCCAACCAGGGTGTTGCGACAGGGAGCTCCCAGACCGCACCGCGCGGTGAGGTGATGGTGGTGAGGGAGCCTTTGGCCACGACGGTCACTCCCAAGGTTGCCGCCACTTCCGCGGAGCGAGCCGCATCATCGCGGGCCACACCTCCACAAACCTGGGTGTAGAGCTTCTCTAACTCTTTCGTGTGGGGTGTGAGAATCGAGGGTGGGAAAGAGTCCAGGCTTGAGAATAAATCGAGCCCACCCGCGTCAACAATGGCCAGCGGAGACAGGGCGAGTAGTGCACCCATCCTGTCTCGATCAGGAGTTTCGAGGGGAGTAGGAACGCCGCTTCCCACAACACAGGCATCCACAGCGCCTGGCGCAACTACCACCTCAGGGTGGGACATCACCACCATCGAGGCCACCTCAGCAGGGCCGAAGTAGCGCACCATTCCCACCCCGGTGCGTAACGCCGCTTCAATACCGATCAGGGCAGCACCGGGATAGGTTGCCGATCCGGTGGCGAAACCCACTACGCCGCGACTGTACTTATGGTCCCTAGCACCCGGCGCACGAACCCAATCGGTCAAGAAATCTGGCTCGACGTGCACTGGTGATGACATTAGCTAGGGGAAAATCCACGAACATCGCTGGTAGTCGGGGGCTGAGCACCCGAGCGCGACACGGTGATCGCCGCGCAATCCAGGGCGAAGCTCACTACCGCTTCAAGATCCGATTCCGAGATAGTGTCCCACCGCGCCTGTCCCGTTGGCCCTAAATATCCCCTCTGAGCCAGGGCAGCAAGGGCCCCAGACATGAAGGAGTCACCCGCGCCAATGGTGTCTGCCACCACAGTCGACTTGGTGGGAAGCGTGACCTCGATGCCTCGGGCATAGGCGCTTACGCCACTGGCACCACGAGTGATCATGACCACGCCAGCGCCCAATTCGTGCCAGTGTTCCACGACCTGCTCGTGCGATAGGTCTGGATAGAGCCACTCCACATCTTCATCACTTGCTTTGACCAGATCACTGCAGGCAACAAAAGCTTCAATACGGGGTAGCACGGCCTCCGGGGTTCCCATGATGGCGGGCCTGGCATTGGGGTCGTAACTGATGCTCGCACCCAAGGCCTTTTCTCGCTGGATGATGGCAAGAGCTCCGAGAGCTCCCGGTTCGAGCGTTGCGCCAATAGAGCCCACGTGGACGTGACTCCACAATCCCGTGCTCACCATGTCCTGTGTGAGGTCCCACTCGAGATCAAAAACATAGTCGGCGGACCCATCCGCAGCGATGGTCGCCGTTGCGCTCGACGTGTGGGCAAGCCCGGGTGCGGCATCTATGGTCTCGACATTGCTGCTGGATAAATGCGCAGCAATCACGCTCCCGCGCTCATCGCTGCCAAAGCGAGTGGCTAAGACGACCGTCTGGTCTAGACGACCCAAGCCAATCGCAACATTCATCGGACTGCCACCGGGAACCTCGAGGACTTCACCCTCACGATTCACGCAATCAATGAGTGCTTCACCCAGGACAAGGAACGTGTGTGGTGAATCCATCACTCCCCCGTGGGTTGGGTGCATCGTTGTGTGTGAACTTTAGTGACGAGTGGTGGCGTCTCGAACCTCTCCCACCAGCTCTTCAATAATATCTTCGAGGAACAGCACCCCGCGGGTATCGCCTGATTCGCCGGTTACTTTTGCCACGTGGCTTCCGGTATTGCGCAAGCTCGCTAAGGCATCTTCCAAATCCACGCCCTCTTGCATCGCCACCAGACGCCTAATCCGCCTCGGAGGAACGGGATAGTCATTCTCGGAATCATCGGCATCCAAGAGGTCCTTGATGTGGACATACCCGGTGGGATCGCCCTGGTCATCGACTAGGACGTAGCGACTAAACCCTCGCTGGGCGACAGCGTGGTGAACATCTCGAGGTGTTGCATCCTCCGGCAGGGTGACCAAATCCTCCAGGGCGATAGTCACATCAGCCACCTTTTTGGTGGTGAAATCAAACGCTGCGCTCAAGGCACCCGAGTGATCTTGCAACATCCCGGTCTTGGTGGATTCCGCCACAATGGTGGCCACTTCATCCAACGTGAAAGCGCTGGTGGCCTCCGCTTTGGGTTCGACTCTGGTGAGGCGCAAAATTCCATTCGCCACCGCATTCATGCTGCGAATGATGGGAGAGAGCACCTTGGAGACGAATACCAGCGGCGGGGCCAAGAGGAGAACCGCTTTGTCCGGTATCGAAAACGACATGTTTTTCGGAACCATTTCTCCAAGCACCACATGCAAGTAACTCACGATCAGCAATGCCAACAGAAACGCCACAGTGCCCACGGCAGCCTCGGGTAACCCCAGCGCTGTGAGCGGGCCCTCGAGCAAATGATGAACCGCGGGTTCTGAGACCAAGAGAATGAGGAGCGAACACACGGTAATACCCAATTGCGAGGTCGCCAGCATCAACGTGGCGTGCTCCATCGCATAGAGCGACGTCTTCGCCCGTTTGCTTCCCTCATTTGCCAGCGGCTCAATTTGGGACCGCTTGGCCGCAATGACGGCAAATTCTGCTGCCACGAAGAAAGCGTTGGCAGCCAAAAGAACTACCAGCCACGCTAAGCCTGCCCAATCACTCATAACAGGGTCACCTCATTGGCATTGACGGTGGGGGTAAAGCGAACCCGGTCAATACGCCGACCTTCCATACGCTCGACCCGGAACTGACCATTAGTGATCTCCACCACATCGCCCACGTCGGCCATCCGGCCTAACTGCTCGAGGATAAAACCAGCAATCGTCTCGAAGTGTCCATCATCGGGGACCTCCACTCCGGTGCGCTCGCGTAACTCATCGGGTCGCAACTGAGCAGGGAAGCTAAACCAGTCCCGTGCTCGCACCACATCGAGCGAAGCCCGATCGTGTTCATCGGCCACCTCGCCGATGAGCTCTTCCACTAAATCCTCCAAGGTGGCAATTCCAGAAGTTCCGCCATACTCATCAACCACGATGGCCACTTGGTAGCCGCGACCTCGTAATTCGGTCAGCAACACATCGAGGGTCATGGTCTCGGGCACCCGAATTACCTCGGATTGCAGCGCCGATGCGGGCACGCCATCTCGCTTATCCGGGGGCACCGCAATGGCCTGCTTCACATGCACGACCCCGCGGATATCGTCACTGGATTCATCAATCACCGGAAAACGGGAATAGCCGGTTTTCCTAGCCAGAGCAATCACATCCCACGCTGTATCGGAGCGATGCACGCTTTCTACTTGAGTTCGCGGTGTCATCACATCCACAGCGTTGCGTCGAGAAAACTCAATCGTGCGCGAGAGCAAGGTAGCCGTGTCATCCTCCAGCAGTCCCTGCAAGGCAGAGCGTTGAACCAAGCTCGCCAATTCATCCGCAGTTCTTGCTGCTGAGAGCTCCTCTTTGGGCTCAATACCCATGGCTCGAAGGATTCGATTGGCGCTGCCATTAAGCACGGCAATGAAGGGTCTAAACGTCCAGGTGAAAGCCACTTGAAGCGGAAGTAAGACGCGAGCGGTGATGCGAGGAACCGCCAACGCATAATTCTTGGGGACTAACTCACCAAAAATCATCGAAATTGTGGTCGCCAGCACGATACCGAGTACCCCACCCACCGGACGGATAAAGTCCTCGGGAACGCCGGCATTGGCTAAGGGCCCCGAGAGCATCGAGCTCAACGCGGGTTCCATGGTGTATCCGGTGAGCAGAGTTGTCAGCGTGATACCCAATTGGGCACTTGAAAGATGCGTCGAGGTGCGCTTGAGCGCACTAATAGTGATTCCAAAACCCTTCTCACCCTTAGCCGCACGTGCTTCAAGGTCGGCTCGATCGAGATTGAGCAGAGCGAACTCGCTCCCCACAAAGACACCAGTGCCCAGAGCGAGGAGAACCCCCACGCCAAAGAGCAGAAGATCAGAAGTCATCGGGCACCCACAACGAGAGTGCCCCCGCGTTTATGACCGGGTTCGGAATTGTCAGACGACGTGTCATCCATGACCTGAAAGAGTAGCAGGATGGTACCCGCCATGGCAGGCCTTGAGGGGAACTTCTCAGCAAACCCACTAGGCTTAATGACTAAGCAGGCCATGCGAAGCGAGAGTGAGCGACAAAGCGTGTCAGATAACGACACCGTAGGGGCAACGACGGAGGCATCCGTCGCATTTGGGGCCAATGAATGGCTCGTTGACGAATTATGGACCCTCTACCAACAAGACCCCGGTTTAGTCGAACCCAGTTGGTGGCCACTTTTTGAATCGCGCGCTGCCCAGGCTGGGACACCTCTGAGTCCTCCGGCATCACCGGCAGCTGCTCCAGCAGACGTGTCACCCGCCGATGGTCCCTCCCCGGTGACCGCCCCGATCGCAAAAACCACCTCGATTAAGCCTAAAGAAGCTCCCATTCCCGCCGAGGCACCCACCTCGCCCACTGCGGTAATAAATCTTCCCGATACCGACGAAGCGGAAGAGCGCACCGATGTCGTGAATCCCCTTCGTGGGATGGCCAAAGCCCTGGCGACCAACATGGATCAAAGCATCCAGGTTCCGACCGCAACAAGCGTCCGCACAGTGCCAGCCAAATTGATGATTGATAACCGGATCGTCATCAACAATCATCTGCGTAGAACCCGGGGTGGAAAAGTTTCCTTCACCCACCTGATTGCCTGGGCCATGATCAAAGCCCTTCGCGAACTGCCCAGCCAAAATGTCTACTACAACGAAGTAGACGGCAAACCGGTAGCGGTTCACCCAGCCAACATCAATCTCGGTATCGCCATTGATATGCCCAAGCCTGATGGCACCAGAGGTCTGGTGGTCCCAGGAATCAAGCGGGCTCAAAACATGGGTTTTGGTGACTTTCTTCTAGCGTATGAAGACGTTGTAGCGCGGGCCCGTGAGGGCGCGCTGAGTGCTGATGACTTCGCAGGGAACACAATTTCACTGACCAACCCGGGCGGTATTGGAACTGAGCACTCGGTACCCCGATTGATGAAAGGCCAAGCCTGCATCATCGGTGCGGGTGCTTTGGACTACCCAGCGGAGTTCCAGGGATCCTCTAAGCGAACCCTCGCTGATTTAGGCATCGGTAAGACCATCACCTTGACCTCAACCTATGACCACCGGGTCATTCAAGGGGCTGGGTCCGGGGAATACCTCAAGAAAGTTCACGAACTACTTATCGGTGGTGGAGATTTCTATGAAGAAATCTTTGCCTCCTTGCGCATCCCCTACATGCCGATTCACTGGGCAGAAGACATCGCGGTCAACACCGCCGATAACGTCAACAAGATTTCTCGAGTTCAAGAACTCATCAACGCGTTTCGCGTGCGCGGCCACCTCATGGCCGATATTGACCCGCTGGAATACCGTCAGCGTTCACACCCCGACCTAGAAATCGAAAGCCACGGTCTGACCTTCTGGGATCTTGACCGCGAATTTGTCACCGGTGGCTTTGGCGGAAAACGCACGATGTTGCTGCGCGAAATCTTGGGTGTGTTGCGGGACTCCTATTGCCGCACCATCGGCATTGAGTACATGCACATTCAAGATCCAGAAATTCGCAGTTGGTTCCAGGAAAAACTCGAAAAGCCGTATGAAAAACCTGGGCATGACGCTCAATTGCGTATTTTGTCCAAGCTCAATCAAGCCGAAGCATTCGAAACTTTCTTGCAAACCAAATATGTGGGACAAAAGCGCTTTAGTTTAGAAGGTGCCGAATCGACGGTGAGCTTTGTGGATGAAATTCTGCAAGCCGCAACCGAAGACGGGCTCGACGAGGTTGCCATTGCGATGGCTCACCGTGGACGCCTTAATGTTCTGGCCAACATCGCCGGAAAGACTTACGGTCAGATCTTCCGCGAATTTGAAGGAACCCAGGACGCGAAAAGCGTTCAAGGCTCTGGTGATGTGAAGTATCACCTGGGAACCGAGGGCACCTACACCAGCCCGAGCGGTGTTCAGATTCCGGTCTACTTAGCCGCCAACCCCTCCCACCTCGAAGCCGTGAATGGCGTTCTTGAAGGAATTGTTCGCGCGAAACAAGACCGCAAAGAAATTGGTCGTTTTGGAGTTCTGCCTGTTCTCATCCACGGTGATGCCGCTATGGCGGGTCAGGGCGTCGTGCTCGAAACTTTGCAAATGTCGCAGCTTCGTGCGTATCGCACGGGCGGCACCCTGCACGTAATCGTGAACAATCAGGTGGGCTTTACTACGTTGCCTCACGATGCCAGGACCTCGGTCTACGCCTCTGATGTCGCTAAAACCATCCAAGCTCCGATATTCCACGTCAACGGGGATGACCCCGAAGCGGTATTGCACGTGGCAGAAGTCGCCTTTGCCTACCGGCAAAAGTTCAAAGCTGATGTGGTCATCGATTTGGTCTGTTACCGCCGTCGTGGTCACAACGAGGGCGATGACCCTTCGATGACGCAACCGTTGATGTATAACCTCGTGGAAGCCAAGCGGAGCGTTCGCACCCTCTACACCGAGGCGCTCATGGGCCGTGGCGATCTCACCCAAGAGGAGCTAGAAGCTGCGCAGCGCGACTTCCAGAGCCTGTTGGAAGATGCTTTCCAAGAGACCCATGCTGTTCACACCGGCGCTATCTCGGTGGTATCTGACGACGCCGGAGCGATTTCTGATGTGGAGCGCCCCGAGTCCCAACGTGGCGATGAAGCAGCCGGCGAACCCGACACCACAGGAGTGGACACGTCGGTTCTTTCTCTTATTGGGGAAGCCCACGCCAACTATCCCCCGGGCTTTACCGTGCACCCCAAACTCCAACCTTTGCTGGAAAAGCGTCGCGAAATGTCTCGCAGCGGTGATATTGACTGGGGCTTTGGCGAACTCCTCGCCCTGGGCTCCCTCCTGGTGGAGGGCACCCCCGTTCGCTTGGTAGGCCAAGATGCCCGCCGGGGAACGTTTGTTCAGCGCCACGCGGTCCTCCACGACCGAGTCAATGGTCAAGAGTGGCTGCCTTTGATGAACATGACCGAGAACCAGGCCCGGTTGTGGATCTACGACAGTTTGCTCAGCGAGTACGCAGCCCTGGGTTTCGAATATGGCTATTCCGTCGAACGCCCTGACGCCCTCGTGCTCTGGGAAGCGCAATTTGGTGACTTCGTCAACGGAGCCCAAACCATTATTGATGAATTCATTTCCTCGGCTGAACAAAAATGGGGCCAGCGATCCGGCGTAGTGCTGCTCTTGCCCCACGGGTTCGAGGGACAGGGACCAGACCACTCCTCCGCGCGGATTGAACGATTCCTCCAGCTTGCCGCGGAAGACAACATGATCATCGCCAGGCCCTCAACGCCGGCTTCCTACTTCCACCTTCTTCGCCGCCAGGCTTATCTGCGACCACGCAAACCCCTGGTGGTCTTTACCCCTAAGGCGATGTTGCGTCTGCGTGGAGCAACAAGCCACGTCGAAGACTTCACCTCGGGCAAATTTGAACCAGTGTTGGATGACCCCAAGGTGGCCAACCCCTCGGACATTACGAAAGTCCTCGTGGTTGCAGGAAAGATTTATTACGACCTCGCTGCCGAAATTGAAAAGCGAGGGCTGAGCAACATTGCGATTGTTCGCATCGAGCAGTACTACCCGTTCCCCGCGGCCAACCTAGGCGCAATTGCCACTCGCTATGCCGGTGCCAAATTCGTGTGGGTTCAAGACGAGCCCGAAAACCAGGGTGCATGGCCGTTCATGATGGTGGAAGCTCACAGCGCCGGTTTACCCGAGATGTCCGTGGTTTCTCGTCCGCGATCCGCTTCGCCCGCCACCGGTTCATCCAAGCGCAGCCAGAGTGAAGCCCAGCTGATTCTCGATCAAGCGTTGAGCTAGGACTGCTCCAAGGACTGCATAATCTGCACCTTGAGAGTCTCCGGTGCGGTTTCGCAACAGGCACTTTTAACTTTGTCGCTCAGTTTTTGACCAATGGTGAGTTCTTCCCCACAGGGTGAACACGATTTCACGTGGTCTTCAATATCGCAACAGTCCTGAGTCGCCAATTCACCATGGAGATAGTCCTCCAATTTCGCCCTCGCTGTGTCGCATCCGCAATCCGTCACTTCTTTCCCCCCTTCGTGGGTAACTCAGTGTCATAACCTTGTGATTGTGCGTACTCCGCAAGCTTTTCCCGCAACAGTTTTCTTCCCCGATACAACCGGCTCATGACAGTTCCGACCGGTGTTTCCATGATTTCCGCTATTTCCTGATAGCTCAAACCCTCTACATCGGCGAAAAACACGGCCATCCTAAAATCTTCGGCAAGTTCCTGAAGGGCGTTTTTGACCACGCTGGCGGGCATGCGGTCTAGGGCCTCTGCCTCCGCGGACCGAGTCGCTGTTTGAGTCACAGAGGTTGCTTCACCAACTTGCCATTCTTCTAGATCATCCAGAGCAGACTGGAAACCTTCTCTTGAGCGCTTGCGATAAAGATTGATGTAGGTATTGGTCAAAATTCGATACAACCACGCTTTGAGATTGGTGCCCTGCTCATACTGACCAAAGGCAGCGAAGGCCTTCAAATAGGTCTCCTGCACCAGATCAGCCGCATCAGCAGGATTCTTTGCTAACCGCATGGCGGCCGCATAGAGCTGGTCCGCGAACGGAAGGGCTTGGGCGGCAAAATCACTGGCAGAGCTGCGGGGAGGTGAGGTTGGCGTAGCCATTGAGGAAGAGTCTACTAAGTCCGACTTGTGCCCCACCGAAACGGTACGTAGAGAATTCACAGCTATGACCACAGCATCTCCTTCCGGGAACTTCGACAAGCGTTACTCTGGTAAACGGATGAATACCGTGAAAAATTCCCCAGGATGGGTGGCTCCAGAGCGTACAACTGCGCTGCGCCACGTCTTGACGTTGCCTGGCTCCAAATCTCTGACCAATCGCGAATTAGTACTCTCTGCCCTAGCGGCTGGCCCCTCCCGGCTCAGGCGACCGTTACATTCGCGGGACACGGCTTTGATGGTGGAGGCATTGCGCTCACTAGGGGCTTGCATTACCAACGTTCCCGGGGATGGCGAATTTGGTGAGGATTATGAGATCACTCCGCTTCGACCAGGAAGTGTGGTCAACGCCACCATCGATTGTGGTTTGGCGGGGACCGTCATGCGGTTTGTGCCTCCGCTGGCCCTGATTCTGGAAGGGGAGATAGCCTTCGATGGAGATCCCTCCGCCCGGGTTCGACCCATGGCCACCACTCTCGATGCTCTGGGGCAACTAGGGGTTTCCATCACCGAGAATGGCCAGCACACGCTGCCCTTTAGTCTTCACAGCTCCGGGATTTCAGACGGTGGTCACATCACCATTGACGCCTCAGCGTCAAGCCAATTTGTATCAGGCTTACTGCTCGTGGGCGCATTGTTGCCAAAGGGCCTCACCATCGAGCATGTCGGAGCGGGAGTGCCCTCACTTCCGCATATTGAGATGACGATTGAGTCGCTGACTCACCGAGGAGTCCGGGTGGCCTCCCCATCACCAGGGGTGTGGCGTGTGGAACCCGGAGTCATCGAGGCTCTCGATGTTTCTCTTGAGCCGGACCTTTCCAATGCCGCTCCCTTTCTTGCCGCTGCGCTCATTTCGGGAGGATCCGTCACCATCACAGGATGGCCCAGCACCACGACGCAAGTGGGTGCACTGGTTCCCGAAATTTTGGAAAAATTCGGTGCGACCGTCACAAAAAATGCCGACGCAGTGACCGTCCATGGTGGTGTGGGCTGGAGTAATGGCGGCACTATTGCGGGTGTCGACCTGGATTTGGGTTTAGCAGGCGAACTTGCTCCCACTTTTATTGCACTGGCGGCTTTATCGAGTACCCCGAGTGTTTTTAGAGGTATTGGTCACCTTCGCGGTCACGAAACGGATCGGTTAGCAGCACTGGTGAGCAATATCAATGCTCTGGGTGGGCAAGCCCAGGAAACTGCGGACGGGATCGAGATTTCTCCCCGGGCATTACAGGGAGGCCTCTGGCGCTCGTGGGAAGACCACCGCATGGCCACCTCCGGAGCGTTGTTGGGTCTGGGTATTCCTGGAATCACGGTGGACGACATCGAGTGCACGTCTAAGACCCTGCCGGAGTTTCCTGCTCTCTGGTCTACTTTGGTGGACTCCCCAGCGCCATGAGAGATCCCGAAGGCGATGACGACGAGGACCGCTACGCGCAATACCTTCCTCGTCACAGGCCAGATTCCAGGGGAAGTCGGCCCCGAACTAAAACCCGACCTCAACACCTCGACGCGGTGACCGGCTTCGTCATCGCCGTGGATAGAGGGCGCTATCGTTGTGTGGTGGATCAAGGACGTGATTCCGAACGCCTAGTGAGCGCTTCTCGCGCCAGGGAACTTCGCACTCAAGCGATCGTGACCGGGGATCTGGTGGATATCGTTGGTGACACTTCAGGGTCGCAGGGATCACTGGGCCGTATCGTTCGCATTCATGAACGATCCACCGTGCTGCGCCGCAGTGGGGATGATTCGGACACCCTCGAGCGCATTATTGTGGCTAACGCCGATCAGCTCTTGATGGTCGTCGCAGCCGCTTCACCCGAACCCCGCCTTCGGCTCATCGACCGCTACATCGTCGCCGCTTTGGATGCCGGATTGACCCCTATCTTGTGTGTCACCAAAACAGATTTAGCCACCCCAGAACTACTTCGCGACTACGCCCACACCCTCCACATCACCGCCGTGGAGCGATCCCCCGAAAACCCAGCTAGAGAAGACCTCGTTGCTTTATTGCGTGACCATGTGACAGTCCTGGTGGGTCACTCAGGAGTCGGGAAATCCACCCTGGTGAACGATTTGGTCCCAGGGGCTGACAGGGCAGTGGGAGTGGTCAATGACGTCACGGGGCGTGGTCGCCACACGTCGTCATCGAGTTCTGCTCTGGCACTGCCCGAGGGCGGGTGGGTTATCGACACCCCCGGTGTTCGATCCTTTGGTTTAGGGCATGTCAGCTCAGACTCCATCATCCAGGGCTTTCCAGAGCTCACTGAATTTGTAGAACACTGTCCCAAAGCGTGCCCTCACACCGAGGCCACCAGTGATTGTGAAATTTCACGGGCAGTGGAATCCGGTGAGTTATCGGATTTTGATGTGGCACGCGCTCACTCCCTGCAACGCCTCCTGGGCACTATTCACGACATCTCCGATGAGGGGAAATAAAGCTTTTATCGACCCCACGAGGACCGTGCGCGGGTAATGTGCGCCACCTCTACTACGCTCAATTGGGTGACCGACTTCACCATCTCCGATGACCTGGCTCTGGCCTTAGCTGCGGCGGCCAATGCGGATCTCGTGTCGATGAATCGGTTTCAAGCCCTAGACCTCGAGGTCAGTACGAAGCCTGATAGCACCCCGGTCACCGACGCTGACAAGGCCGTTGAGCGCATTATTCGAAGCACCATCGAAGCGTCGAGGCCCGATGATCACCTCTACGGCGAGGAGTTTGGTTCCAGCTCCAATGCTGAGGGAGCCCAGCCAGGTCGCCAATGGATTATTGACCCCATCGATGGGACCGCAGGATTTTCCCGGGGAATTCCTATTTGGGGCACCCTGATTGCACTTGCTATCGATGGAGTTCCGGTTCTCGGTGTTGTCAGTGCTCCAGCGCTTGGCCAACGATGGTGGGCTGGGAAGAATCTCGGTGCCTGGAGTCGAAGAAAAGGACAGACCCAGGTTGAGTCGCTGGCCGTCAGTAAGGTTTCTGCTCTTTCCGATGCAACCCTGAGCTACAACAACCTGGTGGGCTGGATTGCTGAGGGACGAGGCGAAGCGCTTACGTCATTAGCTCACTCCGTGTGGCGAGCACGAGCTATCGGTGATTTCTGGTCCTACATGATGGTGGCCGAAGGAACTCTCGATATCGCAGGTGAGGCAGACCTCGCGCCCTATGACATGGCAGCACTGGTGCCGATCATCGAGGAAGCCGGAGGCACGTTTAGCTCTCTCGATGGTCTACCAGGAATTTGGCAGGGCACGGCCTTGGCCACAAATTCCATACTCCACGATGAGGTGGTGGCCCGGGTCGCCAAGGATTCCCCGGCATGAGATCACGCGTCGTATCGACCCTCGCGCTAGGGCTCACCATGGTCTTAGGTGCGTGTGCAGCACCGTCTGCGCCCGTGCCTGACGCGGAAACCATGGCGGATGCGGGTGTTCCCACACCCATTATGGAATTAGAGCTCGGCGCATGCATTAACGACGCTTCTGCACCGGCGCGTGCCGATACTGACACGCTGTTGGTGGTGGAGTGTGAGGAGCCCCATGATTCTGAGCTCTACGCCATTTTGGCTATCGAAGATTCATCCTTTCCCGGAGAAGCAGCGTTGACCGAAGAGGGCAGCGCCAGATGTGCCGCGGTTTTTGGAGATTTCATCGGGGTTGACTTCCGGTCATCCGTCTTGGATTTTCATTTTTATCACCCCACCGCCAGTAGTTGGGTTGAGGGAGACAGGAGTATTTACTGCATGGCAATCGATCCAGGACTTCAGCTGACGGGGTCACTATTAGGGGTGCAAAGATGACGGATTCGTCGATAGTGGTTATCGGTAATGCCAATGTTGACCTCACCACGTATCTTGAGCGATCCCCTGGTGAGGGAGAAACTGTGCTGGGTCACGGTTTCACCTTGGGGATGGGTGGCAAAGGAGCTAATCAGGCAGTGGCCGCGGCGAGAGCAGGGGCGTCGGTGTCGTTTATTGGCCGAATCGGTGAAGATTTTTTCGGAGATCAAGTCCAGGCCTCGTTGACCAAGGAGGGCCTCGACCTACAACATATGGACCGCGTCAAAACCCACACAGCGATTGCCAGTATCTACGTCGAAGATTCAGGAGCAAATCGCATCGCCGTCTATCCCGGTGCCTCCGCAACCCTCGCTCCTAGCGATGCCGTGAGTGCGATGAAGAGTTTTCCGGCGGCGCACTACCTTGTTAGCCAACTCGAGATCAACCAAGAAGTGGTGTTGGCGGCACTGGAGAGAGCGCACGAAGCAACACTCACCACCATTCTCAACATCGCACCATATGCGCCTTTGATTCCAGGTATTTTGGACAACACCACCTGGTTAATCGCGAACGAAGTCGAGCTCGAAGGTCTCCTAGCTCACCATGGTGAATCCGTGGAAATTTCGGAGATGCCGCTTGTTGATATCGAGCACCAGATCTCACGCTGGTCGAGCACAATCTCGTGCAATCTCATTGTCACGCTTGGCTCGCGAGGAGCTATCGGGTGTGTCGAAGACACCGTCTTTGGCTTCGCAGGCGATTCCGTCACCGCCACCGATACCGTGGGAGCTGGAGATTGTTTTGTGGGGTACTTCGTGGCCCTATTGGATAAGGGGCTGCCCTGGCAACAAGCCTTGGCTGGCGGAGTCATCGCTGCAGGCGAGAGTGTGGAGCGAGCCGGGGCTCAGTCCTCTTACCCCGATCGCACAGATGCCAAGCGTCTCACCCAACTTGCATCACAGGTGAGCTACTAACAAGACGGTGCCTTAACGCGTTGCCGTGGAAAGCTTGGGCTTCAATACCGTGGCAACACCGAGGGCTGCCAGGGCGCCCAGTAATTGGAAAATAATGAAGTACAAGGCTGATTCGAGGGAAATACTCGAGGGAGCATCGGAGAGCATCCGCCCAATCGTCACGGCCGGGTTCGCAAACGACGTCGACGAGGTGAAAAAGTGGCCCCCGGCGACCCACAATCCCACTCCCGCAGGAATCCAGGACACTCGATCACGATCGAGTAACACCAGAATCAGTAGCACCAGGCCGAACGTGGCAAATGCTTCGCCAACCCACAAGCCGGATCCGGTGCGATCGACGTCCGAGAGGCTCCAACTAGAAGCGCCGAACATTACATTCGCAAAGAATGCGCCAGTAGCAGCACCCAGAATCTGGGAAAAGATATAGGCGCTTGTCAGGCTCGGGCTGAGCTCACGTCGCAGAGCCATCATCAACGACACGGCCGGATTGAAATGCCCCCCGGAAATCGGGCCAAAAACCGAGACGATAACGACGAGAACGAAGCCGACAGCAAGAGCTATCATCGTCAAGCCTTCAGCAGAGCCAGCGCCCAGGGCACGAGTCATATGACCAGCACCCAACACCGATGCCACGAGAAAAAGTGTTCCCACAAACTCGGCAATGATTTTTTGACTCAGGTTCGATGACATGTGAGGTCCCCTCGTGGTCGGCTAAGAGCCATCCTAAAGCAGGGCAAGAGCCCAAGGACTTTTCCACAGCGCACCGGTGGTGGAGATGCCGGGAATCGAACCCGGGTCCACTACTTCGAACCACAGTCTTCTACGGGCGTATCTTGTGAGGACGTGTTACTCGGCCCCGTTCTTTAGCACAAGCACTCAGAACGACAGGCCCAGTTTCAGTTAAAAGTCCCGATAACTCCTGAAACACAAGTCATCAGCAAGCCTTCTAAACGACGCCAGGGGCTGAGCCAAAGGCAAGCTCAGTCTGACGGACTTGTCCGCTGCTTAGGCAGCGAGAGCGAAGTCGGTGCGCTTTGTATTGGCACCTATAGTGTGCAGAGGACGTTTACGAGATAACTCTGCATTCTCGGCCCGCTTCCCTATGGAATCACAAGTAATGTCGAAACCGATCATCCCCATGATTGCCAACCTCAGTATCTGAGGGAAGCATGTAGGTGGTGCGCTGTGGAATTGAGGAGAAGCTAATACCGCGAAGGTACTCCCCCACTATAAAGCCAGGTCCTATGAACTAGCTAGATGATTGTGGTGGCCTAGTCGCCGAGATTCTTCCGGCTAGACATGGCCCGTTGAGCCTCACGATCATCCTGCTTTTTTCGCAAAGTCTGGCGCTTGTCGTATTCCTTTTTACCCTTGGCTACTGCAATCTCCACTTTGGCTTTGCCATCGAGGAAATACAGCCTCAACGGAACCAGGGTGTAGCCACCGGCAGTAATGCGATGGGCTAGTTTCGCGATTTGTTCTTTGTGAAGCAAGAGCTTGCGTTTACGCCTCGGAGGGTGATTGGTCCACGTGCCTTCGTTGTATTCGGGGATATGAACACCCTCCAGCCAGGCTTCGTGACCCTCTACGGTCGCATAGGCATCAACGAGTGAAGCACGACCTTGGCGCAGTGACTTGACCTCGGTACCGGTCAGGACAATTCCCGCTTCATACGTGTCTTCAATGTGGTAATCAAAACGCGCTTTGCGATTGGTGGCGACCACTTTTTCGCCCGATTCTCTCGCCATGGTGCCACCTCCTCGATGTGCCTGGGTACGTTTCTGTGGGTCCCTAAACTCTGGGCTTGCCAGCCCCACAGTCTAGCGCTCGGCTATTGCGAGGCTACGGGCGGTATTTCTTAGCCCTGGTGGAGGTGCGGCTCTAAGCCCGCAGATACCGGGTAATAGAAACATAGGAGGCCAACACGGCTAGACCAATTCCGGTCATAAACAGAAACGGCATAGCGGCAAAGGCATCCGAGGCTGTGACGAAGACAGTACTGGGTAGTGCTTCAGTGAGGTAACCCTGAACAAAAAACGTCACAATCCCCCACACGGCGGCAGAAGCCAGCGCTGCGCCAAGAGTGGCGGCCACAAGACCTTCTAAGACAAAGGGGGTTTGGATAAAACGATTGGAGGCTCCCACCAGACGCATAATGGCCAATTCACGCCGTCGTGAAAATGCGCTCAGTCGAATCGTTGTAGCGATGAGCAGTGCCGCTGCCAACAACATCAAAGAGGCAACAGCTACAGCGGTGAGGCTGCCGGCATTGAGCAGAGCAAAAATCTGGTCAAGATAGCTTCGCTGGTCAATCACACTTTCCACGCCGGGCAGTCCTGAAATCGCTTCAAAAATAAGATCACTCTGCTGCGGGTCGACTAGATTGACCCAAAATGTTTCTGGGAGTAGCTCGGGAGAGACCAAATCCACCACAGCGCTGTCCTTGAATTGTTCCTGGAAGTTGGCATAGGCCTGATCGCGGTCTTCGAAATAGAAACGCTCAACATACGGGGCCAAGGTTGCCGACGTGAGGCGCTGTTCTATGGCGAGCTTCTGATCGGGGCTTGCCGCCAACTGATCACAGCCACCAAGTGTGGAGAAATCGGTACACATATAAATTGCGACCTGAGCTCGATCAAACCAATAGCTCTTCATCTGATTAATTTGGGACTGCAGAAGAATCGCCGTTCCCACAAAGGTCAGGGAGATAAAAGTCACCAGGACGATGGAGACGACCATCGAAAGATTTCGACTAAGGCCAGCAGCAACCTCACGAAGGACAAAGCCTAAATTCACGCCCGGAGCTCCCAGGGAAAGGGGGACGCAATTTCGTCAGGGTCCGAGGACGACTTCGAGCGCAGCGGAGTGGGTTCGGCCACCGCGCTGTTCTCCTCGGTGATGACAGGAATGGGTGCCGTATCGAGCTCTCCCAAGGGAATAGTGGTGGTGGCATAACCACCCTCATTTTCATCCCGAACAATTCGTCCGGCAGAAATCTCGACTACTCGGCGCTGCATCTGGTTCACAATCCCTGAATCATGGGTCGCCATAATCACGGTGGTTCCCGAGGCATTAATCCGAGACAGGACGTTCATAATGCCAGCACTCGTGGCGGGGTCCAGGTTTCCGGTGGGCTCATCACAGAGCATGATGGCTGGTTTATTCACCGCAGCCCTGGCAATGGCCACCCGCTGTTGCTCTCCACCGGAGAGCTCATGAGGGTAATTCTTTGCTTTCTGGGCCAACCCGACTGTTTGCAAAATATCGGGCACTGCATCGTGAATAAAACCCGAACTCTTGCCGATCACGCGGAGCGTGAACGCGACATTATCGAAAACAGTCTTTTGAGGAAGCAAACGGAAATCTTGAAACACCACGCCTAAGCTTCGGCGAAAAAGTGGCACTTTTCGGCTGGGAATCCTGCGCAAATCCTGACCCAGCACGTGAACATTGCCTGCGGAGGGGCGCTCCTCTTTCAAAATGAGACGCAAGAAACTGGATTTACCAGAACCAGAGGCCCCCACCATGAAAACGAACTCCCCGGCACCAATATTGATGCTGACATTGCTCAGGGCAGGCTTGGGTGCACCCCGATACATTTTGGAGACGTCATCAAAGAGAATCATGGCGTGCCCAGCCTAGAATCCAGCGGTGACGAAACGCCCCTACGACACTCGTTGGGCAGACTTGCGCCAACGGATGCCCGCTTGGATAAATCCGTCTAAATCACCGTCAAAAACCGCGCTGGGGTTGTTTACTTCGTAGTTGGATCTCAAATCTTTCACCATTTGATAGGGCGCCAGAACATAGCTCCGCATTTGATCGCCCCAGCTCGCGGTAATGGTGCCAGCAAGCTCTTTTTTCTTCGCCATTTCTTCCTCGCGCTGCACGAGAAGAAGCCTGCTTTTGAGCACGCGAAGCGCGGCAGCACGGTTTTGGATCTGGCTTTTTTCGTTTTGGCAGCTCACCACAATCCCCGTGGGAATGTGGGTCAGTCGAACCGCTGAATCCGTGGTGTTCACGGATTGCCCACCAGGACCGGACGATCGAAAAACATCGACGCGAAGATCCCCTTCAGGAATGTCCACCTCCGTGGCTTCTTCCATCAGGGGCACTACTTCCACAGCCGCAAAAGACGTTTGGCGTTTACCCGCAGAGTTGAACGGGCTCATGCGCACTAAACGGTGTGTTCCCGCTTCAATACTGAGAGTGCCAAAGGCATAGGGAGCATCGATCTGTACTGTCGCGCTCTTGATCCCTGCTTCCTCCGCGTAACTGGTATCCAACACACTCGAGCTAAACCCATGCGCTTCGGCCCAGCGCACATACATTCGCAGCAGCATCTCGGCAAAATCTGCGGCGTCCACTCCCCCCGCACCGGCTCGAATCGTGATGACCGCCGGGAGCGCGTCATATTCGCCATCCAACAGGGTTTGAACCTCTAATTCACCCACTTCGCTTTCTAGCTGGGATAGTTCGGCAATCACTTCCGCCTGCGAGTCCGAATCCCCCGCTTCCTGCGCCATATCCACCAGCACATCTAAATCTGCCAGTCGAGCGGCAACATCGGTGATTTTTGCCAATTCGCTTTGACGGTGGCTCAGGGCGCTAGTCGTCACCTGCGCTTTGTCAGGGTCATCCCACAAATCAGGCAGTGATGCTTGAGCAGACAGCTTTTCGATGTCAGCCGCGAGACGCTGGGGGTCTAAGACCGCTTCAATGGTCGAAAAAGTGGACCGAAGTGCCGCTATCCGTGCAGAAACATCAAGTTCACTCATAGGCCTTTCATACTAGCTAAGGCCTGCGAAGCTCGTACTGGGAAGGTCCTTCTCATCGTTCTCGATTGCCTCGAGGATACGCCGGGCGACAACCGCGGGACTAAGGCCTGCCGGAAAAACTGGGGCGGCTCCCGCCAGGGGATGCTGGGAAAGCTCGGTTTCGGTGTGACCTGGCCTCGCGTCAATCAAGCGAATTCCTTGGCGGCGAAGTTCTCGGCCCGCCGCGATCCCAAAACTGTGAAGTGCTGATTTCACTGCCGAATACGCAGCGATTCCTGCGGTGGGCGATTCTGCCACCACTCCGCTGAGGGTGACGCCAAAGGGCGCCCTCCCCGCTGTCGCACTTTCGGCAAGCGCTGGTGTTGCTGCCCTCACCACACTCATCCAAGCCCGGGTGTTAACCCTCCACAAGTCATCCAAAACCTCATCACCGAGATCTGTCACAGAACCAAACGCCACGGCACCCGCGGCAAAAATCACGCCATCGAGTCCCTGATGGGCTTGCAATGCTGCAGCGACATACGCCTCGGGAACGCCCGGCTGAGTAACATCTCCCACCGCGTGAGCACCAGGGACACCTAAAGCCTCAAGA
>ENA-OREM01000707-OREM01000707.1-marine-metagenome-genome-assembly--contig:-NODE-707-length-20491-cov-3.321593_pt1 | contig 20491 bp, 16 predicted proteins | sample MGYA00248623_ERZ508561 | MGnify/ENA primary metagenome ERZ508561 (study PRJEB26227, sample SAMN06264494) | marine metagenome | isolation source: Columbia River Estuary | place: USA:Columbia River Estuary...
GTATGCTCTCGGCGGATACGCATCCATTGTCTCGTCTCCCTGCGGTCATTGGCTTCAATGCCTGCATGCTTCTCCCCACGCTGCTCGCGGCCTGCATCTTCGGCGCCGCGGCGATCCCCGGCATCGACGTCGACAGCCCGGCGGATGACCGCGAGCTGTTCCGCAAGCTGGAGGAACAGACGAACGCACTCGCGGAGAAAGGCGACGTCGCCGTGGGCCGCGCCGAGCGCCTGGAGCAATGCAGGCGCGGCCGCACCGACGCGTTCCGCCTCACCGCCCGCGCCGCTACGGGCGCCCCGCTCGCGGGTACGGAGATCTATCGTCGCGGCGCCCAAGCGGCCGTGCTCATCGGCGCCTCCTATAAGTGCGATAAGTGCTCGAAGTGGCACAACACGCTCGCCTCCGGCTTCGCCGTCGCGGCGGATGGAGTCATCGCGACCAACCATCACGTAGCCGCGACCGCCAACGCCGAAGCGATGGGCGTGATGACCGCCGACGGCCGCTTCTTCCCGGTGCGCGAAGTCCTCGCGGCGGACAAGGCCCACGACGTCGCCCTGCTCCGCGTCGACGCCAAGGACCTGGCCTTCCTCCCGTTGCGCGACGACGCCCCCGCCGGCACGCCGATCCTCTGCTATAGCCACCCGGCCAGCACTTTCGGCTGCGTCTCCGAAGGCCTGATCACCCGCTACTTCAAGATGAACGAGACGGATCGCAAAGGCGCGGTCTTCATGCAGACCACGGCCGACTACGCCCGCGGTTCCAGCGGCGGCCCGATACTCGACCACTACGGCAACGCCGTGGGCATGGTGGCCTCGACCTCGCCGGTCTTCACCTCGCCGACACCCACGGATGCGGCGGCCAAGGATGCCAAGCCGACGACGACGAGCCAGCAGATGGTACGGCATAACTGCGCCACCGCCCGCGCGATTCTCCAGCTGACCCGCGCCCAGTAAACCGCGCTCAGGCGTGGCCAGGCGTCCGCGGATAAGCGATGACGTCGCGGATATTGCCTTCGCCGGTCACGAACATCAGCAGGCGCTCAAAGCCGAGGCCGAAGCCGGCGTGCGGGACGGAGCCGAAGCGGCGCGTGTCGATATACCAGCCGTAGCCTTCCAGATCGAGTCCATGGGCCTGCATGGCTGCGACGAGTCGATCCAGACGCTCTTCGCGCTGGCTGCCGCCAACGATTTCGCCCACGCCAGGCACGAGCACGTCCATGGCGGCGACGGTCTTCCCGTCGTCGTTCTGGCGCATATAGAAGGGCTTCGCGGCCTTCGGATAGTCGCAGACGGTCACGGGGCACTTGAAGTGCTCCTCGGTGAGGTAGCGCTCGTGCTCGGACTGGAGGTTCTCGCCCCAGACGACCGGATACTCGAACTTGCGGCCGGACTTAAGGAGGAGCTCCACGGCCTCGGTATAGGTCACGCGGGCGAACGGCCTTTCCGCCACGAAACGCAGGCGCTCCAGCAAGCCTTTGTCGACGAAGGCATTGAAGAATTCGAGCTCGTCGGCGCACTGCTCCAAGGCCGTCTTGACGAGGTGTTTCACCAGTTCCTCGGCGCAGCGCATGTCGCCCTCGAGGTCGCAGAAAGCCATCTCCGGCTCGATCATCCAGAACTCGCTGGCGTGACGGCTGGTGTGCGAGTTCTCGGCCCGGAACGTCGGTCCGAACGTATAGACGTCGCCCAAAGCGCACGCGAGGGTCTCGCCCTCGAGCTGTCCGGAGACCGTCAGATAAGCCTGTTTCGCGAAGAAATCCGCGGCCCAGTCGACCTTACCCTCAGGGGTTTTCGGCGGCGCGACCGGATCGAGCGTCGTCACGCGGAAGAGCTCGCCGGCACCTTCGCAATCGCTGGCCGTCACGATCGGCGTGTGGACATAGGCGAAGCCGCGCTGCTGGAAGAACTCATGCACGGCCATGGCCATGCGGCTGCGGACGCGCATCATCGATCCGAGGCGATTGGTGCGGGCGCGCAGATGCGGGATGGTCCGGAGGAACTCCACCGTGTGGCCTTTCTTCTGGAGCGGGAAAGTCTCGTCGGCCCGGCCGAGCAAGCGGAAGGCCGAAGCCTTGAGCTCCCACTTCTGGCCCTTGGCCGGCGACGGTACCAGCTCGCCGTCCACGCTCACCGAAGAACCCGTGAGCGCGTCTTTCAGGTGTTCCGCTCCCGGAGCCCCGGCGTCCACGACCACCTGGAGGTTCTTGAAGCACGAGCCGTCGTTGAGTTCGACGAAAGAGAAGTCCTTGGCGTCGCGGCGGGTGCGGACCCAGCCCGAGACCGTGACACCCTGGAGCGGCTGCTCGGCGGCGAGCGCCTGCTTGACCTTGATTCGCATGGGGCAATTTGCACCAGCCTGCCCGCCGAAACAAGCGAGAGATGCCCGGCCGGGCGGTGATACCCGTTTTTTCGGGTCGGGCTGGACAACTCTGAGTCCTTTAACACGCTCGCAAGCCTTCCACATGAACGCACTCGAACAGCTTCGCCAACACACCAAGGTCGTCGCCGACACCGGCGACTTCGCCGCCATGAAGGCCTTCAAGCCCTTGGACGCCACGACCAACCCGAGCCTCATCCTGAAGGCCGTCCAGATGCCGGAATACCAGGCCCTCCTCCAGAAGGCCGCCCAGGACAACAAGAGCAAGGGCGTCCAGGCCGCCGTCGACGCGCTCCTCATCTCCTTCGGCACCGAGATCCTCAAGATCGTCCCGGGCCGCGTCTCCACCGAAGTCGACGCCCGCCTCTCCTTCGACAAGGCCGCCACCGTCGCCAAGGCCCGCGAGCTCATCGCTCTCTATAAGGCCGCCGGCATCCCCAAGGAGCGCATCCTCGTGAAGATGGCCTCCACCTGGGAAGGCATCCAGGCCGCCGCCGAGCTCGAGAAGGAAGGCATCCGCTGCAACCTGACCCTCCTCTTCTCCTTCGCCCAGGCCGTCGCCTGCGCCGACGCCAAGGTCCAGCTGATCTCGCCGTTCGTCGGCCGCATCTACGACTGGCACAAGAAGGCCCAAGGCGCCAACTGGAACGAAGCCGCCTCCTCGGGCGCCAACGACCCGGGCGTGCAGTCCGTCCGCCGCATCTTCGCCTACTACAAGCGTAACGGCATCAAGACCGAAGTCATGGGCGCCTCCTTCCGTAACTGCGGCCAGATCAAGGCCCTCTGCGGTTGCGACCTCCTGACCATCGCCCCGAACCTCCTCGAAGAGCTCTCCAAGGACTCCGCCGCGGTGCCCAAGGTGCTCGACGAAGCCGCCGCCAAGTCCGAAGGCGAAGCCGCCAAGGCCTGGGGCGAGAAGGAATTCCGCTGGCACCACAACGAAGACGCCATGGCCACCGAGAAGACCGCCGAAGGCATCCGCGCCTTCGCCGTCGACGGCAAGAAGCTCGACGACCTGGTCGCCAAGGCCATCGGCTAAGAGCACTGTCAGTACTTCAAGCAAGGCCGGGCCCCAAGCCCGGCCTTCTTATTTGCGACGAACCCAAGCGAGCACGAGCAAGACCAAGCCGACCAGGTCGAAGAGCCAGCCCAGCGGGATGAATCCAAACTGCTCGTGCAGCATGCCGTCCTGATCGACGGTCGCGCCCTTGCGCGCATAGAGCATCTGGCACGTCCAAGAGGCACAGAAGCAAAGGACTGCCGCGATGAAATAGCGGCGATGCATGGCCTACTTCCGACGCTGGCGGACGGCCTCGAAGAGGCAGATCGCCGCGGCATTGGAAACATTGAGCGAATCCGACAGGCCGGCCTGCGGGATCGAGATCTTCTCGTCGGCGCCCTTGAGCCAGAAATCCGAAAGACCGTCCTTCTCGGAGCCGAGCAGCAAAGCCACCGGTCCGCGGCAATCGACATCCCAGTAGGCCTTGGTCGCCGCCGGCGAAGTCGCCAACGAGCGAACGCCCTTGGCCTTCATCCAGGCGGCGGCCTCCTGCGAGGTGCAGACGGCCACGGGCATGGAGAAAAGCGCGCCCTGCGAGGAGCGGACGACGTTCGGGTTGAAGACGTCGGTGATCGGGTCGCAGACGATGAGGGCATCGCAACCTGCGGAATCGGCCGTGCGGAGGAGCGCGCCGAGGTTACCCGGCTTCTCGACCGATTCGGCGACCAGCAGGAGCGGGTTGGCCGAAGGCTTGAGCTGATCGAGCGAGCAGTTCCAGGTCCGGGCGACGCCGAGAAGGCCGTCGGGGCCCTCGCGGCCGCTGACCTTCTCGAAGGCGGAGGCGCCCAGCTCGCAGCAGTCGACACCGGCGACGCGGGCGTTGGTCACCAGCTCGGCGGCCTCGGAGCCGCGGAACATCGACGGACAGAAATAGATCTCGAGCACCTCGACCTTGCGCTCGATGGCCCGGGAGAGCTCCCGGAGGCCTTCGGCGATGAACAGGCCGCGGGCTTCGCGCTCGGCGCGGTCGCGCAGGCGGGCCAACGCCTGCACGCGGGGGTTCTGTCGGCTTTGGATGACCTCGTCGGGCACGGGCGAAGTGAGCACCAAGGGACGCCCGAGGGCAAGGATAGGCCTTCGGCGGGGATAAGTCTCGACCTCTCCGCCCGGAGGCGGACTTTATCGCCATGTCCGAATTCGAGCCGCCTCAGTCCCGCAAACCCGACTCCTCCAAGTTCCGGGAGGGCAAGTTCACCTATCACCAGGAGATCGAGGTCGAGATCGCGAGCCTGACGAACCTCGGCGAAGGCGTGGCCCGCGTCGACGGCTGGGTCGTCTTCATCGCCGGAGCCTTGGCCGGAGAGAAGGTCGTGGCCCGCATCTGGCATAACGCCGCCAACTTCTCCCGCGCCGACCTCGTCCGCGTCGTCGTCCCTTCGCCTCATCGCGTCCAGCCCCGTTGCGACCTCTTCGGCGAATGCGGCGGCTGCCAGTACCAGAACCTCGCCTACCCGCAGCAGCTCGAGTGGAAGCAGAAGCAGGTCGCGGAGGCCTTCGAGCGCCTCGGCGGCATCAAGACCAAGGTCGACGCCTGCCACCCTTCGCCGAAGCAGTACGGCTACCGTTCCAAGATCACGCCGCATTTCATGACGCCCCGCCGGGCGGACTTCCCGATCGGCTTCCTCGCCGCCGGCACCTCCCGCCGCGTCGTCGACGTGCCGAAGTGCCCCATCGCGACGGATGCCATCAACGCCGCCTACGCCCGCTCCCGTAAGGACATCAAGGCCAACCCCGGCCGCTTCGAACGCGGCGCCACCCTGCTCTTCCGCGACTGCGAAGAAGGCGTCATCACCGACTCCCGCCAGGTCGTCACCGAGAAGGTCGGCGCGGTGCAGCTCAAGTTCCTCGCCGGCGAGTTCTTCCAGAACAACCCGTCCGTCCTCGAGCAGTTCGTCGGCCACGCCATCAAGCTCGCGCACGAATCCGGCGCCAAGCACCTCGTCGACACCTACTGCGGCTCGGGCCTCTTCGCCCTGTCCGGCGCCCGCCTCTTCGAGTCCGTCAACGGCATCGAAGTCAGCGCCGAGGCCGCCCGCAAGGCCGCCGAGAACGCCACGCTCAACCACTTCCTCAACTGCCGCTTCATCGCCGGCTCCGCGGAATCCATCTTCAAGAAGATCCCCGTCGAGGGCAGCGAATCCGCCGTGATCGTCGACCCGCCCCGCAAGGGCTGCGACGAAGCGTTCCTCGACCAGCTGGACGCGTTCAGCCCGCGCCGCATCGTCTACGTCAGCTGCGCGCCCGACACCCAGGCCCGCGACGTGAAGTATCTCTGCGCCAAGGGCTGGAAGGTCGTCTCGGTCCGTCCGTTCGACCTTTTCCCGCAGACCCGTCACGTCGAGTGCATCGCGGCGCTGGAACGCGCCTAAGCGGCCTTTCAGGGCACAAAAAAGGGGCGCCGCGAGGCGCCCCTTCTGCTTGGCCGGTCAGCCGGTTCAGGCCTGCGGCTTGGCGGCGTTCTCTTCCTCTTCCTCGGAACGCTCGACCTTCGAGATGCCGAGGAGCGATTCGCCGTCCTTGAGGCGCATGACGCGGACGCCCTTGGTGTTGCGACCCGCCGTGCAGCGGATGTCGGACACCTTGGTGCGGATGGACTGGCCGCCCTTGGTGAGGAGCATGACCTCGTCCTCTTCCTGGACGCTGAGCGCGCCGGCGACGCCGACTTCGGTGGAGATGGCGATGACGCCCTTGCCGCCGCGGGTCTGCTTGCGATAGACCGGCTCCTTGGTCTCGGGATCGTCGAAGGGCGTGCGCTTGCCGATGCCGTCGATGCCGACGACGAGGAGCGTGCAGGCCGGGTCGACGACTTCCATCGCCTTCACCTGGTCGCCGCTGTCGAGCTTCATGCCGGCGACACCGGTAGTGTCACGGCCCATGGAGCGGACGTCGGATTCGTGGAAGCGGATCGACATGCCGGACTGCGAGATCATCACGACCTCGTTGTCGCCGTTGGTCAGCTTCGTGGAGATCAGGCGGTCGCCGTGCTCGATGTTGATGCCGATGATGCCGCCCTTGCGGTAGTTGGCGTACTTCGAGATCTCGGTCTTCTTGATCGTGCCGTTGGCGGTGCACATCATGAGGAACTTGCCTTCCTCGAAGTTCGAGACGCAGACCATCGCGGCCAGCTTCTCGTCGTCCTTGAGGTCGAGCAGGCGGGCGATCGACTTGCCGCGCGAGGCGCGGTTGGCTTCCTCGATCTCGTAGACCTTCTCCACGTAGACGCGGCCGTTGTTCATGAAGAACAGGATGTGGTCGTGCGTGTTGGCCGTGAAGAGGTGCTCGATGAAGTCGCTGTCCTCGTCGGACGCGGCCTTCGAGAGCTCGGCGCCCTTGGTGCCCTTGCCGCCGCGCTTCTGGAGGCGGTACTGGGCGACCGGGGTGCGCTTGATGAAGCCGGCGTGCGAGACGGTGACCACGCAGCCTTCGTTGGCGACGATGTCCTCCATCGAGAGGTCGCCTTCCTGGGCGGTGACCTTCGTCTTGCGGGGACCGATGTGCTTCTTGGCGGCGTCGCGCAGCTCCTTCTTGATGAGGGAGAGCAGCTTCGACTCGCTGGAGAGGATGCCGCGGAGCTCTTCGACGAGCGCCATCAGTTCGCGGTATTCGGCCTCGATCTTGTCGCGCTCCAGGCCGGTGAGCTGGTAGAGGCGGAGGTCGAGGATGGCCACGGCCTGCCGTTCGCTGAGGCCGTATTTGGCCATGAGCTTCACGCGGGCCTCGTCGCGGTTGGACGCGGCGCGGATGATCTTCACGAAGTCGTCCAGGTTACGCAGGGCGATCTTGAAGCCTTCGAGGATGTGGGCGCGGTCTTCGGCCTTGCGGAGACGGAAGCGGGTGCGGCGGGTGACGACGTCGCGGCGGTGCTCGACGAAGCACTCGAGCAGCTCGCGGATGTTCATCTGCTTCGGGCGACGCTTGTCGAGGGCCAGCAGGATGACGCCGAACGAGTTCTCGAAGTTCGTGTGCTTGTAGAGCTTGTTGATGACGACCTTCGGGTTCTCGTTACGCTTCAGCTCGATGACCACGCGCGTGTTCTCGTCGGACTCGTCGCGGAGGTCGGAGACCTCGTCGAGGACCTTCTCGGAGCAGAGGTCGGCGATGTGCTTCACCAGGGAGGAGCGGTTGACGTTGTAGGGCAGCTCCGTGAGGACGATCTGCTCCTTGCCGTTCTTCATCTCCTCCGTGTGGGCGACGCCGCGGACGCGGATGATGCCGCGGCCGGTGCGGAGGTACTGCTTGATGCCTTCCTTGCCGTTGATGACGCCGCCGGTCGGGAAGTCCGGGCCGATGATGATCTTCTCGAGGTCCTCGACGGTGGCGCTCGGCTTGTCGATGATGAGGCAGGTGGCCTCCACGAGCTCGTTGAGGTTATGCGGCGGGATGTTGGTCGCCATGCCGACCGCGATGCCGGTCGAACCGTTCATCAGCAGGTGGGGCAAGGCGCACGGGAGGACGGTCGGCTCGGTGGTCGACTCCTTGTAGTTCGGGGTGAAGTCGACCGTATCCTCGTCGATGTCGGCGAGGAGCTCGGCGGAGACCTCCGAAAGGCGGCACTCGGTGTAACGGTAGGCCGCGGGCGGATCGCCGTCGACGGAGCCGAAGTTGCCCTGCGGCTCGATCAGCTGGTAACGCATCACCCAGTTCTGGGCGAGGCGGACGAGCGTGTCGTACACGGAGCTGTCGCCGTGCGGGTGGTAGTTCTTCAGCACTTCGCCGACGACGCCCGCGCACTTGTCGAACGGGCGGTTGTGGACGAGGCCTTCGCGGAGCATCGCGTAGAGGATGCGGCGCTGCACGGGCTTCAGGCCGTCCCGGGCGTCCGGGAGGGCGCGGGAGACGATGACCGACATCGAGTAATCGATGTAGGCCGTCTGCATGATGTCCGTGATGTTGGCGGACGTGAGCTTTTCCTTGTCAGAGTACATGTTCGAAGAGTTCTCGGGTTAGGTTCGTCAGGACGATCAGACGTCGAGGTTGGAGGTGTTGAGCGCGTTGTCCTCGATGAAGGCGCGGCGGTTCGGGACGTCCTCGCCCATCAGCATGGCGAAGACGCGGTTGGCTTCGGCGGCGTCGGCGATGTCGACCTTGAGGAAGCGGCGCTTGGCCGGATCCATCGTGGTCTCGAAGAGCTGCTTGGGGTTCATTTCGCCCAGGCCCTTGTATCGCTGGATCGTGAGGCCCTTGCGACCGAACTGGCGGATCTGGCCGATGAGCTCGAGGATCGAGCCGAGCGGGATAGGCTCGGCCTTCTTGACGATCTTCTTGGCAGGCTTCTCTTCGCCCTTGGCCTCCTCTTCGCCTTCGGCGGCGGCCGGGGCTTCCTCGGCGGTGGAACCGTCGATCAGGTGGTAGCGCGGCTCCTCGCCGGCGGTGAACTGCTTCACGTCCATGCCCTGGGTCTCGAGCTCCTTGAGCACCTTGGTGATGGCTTCGTTCTCGAAGACCTCGATCACGTTGACGCGCTCCTGGACGACGGTGCCGTCCTTGAGCTTCTTCTCGCGGTCGATCTTGTCGGCGAGGAAGTCCTCGACGCCGGCCTTGCGCAGGTAGGCCTGCTTGGCGTCGGTGTCGGCGAGGAACTCATAGGTCTCCTCGTTGCCGGTGCGGGTGCGCACGATGAAGCGCGGGAGCGCGTGGGTCTTGTGGTCCTGCTGGTCGAGGAAGTCGCCGAGCTGGCAGCCCGTGCGGCCGATGCTGGCGCCGAGGGATTCGAGGCGGGCGAGGGATTCGACGATCTTGTCGAGCTTCTGGCCCGGGAAGACGTGCTTGTCGCGGAGGCGGAGCAGGTTCACGTCCTCGGAGCCGAGCTCGAGGAGGATGCGGTTCAGTTCCGGGTCGTTGTCGACGTACTGCTCGCGCTTCTTGCGCTTGATGCGGTAGAGGGGCGGCTGGGCGATGTAGACGTAGCCCGCCTCGATGAGGCCGGGCATCTGGCGGAAGAGGAACGTCAGGAGGAGCGTACGGATGTGCGAGCCGTCGACGTCCGCGTCCGTCATGATGACCAGCTTGTGGTAGCGGCACTTCGTGACGTCGAAGGCGCCGTCGCCCTCGTGCTTGCCGATGCCGGTGCCGCAGGCGGTGATGATCGTGCGGATTTCTTCGTTGGAGAGGATCTTGTCGATGCGGGCCTTCTCGACGTTGAGGATCTTGCCCTTGATCGGGAGGATCGCCTGGTAGCGGCGGTCGCGGCCCTGTTTGGCGGAACCACCGGCCGAGTCGCCTTCGACGATGTAGAGCTCGCAGACGGACGGATCGCTCTCGGAGCAGTCGGCCAGCTTGCCGGGGAGGCCGCCGGAGGACATGGCGGACTTACGGACCGTCTCGCGGGCCTTGCGGGCGGCTTCGCGGGCGCGGGCGGCGTTGAGGCACTTGTCGACGATGCGACGGCCGGTCTTCGGGTCGCGCTCGAGGTAGTACTTGAGCTGCTCGCCGACGACGGAGGTCACGATGCCTTCGACTTCCGGGTTCGTCAGGCGGGTCTTGTTCTGGGACTGGAACTTCGGATCCGGGTGCTTGACGGAAATGACGGCCACGAGGCCTTCACGCATGTCGTCGCCGTTGAGCTTGGCGTCCTTGTCCTTGATGAGATTATTGGACTTCGCGTAGTGGTTGATCACGCGGGTGAGCGCGGAACGGAAGCCGGAGAGGTGGGTGCCGCCTTCGGGCTGGTTGATGAGGTTGGCGTAGCTGAAGACCATCTCGTCGTAGCGGTCGTTGTACTGCAGGGCCACGTCGAGGGTCATGCGGCGCATGCCCGGCTTGGGCTTCTCGCCGTCGGCCATCACGCGGGGGTTGGACAGATCGGTGAAATCGACCTCGGCCGAGATCAGGATCGGCTTCTCGAAGAGGCGCTCCTCGTTCGCGTTGAGGAAGGAGACGTATTCGGCGATGCCTTCCTTGAACTCGAACTTGTCGGCGCGATTGGTGCGCTGGTCCTTCATCTCGACCGTGATGCCGGGGACGAGGAACGCCAGCTCGCGCATGCGGCGGACGAGCGTGTCGTACTTGAACTCCTGGGTCGCGACGAAGATCTCCGGATCAGGATGGAAGGTGATCTTCGTGCCGGTGCGCTTCGTCTTGCCGATGACCTTGATGGACTGCGTGACTTCGCCGCGGCAGAACTTCATCTGGTGGACTTCGCCTTCGCGGCTGACTTCCGCGATGAAGCTGTCGGAAAGGGCGTTGACGCACTTCGCGCCGACGCCGTTCAGGCCGCCGGACACCTGGTAGGCGCCCTTGTCGAACTTACCACCGGCGTGGAGGTTGGTGAGCACGAGCTCGAGCGTCGGCACCTTTTCTTCCGGGTGCATCGCGACAGGGATGCCGCGGCCGTCATCCTCGACGGACAGCGAACCGTCCGCATGGATCTCGACCTTGATGCTCTTGCAATAGCCGGCGAGGGCTTCGTCGATCGAGTTGTCGACGATCTCATACACGCAGTGATGGAGACCCGTCTCGTTCGTATCGCCGATATACATACCAGGTCGCTCGCGCACGGCCTTGAGGCCCTTGAGGCGCTTGATGTCGGCCGCGCCGTAGCTTTCGTTGCCGGCGTGCTTGCCGCGATTCGGGGTTTTCTCGGAATTTTCGCTCATGTCTAGGTGGGTAAATAAATGATATTTCCCCGCCCGCAGGAGGGGTGTTTTCATGCTGTTTTTCACAGGGGTATCTGCAACAGGAAACACCCTCGCCGTGAATGTTTTTGGCCGCCCAGAAATGACTACCAATCAACCCCTTACAAAAACTAATAAGGGGTGTTAGAAACCGTTGCTCACACGTTACTCACAGCTGATTTCCGACCACCCCGACACCCCCGTCGAACGGGCTGTCAGGCGGGTCCGAAAAAGGCCGCGATCGGTCCCAGCGCCGCCTCACCGGTGTCTTCCAGGACATAGTGCCCGGCATCGGCGAAAGGGAGCTGCTGGGCGGCCGGGAAACGGGTGATGAAGCCCTCGAGGAACGATCGGTCGAAGCAGAAGTCCCGCATTCCCCAACAAAGCAGCATAGGCTTGCCCTTGAGGCCCGCCAAAGAGGCTTCCACCCCCGCCAAGACGCTCCGGGTAGGGTGTTCGGCCTCCATGGGGATATCGGCCACGAAGTCGGCGACCGCCCGGCGGACCGAAGCGGACCCGTAGGGGGCCAGGAAACCGGCCTTGGCGGCTGGGCTGAGCGGCTTCTCGACCGACATCCAGGTGGCCGGCCAAGCGAAGCCGTTCAGGCCTTGGACGATGAAACGTCCGATCAGGGGGGCGCGGCAGAGGGCGATGCGGGCCGGGATGCGCTCGGAGAGGAACGCCCCGGTATTCGTGACGAGGATCTTACCTACCCTCTCCGGCCGGCGACCAGCGACGCCGAAACCGATGGCGCCACCCCAGTCATGCACCCCTAGATCGAACTCCTTGAGGCCAAGGTGGGCGATGAGGGCTTCGACGTCGGCGATGCGATCGGCCAGACGGAGGAAACGATCGGGCCGGGCAGACAGGCCCATGCCGACATGGTCGGGGGCGATGACGCGACGGCCTTGCGCGGCGAGCTTCAAGATCAGGTCGCGCCAGAGGAACGACCACGAGGGATTACCGTGAAGGAGCAGCACCGGACGACCGTCGCGCGGACCGTGGTCGACGTAACTCATGCGTCCCGAGAGCGCGGCGAAATCCTTCGGCGCAAAGGGATAGAGCGCCTGCACGGCGGGCGATAGTTCGGCGGCGGTCATTGGCATTCGACGGCGAGCATCATGCTGGCGAGACCGCTGCCGATGCCCAGCAGGGCGACGCGTTCACCGGGCTTGATCCGGCCTTCGGCGATCCCGAGCGCCAGCGTGGCAGGCACGGAAACCGAGCCCACGTTACCGAGACGATCGAAGCTCTGGTAATCTTTCGCGGGGTCGAGTCCGAGCTTCTCGAACAGCAGCGAGGAATGACGGCGGCCCACCTGGTGCGTGACCACGCGGTGCGGCGTGGATTCGTCCCAGCCGGTGACGCCTTTGAAGCGACCCCAGCAGCGCTGGGCCAGCGCGACGCCGGCGGCGAGCAGCGCCTCGGAGTCCGTGCGCATGTCGAGTTCGGCGAAGGAAGTGTCTCCTTCGCAAAGGCCGTTCGCGGAGGAATCGGTTTCAGCGGCTCCGCCGAGCAGGCGGATCGCGCCGGGCGCGGCGAGGTCGTCGCGGGAGACCACCGCAGCCGCGCCACCCGCGCCGATGGTGAGATTGGCGAAGTACGGCTTGATGGTCTCACGCGTGAGCGCGAGGTCTTCGTTCAGCATGCGGATCGTGCGCTCCACGAGCGGGCGACCATCTTCGCCGGAGCAGACGAGCGCGCGACGGATCTGACCGGACTCCACCATGCCCGCGGCGAGCGCGACGGCGTTGAGGAAACCCAGGCAGGCGTTGGAGACGTCGAGGATCTGCGCCTGCGGGCCGAGGCCGAGCAGACCGTGCACATAGGCGGCGGTCGAAGGCTCGAGGCGATCGCGGCAGACCGAAGAATGGATCAGCAGGTCGATGTCGGCCGGGCCCACGCCGGCGGCCTGCATCGCGCGACGCCCGGCCAACGCGGAAGCGGCGGACGGGCGGATGGCCTGCGGCCAGAAGCGACGCTCGCGGATGCCCGTCATCAGCTCGAGACGGCCCTCCGGTAGCTTCAGGCGGCCATAGAGCGGCGCCAGACGGCGCTCGACCTCGTCGGAGGTCCAGACCTCGGGAGGCAGTTCGGCGACGAGGCCGGAAAGGACGGTGCGCTGGAAGATCACGAGCCGGGGAGACGGGAAGAAGCGGCCACGAGTTCTTCGTCGAAGAAATTCCAGCCCATGCCGGCGTCGACCACGATGCCTTGACCGTTGATGCCGCTCGAACGCGGCGAGAGCAGCCAGACCGCCGTGTCGGCGACCTCCTGCGTCTTCAGGGCCTCCTTGCGGAAGGTCATCTTCTCGGCGTGGAGGTAGTTATGAAGATAACCCGGGATGCCGGCGCTTGCGCTCGTCTTGAGCGGGCCGGCGTTGACGGAGTTGAAGCGTACGCGCGAATCGGCCGAGAAGGATTTCGCGAGGAAGCGGCTGGCGGATTCGAGGGCGGCCTTGATCGGCGACATGTAGCCGTAGTTCGAAGCGGTCACCTGCGAGGAGATGCCGATGGAGACCACGGAAGCGTCGGCCTTCAGGTGCGGCTTGAGGGCGCGGGCCAGTTCGACGAGCGAGAACGCGGAGATCGCGGTGGCCTGCAGGAAGTCGGCGCGGACCGTCTCGTGGAACGGCTGCATGCCCTTGGAGAAGTTGGCGAAGGCCACGCTGTGCAGGACGCCGTCGAGCGGGCCATGCTCACGGCCCACGGCGGCCGCAAGCTGCTGCGTCTGGGCTTCGTGCTCGAGGTCACAGAGATAGACCGGCTTGCCGTCGAGCAGGCCCTTCAACGAATCCAGGCGGGCTTGCGAGCGAACGGAGTAGACGACCTTGGCGCCTTCGGACTCGAGGGTCTTGGCGACGTGCCAGGCGACGGACTTCTTGTTCGCGACGCCGAGGACGAGGTAGGTCTTACCGGTGAGGCCGAGGAAGGACATAGGTCAGGCGGGTTGGTCGACGAGGGCGAGGGCGAAGCGGATGGTCAGGACGGCCTTGCCGTCGCGACGTACCGTGCCCGTCAGGAAATGGAACTGCTGGAGCGTCTCGACGTGCTTCACCTCGATCGAGACCGTGTCGCCGGGCTTCACCATCCCCTTGAACTTGGCTTCCTCGATGCGGCAGAGCACCGGGGTCTTACCGGCCGGAGCGCCGCCTTCGGACTGGAGCTTCTTGGTCAGGTAGACCGCCGCCGCCTGGAAGACGGACTCACAGAGCAGGACGCCCGGGGTGATCGGGTTACCCGGGTAATGGCCGGCGTAGAAAGGCTCGTCCGCCCGGAAGGTCCGGGTGCAGGTGGCCCCATCGGCCCGGACCTCGTCGATGCGGTCCAGGAAGAGGAACGGCGGGCGATGAGGGATGGTGTCGAGGACGGCCTGCAACATGGGCTTATTTTTGCCCCCGGAAAGTCGGACAAGCGACACAAAACACCGGCGGTCGCGTTTGCCTTTTGTGGGCGGGCGCCCAACCTGAAGCGCATGAAGACTCTCTTCGCTACCCTCCTCATGTCCCTCCTCCCCTTCTTCGGTGACGCGGCTGAAAAGCTCGCCGTCGGCGCCTCCATCCCGGACGTCACTTGCAATGACCAGGACGGCAAGGCCGTCTCCCTCGCCAAGGAAGGCGCCAAGGGCTACCTGCTCGTCTACTTCTACCCGAAGGCCAAGACCGGCGGCTGCACCAAGCAGGGCTGCTCGCTCCGTGACAACTGGGCCGAACTCCAGAAGGCCGGCGTCAACGTCCTCGGCGTCAGCACCGACGACGAGAAGCTCCAGAAGGAATTCAAGGAAGAGCAGAAGTTCCCCTTCCGTCTCCTCGCCGACAAAGAGAAGAAGGCCGTTTCGGAAGCCTTTGGCATCCTCGTTCCTCTCAAGCTTTTCGCCGGCCGCAGCGCATTCCTCTTCAAGGACGGGAAGTGCGTCTACGCCGACCATAAGGGTCACACCGGCGACCAAGCCCAGGTGATCCTCGCCTTCATCGCCGGCGCGAAGAAGTAAGCCCTACGCTCACCGCCAACAGAAAGGCCGCCTCGATCGAGGCGGCCTTTTTTACGTCCTGACGCGGGCCTCAGTGGCCCTTGATCGGGAAGAGGTCGGTCACGCTGTTGTTGCCGTGGATGCGACGGATCGCATCGGAGAGCAACGGAGCGATGGAAAGCACCGTGATCGGCAGGTCCTTCGGCCAGTCGGCCGGGACGGAGTTGGTCGTGATGACCTCGTCGATGACGCCGCGGCGGAGACGCTCGAAGGCGATTTCCTGGATCATGCAGTGCGAGACGACGGCGCGCACCGAGCGGGCGCCGTTCTTCTTGAGCAGTTCGGCGGCGGCCACGAGCGTGCCCGCGGTCTCCGTCATGTCGTCGACCAGGATGATGTCGCGGCCTTCGACTTCACCGACGAGGCTCGTGGCCTGGACGGTGGTCGCGCTCGTGCGGCGCTTGGCGACGAAGCCATACGGCAGGTTGAGCATGTCGGCCACGGCCGAGGCATACTTCAGCCCGCCCACGTCGGGCGAGAAGACCGTGGCGTCCTTGAGCCAGGGCTTGTCCTTGATGTGCTTGTAGAAGACCGGCGAGGCGTAGAGATGGTCGACCGGGATGTCGAAGAAACCCTGGATCTGCTGGGCGTGCAGGTCGACGGTCAGGACGCGGTTGGCGCCGGCGGCGGTGAGCAGGTTGGCGACGAGCTTGGCCGTGATCGGCACGCGGGGCTTGTCCTTGCGGTCCTGGCGGGCGTAGCCGAAGAACGGGATGACGGCCGTGATACGCGCGGCGGAGGCGCGTCGGAGCGCGTCGATCATGATCAACAGCTCCATGATGCGGTCGTTGGCCGGCGCGCAGGTCGGCTGGATCACGTAGACGTCGCAGCCGCGGATGTTCTCGTTGATCTGCACGAACGTCTCGCCGTCGGGGAAACGGTTGACGGTGGCGGTGCCGAGAGGGACGCCGAGATGTTCGCAGATTTCCTTGGCCAGCGCCGGGTTGGCGTTGCCGGTGAAAATCTTCATCTCAGGTAGGCTCATGTCGGTTAGCGTTTAGCAGAGTCCAAGGAGGCGGTCAGCGAATCAACCTTTTTGAACAAATCGGGCAGACGGCGCGAAAGGACGACCAGGCGACGCTCCAGACCGAAGGGCACGGCGGGCGTGCCGTTCATGAAGCCGTCGGCGGGCACGTCCTCGAAGAGGCCCGTCTGGGCGCCCAGCTTGACGCGGTCGCCGAGGGTCAGGTGACCGGCCACGCCGGACTGGCCGCCCAGGACGCAATGGTCGCCGAGGGTCGTGCTGCCGGCGATGCCGACCTGCGCGGTGATGAGGCACTGGCGGCCGATGCGCACGTTGTGGGCGATCTGGACGAGATTATCGATCTTGGTGCCCCGCCCGACGACCGTCTGGCTGAAGCGGGCGCGATCGAGGGTCGAGTTGGCGCCGACCTCGACGTCGTCTTCGAGGACCACGTTGCCGATCTGCGGGATGCGACGGATCTCGCCGTTGACGGGCTCATAACCGAAGCCATCGGAGCCGATGACGGCGCCGGACTGGATGCGGCAGCGGGCGCCGAGGACGCAGTAGTCGCCGACGACGACGCCGGGCTTGAGCCAGCAATCGACGCCGACCGAAGCGCGGGGACCGACATGGCAGCGGGCTTCGAGGACCGCGCCGGCGGCGACGACCGCGCCTTCACCGATGACGCAGAGGGGGCCGACGTGGGCGGAAGGATCGACCTTGGCGGAGGGCGCGACGACAGCGGTCGCGTGGATGCCGGCCGGAGGGCGCGGCCAGAGGCGCGCCTCGAGCACGCCGCAGAACAGCGCGAGCGCGTAAGAAGGATTGGCGACGCGGAGGAAAGCCTGGCCGGCGGCCGGCTTGCCCGCGAAAGCGACCGGCACGAGGATCGCACCGGCGCGCGAGGCGGCCACGGCATCGGCGTACTTGGCGTTACCGAGGAAAGAAAGGTCGGCGGAAGTCGCTTCGGCCAAGGCGGCGACGCCGGTGATCGGACCGGCGCAGGCACCCTCGACGGCGTCGGCCGCGGTGAGGGCGGCGAGTTCGGCGATGGTGAAGGAAGTCGTCATGGTCCTAAATGAAGCGCCCCTGACTGGCAGGGGCGCGGCAGAGTCTTACTTGGCGGCCGGCTTGTCGCCGGCGGCGGGGGCAGGCGCGGCGGGGGCGGCAGGGGCAGCCGGAGCAGGCGCGGCCGGAGTCGAGGCCTTGTAGTCCGCGTTGAGCTCCTTGATGACGTCCTGAGTGATGTCCAAGGAAGCGTCGGCGAAGAAAGCCTGGCTCTTGCCGAGGACGAGCTGGAGGCCCTTGGCCTTGGCGACCTTTTCGGCCTGCGTCCGGGCGTCGGCGAGGATCTGCTTGTTCATCTCACCCACGCGCTGCTGGATGGCGCCGCGGGCTTCGTTGACGAAGTTCTGGAGCTCGGCGCGACGCTGCTGGAAGACGCCGTTCTTCTGCTGGAGCTCGGCCTCGACGGCCTTCTTGCCGTTCTCGCTGAGCATCGGGTCCTGACCACGCTTCTGGGCGGCGACGAGGTCGGCCTGGAGCTGTTCGACGACCTTGACGCGTTCGCCGACGGAAGCCTGGGCGGATTCCTCGGACTTGCGGATCTCCGCCTGCATGTCCGCGGACTTGGCGTAGGTCTTGAAGATCTCCTGCTCGTCGATGAGGCCGACGTTAGGGGCGGCCGCGAAGACGGAGGCGGAGGCGAGGAGGAGCGCGAAGAAGGACTTCATGAGGTTAGGATTTAAGAAGCGATTAGGCGGACGGTTGGCAATCAAAAGACCGTGCCGAAGCTGAAGTTGAACTTCATCCCGTCTTCGTTGACGGTCGCGCCGGCGTTGGGCTGGCCGGCCGGGACCTGGGTCATCTGAAGGGGGAAGCCGAAGTCGAGGCGCATGACGGCTCCGCCGAGCAGGATACGCATGCCGACGCCGTAGCTGGAATTGGCTTCGGAGAGGCCAAAGTCGCTCTCGCCCCGGTTCACCAAGCCATGGTCATAGAAGGCGGCGAAACGGAGGTTGTCGGCCACCTTGATCGTGTATTCCGCGCTGAAGAAACCGTAGGTCAGGCCGCCCATCGGCTCGTTGCCGAACTGCGTATCATAGGTCGAGTAACCGCCGACGTCATTGAAGTTGAAGCCGCGCATGTCGTAGGCGCCGCCGAGGTAGAAGCGTTCGTAGAACGGCAGCTGGCCGGCGGTGCCGGTGAGCAGGCCGACGCGGCCGACGACGCCGATGGTCTGCTCGGCGGTCGGGGAGACCAGGAACCAGCGGCCGGTGCGGAGTTCGGAACGGAGATACTTCAGGTCGCCGCCGAAGCCGTTGCCGGCGAGTTCCTCGGTGAGCGAGATGCGCGAACCACGCGTCGGGAAGTTGAACTCGTCGCGGGTATCGTAGATGAGCGAGGCGGAGACCGAGGAGATCACCTTGCCGCCGGCGGAGCCTTCGGCGACCACTTCGGCGGGCGCCGTGGAGCTCACGTTGTCGACGGACACGCGTCGCAGGTTGTAACCGACGCGGCCTTCGACGTTACCGAAGACGCGGCGACGGGCGTAGAGGTTCACGCCTTCGGTGAGCACGGCGTAATCAGCGGAGGCGAAGCCGGCGAAACGGCGCTCGATGGAGTAACCCACGGCGAGATCGCGCTCCCAGAGGGCCGGCTCTTCGAAGGAGTGTTCGAAGGAGTTGGTCAGGCTGCCGACCGAGAGACGCACGCGGAACTTCTGGCCGTCACCGCGGTACCAGCCTTCCGGATTGGAGAAGTCGAAATTCGCCTCGGAGTATTCGACGAAGCCGACGAGGCCTTCGACGGTGCTGAAACCGGCGCCGAAGCTGACCTGGCCGGTCGGGCCTTCCTTGACCGTGACGCGGAGGTCGCTCTGGCCGGGGACGGGCGTCGGCACGGGGGCCACGCGGACTTCCTGGAAGAACTGCGTGTTGCGGAGGCGTGCCTCGGAGACGCGGGTACGGGCGAGGTCGAAGACTTCGCCGGGCCCGAGCGCCAGCTCGCGCGCGATGGCGGTGGAGCGGGTCTTCGTGTTGCCCTGGATCTCGACGGCGCGGACCGTGTGGCGCTGCCCTTCTTCGATGATGAAGCGGACGTCGATGGCGCCGGTCGTCAGGTCCGGCTTGCGGACCGTCTCGACGCGGGCGTTGATGTAGCCCATCTGGCCATAGTATTCCTTGAGCTTGTCGGCGGCGGCCTCGATGGCCGGGGCGGCGAACGCTTCGCCGGACTTCAGCTGGTCGAACTCGAACGGATGAGCGCCCCGACGGAGAGAAGGCTCGGCCACGACCTTGCGGAGCGCGGCTTCGGCGAAGAGCGGATCGGCGGCGCCGAGACGGTTACCCTCGATGGCCAAGGCGCCGACGGTGTAGCGGCGGCCTTCGGTGAGCTTGAAGACGACGTCGAGCCAGCCGGTGGAGCCGCTGACGTCCTTGACGACGCAGATCTTCTCCGGGTCGGCGTCCTCGACCTGGACGTCCAGGTAGCCCTTCGCGCGGTAGAATTCGCGGATCTTGCGGCAGTCATCGCGGTACTGCTCCGGATCGAGCCGTCCCGTGCCGAGGATCACAGACAGCTTGTACCAGCGGTACTCGCTCGTCGCGAGGCTCGCACCGTCCGCCAGTTCGGAACGGCTGAAGGACTTCGCGCCATCAAAACGGAAGGTATCGACCTTGAGATCGATGCCTTCGTCGACGACGACGGACACCATCTTGCCACCCGGAATATCACGGAGCTGGGAGGAGACGCGCGTGAAGGGGCGCTTCTTGCGGAGCGACTCCTGGAGCTTGATCTCGGCGCGGCGCAGCAGGGCCATGTCGAGCGGCTCACCCAGACGCATGTCCTGGAGTTCCTCGCCGCCGAACCAGGAAGCGTCGGAGCCGACGATGCCTTCGCCGCCGATGTACTCGATGCCCTTGAGGATCGGACGGGGCTCCACGGTCACGACGACGTCGACCTCACCGGTCTTCGGATCGAGGACCGGCTCGACCGAAGCCTGGGCGAAACGGCCGGTCGCGTAAAGGGAGCGGACGGTGCTGGCGACGGCCTCCTTGGAGAAGGACTCGCCTTCGCGCAGGGCGACGAAGCCGCGGACGAACTGCTCGGAGACCGCTGAGCCGGAGGCTTGGATGCGGATGGTCCGGACCTTGGGGTCCTTCGGCCCGAGGGCGTTCTGCGCGCCGCCGACGATCGGCACCAAGGCGAGGGCGAAGCAGGCGGCGCGGAGCCAACTGCGGCGAAGGGAGGTCTTATTCATTATTTCGGTATTCTCTAGCCGGAGATTCGAAGCGTGTCAGCCCCGGATTGAAGAGCAAGTTGATGTCGGAGGTCGGTCCGTTACGATTCTTCGCCACGATCAGCTGGCGGGCGTAACATCCGTCCTGGCCGGCCTGCTCGGCCTCGGCCTCGGCGGCCTTACCCTGGCTGACGGGGGGCTTGGAGATG
>ENA-OREM01000711-OREM01000711.1-marine-metagenome-genome-assembly--contig:-NODE-711-length-20424-cov-4.042316_pt1 | contig 20424 bp, 19 predicted proteins | sample MGYA00248623_ERZ508561 | MGnify/ENA primary metagenome ERZ508561 (study PRJEB26227, sample SAMN06264494) | marine metagenome | isolation source: Columbia River Estuary | place: USA:Columbia River Estuary...
TCACCTCGGCCACTTCTTGCTCATCAAGTTCAACAACTGACATACAAGACTCGACTCAAGATGCTGAAGATTTAGCAAACCCAGAGTCAGACACAAACCCAGTCACACTCACTTTGCTCGCCTATGACTCGTTCACTCCAACTCCAAATATCTTCGATGACTTCACCGCACAGACAGGAATCAAAGTCAACATTGCGCTCGGCGGCGACGCGGGCGAACTCGTCACTAAAGCCGCACTCACTGCAGGCAACCCAGAAGCCGATGTTTTATGGGGTGTCGACAACACACTCATCTCTCGCGCGCTCGCCGCAAAAATCTTTGTGCCATACGAATCAAAAAATCTTGCCAACCTCGACCCAGCCGCACGCAAACTCGTGCCCAACTTTGAAGTAACACCTGTTGATACGGGCGATGTCTGCATCAACTATGACGTCAATTGGTTCGCTCAACGCAAAATCGCGCCGCCACTCACACTGCGCGCACTAACTTCGTCAAACTACGCGAACCTGCTCGTCGTACCAAGCCCAGTTAGTTCATCACCAGGTTTGGCATTCATGCTCGCAACAATCGCCGAGTTCGGCGAAGACGGTTGGGACGAATATTGGAAAGCGCTCAAACAAAACGGTGCGCTCGTAGTTGGCGACTGGACCGAGGCCTACTACACAGAATTTTCGGGATCATCAGGCAAAGGTGAACGACCAATCGTCGTAAGTTACGGATCAAGCCCACCCGCAGAAATGATCTTCGCGAGCCCGCGTCCGGCCACCGCCCCGACTGCAGTTGCATCGCTTACATGCTTTAGACAAGTTGAGTTCGCAGGCATCCTTCGCGGCACGAAACACGAAAGTGAAGCGAAACTCTTAATCGACTATCTCACTGATCTCAAGTTTCAAGAAGATCTGCCTCTGACACTGTTCGTTTATCCAGCCAATGTCAACGCCAAACTTCCCGACGACTTCGTCAAATACTCATTGCGGCCAGAGTCGCCACTGCAACTCGACCCTGAGTTGATTTCGCGTAGCTTGCTGATCTGGTTAGACGAGTTCACCAACATAATGTTGCGCTAAAAACATGCCAGCAACACTGTTTCAACAGAATCGCGGCATCAAACTCTTGGCTGTACTGCCGACGGTTTTTGTTTTCGCTTTTGTTGTTATGCCAGTTGGCAATATCCTCTTTACCTCGCTCAAATTTGAGTCACTCAAAATCTTGAAAAGCGAAACGATCCTTAATGTTGTTTGGTTCACAACCTGGCAAGCCATAATCAGCACGATTGCAAGCCTGGTCATTGCTCTACCAATCGCAGCAGTAATAGCAAATTTCAAATTCAGGTCTCAGCGCTTGATAATCAGCCTGATCAGCGTTCCGTTTATCTTGCCCAGCATCGTGGTCGGGGCTGCATTTCTGCAGGTGCTGCCGAACAGTTTTCATCGCACCGCATTTGCCCTGATCCTCGCCCATACGTACTTTAATTTTGGGTTCGCTGCGCGAATCATTGGTGCGCGCTGGCTGCAGATTCACCCACATCTTGATGACGCCGCACGAACACTCGGTGCATCGCCAAGACAAGTTTTTACTTCAATCACGCTTAAGTTGCTGGGCAAAGTCATCTTAAATTCGGCGCTCGTCGTATTCACACTTTGCTTTACGTCGTATGGCGTCGTACGCATCTTGGGCGGGCCATCTCGATCGACTATTGAAACCGAAATTTACTTTCGAGCAATGCAACTCGGAGATGTCTCGGGCGCTCTCGTGCTCAGTTTGCTGCAGATCTGCGTGATCAGCATTGCGTTTTTATTAATTTCGTCAACTAGACGAACTAACAGGCTGCAAATTATCAACGCAACAATTTCTCGCCAAAGACTCATCAACAAAACCTCACAGAAACTCGCCGTTTCGACAATCTGCCTAATGTCAATCGCTTTTGCTCTTGTGCCAATTTTGGCAATTTTCCGAAAGTCTCTGATCTCAAACTCGAGCCTCAGCACGAATGCATGGCGAGAAGTATTGAGCAACACACGAGTATTGCAATCGCTCACTACTTCACTCGGATATGCAGTAGTAACAATTCTCATCGCCACCACAATCGCGCTTCTTGCTGCTTCATCACTTGCCTATAACAAAAACTTTCGCTTTATTTCGGCTCTCACTTCGTTACCAATTCTTGTCTCAGCAGTTTCAATCGGTCTTGGCATAATCGTCACATTTGATACACAGCCTTTTAATTGGCGTGGCTCACAAATGATGTTGCCGATCGCCCACGCACTCGTCGCGCTGCCATTGGCAATTCGTGCAATCACTCCCGTTTTAAACGACATCCCCGATTCGCTTCGTCAGGCGTCAAGCGTGCTCGGTGCAACTAATTGGCAGGTCTGGCGAACAATCGACTTTAAAATAGTTCGTCGAGCCATAATCGTCGCAGCGGCAATTTCAGCCGCAGTTTCGCTCGGAGAATTCGGCGCCAGCAGTTTCTTGGTTCGTCGCAACTCCGAAACTCTGCCGGTGACAATCTCTAGATTGCTCTCGCGACCAGGCGATATCTTGCAGTCGCAGGGCTACGCCTTGGCGAGCCTGCTAATAATTTTCAGCATCATAGTTATTTTTGTGATCGACAAGTTCAGCACGACAGAAAGCACCAATAGTCGTGCTTGAAATCAAAAACATCACTGTGAACTACGAGTCAAGACCATTGTTTACAAACTTGTCGCTCACAATTCAGCGTGGAGAAATTGTCGCGCTAACCGGCCCTAGCGGTTCTGGTAAAACCACACTTTTGCGGTGTATCGCTGGCCTCGAAGTCATGGCTGCAGGCACGATTCTGCTCAACAACAACGACATCACCAATCGCCCCGCACACAAACGCCAAATCGGCTTGGTATTTCAAGACAACCAACTCTTTCCGCATCTGAATGTCAGTCAAAACGTGGGCTATTCATTAAAAATTCAACAGGTTGCAAAGCAAACAATCGCAACAAAAGTGCATGAAGCACTTGACCTCGTTGGTCTTAGTCATCTTGCTGATCGCAGCATCACCAATCTTTCAGGTGGCGAAGCTAAGCGCATTGCTGTTGCTCGAGCATTAGTTGCCGAACCAGAGGTTTTGTTGCTTGACGAGCCGCTCAACGGACTCGACAGTGAGCTTCACAGCCGACTGCTCGAAGACTTGCGTGCACTATTGACGGCACGCGGCACTACAACTCTGCACGTGACTCACGATCACGCTGAAGCAGCAACTATTGCCCACCGAGTTCTAGATCTGCGCCAACTATTCTCATAACTAGTGATAAATCCACTTTCAATAGTCGTCGAAATCAAGACGCACGAGACTATTCCTCTACGGGCTGCAGTATTGCGTGCCGATACGCCAAACAAAAACGCAAGTTACCCCGAAGATACAAAACCTGGCACCATCCACTTAGGCATTTTTGACGAAGATAAAACCCTCGTCGCTACATCTACGTGGGTGATGAATCCGTGGCAAGAAGACCCGAACGCAATCGCGGTTCAACTGCGGGGCATGGCTGTGGCCGTTAACAAACAAAGTTCTGGTCTCGGCAAAATATTGATTGACGCTGGAGTCGCGCATGCTAAATCTCACAGCGCAATTTACATCTGGGCAAAAGCTCGAGATGCTGCAATGAATTTTTATCTGCGCAACGAGTTTGCCGTAGTCGGTGAAAGTTTCACCGAAGGTGTAACTCAATTGCCGCATCATCTAGTGGTGCGAAAGATTTAATCCAAATCTTTGCGAACAAACTAGATCACTAAAAACGTGAAAACCTGCTCACAATGGTTCTGGTTTTGCCAAACCTGCTACTTCAACACGACCCATTAGCCAAGCCAACCGCTGCGACGGCGATAACTTTTTGGCGATCTCCGGTAAGTCAGTCATTCCCATCGGTTTGCGACTGCGCCAAAGCATTATCTGCTGATCAAGTTCTAGCCGCACATATAACGGTGTCAAATCGTCGTAACCCAAACCAAGATTCAAATCAGCGTGATGAATCTCAACTTCTCGCCAGCGCAAAAATACAAGTGACGACATCTCGATTACTCGACCACCCAAGTTTCGCCCCTGACCCTGCCAAGCTTTTTCGTTAGCACTAGCCCAGGCTGCTTCAAGACCGTAAATACTCAGCCGCAGGTCCATTACTAACTCTTCTGCGCTACGTGTTGACCCGCGCTCGATGTCGCCGTTGCGCTGCTCGGCGCTCGCATATTGTTCGCCCACCTCTCCCCGCACAGCGGCTTGCAACAAATTCACATGGCTGTCGGCATTACGCGATAAGTGAGTCAGCACATGTCCACGTGACCAGTTCGGCAACAACGAATCTTGTCGACAATCATCATCAGTCAAATTTTCGAGCGCAGCCAAAAGGCGTTGATGCGCCGCCGCACACCCGGACACGTGCTCATTTAATGTGTTGGCGAATTTTCGCTGATCTGAGTCAGACATCTATTACAAACTAGTTGCTGTTCACCCTTTGCGGAATTACAACTACTGTGCCATCTGTTTCATGATGCACCCTTGCTGACACGCCATAAAACTCGGCGAGCGTCTCAGACCGCAAGACACTTTTCGCATCGCCCGATGCAACACAAGAGCCCTGATGCATCAAGACCAGTCGATCTGCGTACAGGCCCGCAAGGGTCAAATCATGCATCGCCGAGACGACTGTCAAACCCTGTTCGCGTCGCAACTTGTCGACAAGTTCCAAAGCCTGTTGCTGATGGCCGATGTCTAGTGCGGCGGTTGGCTCATCTAACAACAACACAGGCGCCTCTTGAGCCAAGGCTCTCGCGATTACAGCACGCTGGCGTTCTCCACCTGAAAGCGTGCCGACCATTCGGTTTGAAAATTGCTCAAGATCAAGGCGGTGCAAAATCTTTTCAACAACTTCTAGATCATGTGTCGACTCAGATGCAAAATGTTTGATGTATGGGTTTCGCCCAAGCAAAACGTATTCAACAACTGACATGTCATCGGGCATCAACGGCGTCTGAGGAACAAATGCAATATTTTGCGCGCGCCATCGCGCCGACGTCGCCGGAATTTCTTTTTGATCTATCGCAACCGAGCCCGAGTAATTAATCAATCCCGCAGCAGCACGTAAAACCGAAGATTTTCCCGCACCGTTAGGGCCAATTAAACATAGCCACTCGCCTGAATGCAAGATGTCGTTAAAGCCATTGACTGCACAAACACCGTCATAAGAAATAGTCAGATCACAAAACCCGAGCGTGCTCATGTCTGAGTCTTTCTCGTACGTAACAGCATCAAGAAAAATGGCGCACCAAAAAATGCTGTTACTACACCAATTGGGGTTTCAGCAGGGTCGGCCAATACTCGACTCGGAATATCGGCTGCCACCAAAAATGCTGCGCCGAGCAAAATGCTGAGCGGTAAAACTCGTCGATAACTTGCACCTGCGAGAAGTCGAACCGCGTGCGGCACGATGATTCCGACAAAGCCGATCAACCCGCTGACTGCAACCGCAGCAGCAGTACCAAGTGTTGCGGCCAACACAACTACGAATCGCACGCGGCGAATATTGGTACCCAATGCAATTGCTTCATCATCGCCAACACGAAGAACATCCAGCAGACGACGATGCATTAACAACACAATGCAGCTCAACGACACATACGGCAAAATCAACCGCACATCACCCCAAGTTGCACTTGAAAGTCGCCCTAAAATCCAACTGTAAACCTGTCGCACAACATCGTTGTTGCGTTGCAAGATAAATGTCTGAATTGCTGTTGCAAGCGAAGTAACTGCAACTCCTGCCAACACGAGAGTTGTATTCGACCTGCTCTTGTTGAACGCATTGCCAATCAAATAAGTAAAGAAAACAGCCACCAATGCACCGCCAAAAGCCGCAAGAGGCAACGGGTCAATCAACCAACTTTCTGTCGACTGACGCTGCAGTGTAAACACGAGCGTTGCACCCAACCCTGCCCCAGCAGCAACACCCAACAAATATGGATCAACCAATGGATTACGAAAAACACCTTGATAACTAGCACCCGCCACAGAGAGCATCGCCCCGACGATTGCGGCCAACACAACTCGCGGCGCACGAATCTGCCAGACAATGTTCCATTGTTCAATACTCACTCCACTGTCTATTGAGACGAGCGGTAAACGATTTAAAAGTTCAAGCGGCACTCGCCACCACTGCGGCCCAGCCGGACCAATCATTGTTCCAACCAGAACCGCAGTGATGAGTAGAGCAGAACTTGCCAACAACCAAACGCTAAAACGTGTCCCTGCACGCTCTCTCGTAGCTTGTTTGGCAAGCGACATATTTACTTGCTGGCTGCTACGAGAGTGATTGCCTCACGAATACTCTTCACTAGATCAACAACTCGTGGTCCCCAACGTGACGCGATGTCATCATCAAGTTCGACAATGTTTTTGTTCTTTACAGCATCCATTTTTTGCCAACCATCACGCACAGAAACAGTCGCCTCAGTTTGAGCACAACATTTTGTGTCAGCCAGAAAAATCATCGTCGGGTTACTTGAAACGATCACTTCGCTCGACAATTGTGGATAGTCATTTCCGGCTTCTGCAGTGTCCGCGATATTTGTAAGTCCGAACAGCGAGAAAATCTGTCCAACAAAAGTGTTCGACGTGACGCTGTAGTAGGTGTTATCAAGTTCGTAGTAATACGAAATCGGCTCGGTCAGTGTGCCTGCATCTGCAACGGCTGTCGCAATTTCATCTTGCATCTGGGCGGTTAACTGAACAGCTACATCTAAGTGTCCGGTTAATGCACCAAGTTGCTCGATCTGCTCATACATCGCCTCAAGGTTTGATGCACCATTGCCAACATAGACAGGAATATCAAGCGCATTGAGTTGCTCAACCAAACTCCCTGGGTCATACGAAACCACAACGAGGTCTGGTGCAAAACCAGCAATTGCCTCAACGTTTGGTTCATAACCCGAGAGCTTGGTGCCAAGGGCAACTGCTTCGGCCGGAAAATTCGAGTATTCATCGACGGCAACAACTTGATCTCCAGCACCAATTGCATACAGCATTTCAGTGTGTGTTGGTGAAAGCGAAACAATTTTCATTGGTTGCGCATCAAGAGTTATTCCGCCGGCAGTTACCGGATAAGTTGCTTCGGCGATCGTCGTTTCAGTCTCTGAGATTGTTGTCTCAGAAGAATTCTCCGAACCTCCGCATGCAGCAAATACCATTGCTGCACAAATAAAAAGACCGGCATAGCCGGCCCGAGTTAGTACTTTCATTTTCATTTCCTCCTATCCCTCACGCGGGGACTTTTAGGTTTGGTGCTCGACCGAGGCGACCGGACTAATCACTGTTCTTGCGCAGAGCGCTCGAACCTTGAATTACCGTTGCGGGACAGTGCCGGAGTTACACCGGACTTCGCTGGGTTTTACACATCGCAACTATTGCCGCGACGCCTCAGACCATATCAGAGTTATTTAACTGTTTACAAAACTGGCGAGGCGGTTGATGCCCTCGCGAAGGTCATCGTCGCCGAGCGCGAAAGAAAAGCGCGCATAACGCGGTAGACCAAACGCTTCGCCCGGCACAAACGCCACTTTGACTCGATCCAATACAAGATCTGCCAACTCAAGAGTTGTTGCTGCTGTTGCGCCACTTAAATTGCGATTTAGTAAGCCCGAAAAATCTGGGAAACAATAAAAAGCACCTTGTGGCGCCATGCAACTCACACCCGGAATTTTGTTCAACATTTCTTGCATCAACGCGCCACGACGAGCAAACGCTTCACGCATCATCGCCACTGCCGACAAGTCACCCGAGATGGCGGCAAGCGCCGCATACTGCGCGACGTTCGAAACATTCGAGGTTGTGTGACTTTGAAAGTTGATCGCCGCTTTCATTACATCTGGCGGCCCGATCATCCAGCCGACTCGCCATCCAGTCATTGCATAAGTTTTGGCAACACCGTTGACGATGACGCAACGATCAGCGATCTCTGGCACAACTGTCGGCATTGAGGTGAACTTGTGCTGACCGTAGGTCAAGTGCTCGTAAATTTCGTCAGTTACGACCCAAATATCATTTGCAACGGCCCACTTGCCGATCGCAATTGTTTCTTCGCGCGAATAAACAGCGCCGCTCGGGTTGTCGGGCGAAACAAACAACAAAACTTTCGTCTTTGCAGTTTTGGCGCGCTCAAGTTGCTCGACCGTCACCTTGAACTCTGTCTCTTGTGTTGTGTCAACTATGACTGGCACTCCACCCGCAAGCGTTATGGCCTCTGGATACGTCGTCCAATATGGTGCCGGACAAATAACTTCGTCGCCCGGATCACACAACGCCGCGAATGCAACGAACACCGCATACTTTCCACCCACGGTTACCAAAACTTGCGAAGCCGCGCACTCAAAGCCCGAATCACGTTTCGTTTTAACTGCAATCGCCTCACGCAACTGGGGCAAACCTGCTGCAGGCGTATAACGGTGCGCCTTCGGGTCTCGCGCTGCGCGCACGGCCGCCTCGACAATATATTCGGGCGTCGGAAAATCTGGCTCGCCAGCACCAAATCCGATTACATGTTCACCTTTAGCTTGCAACGCCTTGGCCTTCGAATCAACAGCCAGAGTCGCCGATTCAGCAATCGCCGCAAGCCGCTTCGAAACTCGAGATTTAGGTAGTGAATTCGCAACCACGGCTGCCATGCTTACACAGTGGAAGTAAATTGTCACGGTTATTTTCGAGGGTCACGATGAACGTCGAAGACGTGCTTGAAGCCGACTGGGACGCCGTGCCCAACCTGCGCGACCCCGTATTAGTTGTCGCCCTTCGGGGTTGGTTCGACGCTGCGGGCGCGGCAACCGGCGCAATCGAGTGGTGTCTCGATGATCGAGCTGTAACTGTCGTAGCCAGCATCGACCCAGATCCGTTCTTTGACTTCACCCATGAACGCCCAGAGATTTATCTCGACGAAGACGACGAACGAAAGATTCGCTGGCCCGAAAACGACATTGTCGTCGCGAAGTTTCCAGAAGGTACTCGCGATCTTGTCGTATTGTCCGGCATCGAACCTCACACAAATTGGAATATTTTCTCTGAGTGTGTTTTAAGAACCGCGCAACGCCTGAATTGTGGCGTTGCCGTCACAGTTGGGGCAATCTCCGAGGCAATCCCCCATACACGTACACCGTCAGTGTTCGGCAGTACAACAAACGTTGCTCTGGCACATCGACTCAAACTTTCAAGACCGACGTATCAAGGCGTCACAGGCATCGTTGGTGTGATGCAAGAGCGGTTTGAACGCGAACAACTTGCAGCAGTTTCATTGCGTGTTGGCGTGCCCCACTATCTGACAAATGCGCAACACCCCAAGTCAAGTGCCGCTCTGTTGCGCCATCTAGAAATTGTGCTTGGCATACCTACTCGTCACGCCGAACTTTATGAAGAGATCCAGCGCTGGGAAGAACTTCACGACGCAGCCGTTGAGGGTGACGAAAACATCTTTCAACACTTGAAGCGCCTTGAGACCGACTACGACGCTCGATCAAATTTCGAAATACCAACGGCTGACGACCTTGGTGCCGAACTTGAAAAATTTCTTCGCGAACAGCCAGACGAAGACACAGAAAAATAATTTGAACACGTAACTCTTTGTTCTCTCGTTAGCCATCTCAATCGCATATGCTTATTTAATGACTTCAAAGCCAACACTTTCTCGCCGACTAGCCGCCGAAGCACTCGGCACGATGCTTTTAATCATCGCAGTTGTCGGCTCGGGCGTCATGGCAACCAATCTCACTCAAGATGTTGGTTTACAACTTTTGGCCAATTCGGGTGCGACTGTTGGTGCACTAATTTCATTGATCTTGATGTTCGGTTGGGTTTCAGGTGCTCACTTCAACCCAGTTGTAACAATCGCTGCAAAGTTTTTAGATAATTTCTCATCTCGTGACATTGTTCCTTATGTAATTGCTCAAACAATTGGAGGATGTATCGGCACTGTCATTGCAAATTTGATGTTTGACCTTGACGCGATCACACTGTCAACCAAAATTCGCACTGGCTCGAACATCTGGCTTTCAGAGGCTGTTGCAACCATTGGATTATTGCTAGTGATTTTTCTAATATCTCGCTCTGGTCGCACCTCGGCTGTGCCTTTTGCAGTTGGCGTCTGGATAGGTGGCGCATACTGGTTCACATCATCAACATCTCTAGCGAACCCTGCCGTAACTTTGGCGCGAAGTCTGACTGATACATTCGCGGGCATCGCACCTGAGTCGGTGCCGATGTTCGTTCTAATGCAACTAGTTGGTTTGGCAATTGCTTTAGTAATCATAAAATTCATCGCACCACAAACAGACAGCCAATAAAACTGTGCTTATTCAACCAAATATCCTGTTTTTATGTGTACATAATGCCGGTCGCTCACAGATGGCCGCAGGGTTTGCTCGCGAAATCGGTGGCGACAAAATAAAAGTTTGGTCAGGTGGTTCAGAGCCCGCATCACAAATAAACAAAATCGCCATTCAAGCTATGAACGAAATTGGGATCGATATCTCCGCCCAAATCCCTGCCAAATGGTCAGATTCAGATATCGCTCAGGCAGACGTCGTGATCACTATGGGTTGCGGCGACACCTGCCCATTTGTTGCAGGCAAACGTTACGAAGATTGGCAACTAAACGACCCGGCTGGACAAGATATCGATGCTGTGCGGATAATTCGTGACGACATTCGCCAGCGCGTTGCTGCATTAATTGATTCGCTGATTTAATCAGTAACAAAACTAGATAACTAAAAATGCCCCGGGCAAAAGCCCGGGGCATTTTTTTTCAGCGCGAGGGGGCGCTGAAATTTCAGTTAATTACTTCAGCTTGCGCCGCACTTCTTTGCCAACGCCAAGGCGTTAGTTGCTGTAGCGCCAAGAAGCGGTGTGTAGGCAAGTGCTTCAGCGTTCTTTGGTGCGAAGTCACTGATTACCCACTGGAAGAATTGAGCAACTACTTTGTTCTTTGCATCAGATGCTGTTTGGCAAAGTCCATAAGTTGTTGCACCTAACGGATACGCCGTTGGGTTGGTAGTTTGTTTCCAGTTGAACGTAATCAGACCTTTTTCGTCCTGAGTTCCACCTGCAAGATGCGAGTTGTAACCTGCGGATGTTGGCGCAACATACTTTCCAGCTGCATTCCGAATGTTTGCTGCACGAACTCCCTGCGCTGCACGTGAAGGGTCAGTGTAGTAAGACACTTCTCCATACCCGATTGCACCGTTCGTACTTGCAATGTAATTCGCTTGGTTATTGCTCTGTGGTTGACCGACGAAGCGCGAGCCGTAGGCGGTGATTCCACCTGGAACGCAACTTTGAAAAGCGTCGTTGATCTTCCAGTCTGGGTTAGAAGCTCCGGCCATGTACTGGCAGAAGTTGTTGGTGGTACCCGATGTGTCTGCGCGGTATACAACTTGAATAGCTAGGTCGGGCAGAGTTACAGAGATCTGTGAATAAGTTGCGAGTGTCTTGCCACCTACCTTGATCGAATATTTGTCTGTTGGCTTCACGGCTGAAGTCATGCTCGCTTCGGCTTTCGTTCCAACGGTCAACGTCTTCACAACCTTCTTCGTTGTGTCGTCAATCCACTCGATCTTTTTGCCTTTGTTTGCCTTCAGAGTTGCAGGCAACATCGACACAGTGATTTTTGCAGAAGTCGTAGTTACGTTTTCCCAAAGTGCAGTCGCACCTTTGACATCGGACTTCTTTTTCGAGTTACCCCATGTTGGGTTCGTCTTGATGTCGTTCGCGATGCTTGGGTCATTCCACTTTGAAATTACGCCACCGAAGATACCGTTGATTGTGGCAGGGCTCAGCGAGAGCGTTGCACCCTTAAGCTCATCTAAGCGGTATCCAATGGCAATTGCACCAGCTACATATGGCACGTAAGTCCAACCGAACGATGGCAAGTCAGATGATCCAACTGCTGAGTCTGTTCCTGCAAACTTGAAAGTCGTTGCCTTGAAGTTTTTCTTTCCAGTACCAGAACCAGTTGATGTGTAGGTGAGGTTATGGCTATAAGTTTTGTTGAACTCTGCAATTGCCGGTGTCAAAAATGAGACAGGAAACGACGCGCCGCCACCCGTAACATCTTCAGCCTTGGCTATCGACGACGTCGACAGCACGCTCGCTGCAGCGATAACGACCGCTACAAAATGCTTTACACGCTTGTTCATATTTCTCCTAATTGTTTTGAAGTGAGTATTACTTGCGAAGGCTAAGCCAACATGTTTACGGTGCTCTAAATTTGAGGCGTCCGATTGGTGAAAACAAAGTGAACAGCGTCTTAACTGTCAGCCGAATTTTCCTTGAACATAATCGGCGGTTCGCGAATCAGTTGGATTCGTGAAGATCTTTCGTGTCGCATCAGCCTCAACCAGATAGCCAGGTCCGCCATCGGTTAAGAAAAACGCGCAGAAGTCGCTCACACGACTTGCCTGCTGCATGTTGTGTGTAACGATCACTACCGTTATTTTCTCTGCAAGTTCCTTAATCGTTTCTTCGATCCGAAGGGTGCTGCCAGGGTCAAGTGCAGAACATGGCTCGTCCATCAACAGAACCTGTGGTTCTACCGCTAGCGAACGAGCAATACACAACCGTTGTTGTTGGCCACCTGAAAGAGAACCTCCAGATGCGCCAAGACGATCTTTTACTTCCTTCCAGAGACCAGCACGAGACAAGCATTGTTCAACGATGTCATCATGGTTGTCCCGCTTCAGGTGAGCCAACTTGATACCTGCCAAGACATTTTCTCTAATCGTCATCGCAGGAAATGGATTTGGTTTTTGGAAAACCATGCCAACTTTCAACCGGATCAATGCAGGATCCTCTGATGGAGCGTAGATGTCCGAACCATTCAAGAGAATCTCACCCGCCATGGCTGCTGACGGAATGAATTCGTGCATTCGGTTCAATAAGCGAATAAACGTTGATTTTCCGCAGCCGGAAGGACCAATCAGCCCTGTTACGGTTCGTTCGGGGAAACGAAGTGATACATCTGCGAGAGCATGATGTGTTCCAAACCATGCATGAGCACCTCGGGTTTCGAGTCCCTTGAACTCGGTAGCTGAATCAAATTGTTGCGGCGTCGTAGTCGAGGTGTCAACATTTTGTTTTGTCATATTCTCAATCCTTTGGCTCATGATTTTTTCTTCAACTTTCTAGCTTTACGCGAATTAGTTTTTGCATTTTGAGCCGCGGTAGTGCCAAGCCGCCGGGCAAGAACGAAAAACCCAAACACCAGCACAAGTAAAACTAGCGATCCGGTCCATGCTCGAGATGTTGAATACTCCGTGCCGTACATGAACATCGAGAAGATGTAGGTAGGAAGCGACGCGACAGTCCCCCCGATTGGGTTCCACACAAAACCGTTGGTGTTAAGGGAAGTAAGAAGTAGTGGAGCGGTCTCGCCAATTACTCGAGCAACTCCCAAGATGCCTGCTGTGATAAGGCCAGACTTGACTGTTGGCAATACCACCATGATTGCCGTGCGCCATTGCCTTGCGCCAAGAGCATAGCCAGCACTGCGCAAATCGTCAGGTACGAGTTTCAACACTTCTTCGGCAGTGCGAGAAACAGTTGGAAGCATAAGCACTGCGAGCGCGAGACCGCCGGCCATTCCCGAGTATTTACCCATTGGCTGTACGATCGTCGTGAAAATAAAGAGCCCTGCTACTACAGATGGCACACCCGCCATCGATTGCACGATGAATCTGACGAGAAATGTCATCCGCCCACGCACTTCGGTGAGGTAGATCCCGCTCAAAATTCCAAGCGGCAGAGTAACGACCGTTGCGATCGCCACCATGATCAGCGATCCAACAATTGCATGTCCTGCTCCGCCAATGTTGAACTCATCCTCAGGCGTTGACGTGCGCATATCCGAGAAGAAATACCCAGGATAGATAGCACGATAACCCTTTAATAAGACGGTAAGGAAAATTGACATCCAAGGAACAAAGGCGAGGACAGCCAGCGAAGTAAAGACCACTCTTAAAACCGCATCTCGACGTTCTTTTGCGCCCAATCGTGAAGATTGACCAACGACCCATGCGACATTGATAAGTAAAAACGCGATTGCCCATCCATCAATTTTTGCTAACGGAGTCGTGATCGTTACTAAAAATGCAACTAAGGCGAAAACAAGCGAGCGAGACAAGTTTTTGAGACGTGTTGAACGAGTTACCGCCCACGGACGAAGAGGTTCAATGCCTAGATAGTGATCTGTAGCGGGGACAGAGTTCATGCGCGTGGCGTCGATCTTTGCACGATGCTTGATGCGATCATGTTGACAATTAACGTGATGACGAACAGAACTAATCCAGCGGCAATCAGAGCCGAAATTTCTTTATCGGTTGCTTCGCCGAACTTCAGAGCAATCATTGACGCTACGTTTCCACCGGCCGAATCCAATATTTGATTCGAGTAATCAAAAACTAGGTTTAACATTAAATAAATTGCGACTGTCTCACCTAACGCTCGTCCGAGACCCAACATCGCGCCAGCAATTACACCGCTCTTTCCGTAAGGAATGACAACCGAGCGAATCGCGCCCCATTTAGTTCCGCCGAGAGCAAAACAGGTGTCTATCAAATCTCGTGGAGTGCGAGAATATACTTCACGAGCAACCGACGTTGTAATTGGAACAACCAGAGCTGCAAGTACACAGCCCGCAACGAAAGGACTCCTCGCAAAGTTCTCAAACTCGACGGCAAAGATTGGAATAAATCCCAACCGGTCGTTGAGAAGTGTCGCCCACCGCACACCAATCGGAGTGAAGACTTGAATTCCCCAAAGTCCGAAAATCAACGAGGGAACGGCAGCGGCCAAATCCAAGATCGAAACGAGTACGCGGTAAATTCCTCTAGGTGCATAAAACTCGATATACAGTGCGCCACCAATTGACAGTGGCACTGCAAAAAACATTGCGATCAGTGCGACAACAAGCGAACCAACGATCATTGGGCCGATCGAAAAAACACTTGCGTCATCCGCATCCGCCAGCGCAGTAGTTGCTCCGCCGAGAGGGTCTTCGCCAGCCGAAAACCACTCTGAGCCAGTGATGAAATTAATACCAAATTGGCGGAACGTATCCGAGCTTCGAAAAATGAGAAAAGCAGCGATGAGACCCAACAACAAGAGCGATGTGAGGGCACCTGCAGTCACGATCCTGCGGAATATCTTGTCGGCTCGACTGTAAACAACCACCATCTTTCGCGGGGTCGGAGTCATAGCCACATTCACAACACTTATGATTCCACCGGCTTGTGAACTCGGTCTGACGTCATGGTGAACGGACAGTAAATTATTGGGCTAGAAGCCCTTAGAAAGTTTACTTTGCGGCTTTAAAGCCTTCTTCTAAGTCGGCCAAAATGTCTTCAATTGACTCAAGACCAACTGAAAGACGCACCAACCCAGGAAACACCCCAGTTGAGGCTTGTTCTTCAGGCGACAACTGACTGTGGGTTGTTGAAGCTGGGTGAATTACAAGGCTGCGCACATCACCAATATTTGCAACATGACTGTGCAGTTTCAGACCAGCAACGAACTTCTGACCCGCTTCAATACCGCCCTTGATGTTGAACGCCAGCACCGAACCGTAACCGAGGCCTTTGCCATAACGCTTTGCTCGCTCGTGCCACTTGCTGGTTGTCAAACCCGCGTAAAACACTTCTTCAACTTGCGCGTGCTTGGCGAGATATTCGCCGACACGTTGCGCGTTCGCCCAGTGACGATCCATGCGGAGTGACAAAGTTTCGAGACCTTGCAAAAAGTTAAACGCATTGTCTGGGGTTGTGGCCATTCCCAAGTCGCGCAACATTTGCACTCGCGCTTTGATAATAAAAGAACCTGCGCCGAGTGCTGGCCAATATGCCAGACCGTGGTAACTCGGATCAGGCTGCGTGAAGTTTGGAAACTTATCGCCCTTACCGAAATCGAATGTGCCACCGTCGATGATTGCGCCACCAATGCTTGTGCCATGACCGCCAATAAATTTTGTCAATGAGTGCACAACAATGTCTGCGCCCCACTCAATTGGACGAATTAAATATGGTGTTGGCACAGTGTTGTCAACTATTAACGGCACGCCAGCTTCGTGTGCAACTTTTGATACACCTTCAATATCGAGCACACTGTTGCGCGGGTTTGCAAGAACTTCGCCGTAAAACGCTTTCGTATTTGGCTTGACTGCTGCGCGCCACTGATCCAAATTGTCTGGATCATCAACGAACGAAACTTCGATGCCAAGTTTTGGCAGCGTGTAGTGAAATAAATTGTAAGTTCCGCCGTACAAAGTTGGTGACGAAACAATATGTGAACCAGCCTCGGCAAGCGTCAAAATCGCCAACAACTCGGCCGACTGACCTGAACTCACTGCGAGTGCGCCAGGCAAACCAACTGCTGTTGTGGTTCCGCCTTCAAGCGACGACAATCGTGCTTCAAGCACGCCTTGCGTCGGGTTCATGATGCGTGTGTAAATGTTTCCGATCTCGGCGAGTGCAAACAAGTTTTGTGCGTGTTGCGCATCGCGAAACACGTAACTTGTGGTGCGGTAAACCGGCACTGCGCGAGCACCCGTTGCTGAGTCTGGTTCTTGACCAGCATGAATTTGACGAGTATCAAAACCCCAATTTGAATTTGTCATTAGAGCAACTTATCAGGCTAATCCCGACTAAACAACTCGGGATTTAACCGCCTGAAATTTCTGAGACTTTCTTCTTGCCTTTTGAGATCCACGGCATCATTGAGCGCAACTGAGCACCAACCTTTTCGATTGGGTGACTGCGACCAGCATTTTGCAACTCGGCAAAACGCTTGCGGCCACCGTCGCTCTCGGCGATCCACTCTTCGGCAAACTTGCCCGACTGAATCTCGCCAAGAATCTTTTTCATCTCTGCTTTGGTTTCGCTGTTGATGATGCGTGGTCCGCGTGAGACGTCACCGTACTCGGCCGTATCAGAAATTGAATAACGCATTCCGGCGATTCCTTCTTCGTACATCAAGTCGACGATCAACTTCACTTCATGCAAACATTCGAAGTATGCCATCTCTGGCTGGTAGCCAGCCTCGACAAGTGTTTCGAAGCCTGCTTGCACCAGCGAAGTGAGTCCGCCACAGAGCACAACTTGCTCACCGAACAAGTCGGTCTCGGTCTCTTCAGTAAAAGTTGTTTCAAGAACACCTGCGCGTGCACCACCAATTGCTTCGGCATATGAAAGTGCAATTGCTTTTGCTTTGCCTGAAGCATCTTGCTCAACAGCGATCAGTGCTGGAACGCCACCACCTTCGGTGTATGTGCGACGCACCAAGTGGCCTGGACCCTTTGGAGCAATCATGATCACGTCGACACCCTTAGGTGCTTGGATGCGATTGAAACGAATGTTGAAACCATGGGCGAATGCAATTGCCTTGCCCTCTGCCAGGTGTGGCGCAATGCTCTCTTCGTAAATCTTTTTTTGCTCGGTGTCTGGAGCAAGAATCATGATCACGTCGGCGTACTTTGTAGCGTCGGCAATCGACATCACGCGCAAGCCAGCACTTTCGGCTTTGACTTTTGATGACGAACCATCGCGCAAACCAACAACAACATCAACACCAGACTCTTTAAGGTTCAGCGCATGAGCGTGACCTTGAGAACCGTAACCCACAATCGCAACTTTCTTTGCGCGAATAATTGATGGGTCAGCATCTTTTTCGTAGTAAATATTTGCAGCCATTAGATTGCCTTTCCTTTTGGTTCTTTCACTGCACGAACCCGTGCAGTGCGATCTAGTTTTGGCAGCGCGACGCGACCCGTGCGCTGTGATTCGATGATTCCATATTGTCGCAGTAATTCGGAGAAATCGTTCAATTTTTCTGGACTTCCATCCAAACTCACGCTCAATGCCTCTGGTCCAACGCCGAGAATCTTGCCTTCGAAGATATTCGTCAACTCAACAACTTGACCACGTTGCTCTGGCGTTGCTCGAATTGTGGCGACCATCAGCTCGCGCTCAACCGAGTTTCTTGGGTCGAGTTCAGAAATTCGAACGACATCTACGAGTTTGAACAACTGCTTGACCATCTGTTCAAGTGTTGCGCTCTCAAGATCTACAACAATTGTGATGCGGCTGTAATCTTCTTGCTCCGTCGGGGCGACAGCAAGCGAAAAGATGTTGTACCCACGACGAGCGAATAGTGACGCTACGCGCGCCAGAACACCCGGTCGGTTCTGCACCAAAACCGAGAGCACATGATGATTAGCTTCTGCACCGTAAGGATTTGTAGATGTCATCGCAGTAAGTCCCTTCGAATTTCTTGAGATGGTTGCAACATGATTTCGTCGTTGCTTCGACCCGCTGCCACCATCGGAAAAACTTGCTCTGTCGGCGCAACACGAAACTCGACAACAACAGGTCGGTCATTGATGCTGTTTGCTTTGTCAATTGCCGATTCAACTTCTTCTGGTGCTTCAACACGAATGCCGACACAACCCATTGACTCTGCCATCTTCACGTAATCAGGAACCGACTCTGAGAAGTGCACTTGGCTGTAACGATTGTCGTAGAACATTTCTTGCCATTGACGAACCATGCCCAAGTTTGAGTTGTTCAAAATGCCAACCTTGATTGGAATCTGCTCAACTGATGCGGTGATCAACTCTTGTGCAGTCATTTGGAAACAACCGTCGCCATCAATTGCCCAAACTGTTTTGTCTGGACGACCAACTTTGGCGCCAACTGCTGCAGGCACCGAGAAACCCATCGTGCCAAGACCGCCAGAGTTGACCCATGTATATGGCTCGTTGAAATGCCAATACTGACTCGACCACATTTGGTGCTGGCCCACACCGGACACGAGAATCGTGTCGGGTGGTGAAAGATCTCGAAGTTTTTCAAGGCAGTATTGCGGCTTCAATGCGGCACCCAACTCGCTTGGCTCGTACGAAAGTGGAAACTTTTCTTTCCAACCGTTTACGCGACTACGCCAAGGCAAGATGTCTGCCTGTGTCATGCCACCTGACATCAAATCGCGCAAAGCAACGATCATTTCTTCGATCACCAAACGACAGTCACCAACAATTGGCACGTCTGGTTTGCGAACTTTGCCCTGTTCAGCAGGGTCAATGTCGACGTGAATGATTTTCGCATCTGGCGCAAACGCAGAAACTTTGCCCGTTACACGGTCGTCAAAGCGTGAGCCCAGCGCGATCAACAAATCGGCTTTTTGCATTGCAGTCACTGCGGTCGCAGTGCCGTGCATACCCGGCATGCCCAAGCACAACGGATGATTATCAGGAAATGCGCCACGAGCCATCAAGGTTGTAACAACCGGAATGTTCGTCAACTCTGCAAGTTCACGCAACGCTTCTGCTGCACGCGCTTTGAGCACGCCGCCGCCAACATAAAGAATTGGTTGCTTTGATTCAAGAATCAGTTTCGCCGCTTCTTTGATCATTCGCGGATGACCCTTTGTCGTTGGCTTGTAGCCAGGCAAACTGTCGATTACTTCGTCGTCTGATGGCCAATGCCAATCCATCATGTTTTGCAAAACATCTTTTGGCACGTCGATAAGAACTGGTCCTGGTCGACCAGTTGTAGCGATGTGAAACGCCTGACGAATTGCGAGCGGCAAATCATCTGCACTCATTACAAGTTCGTTGTGTTTCGTGATACTGCGGGTGATGCCTACCGTGTCGCACTCTTGAAACGCGTCTGTACCAATTGCGCTTGTCGGAACTTGACCGGTTATAGCAACCATCGGAATTGAGTCCATATATGCATCGCACAGTGGAGTTACCAAGTTTGTAGCCGCTGGACCACTAGTTACCATCGCAACACCAGGTCGACCAGTTACGTGCGCATAACCTTCGGCCATGTGTCCCGCACCTTGTTCATGGCGCACGAGAATGTGGCGAATACTTGATTTGATCAATGGGTCATACGCAGGCAGAATGCAGCCGCCTGGCAACCCGAACATCACTTCAACATTTTCTTGCTCGAGTCCTTTGATCAGGGCTTGGGCTCCGGTGATTTGTTGATTTGATTTCATTTTCAGTCTCCTCTTGCTAATTTTCTAATTTCTTAATTGAATTTTGGGGAATAAAAAAACCTCCCTGGCGGGAGGTTGTCGGCGCACGCTCTTTGAGCGCGCGCCTAGAGAATAACGACGACAGAAACGCTAAAGATTCCTTTTGTTGAAAACATCCCTTCCAGTGTGGCAGCAGACTGAAGCGGTTCACAACCTTTTAGTTCCAGCCAATTTGGCTGTCAAGTTATAGCCAATTTGGCTAGTTTTGAGCCAATTTCACCTTGACTACTACTTTGCGTACCTTGCCGTTGCCCACAAGGGCAGCTTTTGACTCAGATAGCGCGTTTGTCGTTAGCCGACCCATCGAAATGCTGGCGACCTTGATTGAA
>ENA-OREM01000712-OREM01000712.1-marine-metagenome-genome-assembly--contig:-NODE-712-length-20388-cov-5.765300_pt1 | contig 20388 bp, 24 predicted proteins | sample MGYA00248623_ERZ508561 | MGnify/ENA primary metagenome ERZ508561 (study PRJEB26227, sample SAMN06264494) | marine metagenome | isolation source: Columbia River Estuary | place: USA:Columbia River Estuary...
CCCTAACTGTAGAGTCAGTGCCGGGGTCAAGGCTCGTCACCCTTCTTCTTGCAAGTGATTGGCAATCAATGACTTAGGACGAAATGGAGCTGGCAACTAGCGGTTTTGTGTCATATTCATCCCGCCGCATTCCACATCGACACACACCAGAATTGCGCATCCTGAGGCCCACTATGGACAAGTTGCTGTTGCACCGATTCCTTTCACGCCGTAGCTTGGTCGCATGGCTGGTGCTGGCGCTGCTATCTGCCAATGGGCTCCGCCCCGCCCAGGCGGAGACCCGTATCGTGCAGTCAGCCAAAACTTCTTTTCACCTGAACAAATTGCTGGAAGGCCTCGAGAATCCTTGGTCCATGGCCTTCTTGCCGGACGGTCGCATGCTGATCACGGAACGCCCAGGTCGTCTGAGACTCGTCACAGCGTCATTCCAGCTATACCCGACCCCCATTACCGGCTTACCGGCAATCAAGGCAGCGGGCCAAGGTGGCTTATTCGATGTTGCGATCCATCCCGACTATGAAAACAACGGCTGGATCTACTGGGCTTACAACGAACCTGGAAACGGTGGCTGGGGTACCGCTTTGGCAAGAGGGAAATTGCAAGGCACACAGATGACGTCAGTCGAGGTCCTCTTCAGCATGCGTCCCAAATCACGGCGAAACCAACATTTTGGTGGACGCATCGTGTTCGACTCGCGTGGCTTCGTCTATCTAACCCTCGGCGACCGGGGGGATAGAGACCGTGCACAAAAAATGGATGATCACGCCGGGTCTGTCATTCGACTGTACGACGATGGCCGTGTGCCACAAGACAACCCCTTCGTAAAACTCGAGGGCGCTCTGCCAGAAAAATGGACATTGGGTAACCGCAACATTCAAGGTGCCGCGCTACACCCCAAAACGGGCAAGCTGTGGACCCACGAGCACGGTCCTCAAGGTGGTGATGAAGTCAACCTGATGGTGGCGGGTAGAAACTACGGCTGGCCAGTGGTCACTCACGGAACGAACTATGGTCTTGGAACGAAGATCGGCGAAGGCCAAACCAAGGCCGGCATGGCGCAGGCTTTGAAAGTATGGGTGCCCTCAATTGCCCCGTCAGGAATGGCGTTTGTGGATAGTAAGGGGTTTCCTGAATGGTCTGGCGATCTACTCGTAGGTTCACTGCGTGCCCAGACACTGGTAAGACTGGAGCTTGAAGGCGAAACCGTAGTTGGTGAAGAGCGCTTACTCGTCGGTCAAGTTGGTAGGATTCGCGACGTACGCATTGCCGAGGACGGTCTGATTTACCTGCTCACGGACGCCCCAGACGGCGCCCTCTTCCAACTAGCGCCTACGCGACGATAAGCGTATTGACCCCAGCTGCGCGTGTGCGCAGCGTCAGGGTTCTTGGCATAAACCCGACTTGTCGCCGGGTTACCCTCAATCTGACCTGTTTTGTGTCAACATCCACTCAACGCATTATTTTTGGAACAACCATGTTGAAACTGTGTGGCTTTTCTGCAAGCAATTACTACAACAAAGTGAAACTGGCCCTCCTCGAAAAAGAGATTCCTTTTGAAGAGGTTGAGGTGTGGACCAACGAGGTCGATCGCGCGGTATCGCCTATGGGTAAGGTTCCTTACCTGCTAACAGAACGCGGTCCTCTTTCGGAGTCAGCGGTCATGCTGGATTACATTGAGCAGCAATACTCGGCCACGCCCTTGTATCCGAGCGATCCTTTCGAGGCGGCCAAGGTGCGCGAGTTAGCGACCTACATTGACCTACACCTCGAATTGGTCGCCCGTAACCTCTACCCCGAGGCCTTTTTCGGTTTGACCGTCAGCGATGCCGTGAAGGAGCGGGCACAAAAAGACCTCAAAAAGAGCGTGGCCGCGTTCACCAAGTTGGCGCAATTCTCGCCTTACGTGGCGGGTGCGGCGTTCACAGTAGCAGACTGCGCTGCGGCGGTTCATTTGCCGTTGGTGTCCAGCGCGACCAAGATCATTTACGGCGCGGATATGCTGGCGGAGCTACCCATCAAGGACTACCTCAAACAGCTTTCAACGCGCCCCACCCTGACCAAAGTCAACGCCGACAGAAAAGTCAACACCGAGAAAATGATGGCACGCTTGCGCGGCGCTTGACGCGTTCACCGAGGTCGTTTTATGCAGTGGTTTCAACTGATTCCCGGCGGCTTGATGCTGTGGCTGGGCGCCGACTATGTGTATTGCTACATCAAGAAAAAGCCCATCGTCCGGAAAAATCATCCGATGCCGGTGACGGTGGGGCATTTGCTTTCAGGCGTGATGAGTGCAATCGTCGGTCTGATCTTCATCGTCCTCAGTTTCAACGCCCCAAGTTGATCCCACACTAAGCGCAGGCGGGTGAATCGGCCTGCCATCTGTGAATGGGGATGTGCGGCGCAGCTGCTAGACGGGCACGGGCATCAACCCAAGATTGACGCCACCTCTTCCAATCGGTCAATTCCAAGGAAGGATTTTCACGGCTTCTCGCTACAAAAGAAGGAAAGTGACTGCGCCCTGTCGGCTGTCCCGTCTTGTTGAATCGGATGTCAAATGACCAGCGAAAGTGATCGCTATGGTTGTCTAACGAGGCGTGCGGCGTGAGCGGATCAAAAATAACGACACCCCCCGACTTAACCGGCAAGGGAACGGCACGGTTGTAATCGACCAAGCCATCCGCGATGGCGGTTTGAACCTTGGGACAATGCGGCAATAGCCCAGTTGTGTCTGATTGCGGTACAACCTGCAAGCAACCATTATTTATGGTGGCATCAGTCATGGCGCACCAGACGGTCACCATATCGGTTTGATCCGCATCGTGGTGTGTAACACCGCGATCTTGGTGCCAATCGGTATGAGTGATATGGGCCCGTACCTCACTTTCAGACAAACGCGAGGTCGGCGGCTTGAGACGAACATGCTGAATAGGATTCGAAGTCAACTCGGGCCCTAACAAGTCTTCGACCAAACTCAGCAAACGCTCATTGCGCAATAAGTTGAACACTGCAGGGCCAAAATGAAACGGTGTCTCAGGCGTGATGCGGTCCCCGGGTAGAGAGATGTCCATGGGCTGAAACCAGTCCATGCCGTTGGCGTAGCAGTACAACAGCTTTTCAAAAAATCCATCGCCAGTCGGTGGTGGTTTGATCAAGCCACGCTCTGTCCAACCCGAGATCAAATCATCAAGTAAAGCCGCGTATTCGGCACGGATGGGTGCGAGCACCGTTGCCTCATCGAGGACACCCTCAACGACCAAATAGCCATTGCTTTTAAAAAAATTGCGCTGTTCATCAGTCAACATTTCAGTTCCTACAGCCCAAGTGAGCGTTGCTTTCTATCCAATATAGCGGACTACGGCTTCGCTGTGTTGCCGGGTTTAACGGCTTGCGACAGGCTAAGAGAGAGTGCATCCAAACTCGCGAGGTTATACCCCGCGAGCATGGCATCAACATGCGCTGCCAAAACGCTGGGGCCCCGCGCAATGGGTTGATACCCGGCATAGCGCATCAATGGATTGAGCCACACCACACGACGCGCGTGTCCAGTCAACCAAGCCATGGCCATCTGCAAGTCGCGTATCTCGCCGGTATCCAAGCCGTCTGAAATAATCACGACCTGTGGGCGCCGTCCACTCACCAGTGCACGGCCTTGAAGGCGAAGGGCATCAATACAATTCGCCAAACGCGTGCCACCGGCATAGTCGACGATCGCATGACCCGCAGCCTTCAACATCGCAGCCGTGTCTCGCTCCCGGAGAGCGACCGTGAGCTCGCTGGGTTGGTGTCCCATGGAGAAGCGGCAACTTGTCAGTCAAACCGCCACAACGGAGTGACTTAAACCAACTGGCCTCCTTGATACTCGGGGCGATTCACCTAAGTGTGCTGTTTCAAATACACATTCACGGTCAGTAAGGGGTCAAGATCGTGAATACGTCTTTCAGGGGGCCTGCCATGGGAGAGAAGAAATTTGTAATAGTGGGTGCGTTGGCAAAGGAATTGGGTAAGCCTATTGGGGGTTTATTGAAACTGCTTGAATCGGCAGGTAAACCCAAACAAAGTTCGCGGAGTCGTATCGACGAGCAAGATCAGCAAGCACTCCTTGATTTCCTGAAGAGCCAAAACATGCAGTCAGTTCGTCCCCGCATAAAGCTGCAGTCTCAAGCGCAAGCCTTGATTATTGATGTTCAGAACTCAAAAAATGGTTCCGAGTATGCGGCGTTAATGCACCTATCGGAGCTGGTAATCAGGGAGGAGGTCTGAGAATTGCTCGACCAAGTCATTCACAGGGTCGAGCACTTGGCCCACTGACAACGTGACGCCAAACCCGAGTGGCTGCGCCACCACCTCAGTACCCTGAAGAGTTGAAATGACCCCATTTAAAACGCGCGCCGAGGCAAAGGTAACCAAGGCGCGCTTGAGGCCAGCGTCAACTTGTGCTGACGCCAGTTCGTTGGTTTGGGGTAACCAGCTGAGGGCGATCAGCGCTGTGACCAATGCCGTCAGAAGGAGTCGGTAGGCCTTCATCGCTCCATGATAGTGCGATTGCCGGCGTCTGCACAGCCGTCTGACGGTGGCGTTTCTAGGTTACATACCGAGCAACTTCTTCGCGTCGCCAAGCGCTTTCATGGATGCCGCGTGTTGGCCTGACTTGTGAAGCTTCTCGCCCTCGTCACGCAATGCTTTCACCTTGGCTGCATCTGCCTCAGCTAGCATCGTGCTGGACATTTTGGCGTCAATCGCGCGCATCTCAGCAGGACAGCTACCGGCCGTCGCGTAGGCAGACATGCAAATCAAAGCGGCGGCAATAAGAGGCTTTTTCATAACGATCTCCATAAAGGGTTGAAGGAGGTCATAGCGTACGTTGGCTTTCCGAAACGCGCGACCAAACACCCCAAAATCCTTTGACTTAAAGTGGTAATCCCAAGGTCCTGGGATTTCACTCCTCAAAAAAGCGCTCGTGTAACGTGATACTGCGATAACCCAGTTGCAGTAGGCCATCGATCTCCATTCTTTTGAGCTCTTGGTGGACCTTTTGTCGAGAGGCATGAACCGCTGATGCGATATCACCTTGGCTTAGATTTAGGTTTAAGTCGCCTGATTTTTTGGATCGACCGTGATGCATTGCCAAACGCCTCAGTGCCTGATAAACCCTTGCACGTAATGATGGCAGCAAGTCAGCTTCCATGAGGCTAAATAACTCGGCAACACGTGATGAGAGGTTCTGGATGAGGGCGATCGCAAAGTCGGGATCGCGCCGTAGGCGCGCCTCGAAGGCGGCTTTCGGTATGTCGAGGGTAGACCCGTCTTGCACACAAAGTAGGTCCGTGGGGAAGGGGGCGTTCGCAAATGCCGACGGCACGCCATAAAGCTCGCCCTCAACCATGTAGCGCAACAGCTGGGAGTGCCCGTCGATGCTGTTGAGCAGAACAGAAAATTGGCCCGATAAGCAGATCGAAACGTTGGAGACGGCTTGACCATATTGCACAACCGTTTGTCCTCGGCGCCATTGCCGGATACGACCAGTGCTCTTTAAGCTAAGGATCAATTCTTTAGAAAGGCGAATCTGCATCGGCCCGCTTCCGCCATTCGCGTTTAATTGGTGCGTCCAAGTTGACAAGAGATTAGTAGGTGACATCCCTTAAATTGTCACCTGCGGGTAATTTCCAGGGAATCAGTAGTTGCACTATGGGCACTCTTCATTCAAACGATCAGGAGACGCTCGTGAAAAAGTTAACCCGTTTTGCTGTGGTTGCTTCCACTCTACTGCTTACACAAATCTCGTTTGCCGAGACGACGGTCCGCATACAGGACTACCCTGGTACGGGTAACCTGCTTGCACGGGTCGCAGACGCTAAGGGTTTCTGTAAAGAGGCCGGACTTAAGTGCGAGCTGAAAACGATTCCCGCCGCACCCCTCGGGCTGCAGACCATGTTGGCTGGTGATATCGATGTCGCCTATGGCCCAACGGAAGTAGCAGCGGCGGCACTGGCGCGCAAGGCACCGATCAAAATCATTGGTGCTGGCTTCGTTGATCCAGTCTTTTTCTTGATTGCGGGCGCCAAAACACAACTTGCAAATGAGAGCAAAGGCTATCCCGCCGTCATGCAATCAGTGAAGGGTATGAAGATTGGCGTGACACAAAGGGGCTCAGGTGCCGAATTCCAAGTCGTTGACATGCTGCGCGATGCCGGGTTGTCCGCAAACGATGTAACCTTCGTCGCGGTGGGTGCGCCCAACACAGCTTTTCCAGCGCTGACGCAAGGGCAAGTCGATTTGGTTATGACGTTCTCTCCCAGCGACGGTATGTGCAACGTCCTCAAAGCTTGCCGTGTGGTTGTCGATCCGCGCAAAGGCGAGGGACCGCAGAGTATTCTGTCGACCCGGGGTGGTGCCGGTGTCCTGATGACGAGGGCAGACTGGGCGCAAGGCAATGCATCAACGATCAAAGCGTTTCGCGATGCGATGGCTAAAGCCGAAAAATACACACAGGATCCCGCGAATTTCAATGACGTGTTGACAATATTAAAGGCAACTTTTGGGCTGCAGTTGCCCAAGGCCGATGAGATAGCTGAGGCGACCCTGCGCAGCTCCATTGCCACCTTCCGCGCTTCGGGTAGCACACCCGCGATGCAAGCTGTGGCCGATGGGATGACAGCCAACAAATTGCTGCCCGTTAAGGTTGATATCAGCGCTGCCGTGCTGCCTTGATGGCTCGCCCGATCTCGACGACAGTAGGAGCGATCCTGTGATCGACATCAAGCGGCTACATCTGAGCTTTGATGGTGTCAATGACGTGCTGAGCGACATTGACTTCCACCTGGCCTCGGGTGAGTTTGTAGCGATCGCAGGACCCAGTGGCTGTGGCAAAACAACCCTTTTGAATCTCTGTGCGGGGTTAGTTGAGGTCCCAGACGGTCAGCATCTAGCGGTTGCTTCGAAGCCGCCAGTGCTAGGCGGTCATGACGTAGCTTATATGTTGGCGCGGGACAGCTTGTTCCCGTGGCTGAGTGCGATTGACAATGCTGCGTTTGGTCTCAAGGTCCGCGGCACACCCGAGCCAGAGGCGCGCACGCGCGCGCAGACCATGCTGAAGCGCGTGGGTCTGGCCGGTTATGAGGACGCGTTGCCAAAGGCCTTGTCCCATGGCATGCGCCAAAGGGTGGCTCTTGCCCGGACATTTGCCATGCCGTCTCCTTTGTTATTAATGGACGAGCCCTTTGGTGCGCTCGATGCGCAAACCAAGCTGCAGTTGCAGGATCTCTTGCTGCAACTGTGTCAGGAAAGCGAGCGTTCCGTCTTATTTGTAACCCATGATCTGGCGGAAGCGGTTGCGCTGGCTGATCGCGTGATCATCATGTCAAGTCGACCCGGTCGGATCATCGCCGACGTGCCAGTGCCGTTACCTCGCCCACGCTCCATTCGGCAATTGCAGACTAACGATGCATTCCATCAAACCTATGCAGCGGTTTGGCGGCATTTGGAAGAAGGATGGACACACCATGAAGGCTAATCTCGTTTCGACCTTCACTAAACACGCTGCATTTGTGGTCATCATCGTCGCACTTTGGGAGTGGGGTGCGCGAACAGGCGTTATCGACCAAAGCTTTGTTGGTAGTCCCCTTGGAATCGCATCATTCACTTACAACAATTTATTGAACGGTCGTCTTTGGGGCGATCTCGGCTGGACGATGTTGTCGGTCACGTTGTCATTCATTTTGGGTTCGGCGGCTGCGATAGGTGTCGGCTTGGTATTCGTCACGTGGCCAAAATTTGAGGCCTTCTGTGATCCCTATGTCAACGCGTTAAACGTATTACCCCGTATCGCGATGGTGCCACTTTTCATCTTGTGGTTCGGCTTGGGTGTCGGCTCCAAGATCGCAATGGGCTTTTCGCTGACATTTTTCATCGTCCTGTCCAGCACAGTGGCGGGTATCCGCGGCATCAGTCAAGACCATGTCACTTTGACTAGAACGCTTGGTGCAACCAGTCGTCAATTGTTTTTTTGGGTCACATTGCCAGGCGCTGTTCCGGTTTTGTTTTCAGGCTTGCGACTCGGATTGATATACGCCTTTTTGGGTGTGGTCGGTGCCGAGGTAATCGCATCTGAGAGAGGGCTCGGTCAACAGCTTGCCTACCTCGCATCAACGTTTGCTATTGATGGCGTTTGGTCGCTTTTGCTGGACCTGGCGCTTGTCGGTGTATTCCTCATGAAAGTTATGAATTGGCTAGAGCGTCGGCTATTGCACTGGCAGTGACTGACGCTCAGGCGCAAAAGGAGTTTTGAAAATGGCATTTAGACACATTGAAGTGACTCGATCAACGCCCACGATCGGAGCGACCATCACAGGCGTTGATTTGAATAACATTCGATCAGAAGACGTTTACGAGGAGATTCGCCAAGCGTTGTGGACGTGTGGCGTCGTGTTCTTCCGTGACCAGCAGATTACGCCTGAAAACTATCTTAAATTGGGTAGCAAATTTGGCGAGATGGAACAACATGAATTCTTTCCACATTTGCCCGGTCATCCGCAAATTCAATTGATCTCACACGAAGGTACAGATAATCCTGAAACGGATCGTTGGCACACCGACGTGACGTTTCGCAAGCGGCCAAATATGGTCTCCATACTGCGGATCACGGATTTGCCACCGCACGGAGGTGACACCATGTGGGCGAGTACGGCCGCAGCCTATGACGCCCTGGGTCCTGGCTTGCAGACGCTCCTTGAGGGCTTGCAAGCCGAGCACGATATGCCATTTCACTTTCGCCGGATCAACGCGGTTCAGCGCTTGATGGCTCGCCAGAAACTGGCCAATGAAAAGAAAGGCGGCATGATGAGTAGCATGATGTCGGCTGCTGAAATGGACCTGGCGCTGGCAGACCGAGAGTGCAAAATCATCCAAGATAATCCCTCGGTCATACACCCGGCAGTCATTACGCATCCCCACACGGGTCGGAACCTACTGTTTGTGAACAGTATCTGGACGAAGCGACTCCTCGGTGTTCATTTAGATCTCAGCGACGCCTTACTAGCGATGCTGAACGAGTGGATCAAAAAGCCCGAGTTCATGGTGCGTTTTCAGTGGCAGCCGAACTCCATTGCGATGTGGGACAACTGTCAAACGCAGCACTACGCTGTATTTGATTACGCGCCACATTATCGTGCGGGCGAGCGCGTGACCTGCGGTAGTTTTGAACCAAAGCTTACCCCGCGCAGCGGGAAGCCCCAATCGGCTGCTGCCCCAACGGGCGCGGGAATCGCCCGACCTGACTTATCCACCGAGCTCGATCTTGATCAAGTGGTGGCCTACGCACGCCGTCGATAGCCATGATGGATGCGGATTTACAGTCACTACAAGAGGTCAGGGACTTGATGCGTCAGGCGCGTGTGGCGGCGCGTGCGTTTCATCAAATGGAACCAAAGACGGCTTGGTCCATCGCGCATGTTGTGGGGCCGACGCTGAAACCACGTGCCCGGTACTATGCAGAGAAGGCGGTCCTGGAGACTCAGATTGGTCGCGTCGAGGACAAGGTTTTAAAGAACCTAATTGCCTGCGAACGTACGCTGTCCGAATACGGCGCTCAGCCAGTGGGCGAGGTTCGGCGCGACCCCTCCCGTAACCTCATCGAAATAGGTCGGCCCGCTGGTGTCGTCGTGGCACTGTCAAACTCGACGTCTCCAGTGGCGACCATATTTTTCAAGGGTTTACTGGCCTTGTTGTCGCGCAATGCCATTGTTATCAGTCCCCATCCAGTGGCTTTAAAAGTGTGCACAGAAGCGGTGGATGAAATGTGTCGTTTGGGTGTCGAGGCGGGCGCGCCGGCGAATTGGATACAAATCCAGCGGCAACCCACACTCGCCGCCACCGAGTCCATGATGCGGCATGAGGAGACCGACCTGATTGTCGCAACCGGCGGTACTCCGATGGTGCGTGCAGCGTATAGAAGCGGTAACCCGACCGTGGGTGTTGGCTCAGGTAACACCCCGGTGTACGTGGACTCCACGGCAGATGCTGCCGCCGCAGCGGAACAACTCGTCGCCGGTAAGCAGTTTGATCATGGGTCGGCGTGTACCGCGCCGTCGGTGGCGCTGGTGCATGCAGACATAGGTAAACGCTTGTTGGAGGCTTTTGGTGTCAGCGGTGCCCATGTATGCACGCCGGCGCAGTCTGAGGCGGTACGGCAAACCCTTTACCCTTTGGGCGGATTCAACGCCAAGTTGGTGGGACGAAGCCCATGCACAATCTCTCAAGCTGCCGGCTTCGAAGTGAGTCCCGATTGCCGCGCTCTGGTTTGTGCGTTCAAGCCCTCGGCTGATCATCCCATGTTCAAGGAGAAGCTATCACCCGTTTTGGGTGTGGCACTGGTTGCTGACATTGATGAGGCGATCGATATGGCGCGTTGGATGTTAGCGAGGGGCGGTGCAGGGCACACATCGGGTATCCATAGTTCATGCGAGCGCCAGGCCGCTTATTGGGCGGGGGCTTTGGATTATTACCGAGTCGTGGTGAATGGCATCACGACCAATGGCGCGACAGGCACCGATACAGGGTTGCCGTACACCTTCACCGTCGGAACTGGTTACGCGGGAAAGAGTTCCCTGGGCGTGAATATGGGCATCGAGCCCTGGTTGGATTACAAGCGCGTCGCATTTCCGTTACCAGCAACCAGTGCACAAAACGCTGACGGCGTTGACCACGTGAACAGTGATCAGGTTCGGCATCTCATTAAAGAAGAGCTCGCAGCGATGCGAGTGCAGGGGTAATTTATGGCTAAGTTGCGTGGTTATGTATTTTTGGATCGATTGCAACCGCAATTGATGAGTCTGCTCGGCGCAACCTGTCGAGGATATTTGCCCCGAGCGAATGACGCATCACTCACGGTGGAGGTCGCGCCTGGCATGGATGTCGAATGGCTAACTGACGTGGCGCTCAAACACGATGACGTAAAGCCAGGGGTACTGGTTGTCGAGCGGCAATTTGGTTATTTGGAGTTTCACTCGAAGTACGCCGCATCGGTTCAATCGGCTGGGGCGGCGCTGTTGGCGGCGATGGGTGCCAGCGAACGAGATGCGATCAAACCGGAGATTCTTGCAAATCGCATCGTTGATCGGGTAGACGGTTATCACTCATTCTTAATCAATCGAAGCAAGGCGGGCAGCATGCTGTTGCCGGGTGAGTCGCTGTTTATTCTGGAAATGCAACCAGCGGCCTATGCATTGATAGCCGCTAATGAGGCTGAAAAGGCTAGCAACGTCAAGCTAGTGGATTGCCGGTTCATGGGGGCTGCAGGTCGTTTGTATTTGGCGGGTGCGGAGTCCGATGTTCGCACCGCCGCTGAGGTGGCTATCGAGACCCTTCAAAACTTGGCAGGGGGTCACGCATGAGTGAGGCCGATGCCCTGCGTCGTCAAGTGCGCGAGGAAATTTTGCGAACTGCAGGCCCTGTTTTGACTATTCGCTGTGAGGCGGATTTGCAAGCGCTGAACAAGTTAATTCGCGAGTTGGGTAGCAATCCGCTTGTGGCGACACAACTCGGCGCAGGTGTTGGCGGCATGCAAATTCAAGTCATGCCTGGTGATTACGACGGTTGCGGATGTCATACAGAGCCGAGTAAGTCCGTTGCATCCCGAGAGAATCCTGCATACCGCGCTTCGATGGCGCCTGCGCTGGGTGGGGTGATCACCTTATCGCGTATTCAGGCGGCAAATCTGCCGAAGGGTAGTGAGATTCTGTTGGATCAAGACGCTGTCATAACTCCTCAGGTGCGCGATTGGTTAAGACAAAACAAGATACAGATTCAAAGGAGTGAATCATGAAAACAGGGATCGTTGTGGGAAAAGTCTGGGCAACGAAGCGGCTCCCGGAGTTGCCCAGCGGTGCGCTTCTTCAAGTGCGTTTGGACGGTAAGCCGTCCGAGGAATTGATAGCCCTCGATACGTTGGGTTGTGGCGAGGGGGAACGGGTCTTGATCTGTCAGGGCGAGATGGTAGCCCACTGGTTCACACAGAAAAATACAGTGGTCGATGCACTGGTGGTTGGAGTTGTGGATGGCGGTTCTTCCGCCTAGTGGTTGTTTTTTGAGTGACATCATGTTTTTTAAAGGAGTACAACATGTCGCAAGCAATAGGGATGATTGAAACGCAGGGTTTTGTAGCCGCCTATGCGGCAGCAGATGCCATGGTAAAGGCCGCAAACGTGACGCTTGCGGGTAGTCGTGAAGTGGGCGGTGGTCTGGTCGCGGTCACTGTTACCGGTGATGTCGGGGCGGTGAAAGCCGCGACCGAGGCGGGCGCAGAGGCCGGTGCGGCTGTTGGGAAGGTGGTCTCGGTCCATGTGATCCCACGTCCGCATGCCGATGTCGTCAAGGCGTTTGAAAAGAAGTAAGCCATGGCGACTAAATCTGCAAAGAATGCGACGGCCCGAGAGGTGCCAGTGCCTGCGTCGGCCACGCAATTAAGGGTCTGTCTAACGCTCACGAATCTGCAACGACAATTCGCAGCGTGGATGAGTTCGCCGGTGCCAGCGCGGGGTTACGTCTCGATGGAGGGCAGCCATTCCTTGCTGGTTGAAGTAGCGCCCGGGATGGCGATCCAGCGCATCATTGATACCGCGCTACGTAGCGAGCCCGATTTGGTGCCAGGCATGCTGGCGGTAGAGCGCCAATTTGGTGTGATGGAGCTGCACGCGGATGATTTGTCTCTGCTTGAGCGTGGCAAACAAGCGATGCTTAAGGGGTTGGGGGCTAAAGAGTCGGAGGTGTTACCACCTCAAATTTTGTACAGCGATATCATTGATGACATCACCGATCAGCATGCGGTTCTGATCAACCGGGCGCGGCAGGCAAACATGATCATGCCGGGACAAAGCTTGCTGATTATGGAAGTCGCGCCTGCACTTTACGGTGCTGTGATGGGGAATGAGTCGGAAAAGGCGGTTCCCCAAAATACATTGGTAGAGTGCTCCATGATTGGCGCCTCGGGTCGTATGTACCTGGCTGGTGAGCGTAAGGATCTGGAAGTGGCGAAAGCTGCAGTGGAGGCTGCATTACGAAAATTGGGTGCAGCGTAATCATATTTTTGGAGTTTGCTCATGATCGAGCGCACCCTGTTTGACGCTGATCACCTCGCGTTCAAAGATGCCTTTGAGCGCTTTGTTGACAAGGAGATAGCCCCGCGCCATGCTGAATGGGAGGTGCAGGGTTATGTTGATAAATCCGTTTGGCGTCAGGCCGGTGAGAACGGTTTTCTTTGCATGACCATGCCTGAGGCGTATGGTGGCGCGTTGGATGACAAGCGCTATTCGGTCATTCAGATGGAGGTGTTGGCTGCGGGCGGCTACTCGGGCATTGGCTTCGGTTTGCACAGCGAAATCGTTGCCCCCTATTTGTTGCACTACGGTACCGATGCGCAAAAGGAAAAATACCTGCCAAAGCTCGCCAGCGGTGAGCTGATCGGTGCCATCGCCATGACTGAACCGGCAGCGGGTAGCGACTTGCAGGGAGTAAAGACCACGGCAGTTCGCGACGGCGATGACTTCATCATCAATGGCAGTAAGACGTTCATCACCAACGGCTGGAACGCTGATTTGGTGATTGTGGTGGCCAAAACCGACCCGAGTGCCGGTGCGAAAGGCACCAGTCTTTTTCTGGTGGAGGCGGGGACTCCTGGTTTCGAAAAGGGCCAACGCCTGAAAAAATTGGGCATGAAAGCCCAAGACACCTCAGAGTTGTTTTTTCAAAACGTGCGGGTCAGCGCAGACCAGCTCTTAGGGGGCGCCGCGCATTTGAATCGTGGCTTCATCGCGCTCATGGAGCAGCTGCCATGGGAGCGCTTGCAGATTGCCGTGACCGCGGTCGCGGCCGCGCAGTCGGTCATCGAGCAGACGGTCGCCTATGTGAAAGAGCGTCATGTGTTCGGGCAACCCGTTGCCAGTTACCAAAACACCCGCTACACGCTTGCCGAACTTCAAACGGAGGTGCAGGTTGCGCGTGTTTTTGTGGATAAGTGTATTGAGCTGGTCATGGCTGATCAGCTCGATAGCGCGACTGCCAGTATGGCGAAATACTGGTGTACTGACTTGCAATGCAAGGTGATGGATGCGTGTGTGCAGTTACACGGTGGCTACGGCTACATGTGGGAATATGCGGTGACCCGCCAGTACGCGGATGCACGTGTTCAGCGCATTTACGGTGGTACCAACGAGATCATGAAAGAGTTGATCAGCCGCCAAATGGGTTTGAGTGCCCGTTAAGGATTCGATCATTTGAGGATGCGCCATGACTGATGTGTATATCTTCGACAGCGTACGCACGCCTCGGGGTAAAGGTAAAAAAGACGGCTCGCTGCATGAGGTCAAACCCATTGATTTAGGGGTGACTGTCTTAGAAGCCCTGCGTGAACGCAATGGCTTTGACCCCGCGCAAGTCGATGACATTGTGATGGGGGTGGTATCGCCAATTGGTGAGCAGGGCTCGGTGTTGCCGAAGATTGCCGCCCTCAAAGCCGGCTGGGATGTGCGTTGCTCGGGCGTGCAGATCAATCGGTTTTGTGCGTCGGGGTTAGAGGCGGTCAACATGGCGGCCCAAAAAGTCGCCAGCGGTTGGGAGGACCTGGTTGTTGCAGGTGGCGTGGAGAGTATGAGTCGCGTGCCCATTGGCGCCGATGGCGGGGCTTGGGCGCAAGACCCGACGACGAATTTTGAGACTTTGTTTGTGCCCCAAGGGGTAGGGGCTGACCTCATTGCAACCCTTGAGGGATTTACGCGAACCGATGTTGACGCCTTCGCCACCGAGAGCCAGCGTCGGGCGGCCCATGCCCGCGCGAGTGGCTACTTTGACGGCTCGATGGTGCCGGTTAAAGACACGCTGGGGCAAGTGATTTTGGCGCAGGATGAGTTCATTAAACCCAACACCACGGTCGACACGCTCGCCGCCTTAAAGCCATCGTTTGAGGGGTTGGGTGACTTGGGCTTTGATGCGGTCGCCTTGACGCGCTATCCGCAGGTCGCACGTATCAATCATGTCCACCACGCGGGTAATTCATCGGGCATTGTGGATGGCGCCTGCGCCGTTTTGGTTGGTAGTGAATCGACAGCCAAGCAATGGGGCCTGACGCCTCGCGCGCGCATCGTTGCGACCGCACTCAGCGGTGCAGATCCCACGATCATGCTGACGGGCCCCACACCAGCTGCACGGAAAGCATTGGCTAAAGCCAATTTGGACGTGAGTGATATTGACTTGGTCGAGATCAACGAGGCGTTCGCGGCGGTCGCGATGAAGTTCATGAAGGACATGGGGTTTCATGCCGAGCAAACCAACGTCAATGGCGGGGCGATTGCGATGGGGCACCCACTCGGTGCGACCGGAGCCATGATCCTGAGCACCTTGATCGACGAACTGCATCGCCGTCAGTTGCGTTACGGTCTCGCGACCCTATGCGTGGGCGGTGGTATGGGCATCTGCACCATCGTCGAACGAGTCTAGGCCCACTGCGTGGCACACCACCTTTCACCAAGAGCAGACATGATGACTGAGACCATTCGATTCGAACTCTCCGATGGCATTGCGACACTGACGATGGATGAGACCGGGTCATCCGTTAACACCATGTGTGCCCAATGGCAACTGGACCTCGACGCCGTGACACAGCAAGTGGTGCGCGAGCGTGCCGGTATTCGCGGGGTGATCTTGGCCTCAGCCAAAACGTCTTTCTTCGCCGGAGCCGACCTCACGCAGGTTATCAATGCCACTGCAGACGATGCCGTAGCGGTTTTTCACGAGGTGGAGCAGATCAAGCGACATTTTCGAACGCTGGAAACATTGGGTATCCCAGTCGTCACGTGTATCAACGGCCATGCGTTAGGGGGCGGTTGGGAGGTGGCGTTGGTCGGCCATTACCGCGTCGCTATCGACGACCCACGTATTCAATTGGGGCTACCAGAGGTCACCTTGGGATTGATCCCCGGTGGGTCTGGCATCACGAAAATGACGAGGTTGTTGGGGCTGGCGAAAGCACAACCTTTTTTAGTTGAGGGGCAGCTTTTCACGCCCGCGCAGGCGCAGGCGATGGGGCTGGTGGGCGCTCTAGTGGCACCGGGTGCCGACGCCCAGGCCGCGTTGCGCGCGCAGGCGATTGAGTGGATCAACGCGAACCCCGCCAGCCAACAGCCGTGGGACGTCAAAGGGTACCGCATACCCGGGGGCGGTCCGCTGTCGCCCAGCCTCGCCGGCGCCATCTCGGTGGCGCCCGCCATGTTGCGTAAAAAAACGCGTGGATTGCTGCCTGCACCCGAATACGCGTTGGCCTGTATGGTCGAGGGCGCACTGGTCGATTTCGATACCGCCTTGCGCATTGAGTCGCGTTACTTGGCGAAGCTTTGGACCGGTCCGGTAGCCCGCAACCTGATCAATACCTTTTTCTTCAACATGAACGCGATCAAAGCCGGCGGCAGTCGTCCCGCTGCCGTTACTCGGCATCGCGTTCAAAAAGTGGGCGTGTTGGGCGCCGGGATGATGGGGGCAGGGATTGCGTACGCGCAAGCCCGCAAGGGGATTCAAACAGTGCTGCTCGATCAAACTGAGGCGTTAGCCGAGCGCGGAAAACAGCACAGCGAGCGATTGAGCAGTGCATTGGTTCGCAAGGGGCGGCTGTCGGAGGCAGATCAACAGTTGTTGCTATCGCTTATCGAGCCCACCTGTGATTACAGTGCCTTGACGGATTGTGACCTCATCATTGAGGCGGTTTACGAGAATCGCGCGGTGAAAGAGGCGGTGACCCGCGAGGCGGTGCCGCACCTGAGTGCCGATGGCTTCTTTGCCTCGAATACATCGACCTTGCCCATTTCGGGTTTGTCCAAAACCGTGCGTCAACCGAATCGGTTTATCGGCATCCATTTTTTCAGCCCTGTCGACAAGATGCGAGTGGTCGAGATCATTCGGGGTGAGCAGACGGATGACGACACCTTGGCCAAGGCCTATGACTATGTGCAGCAGATTGGCAAATTGCCCATTGTGGTTAACGATGCGCGCGGTTTTTACACCAGTCGGACGTTTGGTACCTTTGTGATGGAGGGCGCTGCCATGTTGGGGGAGGGCATTCCGGCGGCGGTGATCGAGAATGCCGCCATGCAATGCGGGATGCCGGTGGGGCCGTTGGCGGTACTCGACGAGACGGCGTTGTCGCTGTCCGTGCAGGTACTGGACCAGACCCGCAGTGATTACCAAGCCATGGGCAAAACCTATCAGGCCAGCGCTGGTGAACTGCTGGTCGAGGGCATGGTAAAGGTGCACAACCGCAGCGGACGGGCTGCGGGGGCGGGGTTCTACGATTACCCCGAAGGCGCGAAAAAGCAGTTGTGGCCCGATCTGAAGACGCTATTTGAACGACCCGATGCGACGGTTGACATCCCAACCATTCAAGACCGCATTTTGTATCGACAAGCGGTCGAAACGGCGCGCTGCCTCGACGAAGGCGTCCTACAAAGTGTGCATGACGCCAATATCGGGTCCCTATTTGCGGTGGGGTTTCCCACTTGGACCGGGGGCACCATGCAGTTCATTTACGGGCAAGGCATAGGGGCTTTTGAGGCCAAATGCGCGGTTCTAGCCGATCAGTTTGGCGCCGGTTTTCACTTGACCGAGTCAGTTAAAGCAACCATCGCCCGATTCAAGCCGGTTTATGAGTCCTGACGCGTTTTGGCACTGTTTTGGACTTTTATGTCGATTGCAGGCGTCAATTTAGTCAAAAATTCATCTATTGGTATAGATACTAATTTTTAATTAGTGGCATGTCATGCCAAAATCGCAGTTTCCAATAACTACAGGAGCAACTATGAAGAAACTTTTCACCGTTACCGCGCTGACGGCGGCACTGATCGGTGCAGCACACGCTGACACCATCAAGATCGGCGTCGCGCTTGGCTTCACCGGCCCAGCGGAATCCTTGGCGGGCCCTATGGCGGCTGGCGCTGAAATGGCTTTGAAAGAGGCCAGCGACAGCGGTGCCTTTTTGGGCGGAACAAAAATCACTGCCGTTCGTGCAGACAGCACCTGTATCGATGCCGCAGCAGCGACAGCCGCTGCTGAGCGTTTGGTGAGCTCTGAGCAAGTCAAGGCGATCATCGGTGGTTTGTGCTCCGGCGCGACAACAGCGATGCTCAAGAACGTGGCCATGCCCAAAGGCGTCGTGTTGTTCTCGCCTTCCGCGACATCACCTGCGTTGACCACTATCCCTGACAACGACCTGTTCTTCCGTGCCTCGCCCTCAGACGCGCGTCAAGGTCAGATCATTGCGCAAATGCTGAAAGAAAAAGGCATCAAGTCAGCCGCATTGACGTACACCAACAACGACTACGGCAAGGGTTTGGCTGACAGCATCAAAACGAACGTCGAAGCCACGGGTGGCAAGATCACGATTTACGCTTCACACGAAGACGGTAAGGGTGACTACACCGCCGAGGTGGGCGCGCTGGCCTCTGCCGGTGGTGATATTCTGATCGTTGCGGGCTACTTGGACCAAGGCGGGCGTGGCATCATCCGCTCTGCGCTGGATACCGGTGCGTTTGAACGCTTCTTCCTGCCTGACGCCATGATCGGCGATAGCCTGACCGCCGCAATTGGCAAGGGTTTGAACGGCTCATTCGGCGTGGTTCCAGGAACCGACAGCCCGGGCGCTAAGCAGTACACCGGACTGGCCGCCAAGGCTGGCTTTAAAGATGGTCCTTACTCGCCAGAGTCATACGACGCAGCTGCACTGACCATCCTCGCGATGCAGGCCGCTAAGTCAACCGACAGCAGCAAGTTCAAGAACAAGGTTTTTGAAGTCGCTAACGCACCCGGCGAAAAAATCTACCCCGGACAACTTGCCAAAGCCTTGGCAATTTTGGCCAAAGGTGGTGACATCGATTACGTCGGTGCATCGGCTGTTGAATTGATTGCCCCAGGCGAAAGCGCCGGTAGCTACCGCGAAGTCGTCGTTAAGGGCGGCAAATTCGAGACCGTCGGCTACCGTTAATTTGAGCCGAGTGGGGCGCTGCGCGCCTCACCTCAGTCGACACATGAATGGCCCGGACCGCTACAGGTCTGGGCCGTTTATTTTATCTATCCCATGATTGAAGTTAAAAACCTCAAGATGCACTTCGGTGGCATTCATGCCGTCGACGACGTGTCGTTATCGCTACAAACAGGGCGGATTACCGGGCTGATTGGCCCCAACGGTGCGGGCAAGACAACGCTGTTCAACGTGATTGCCGGGCACTACAAACCAACATCGGGTCACGTGTACCTCGATGGCGAAGACATTACCGGTTTGGAGCCCCACCAGTTGTTTGCCAAGGGGATGCTGCGCACCTTCCAAATTGCGCACGAGTTTTCCACCTTGAGCGTTCGCGAAAATTTAATGATGGTGCCTGGTAATCAATCAGGGGAGCGCCTGATTGACGCTTGGTTACGCCCGAATCTTGTCAAAGAAGAAGAAGCGCGTGTGCGTGAGAAGGCTAACGATGTGATCCGATTCCTGGAGATCGAACACGTCGCTGACGAGCTCGCCGGGAATTTGTCGGGTGGTCAAAAAAAGCTGCTCGAATTGGGTCGCACGATGATGACCGATGCCAAGATTGTCTTCTTGGACGAGGTCGGTGCCGGTGTTAACCGCACGTTGCTGAATACCTTGGGTGACGCCATCATTCGGCTGAACAAAGAGCGCGGCTACACCTTCTGCATGATCGAGCACGACATGGACTTCATCGGACGTTTGTGCGAGTCGGTCATTGTGATGGCCGAAGGGCATGTCTTGGCGCAAGGCACCGCTGCCGAGGTCACTGCGAATGAGCAGGTGATCGAGGCCTATCTCGGGCGCGGTCTCAAAAATAAGACGGGAGCAAAGTCATGAGCTTTCTAATCGGCGAAAGCATGACAGGCGGCTACGGTGCCGCCGATATTCTGAATGGTTGCACGATTGCGGTTGAGCGCGGTGAAATCGCAGTGATCGTGGGACCAAACGGTGCGGGTAAATCAACCGCTATGAAGGCGTTGTTCGGCATGCTCAAGTTGCGGGCAGGCACGGTCAAACTCGAAGGTCAAGACATCACCGGACTAACGCCACAGGATCGTGTGGCAATCGGTATGGGCTTTGTGCCACAAACCCACAACGTGTTCACCTCGATGTCTGTTGAGGAGAACCTTGAAATGGGGGCGTTCCTCCGCAAAGATGATTTCAAAGATACGATCGCGCAGGTTTACGATCTGTTCCCGATTTTGAAAGAAAAGAGGCGGCAACCAGCGGGTCAACTATCGGGCGGACAGCGCCAGCGTGTGGTCATCGCGGGCGCCCTCGTGCTCGAGCCGCACCTCCTGCTCGCCGATGAACCGGTCTCGATGCTGGATGTGTCC